>SDBT01020414.1_pt1 | contig 10360 bp, 3 predicted proteins | sample 2277101 | NCBI WGS metagenome assembly SDBT01 (sample SAMN10404973, study PRJNA504765) | marine sediment metagenome | isolation source: marine sediment core GS10_PC15, 103 cmbsf | place: Arctic Ocean: Southern Knipovich Ridge | collected 2010
GAAAGAATGAAATGATAAAAGAATCAGAAGAATGATAAGGATGTTTTCAACATCTCTTTTGGAATCATATGGAGGGATCTAAATACTCACAACATAACCAAACTGACAACATAAATATAGGTATTGTTGCATCAGGAGTTTTCCAAGGATTGGGCCACAAAGGTTGGATTTTAGGTCACTGTAAAAGTGAAACCTGCCAAATGTATCCCTGTAAATGTCAGGGCTGATATTCAATAACCGATAAAACTGGTGGGAGGTGGCGGCCCAGAGACCTTTTAGAGCCGCCGTGACATTTTCCTGATGACAGGACAACCCTGCCGCCAGGTTACGTTAAGGTGTCCCTCCCCATAATCTGCATATTTTGTAATGCCCTCATCAAGGCCTTATGGTTACCATTTGTAATGTAAGTGATCCCTGTGGTGCCTTTGGCGCCTTGATGAAGGTTGTGTTTGCAGTTTGAGTTGCAAATGACGAATTCCATCCCCCTTGAAGAGTTAGTGACTTTGATATGATAAGGTCAATCGACTCTGAGTAAGATCCCTGGGCTATCCTTATGGCTGCCCCTGTACCCGCTGTGTTGATTGCTTCCTGAATAGAGGTGAAACACGGGGTTTTGCCGCCGCAATTCCCATCCTGGCTTACGTATAAGGTGGAAGCGTATGAGGTTTTAAAACTCATATCGCTCCCGTAACCTGTCCCTGCACTGTTGGTGCCTTTTGCCCTAAAATGATATGTGGTGCCTGCAGTAAGTCCCATTACACCCACACTTGCACTTTGAGAATTAGTCCCGGTAAGGGGGCTTTGGGTGGCGGTAACTGTTTTTCCGTAACTGATGGTAGTGCCATATTCGAAGGGAACCGTTGTCGAGGTACCGTTAGGGTTGACAGTTCCATTTAAAGTGGCAGAACAAGAAGTTACTGAGGTGGCAGCATCAGTTGAAACGGAAGGTGGCGAAGAAGATGAGACAAATTCATATGCCCCCATATCATAACCAGCGCCCTGCGGCCTTGAGTTACCTTCAAGGTCTGTGGTAGGAGCTCCTTGTGATGTCCCTGAGTCTATGCAAGGCGAATTTGCCATCAAATGATAATCATCTGTTTCAGGGGCAAAAAATAGCGGGTCTCCATTTATCATATGATCAGGAGTATAGATGCCTCTGTCTTGGTAATTCAAAATCTGTCCGATATTTGAATAAGATGCTGTAAGATTAATGACACTTGAGGTTGTATCGGCCCACAAGGTAATATCGTATGATTCAGGTGAACCAATGTTTCCCCAAACAATATCATTAAGCATGGAAACAGAGACTTCACTCATATCAGGGTCCAGAAATAGCCCGCATCCTGTATTAATAAATATGCCGGCGTGATCAGCAGCTACGTTAGCAGTTACACTATTATTCCGCATTCTCAAATAACCATGTGCATTATCTGCTGAGGTGATGGCAATGCCACCAAACATAGCAGGAGCGTAATTGTCCGCAACGATGTTGTTGGTTAATGTAACATCAATCACGGAATCCTTTCCCCAACTGTAGAACCACAGCCCACCACCATATGCTCCCTCGTTTTCAGTCACAATGTTCTTCTCAAACAGGAGAGTGGTATTGGCGTTTGCCCCCGAAGCATATGCAGCTAATCCACCCCCGTCCAAATTCGGAGCCCTATTGTTCGAAATAACGTTTCGTGTTAGCGTTACCATCGTTGTCGAACCTGCGTGAGCAGAATTAAGCCAGATCCCTCCCCCAAACTCGGCTGTATTCCAAGAAATAATATTGTCTGTGAGTGTCACAATGATGCCCCCGCCGTCCTGAGACTCAGCCGCTAACCCACCACCAGAGAGTGAAGAATTGTTTTTGATAAGATTATTTGTCAATATCAGCTCAGCCACCGCACCATTGCCGACAGATTTCGCCCAAATGCCACCGCCATCGAATTCACTTTGCTTGGTTGATGAATTGCCGATAATTCTATTGTTATTTAAAGTTAGACTTAAGTAGGAATTTTTATTCAACGACAAGGCGCCAATCCCTGCCCCTTGGTCTGCAGTGCCGTTTTGGATTGTAAAACCATCGATGGTTAGCTTGATTGTTACACCAGTGTCAGCACGGATATTAATAACCTGCCCATTCCCCCCAGCGTCAATGATGGTCAAAGAGCTATCGTCACTGCGACACGTAAAAGCTTGGCTCCAGCCCCCTTGAATTGAAATATGCTTTGAACTTGTTACACTAATATTCTCTGCATATACACCTTGAGCGACCTGAATGGTATCCCCATCATTAGCTGCAAGAATCGCTGCCTGTATAGTAGTCCAGTCGGTAGGGACACGAATAGTGCCAGCAAAGGCGGTGGCAAAAGCTAAGGTCAGAAGGAGAGTAAAAAGCAGAAAGGTAAATCCATTGACAACAATCCTTTTTATCTTCATGGTACGCCTTTGAACATTATTAGGTGTAAAATCGCCTTTCCCTTCGATATTGACAACATAAATCATTCGAAAAATAGCTGAATTGTATTTCAGCATTGCATATGAATCCTTGAAAATATCAGCCTTGAATGTCGGTAATCTACAAAACTGATGGGGAGGTGGCGGCCCAGAGGCCTTTCAGAACCGCCGTGACATTTCTCCAACGACAGGACAACCCTGCCGCCAGATTACGTTAAAGTGTCCTTCCCCACAATTTAACTGTTCTATAGTGGGCCTTTATTAAGGTTGTATGGTTACCATCTGCAAAGTGAGTGACCCTTGTGGAGCTTTGGGTGTCTTTATGAAGGTTGTATTTGGAGTTTGAGAACTGAATGCCGAGTCCCACCCTCCCTGAAGGGTTAGTGATTTTGATGTGTTAAGGGTAATCGACTCTGAGTAAGTTCCCTGGGCTATCTTTATGACAACCCCTGTACTCGCTGCGTCGATTGCCGCCTGAATGGTTGTGTGGCAAGGGCTTATATCTCCGCAATTTCCATTACTGCTTACGTACAGGGTATAGGCGTAGGAAGTTTTGAAATTAACATCACTTCCATAGCTTGTCCCTGCACTGTTTGTTGCATAGGCCCTGACATGATAGGTGGTGCCCGGACTCAGCCCTGTTATTGCGCTTGAGAAAGCGCCGGTTCCCGTTCCATCTGATGTCTTGCTGTCGGCAGTGGTCGGATTGGCAGATGTGCTCCAGCATACTCCCCTGGCTGTTACCGAAGCACCTCCGTCAGAAGTAATATCTCCGCCACTTGAGGCACTATTGGTGGTTATAGAGGATATAGCAGTAGTTGTGACTGTAGGGGCTGTTGTTGGTGTGGTATCGCCTTTGAATGTCTGAAAGTAGAGGGTATTCTGATGACTCCACATCGTGAGTATATTCACCAGTCCCCCACGGCCCGTTGGAATCGGGAGAGCCATAGAAAAAAGAAGATTATTATCAAAACCATTGAAAGCCTGAAGGGTCACCATAGTAAAATGACCAGTCCCGTCGTTCAACAAAAGCTTTGGTGCATCTGGATAATCCCACACGTTGACATCCCAAAAATAAATATCGAGAGTGCCATCGCCATTGAAATCGATCGGTATAGGTTCTGTAAGTGCAGGGCCATCAGGATTATACGCCTGGTCTTTAGCAATCCGTAAATTGGTTTCATCAGTAAATGATCCGTCACTTTCTTGCATTAAGATTTGAATACACCACCCCGGAAGTTCATTCATGGGTAGCTGCGACAGTATTAAATCCAGACGACCGTCACCATTGAGATCAATAGGCACAACATCTTCGACACTATGCGCTTCACCTAAAACTCCGTAAGGCAAATCTCTCTTTCGATCATCACTGAAATTACCAGCTCCATCATTATAGAAAATCGTAGAAGAATGCACCCTCCAAGGGTCGGAGGCAGCGCCTGAAATAAAGTCGACATGTCCATCCCCGTTCATGTCTGCGATAGCGGCAGCCGTATCTCCTCTAAAACCATCTTCTTTAGTCATGGACACTGGCAGCCGTGAAGTATTTACCGTGAACACCCCGGAACCGTCATTCATAAGAAAGTATGTCAGAAGCTTGTATGGTAGGTCTGGGACCAAATGCCTGTTTCCCACATAAATATCTATATCTCCGTCGTCATCAATATCCCCAATTGCGATCGGATGTGTAAAATCACTATAACCAGGCAAGTTGGAACTCGCGTCAACCAAGTGGCCACCAGCGGTTGAAAGCAACAGCACATTTGGCTCTCCAGGAGCTTCCGCGATATCATAGCCATGACTTGACAAAAAGATATCGGTGCGGTTGTCCCCATTGAAATCTGCAAACCGGGCCTTAAGAGCACATATGGTAGGCACGGGCCCGGATATTATGGCATTTGTTTCGTCACTGAAGAGACCGTTGCCGTCGTTGATAAGTATCCTGAGTTCAAAGCTGCCAGGTGGGTCCGGGGGCTGGAGTCCTGAAGGCACAATGGCATCCCAGAACCCGTCACCGTTAATGTCGGCGGCAAATGAGCGCACAGGCCCTCTATAATGAGGCTCATCATAGGTAGTTGAACGAACTTCAGTTCCTTCATAGTAGTAGCTGACTTGCCCGAAGCTAGTCGCTGTGAAAACATGACCAAGAATCACTATGCTGAATAAAAACAATCGTTTCATGACATAACCCTTTTTTAAGGTATGTGAAAGATAACTATTAAGAATGGTGGGAATTGTTATGATTTAGGATACCATAAAGCCAATTAAGATACAAGTTTTTATCAGATAAATCCATAACATGTTAGAGTCTTTTTTCACTGAGTAACCTCCTGGTAGAGGTTTCATGGCTGGTTGGATATTATCTGATGCAATTACAAAAGATACCTTAAATGTCACGAAAAATCGGCCTCGAGAAAGGCCAGGATTTCTTTGGTATCTGGCAGAATCCCAGGTTAAGGTTACGTGCATTATCTTTCAGTCTCATATTAGCTGCATATTGTCAAGAGTTGAGTATGTAACCTTCTGTTTTTCTGAGGTAACTCAAAATTCCAGTATCATATAGGTAATCCTGCATCCGAGATTTTGCTAAGTGTGGCCACAACGGTTGAATTTTAGGCCAGTGTAAAAGTGAAAACTGGCCAAAGTATCCTTTTAAATATCAAACCTGAAGGTTGATACTCTTTGAACTGGTGGGGAGGTGGTGGCCCAAATCTTTTTAGAACCACCGTGACTTCCCCCAACGACAGGACAACCCTGCCGCCAGGTTACGTTAAGGTGTCCCTCCCCATAACCATTTTACTGCTGTTTTATCCTGACCACAGAGCCTTCCTCTGCATGAAACCCGCTCTGTATCTTTACTGTAGGGGCTTTGAATCTAACCGTAGCTCCGCTCTTAATAGTTACTCCACTGCCGATGGTGATAGAGGTGGTATCGCTGCATTCACAGGCTGAACTGAATGTTACGTTAGAGAGGATTACTGGACTAACGGAGCACTCCGGGCATGATGGTAATGTAGGGAGGGTTGTTGTTGTGGATGTGGTGGTTGTCGTTGGAGTTGTCGTGGTAGTGGTGGTGTATGAAATAACAGTAACCATAGTCTGTTTGGGACTGGAGAGGAAACCCTCCTTGTCTTCGACAAATACTGCGATATTGTATTTCCCTTCAGCGGCAAAACCACCATAAGTTCCTTCGTACCGATCATTTTTCAAACGAAGATCCAAAATCGGCAGATCCGTAACGGGTTCGCCTGGCGAACTTGTGAAATGTGGCGGAGTTATAACTGCCCATACCCTTAATACACCTTCCGATGCATCCACTTTTTCAGCGTAAATAACTGTCGAGCTCCCAGCGTACACTTCGTGCGCAGGCGTTATCTCACCAATGGTGGGGATATCGCTCCCCGACTGGATGCCTGACCAAAGGTTCACCAAACTGGCCGAATCCTTATCTTCTTTTTCATTGCCTTGCCCGTTGCCATTGGCTTCAATCTGCGGGTTCATTCTATAGATTTCCTTGTCTGCATCCCAAAAGGCAACGTTAACGAGCTCCTTGGCCGCAAGAAAGGAATCATAAAATTTGTCGCCGCCATACACGCTAGCCCAGAACTGATAGGAAAATGAAGTTTTACCTCCGTAAAGGAACAGGGCTTCTTCATCAGCAAGGGTAGTTGTAGCGAGGGTTCTCAGTTTCCCCGTCGGAGCTACAAAACCAGAAAGGAAGCTTCCTGAGTCGCAAGATTCAATTAAAACGACGACCTCCTTAGAAACGTCGTTTTGAAAATCATCAAGCCAAGCATCCAACTCTTGGATAGTTACATATTCGTTTGTATCAAGCTTGAATTTTCCGTGTGTACCGTGGCCAATAAGATAAACGAAAAGCTTATTGGCATCTTGAGCCCAGGATTTAATGGCATTTTCAAGGTTAGCCCCAGTAGCGATTTTGTCCACATCAGGAATATTGTCATTGTCTACGTCACATAAAATGTTTGGGGACAGATAATAAACATTATCTTTTATATATCCTTGGTAAATGAGCGCATTGAAGGCATATTTCGAAATCATCTCCACATCATCCCAGATATTGTTCCCACTGATAGGCCCGCCAGACACAATGATGGTTTTAGGCGGTAATGTCGTGGTTGCAGCGGTTGTAGTGGATGTGGTTGTTGTAGTGGTTGTGGATGTTGTAGTAGTTGTGGATGTGGTTGTTGTGGTGCTGGCCGTAGTAAATGAAACATCACTGCCATAGGCTGTTCCGGCACTATTTGTCGCATAAGCTCTGACATGATAGGTAATCCCCGGGTTCAGCCCTGTTATTGAGCTCGTAAAGCTGCCTGTCCCTGTGCCATCTGTCGTTGTGCTGTTAGAGATAGTCGGATTGGCAGAGGTACTCCAGCAGACTCCCCTGGAAGTTACCGAAGAGCCACCGTCAGAGACTACACTCCCACCGCTTGATGCACTGGTTGAGGTTGTTGAGGATACTGCCGTTGTGGTAACTGTTGGTGTAAAAACGGCAGACGTAGTAACTGCAAAAGAAATGGTCTGCCCGGCTGAAGCGATGTTTGAGATATCGAGACCTCCGGCACTGCCGTCAGACAAAAAGCTTGAAGGGTCGGTCGAATCATTGATCGATGTTCTGCCAGCTTCTGAACTGAAATTGGCACTTGAGGGGGTCCCATCTCCAGATGTTGTTCCCCCCGGACGATAAATATAGACCTCATCCGGCGGCCCGTTTCTGTTTCCGTTTCCATCTTCACTTGTGTTGATCCTATAAACCAGCAAACCGGTAGCGGGCAAAGAACTTTCAAACGTCCCTGTTTTTCTCCTATATTCAAGCACAAAATACTCAGTTGATGAATTTGGAGATGTGACCTTGTAACAATTACTGGAGGATGAGGTTATGGGGTTTAAAGAGTATGTGCCGTCGGTGATCTCGGGAATTGAAGAAATCCATGTCCCGTATCTGTATTTCATGAACGCGCCCATATGTCTTGGAGGGTTTGAATTATATTCCATGAGACCCCAATTATCAACAGGGTGAAGGCCGTCACCGGAATAGTGATACAGGTCGGGAGAACCGAGGGAATGGAACATCTCATGGCACAGCACCCCAACGCCACTTGAAGCAAGGGCGGTCTGCAGTTGAAAGTTGTAGGTATATACCCTTTTCCCGTGTATGTATGCGGTTTGGGAGTACAGACTCCACATGTGAGGCCAGAGCAGGGAACTCCAGCCGGTCGGAGCCCCGTAAATGATAAAACATACGTTGTCAACATTCCCGTCCCCATCCCCATCAATAACCAGACCGGCCGGGACCTGGGAACTGACGGCGTCAACGGCGTTCTTGAGGAGAGTATGTTCCCGGTCCCTACGTTCGGTACCGGAGTCCCCACCGGTATATCCGATTGGATTGGTAGTTTCATTATACGGCTGGTAATAGCCTCTCGGATTGGAATCTTGATATGAGACAACCGTAGTTGTAGGCGTTGGGTAAAATGTCGAGGAAACCGTTAGCTGAGAGTATGAGGATTCGACAAAATAGTTAAGCATGGAGTTGGCACCAGCGGTATTGAGGTTAAACATATTGTTGTATGTTGAAATGGAGTCTGCAAACTCACTCTCACCGCTGAAGCGTATGAAAATAACGATGTTGTTTATGGTTCCGGTTTTAGGGGCAGTGAGTATTTCATCGGTGTTTGCCGGGGAACCTCCTGGAAACAGGGTGGCCGAAACCGCTCTCCTGTCTTCGGAATAGGCAAGATCCTTAGCCAACCCAAGCCTGTTTGGATTGATGCTGTTTACAATGGCATCCGAAGGAAGCAGCTTACCATTCTCTTTGAATGCATAGACATAATAACCCGTATCAGGGTCCTGTATGATCGTGTAACCTTCTTTGTCGTGAAGCCAGTTGTAGAATTCATCTCCACTCGCAAATATGTTCAGCTTTTCACCGTTCGGCTGCACTACTTTGATCGGGATATTACGGAGATACGCCCCTTGGGAGTCCGTCGAAACCATTAGTGAAAAGGCAACTACAAAACAAAGGATCGTGCCCAAATGTGATAAATACCATTTTCTTTTTGTATTCATGGTAATGGTCCTATATCTTTCTCAGCCTTGTTCTTGTAATGCCCTCAAGCTGAGACGCTGGCATAAACATAATAGCCTGTTTCAGGGTCTTGTATGATCGTGTATTTGTATTGCCCAGGATTATGTTGCATGCAAAGCTAACTCTTCTGTCGGCCAAAATTCGTCACAACTGGCAGATCAAATGTTAAAAAGTAGTCCATTCAAGCTTACATATGCAAGTCATCCCAATTCGATGGTCATCAAAATGCTGGGTTCGTGCATGAACCCAGCATAGCATATCGGCCAAATCCATGCAAGAGTGCCAGATGTAACCTTCCGTTTTTCTGGGGTAACTCCAAATTCCAGGTTAATATAGGAAAGTCAGCATCTGGAATTTAGCAAAGATTCAGACAAAAAGGTTGAATGTTCGGTCAGTGTAAAACCGAAAGTTGGCAAATGTATCTTTGTAGATACCAGGGATGAATCATGACTGAATTTCAATAACCGACAAAACTGGAGTGAAGGTGCGGCCCAGAGTGAAAAGCCGCCATGACACTTTATTTTTTTCCCGACGACAGGACAACCCTGCCGCCAGTATTCGTTGGAAAAGTGTCCCTCCCCATGATTTGGGTATTCTGGTGTGGACCCCATCCATCAAGGTCTTATGTTCACGTTCTGAAGTGTCAGTGAGCCTTGTGTGGCCTTCGGGGCCTTGATGATGGTGGCATCCCCCGTCTGTTCGCTAAACCCATCGTTCCATCCCCCCGACAGGGTCAACACCTTTGCATCATTTAACGTAAAGGTTGTTTCATATTTTCCCCCGAAAATCTTGATCAACGTTCCCGATGCCTCGGAATTGATCGCATTCTGAATGGTTGCGTAGCACGGGGCGTTGCCCCCGCAAGATGCATCGGTTGGGTGGACATGGGCAGCTGTCGGCGGAGGATCGGAAGAAACAACCGTCACCATGCTCTGTTTGGGAATGGACAGAAATCCCTTCTTATCCTCCACAAATACGGCCACGTTGTATTTTCCTAAAACGGCAAACCCTCCATAGGTCCCCTCCCAGCGGTCGGCCCCCTGGTAGAGTTCTTGAATGGGCAGGTCTGTCACCGGGCTGTCGGGCGAAGACGTATAATTGGGCGGGGTTATGACCGCCCAGACCCGTTGCACCCCTTCCAGTGCATCCACGCCTTTGACCCATATAGCGCTTGACATGCCGGCATAAATCTCATGGGACGGTCTTATCTCCCCAATGGTGGGAATATCGCCCATGGACAGAATCGAACCGATCTTCACCAGACTGGCTAGGGTCTTATCCTCCTTTTCATTGGGAATGCCGTTGCCGTTTCCATCGAGCTGTGGATTCATTCTGGGTTGGTTGGTATTGGGGTCGCAGAAAGCGATATTCACACTGTCCTTGGCCTTCGAAAAGGAATTATAAAAGCTGTTGCCGCCCCACATATTGGCCCAGAACATATAGGAAAAGGAAAGGGTCCCATCCACCAACAACAGGGATTGCTCATCGGCCCGGGTGGAGGTGGCAAGAATTCTTTCCGACCCGGCAGGCGCCGCGAAATTGGGGAGAAAGCTGCCGGAATAGCACGCATCATACAAAACCACCACCTGTTTTGAACCACTTGCCTGAAAATCATCCAGCCAGTCGTTCAACTCCGCGGAGGACACATATTTGTTGGTGTCGAGCTTAAAATTCCCTGCTCCCCCGTGACCGATCATATAAAGGAACAACTGGTTCGTGCCCTTTGCCCAGGTTTTTATGGCTGTTTCGATGTTTGCCTTATCGGCAGGCGCATTCACGTCGGGAATGCCGTCACCATCCGCGTCC
>SDBT01020415.1_pt1 | contig 10360 bp, 5 predicted proteins | sample 2277101 | NCBI WGS metagenome assembly SDBT01 (sample SAMN10404973, study PRJNA504765) | marine sediment metagenome | isolation source: marine sediment core GS10_PC15, 103 cmbsf | place: Arctic Ocean: Southern Knipovich Ridge | collected 2010
CGCAGAGACGCAGAGACGCAGAGTGAAGACCTCTTGTCTGCGCCTCTACCGTTCACTATGTTTTCACGTTGAAGAGGCCGTAGAGAGCCGCCGTACCGAACAATCCATTGGGTGCCCATGCCGCCAGCAGGGGCGGGAGCATACCCGAGCTACCCATGAAGGCGAAGATCCGAGTCGTCACATAGTAGGTAAGTCCGATGGCAATGGCTATGCCGATCCCGTAAAGCGCGCCTTTCTTTCCCGGTGTAAATGAAAATGGAATCCCTATGATCACGGTGATCATTGCGGCCAAGGGGAAAGAGATCTTGCTGTAAAGCTCCACCTGGTAGCGCACAACATCGAAGCCGGACTGAGCGAGGTCACGAATGTATTCGGAAAGCTCGATGTAGGTCATTTGGTCGGACTGTCGCTCTTCCTTGATGAAGTAGGTCGGAAGCTCCATATCTCGGAAGGTTAGCTCATCGAATCGCTCGATGCCTGCATCTTCTTTGAAATTGCGCCTCCAGCCGTCTCGGAAGATCCAGGCGCCGGCGGCGGGATCCCAGCTGGCTTGATTGCTGTACAAGCGCTCGACGAGTGAAAAATCCGACTCGTCGAAATGGTAGACAGCCAACCCGTTGAACGTCCTTCGGTCAGCGTCATAGAAAGTGTAGTGATAGATCCGGTTGTCACGGCCGAGCATCCACCTCCGATTGAGCAGGCTGCGGGTCTGGGCGGGGAGTTTGCGGATCTCGTCGTCGAGCTCAGCTGCGCGACGGTTGGAGTAGGGCAGGATGTAGTCCTGGATAGAGAAGCAGACCATGCTGACAATGACTCCCACCAGGATGACCGGCAGCGAAATTCGATAGAGACTCACGCCACCGGCTTTGACGGCGGTCATTTCGCTGGTCTTGGTCAAGATGGCGAAGTTCACCAGCGTTGCCATCAGCGTGGCGAGAGGAAGCATGTGAAAGAGGATTTGAGGTAACGATAATCCGACGTACTGAAAAACGAGCTTGCCTTGGATATTGTTCTCGAAAACGGGCTCCAGGATGTCCAGCAGGACTCCCAGAACATAAACCGTCACCAGCGCCGCAAGAATCAAAAGGAAATAGCGCAAGAACTCGCGGGCGACGTAGCGGTCGAGTGTGTTGGGAAAGCGGAGGGCTATCCGCGGAATGCGGAGGATCAGCACCGTTCGGGGCGCTGGAGGCGGCGAGCCCGCTGTTGTTGTCGAGCTGATGAGCCCGCGGGTCCGCGCCGCGGCAGCTTTGACCCAGCCCCCTAAAGAGGACTGCCAGACGTCTACCTCACGCGCATTTCGAACCAGCAGTGCCGCTCCCGCCAGTCCCAGAATGACGTTCACCCCCCACATCGCCACCACCGGTGGAAGTCGTTGCTGGATGGCCATTTCTTCGCCGACTTTAATGAGGATGTAGTAAATGAAAATGACGGCGATACTGACCAAAAAACCCCAGGAGCGGCCGTCGCGACGGTTCCGCATACCGAACGCCAGGCCGAGCAACCCGAAAACGAAGCAGGCAAAGGGTATGGAGAACTTCTTGTGAATTTCTACCAGGTAAACGGGAAGTTGGGTTTTTTGATAGCCCTGGTACAGCTGGTTGAAACCCATTTCACGAGGACCCCGCGGCACGTTAACGTTGTCGCTGGGAAAAAACGACTCCGCCTTAAGGGGTAGAACCGTCTCGCCAAAGACCTGCAGCTCATAGTTCCGGCCGGGGCGAGAGTAGTTGACTTGGTGGCTTTCGCCGTTTCGCAGATAAAAGCTCACCGTTTGTTGTTGGTCGTCGATCAGGAGCCTACCTTGCTCGGCCAAAGTAATTCGGGGAGCGCTGGGATTCGACAAGTCGGCAAGGAAAACGTTTTCCCAGATATCCACGCCGGTGGGTGTGTCCGACACAAGGAACATCAAGTTGGGAAAGAGGTTGTCATAGAAGATCCGGGGGCGAATGTCGGTTTTGACTTTGGAGGTTAGCACTTGAAAGAGGAGCTGCCGAACGGCTTGGTTGGAGTCGGGAAGCACGTAAATGATGAAGTACGAGCTTGCCATCCAGCCGATGCTCGCCGCCATTAAAATGGGACGGAGCAGACGATAAAGACTGACCCCGCTGGCGCGGAGCGCCGTGATCTCACTGTCCGCCGACATCCTTCCCAGCGCGATGAGGATTCCGAGCAGAACTGCCATGGGGATGGTCACACATAAAACGCTGGGCAGGAGGTTGGCCAGGATGCCGAGCACGTGGCTCAAGCTGGCGGCCTGGGCGATGAGGATTTGCGCATAGCGGAGGATCTCGTTGAGTAGTAAAACGAAGCTGAAAACAGCGAGTCCGAGCCCGAAGCTGGGCCCGATTTCACTGACGATATAACGGTCGAGGATGCGCAACATGGAACGTTGGCGGCGCGGCAGTGATTGGTTCGAACAGGGGTCTCACGTTAGCACACCCGGGAGCAAAGACCAAGTTGCGCCGGGTGATATTTCTCGGTAAGGCTCTGTCTGATCGGTTATGCTACTCCAGCGGTTTGACCGTAAGATATTGTAGAGCAGAGGTTGGGCTCCACTACATGTAGCGGCTTTTCCTTGCAGGGATCCCTCAGGGTATGCTAGACTCCGACATTCCAAATAGCGGGAAACGGTAGTCTGAGGACTTTGGCTTTCAATTTGAGACCGAGAGCGAAATCGGCGTTTGGGCGATAGGTGGCGTAATCAATGAGGCTGGATAGCGTAGACATCTTTGGTTTCAAGAGCTTCGGCGAGCGAGCCCAGCTCTCTTTCCATCGAGAGGTCACGGCCATTGTGGGACCCAATGGTTGTGGCAAAAGCAACATATCCGATGCCATCGGGTGGGCGCTCGGAGAGCAAAGTGCCAAGAGCTTGCGCGGCAAGAAGATGGAAGATCTCATCTTCACGGGCAGTGAATCTCGTTCCCCGGTGAGCGTTGCCGAGGTCAACCTGCATCTGTCCCATGTGAACGGCAATCTCTCGAGCCCCCGAGTTCAAGTCGTGGTAACTCGCCGGCTCTACCGCTCCGGCGAGAGCGAGTACCTGATGGATGGGCGCCCATGCCGACTGCGCGACATTCACGAGATCTTCATGGATACCGGGGTGGGCACCAAGGCTTATTCCATCATCGAGCAAGGCAAAATCGGCCTCATCCTCTCGAGCAAGCCTTCCGATCGGAGGGGGCTGATCGAAGAGGCGGCCGGGATCACCAAGTACAAGGCCCGTCGACGCTCGGCGGAATTGAAGCTCCAGGCGGCGCAGCAGAACCTGTTTCGGGTGAACGATATCGTCTACGAGATCGAGCGTCAGATGGGTTCGCTCAAGCGTCAAGCCGGAAAGGCTCGCCGCTATCGAAGGCTGCGAGACGCGATGAGCCAGCTGGAAAAGATCGCCGCCGTCAAGAAGAGTGGTGAGCTCCGATGCCGACTCCATCGTTTGCGCGGCAGGCTCCAAGCGGTGGCCGATGAAGAGCTAAGGCGCTCCACCAGCCTGGCAGTTGCTGAAGCCTATTTGGAACGGCTGCGCCTGGAGCAGGCGGAGCGGGACAGCGAGCTCACCGACGCGCGCGATCGCCTTCACCAGATGGAGCTTGCCGTCGAGCGTCTGGACAATCAAATCGCGAGGGATCGCGAGCAACTGGCCGAGCTCGCAACCCGCAGTGAGCAACTGGAGACCGATCTTCGGGCGCTGGAAGACCGCTTTGGCCCTTCGTCGGAGCAGCTCGCGGTTCGAGTCAAAGACGAGCGAACGGTTGTCGAGGAGCTCTCCCGGTCAGAGGAGACTGCTTCGCTGACCCGGCAAGAGCTGGCTCGGGCCACGGTTTCGGTTGCCGAAACGGAGCAGGAAATCGACAAGGGTCGTGCCGAGCTCGTCCACCGCATCAGCAAAATCGCCGCCTTGAACAACTTTCTCCAGGGAGTGATGACCCATTCCGAGAATGTCTCCACGGAAATACTGAAGCTCGAAGAAGAAGTGAGGGAGCTCCAGGCCGAGCGCGTCCGGCTCGAGAGGACGCACCAGCGGTTGGACGGGGAGCTTGCCGAGCGGCGGGACAGGGCTCGGAATCTCGCGGCAAAACGGGCAAAGCTCGAAGAGGAGCTCGTTGAGCTTCGTGCCGAGCGGCAGCTCATCGAGCCCGATATCAGCCGGCGGCGCGAGGAGCTCTCCGAGCTGACCGGGCGGTTGGCCTCGCTGGAGGAGCTCGTTGCGGCACGCGCCCACTTCGGAGCCGGGGCACGAGCCCTTCTCACCGCCGGGCCGGAGCTCGGTATCGAGCTGGGAGGTTCGGTTGCCGACGCGATTGAAGTCGAGCCCCGGTTCGAGCGCGCCGCCGAACGGTTCTTCGGCGACGGGCTCCAGCGGATCCTCGTGGCCAACGAATCCGATGCTTTGGCGGCTCAAGCCTACTTGGAAGCGGCAAAGGCCGGGCGTTGTGATTTGCTGGTCGAGTCTTTGGCCGAGACGGGCCCTCCGGCGAACGTGAAGTCGCATTTCGATGCCTTGTTACGAAGGGGAGTGCAAGGACTCATAGGTCCTCTACGTGGCGCGGTTCAATGGACCAACGGCAAGGCTGAGATCTTGAGCCGGAGTCTCCCCGACGCCATCGTCTCGGAGGGGCTCGACGACGCAATCCGCGCGTTTCGGATCGAGCCAACGGTTGCTTTCGTCACTCTCGGAGGTGAGGTGCTCGAGCCTCCCGGTGTGTTGCGAGTGGGACCCGGGGGGCCCAGCGAGGGGCTTCTCTCCACCCGCCGCGAGATCCGTGAGATTCGAGAAACCCTGGTCAGGAGCGCGGAAGAGCTCGAGCGGCTGGGGCAACGTTACGAGCAGGTCCGCAGCGATCTTGCCGCGCGGGAGACCCAGGCGAGCTCGCTGGCTGAGCAAATGCACAGCCTGGAAAAAGAGCTGGTAGGCCTCGAGCATCAAAAACAGCAACTGGACGAAGAGGAATCTCGAGTGGGACGGAAAGGGCAGGTGCTCACCAGCGAACGCTCGCGCGCCGACTCGGAACGAGAATCTCTCCGGGGCAAGCGAGAGGAGATGGAATCCAGCCTGGTTGCCGAAGAGGAAGCCAAGGAAAAGGCGGAGGCTGACCTCGGTCGGTTGCGCGTCCGGCTGAGCGAACGGCGAATCGAGCTGGAAACGCTTCAAGGTCGGGCGGCCGGAGACGCCTCCCAGGTAGCCGCTCTGCGAGAGCGGGCCAATGCGGTCCGGGTGGATGTCGAACGACTCCGCGAGGGAGTCCGAGAGCTCGAGTCTCGTATTTCAGCGGCGCGTCGAGAGAAGCTCGAGTTGGCCGAGAGAGGATCGGAGTTACGCAACGACCTGGCCGAGGCCGAGGTCAAAGTGGCAAATCTTCTGGGCGAACGAGATCAACTGAGCCAGAGCCTCATTGTGCTGGAGGAGGGAGCCTCTCGCCTGCGTTCCCGTGGCGAGGTGACGGAGGCGGCAATCAAGCTTCGGCGGACGGAACTGGAATCGGTTCGGGAAGCGCGTTCCTCCGAGGAGATCGCGGTGACGCGTGAAGAGTTGGAGATGGACCATCTTCGCAAGGGCTTCCAGAGCGCCCACGGCATAACGCTGGAGGAGGCGGCGGCTTTGTTGAGCCCCACAGAGCTCGACCGTGAGGATGAAGATTTAGAAACCCAGCTCGAAGAACTGAAAAGAAAGCTCGATACCATCGGTCCGGTGAATCCAATGGCCGACGAGGAGTACCGTGAGCTCGAGACCCGCTTTGAATTCTTGACCTCGCAGCGGAAGGACCTTCTCGATTCGATATCATCCACGGAATCGGCCATTCGCCGCATTGACGCGACGTCGCGGCAACGATTCGAGGAAGCTTTCGAGCAGATCAATCACTATTTCGACTTAACCTTCAAACAGCTTTTCGGCGGAGGCCGGGCCGGCCTCCGCTTGATTGACGAAGAGGACCTCCTGGAAAGCGGTGTGGACATCATTGCCCAACCGCCGGGGAAGATGCTTCAAAACGTGTTGTTGCTATCCGGGGGCGAGAAGGCTCTGACGGCCATCGCCCTGATGTTCGCCATTTTCCGCTACAAGCCCTCGCCTTTCTGTCTGTTGGACGAGGTCGACGCGCCTCTGGACGACGCCAACGTAGGTCGTTTCCTCTCCATGTTGACCGAGCTTCGAAAGACGACTCAGTTCATCATCATCACCCACAATCGAAAGACCATGGGGATTGCCGATCAGATGTACGGGGTGACGATGGCGGAACCGGGTATCTCCAAGCTGGTCTCGGTCAATTTCGTGGAGGCAGGGGAGAAGCAAACCGTAGCGGCTCCCGCCTAGTTTTTCCAGTTTTCCAGCTAACTTGAGGTAAAGTACTGATCCGGCCTTGCCGGAAGACTGTTTCGTCGGCCGGGCATTTAATAGCGGCAATAGCGGCAACAGGGGAGCAGACGATGGCGGTCTCAATCGAAAGAGAAGTCAAATTTCAAATCGCTTCCTGGGAGGAAGGAGAACGGCTATTGGTGGAAGCCGGAGCGTCTTTGAGCCAGCCCCGCTATTTCGAGCGGAACTCGCTTTTGGACTCTCCTCAGCTGGTACTCCAAAAGCGAGGAGGCACACTCCGATTGAGGCGGGCCCGGGGCCGATCTTGGCTAACTTACAAGGGGCCCGAACTAGGTACCGGGCGCTTCAAGGAGAGACAGGAATACGAGACCGGGCTCGACGACGCTTTGGCCACCGAAGAGATTCTCCGCTGCTTGGGATTTGTCGAGCGATTCCAGTACGAGAAGTACCGCGCGGTTTACACGATTGGGCAAATCGAGGCCTGCCTCGACGAAGCTCCCATGGGCTTTTATCTGGAGCTCGAAGGGCCGACCGAGGGAATTGAGTCGGTGGTTCTAAAGATGGGATTTCAAATGGTGGAAGCGATTACCGATACCTACCCCCACCTTTACCAAAACTATCGCGACCAAACGCCCGGAGCACCCGATTTCATGATTTTCTCGGCCCAGAAGAGGCCTCGATGAAAGCCATGGTGCTGGCGGCCGGCTTGGGGCTGAGGCTTCGGCCCCTTACGGTTTACACTGCCAAGCCGGCGCTACCTCTTTTGGGAAGGCCTTTGCTCGCTTACACTCTGTCGGTTCTCCAGCGCAGCGACGTCCGCGATGTGGTAGTCAATCTCCATCACCAGCCGGAGACGATTCATCGGATTCTCTCCACCCTGAAAAGGAACCGCCTCCAGATCCACACCTCGCATGAGCCTGAGATTCTCGGCACCGCGGGCGGGCTGAAGAAAGCAGAAGACCAGCTGCGTGACGAGACTTTTTTTCTGGTCAACGGTGACACCTTGGTGGATATCGATCTCGACGAACTGGCCGGTTGGCATCGAGATAACAAGGCAGAGGCCACGCTTTTGCTTCGGCCCAAGCCGACCGGGAGCGATTACACCGGAATCCGCCTGGACCCGGAGGGACGGATTGAAGCCATCGAAAAGGGCGATGGCGCATCGCTCATGTTCGCTGGAGTATGGGTCTTGGAGCCATCAGTCTTCGATCGACTTCCTGCCGGGCGGCCGGCAAGCCTGGAGGTTGATCTCCTTCCCGAGCTGGTTCGAGAGAAAAGCGCATTCGGATTCGTTCGAGACATCGCTTGGTTCGACTTCGGTACGCCCAAGAGGTATTTGCGGGCTTGCTTGAAGGTGGCGCGTCATGGTCTTTTTCGACCTCTTTGGAAGGCGGAAGGTGTCCAGCCAACGAAGGATTCGTCGGCGGGTGTCATTGTGGTGGCCGGGCCGGAGACCACCATCGATCCGAGCGCCCAATTTTGTGGTGACGTGGTGCTGGGCGCCGGCTGTCGGGTGGGCCAAGGAGCCTTTGTCCAGAGCTCGGTGTTCTGGGACGGAGTGGTCATCGGAGAAGGGGTTGTGGTGCGTAACTCCGTGGTGGCCGGAGGTGTTTCGCTGGCCCCGGGAAGCCAAATACAGAACAAAGTGGTCATGAAAATAGAACAGGCGAGCCTCGGTGAGCTACGAGCCCGCGAGCTGGTGGATGGCTACGTGGTTGCCGAAATTAAACATTGAAGCGAGTCGATAACCCCATGCATTCGAGTGCCGATAAACGCATCTCGAGCTATTTGGAAGGCCGGAAAGCGGCGGGATTGCATGTGGTTGACCTCACCCCCTTGGTGGGGGACGCATCGGAGCGAAGCTACTACAGAATTCGCCTGGAAGAGGGAAGCCTGGTCCTGGCGCTTCTATCGCTTCCTTTCGACCCCCAGTCTCTACCGTTTCTCAACGTGGCGGAGCTATGCCGGCAAATCCCGATTCGCATTCCTCACATCCACCACGTCGCCGGCCCGCAAGGCATCCTGTTGCTGGAGGACCTCGGAGACGATCTGCTCCAATCATGGGTGGCGACCGTTGACCGAGCCGAGAAACGAGACCTCTACCGGGAAGCCATTACCGTGCTGATGCGTCTTCAGAGCAGGGGCCACGAGCTTCGAAACGATCGCTACTTACCCTATCGGCTGGCGTTTGATCATAAGAAGCTATTCGACGAGTTGAGCTTCTTCGAGGAGCATTTCCTCGTCGGATTTCGAAAAGCGGCTGTTTCACCCGAGGAGCATGAGACTTTGGAGACATCCTTCCACCGCATTGCATCCGAGCTGGCTGGCCTCCCTCGGGTGCTTTGCCACCGGGACTATCACTCGCGTAATCTCATGGTGCTCGAGAATGGGTTGGCGGTCATCGACTTTCAAGACGCACGCATGGGCCCTGCCAGCTATGATGTGGTGTCTCTGCTGCGTGACTCCTATGTGGAGCATAGCCCAGATTTCGTTGCCGAAATGACCGATGAGTTTTGCCTTTTGGCCGGCAGCGGAACTGTTGAAGCCGAGTTCGATCTCATGTCCCTGCAGCGCAATCTGAAGGCGCTGGGGACTTTCGGCTTTCAGATTTCGGCGAAAGGCAACAACGTTTATCTCCCTTATGTCCCGCCGACTCTCGAGATGGTGAGAATGAATCTGGAGCGAAATTCTCGCTGGGACGAATTGAGAAAGAGCTTGGCCAGGTATTTGCCCGAGCTCGTTTGAAGGAGCTTACCGAATGAGTCAGTTACCACGCGTCTATATTGGAGACATCGCCCGTTTCGATGGCCAGCAAGTCACCCTCATGGGTTGGATGACCCACCGTCGGTCCAGTGGCAAGGTGGCGTTTTTGATTGTCCGCGACGGGTCGGGCTCGATTCAGGCGGTGGTCTCCAAAGCCCAGGTTTCGGACTCGGTTTGGGAGAGCGCCGCCCGGCTGACTCAGGAAAGCTCTCTTGTCGTGCATGGAAGAGTCCGCGCGGACTCTCGGGCGCCGGGGGGGTACGAGCTGGATCTATCCGACCTCCAGGTCCTTCAAATCGCCGAGGATTACCCCATTTCCCGCAAAGAGCATGGCACGGCGTTTCTGCTCGATAACCGTCACCTCTGGCTGCGCTCGAAGCGGCAGCATGCCATCCTGCGCATCCGGCACGAGATCATTGCCGCCTGCCGCGGCTTCTTCGACGAGCGCGACTTCGTGCTCGGCGATACGCCCATCTTCACTCCCAACGCTTGCGAGGGGACGACGACTCTCTTCGAGACTCAGTATTTCGATGAGAAGGCCTTTTTGACCCAGAGCGGCCAGCTCTACAACGAGGCGCTCGCCATGTCGGTGGGCCGTACCTACTGCTTTGGGCCCACCTTCAGGGCCGAGAAATCCAAGACCCGGCGTCATCTCATCGAGTTTTGGATGCTCGAGCCCGAAGTGGCATTTGCCGACCTGGACGAAATTATTGCGCTTGGAGAGGATTTGATTTGCGCTATTGTGGAGTCCGTCCTGACTCGTCGCCGCCAAGAGCTGGATGTTCTGGAACGTGATGTCACCGCGCTGGAAAAAGTAAAAAAGCCTTTTGTGCGGATGACTTACGACCAGGCGATCGAGGTTCTAACCGGTAAAGGGCACGACATCCAATGGGGCGGAGACTTGGGAGCCCAGGACGAAACAGCTCTCGGTGAGGCCCATGATCGCCCGGTGGTGATAACCCATTATCCAACGGCAGTGAAAGCCTTCTACATGCAGCCCGACGAATCCCGACCGGAGGTCACGCTTTGCATGGACGTTATCGCCCCGGAGGGCTACGGCGAGATCATCGGGGGGGGCCAGCGCGTTCACGACTTAGAGTTGCTCCGTAAGCGGATTCGAGAGCATGATCTTCCCGAGGAGGCCTTTTCGTGGTACCTGGACCTGCGCCGCTATGGAAGCGTCCCTCACTCGGGCTTCGGGATGGGCATCGAGCGAGTCGTGTCCTGGATCTGCAAGCTGGATCACCTCCGGGAAGCGATACCCTTCCCGAGGATGCTGAATCG
>SDBT01020416.1_pt1 | contig 10359 bp, 13 predicted proteins | sample 2277101 | NCBI WGS metagenome assembly SDBT01 (sample SAMN10404973, study PRJNA504765) | marine sediment metagenome | isolation source: marine sediment core GS10_PC15, 103 cmbsf | place: Arctic Ocean: Southern Knipovich Ridge | collected 2010
CATACCCCCACCTTACCTGTGGCTCGGGCATAGCCATCAGCCGCATGGGCTGCCCCCTGCTCATGCCGCACCAGCACGTGGCGAAGCTGGGGATACTCGGGTAAGGTATCATATAGGGGTATGATAGCCCCCCCGGGGAAACCAAAGATAACCTCTACCCCCTCCTTCAGCAGACTCTCCCATATAATTTGGGCACCAGTCATTTTCATTATTATTTCCTCAATCGCTAAACACCGCCCCGGTGCTAGCGGAACCTACCTTCTCAGCGTAGCGGCGAAGATAGCCGGTTTTTACCTTAGGCTCAAATTCAGCTAAACCGGCTAAACGCTGAGCTATCTCTCCATCGCTAAGCTCGACATCAAGCCTATAACCAGGGATATCAATCTTAATTATATCTCCATCTCTTAAGGCGGCGATAGCCCCTCGACCAGCTGCCTCGGGAGAGACATGCCCAATAGCCGCCCCCCGACTCGCCCCAGAAAAACGTCCGTCAGTTATCAGGGCCACCTCCTTATCCATACCCATGCCGCTTAAGAGGGATGTGGGCGTGAGCATCTCTCTCATCCCAGGACCCCCCATAGGTCCCTCATAACGAATGACCAACACATCCCCCGACTCTATACTACCATTCATAATGGCGGTTGTGGCTTCCTCTTCAGAATCAAATACTCTGGCTGGCCCCTGATGAACCATCATCTCCGGGGCTACGGCGCCCCTCTTCACTACCGCGCCCTCTGGTGCCAGATTGCCGAAAAGGATACAAATACCGCCTCTAGCTGAGTAAGCATTGTCAGCTGAGTGAATCACTTCCCTATCTACAAACCGAGAGTCAGCAATAATCTCGGCAACCGTTCTTCCTGATACCGTCCTTGCCTCCAGGTTTAATAACCCTCTAAGCTCTTTCATTACTGCCGATACACCGCCAGCCTGGTCTAAATCCTCCAGATGATGGTCACCGGCTGGTCTTAACTTGGATAGATGCGGGGTACGCTCACTTATCTCGTTTATCATGGGCAGGGAAAAATCAACCCCAGCCTCATGAGCGATAGCCATAAGGTGTAAAACTGAATTAGTGCTACCCCCTAATGCCATATCAACGGCGAAGGCATTATGGATAGAAGCTCTATTTATAATGTCACGCGGCCGAATATTATTAACCAGTAGTTCCATAACCCGCTGCCCCGCCTCCTTAGCTAACTGTAGCCGCCGGGCATCAACCGCCGGAATGGTACCGTTGCCCACCAGTCCCATTCCCATCGCCTCAGTGGCACAATTCATGGTATTGGCGGTAAACATCCCCGAACAACTACCACAACCAGGACAGGCCACCGCTGCCAACTGCTCTAGTTCCTCCTCGCTCATTTTCCCTTTAGCTACCCTACCTACGGCTTCAAAGATAGAACTGAGGTCCACATGCTTAACGCCACTATCACTACTCAGCCTGCCCGCCAGCATCGGACCGCCACTAATGAAGATAGCCGGCAGATTTAGCCTCACCGCCGCCATGAGCATCCCCGGGACTATCTTGTCACAATTAGTAATAAAGACTAAACCGTCAAAGGCATGAGCCTCGGCTACTATTTCCACTGAGTCAGCGATTAGTTCGCGACTGGGCAGGCTATATCTCATGCCCGGGTGGTTCATAGCAATACCATCACACACGGCAATGGTGTTGACCTCAAAGGGGACACCCCCCCCACTGGACACCCCAGCCTTAACCGCCTCGGCAATCTCGCGCAGATGGACATGTCCCGGCACAATCTCACTAAAGCTATTGATAACACCGATAAAAGGCTTATCCATGTCGGCACTGGTACAGCCTAGAGCATACAATAAAGAGCGGTGCGGAGCTCGTTCGGCGCCCTTTTTAGCCATATCACTTTTCATACCTTAACTGACGACTCCTTCCACCATAGATAGTTAAAACCGCCCCTACCGGGACGGAGCCACACCTCAAGATTCCACTCTCAACCTCATTGCCAAAACATAACATAGCCCCTAGTTATTGTCAAACCTAGCCCCTGTATAATTAGCCTTCTATAGCCCTTATCTTATTTACCCTTCGCAGGTGCCGGCCACCTTCAAACTCGGTGGTAAGATACGCCTCAACGATTTCAGATATTACATCTGGCTCCAGCTCCGTTCCCAAACAGAGGACATTAGCATCATTGTGCTGCCGAGCCCGGCGCGCCATGAAAGCGTCACAACATAACGCGGCTCTTATCCCCTTTACCTTATTAGCCGCCATGCTCATACCAATGCCCGTGTTGCATATCAAAATACCCCGGGCAAACTCACCTCTGGCTACCGCCAGAGCCACCTCTTTAGCAACATCAGGATAGTCCACCGAGTCAGTAGTATAAGCGCCAAAGTCTTTAACATCATGCCCAGCACCAGTAATTAGCTTCATAATGAATTGCTTGACATCCAGCCCCCGGTGGTCACCGCCGATAGCAATACGCATCATTCAGCCTCCTTTCCGAAAACAATGCTATCACACACCTGCTTAAGCTCCCTCAAGGCCAGAGCGCCCTCGCGCAAAACTACCGGTGCCTCCCCGGTGACATCAACTATGGTAGATTCCCTGCCACCAGGACACCGACCGCCATCAATAACCAAATCTACTCTATTATCAAATTGTGAATAGACCTCACCAGCCGTAAGGGCACTCGGCCGGCCGCTCAGGTTAGCACTGGTGCCCAAAATAGGTGCTCCCAGCCCATCAATAAGAGCCACCGGAACCGGATGCGCCGGAACACGAACCGCCACGGTCATACCTCCCGCAGTAACAATATCAGAAACCGACTTAGACTTAGGCAACACCAAGGTTAGGGCACCAGGCAGGAATCTTTTCGCCAAGAGCCAGGCAATCGGCGGTACCGGCTCAGCAACCTCACCCATCTGCGATATCCGAGCTAAAAGTAAAGGTAGCGGCATATCCCGCGGCCGCTCCTTTACCCTATAGACCCGCTCCACCGCCTGACGAATATTAGCCGAAGCCCCCAAGCCGTAGACGGTATCCGTAGGGAAGGCGACTATACCTCCCCGTTTAAGAATGGAAACACCTTCTTCAACCTGCTGCTTAATATTTGACGGAAGCCCAGCTAACACTACCTAACGCCTGCCAAAAACCAAAGATTTTCCCTTGACGACAGTATACCACAGTGGTAATCTTGGGCATAGAAATGACTAAAGATAAGCCAAGACAACAGTCAAATGAGAGCCACCGTGTCACTACCAGTGGCGATATTGAAGTCTCTACCTACCTAGAGATTGCTAAGGAGCTGGGTGGTGAGCAACCATCGCCACCAAAAGAAGCCATCTCTGGTGCCGAGCGCGAAGCCATAATTGTTATCGATTTCGGCTCACAATACAGCCTCCTTATCGCCCGGCGGATACGCGAGTGCCAGGTATATTGCGAGCTGGTATCTTACGACACCCCCTGGGAAAAGATAGCCCCGTTAAATCCCAAGGGGTTTATCCTCTCCGGAGGACCGGCCAGCGTTTATGAGCGAGACGCACCCCTGGCACCAGCCTACATTTATGAGCGCAACCTGCCCGTACTGGGCATATGCTATGGAATGCAGGTTATAACCCATCAGTTAGGCGGACAGGTTACTCCAGCCACCAAGCATGAATACGGTCACGCCATCCTTCACGTAAGCGATATAGATTCGCCTTTACTTGCTGACCTACCCACTTCCTCCCCGGTGTGGATGAGCCATGGCGACCAAATTAAGGAAATGCCCGCCGGTTTTACTGCCTTAGCCTATACCGAAGGGTCCCCTTTTGCCATTATGGGTAATAACAAAAATATATTTGGTCTCCAGTTTCACCCTGAGGTAGCCCACACCCCTGAGGGGAAGACTATCCTCAAGAATTTCGCCTACCGAATATGTGGCTGTCAGGGAAACTGGACAATAGGCAACTTCATCAAGGATAGCCTGGCCAGAATCAAAGAACAGGTAGGCAGGGACAAAGTCATCAGTGCTCTCTCTGGAGGCGTTGATTCGGCAGTAGTCACCACCCTCATCCACCAAGCTATTGGTAACCAGCTTACCTGCATCTTTGTCAACAACGGACTTTTGCGCCGTGAAGAAGCCGAAAGAACCCTCAATGTATTTCGCCTTAACCTGGGTATGAATATTATCCATGTCGATGCCAGTGAGAGGTTTCTCCAGCGCCTGAAGGGAGTGGTGGACCCGGAGACGAAGCGCAAGGCCATCGGTGAGGAATTTATCAAGGTATTTGAAGAAGAAGCCGGTAAGATAGGTAAGGTCGAGTTTCTAGCTCAGGGAACCCTGTATCCCGATGTTATTGAGAGTGCGTCTTCGGGAAGCAGAGCCTCAGCTAAGATAAAAACCCATCACAACGTTGGTGGCCTGCCCGCCAAGATGACACTTAACCTGCTTGAACCCCTGCGCTACCTGTTTAAGGATGAGGTGCGCCAGGTAGGGCTGGAACTGGGTCTCCCCGAAGAGATGATATGGCGACAGCCCTTTCCCGGTCCTGGCCTTGCCATCCGCACTATTGGGGAGGTAACCAAGGAGAAACTGGAGATACTGCGTAGCGCTGACTGGATTGTGATGAACGAAATCAAGAAGGCAAAGCTATACCGTCAGTTATGGCAGAGCTTTGCCATACTCACCGATGTCAAAAGCGTCGGGGTAATGGGAGACTATAGAACCTATGGCTACCTGGTGGCTGTCCGCGCCGTAACCAGCGAGGATGCTATGACCGCTGATTGGGCACGCCTCCCCTATGACCTGCTGGCGAGGATTTCTAACCGCATCGTTAACGAGGTGCCCGGCATAAACCGGGTCGTTTACGATATAACCTCCAAACCCCCATCAACGATAGAGTGGGAGTGAAAAGATGACTAAATCCGGTGACATCGAAGCAATCAAGGTTTACATTTTGCCAGAAAAACATGGCCATAGCTATAGGGTAAACCCTCCAGCATCATTAAAAGGGAGAGAGACAGAACTTCCTTTTTATGGTGAACATGGATTCTGGCTAAAAACCGAAGGGCAATTGCTCTTGTGGATAGAGGCAGTTTCAAAACTAAAACTGCAGAATAGACGATAAAAATAGCAGGATAAGAAGACTCAAGTGAGCAAGAAAAAGAAAATTGGGTTTGGTATCTTAGGTGCTTTTGTGGCACTCGTTATTATAGCTCTAGTTGTCCCAAGCCCCCCGACTACACCCCCAGAGACAGCAGAATCACCTGAGACATTCAAGGCATCATGTATCACTATTAGTTATGATAGCCTAGCTAGGAATACCGAGAGCTATGTGGGACAGCGTGTCTATTATCACGGTGAGGTTATCCAAGTAGCAGAAATGGGCAAAGATAAATATGTCTTGCGGGTTAATGTAACTGAGGGAGAATTTGGCTTTTGGGAGGATACCATTTGGGTTAATTACTCAGGATCCCGAATTCTTGAAGAAGACATCGTTAAGATTTGGGGGACAGTTAAAGGAAGAAGGAAATACACAGCTATACTTGGAAATGAAGTGGTGCTCCCTGAAATCGATGCTAAATATTTAGAATTAGAATGATAAACATGAAATTTTGCTGCTTGCTTAGCGGAGGCTTGAACTACAAGTGGCAGAAGAGGAACTGGAATGAAAGAAGCCCTAAAGAGTAAATGTACGTTTTGTGGTAAAGAGCTTACCTCTGAACAAGCGAGAAAGCAAAAACTTTGTAGCGACTGCTATTGGTTAAGGCGAATAGTAAGACGCATACGGAAGGGCAGTTTGAGTTAAGGTAGTTTGAAGGGGCTTCGCCCCTTCAAAACCAATTCTTCCCCCTCTCCTTCAAAGGAGAGGGGGACACAGGGGGTGAGGTTGATAAATAATCTTTATATGAGGTTGAAAGATGACTAAAGAAGAAATCCTGGCTATGAAAGCGGGTAGAGAGCTGAATATAAGAGTTGCCGAAGATATCATGGGACGCAAATCTACTCAGGATGAGATCTTCGGCGACATGGAAAGGACTAGCGACGGGGTTTTTAGCACTCTGCAACCCTATTCCGAGGATATCGCAGCCGCCTGGCAGGTGATGGAAAAGATGAAAGGCTATAATCCCGGAATCACCTTTGATATCCATAGCCAGAAGTGGGAGGCGGCGTTCAGTGCCCGGGAAGCTGATTTTACCTGCCCAGTAGTGCTGGCTAACACTGTCCCAGAAGCAATCTGCAAGGCAGCATTACTGGCTTTATTAGAGGTAAAGCGTGGCTAACGACTCACCAAGAGACCAGAAAACCGATTTAATCAACCATATCCTGGATATTGAGCTGGGGTGGTTCCTAAATGTAAACCCGACAATCACTTCTGAATGTCAGAGAAATCCAGAGGCATTCAAGCTAATGAGAGGCAGTAATTTCGTGACTTGGTCTAAAAAAACACTGACACTATATCTAGAGCATTTAGGTGATACTCAAAGTCAGGGAAGAAACCTGGTGAGAGAGAAGTATGCCAAGATACAGAAGCTTGTCCCGTGTCAAAACTCTAGCCCCGCTCTTAACAATAACGTAGAAATACAGGAACGCTGGCAACGAGAAGCCAGAGAGAAATATCCTCTCATCTTTAGACGGGGAGATGGGGCGGGCTTTACCTGGTACTTGCGCTGTGAACTTGATACCTACTCCCCAGCCGTACTTGAGTCCTATCTCAATGACCTAAAAGCTGCCTCGCTTGAGGGGAGAAACCTGGTAATCGAAACCTATGACCGAATAGCCAAAAAATTAGGCCATAGCTCGTTAGAGGAGTGGCATAAGACGCGAGAGTCAAAAGAGTAACCGGGCAAACTACCTAGTCTGTGATATAGCTTCAAACACCACCAACCACAGACAAGGAAGCTAATAATAACTTGAGCGAGGGTTATGAGATGCATAAGACGCCGATTATCGTATCTCTATTCGTAGCAGTGCTGCTTCTTTTTGGAGCCTGCATTCCAGCTCAGGAGCCAGGGCAACCCTCTTACGAAGAGATAAGTTTTCAATTATCATCAGACACCACACCGGGAAATACCGATGAGTACGATAGCCACAGCTTTAATATTTATCTTGAGCGCCGGCAGGAACTGACACTGGATTTCTATGCCGAAGGGGCAGCAGTAATGGTTTCGGTTGTTACCCCATCTGAAGAGAGACTGGGCTATGAGACCAGCGATGGTCGTGCCGGCAATATCAAGGATACGGGACTGGGTCATCTCCAGGAGAGAAAGACTAAATCTGCCGCCGAAGGACACTTCAAGTATACCGCCCCTGAGACCGGTTCCTATGTAATAACAGTTAAATCAGCAAGCCCCAAGGCCGAGATAGATGTACTGGTTTAGTACTGGATTCAATGAAAGCTGGTAAAAAATCTTATTACTAAGGAGTAAACGCTGAAGATACTGGTGGTTGGTGGTGGGGCTAGAGAGCACACTTTAGTCTGGAAACTAGCCCAAAGCCCCAAGGTTAATGAGATCTATGCCGCCCCGGGTAATGCCGGCACGGCACAAATCGCCCGTAACCTAGATATTAAACCTAGTGATATTGAGTCGCTGGCTAAAATAGCCCAGGAAAAGGGTATTGACCTTGTTGTTGTCGGGCCGGAGGCGTCCCTGGCCGGGGGTATTGTTGACCACTTCCACGGCATCGGCATACCTATCTTTGGCCCCACGAAACTGGCTACTGAGATAGAATCAAGCAAGGTATTCGCCAAGGAACTAATGCAGAAATATGGTATCCCCTGCGCCCGGAGCGTCACCTTTTCTGAATACAGCAAGGCAAAAGGGTATATCCAAAAGCAGACACCGCCCATAGTGGTCAAGGCCGATGGACTGGCGGCGGGTAAGGGGGTAACCATAGCTGGTTCCATCCCACAAGCCCTGGATGCCCTTTACAATATTATGGAAGCCAGAGCCTTTGGTGCCTCTGGAGATAGGATAATTATTGAGGAGTGCCTATCGGGCAGAGAGATGAGCTCGTTTGCCTTTACCGATGGTAAAACCGTTATCCCGATGGTCTCCGCCTGTGATTATAAACCGGTATTTGATGGCGACCGCGGTCCCAATACCGGCGGTATGGGTAGCTATAGCCCACCCCACTTTGCCCGCCCAGCCCTCTACCAAGAAGTAACTGAGACCATCCTCAAGACTACCGTGAAGGCGATGGCCAAAGAGGGAAGACCCTACCAGGGTGTTCTCTACGGGGGGCTAATGGTTACCCAAGACGGGCCAAAAGTGCTAGAATTTAATGCCCGGTTTGGTGACCCGGAAACACAGGTTACGCTACCGCTACTTAGGACCGACCTAGTGGATATTATGCTGGCGGTGATAGATGGTAACCTTGGCCAGATAGATGTAGAATGGAGCGAGACTGCCTGTGTTGGCGTGGTAATGGCATCCGGCGGCTATCCCGGTAACTATAAGACCGGCTTCCCCATCACCGGGCTGGACACGCTGGATAAAGATATTCTGGTATTTCATGCCGGCACTAAGGTCGGCTCAGAGGCAGGACAGGTATTAACTAACGGGGGACGGGTGCTTACGGTGGTCGCCACCGGTAAGACCATTACCGAAGCTAGGGAGAAGGTCTATAATAACATTACACGGATTCGCTTCAAGGGTTGTCATTACCGTAAGGATATCGCTGACATAAAGGAAGGTTAAGGGAGGACTATGTAATGAGTAAGGAAATCAGAATATATACCACGTACCATTCGGGTAACGACTTTGGCGGTAGCTTAGAAGTAAGCAAATTTAGTGTGAAAAAGAGAGGACTGAGAACAGACTCAAATAAATGGAAAATGTTTGTTGATTTCGAAGGTGAACAAGGCTCTATAAAAAACGCTAGGATGTACCTTGAGCCTGAGCTTGCTATTCCACTAGCAAGAAGTCTCCTTAGCGTTGCTGAGGGCTATGTATCTGAATCAGTATCGGAAGTTGCTTAGGGATGGTTGAAGGGGCTTCGTCCCTTCAAAAACTTTTCTTCCCCCTCTCCTTCAAAGGAGAGGGGGACACAGGGGGTGAGGTTGAAAATATACCACAAAGAGAAAAAGAGCTAGGAAGTGAGGTTAAAAATGCCGTTAGTAGCTGTAGTTATGGGTAGTAAATCAGACATGGAAGCGATGCGACCAGCCCTGGAGGTATTAACCAGACTTGGTATCGAGTATGAGGTATCCATACTCTCAGCCCACCGAAATCCAGAAAAGGTGCGGCAATTTGCCCTGGCGGCTCGAGGGCGGTGGATTGAGGTTATCATCGCCGCTGCCGGGGGTGCCGCTCACCTCCCCGGGGTTCTGGCTAGCTGGACCACCCTACCCGTCATTGGCGTGCCACTGGCTACCAGTGAACTACAGGGGGTTGATGCCCTCTACTCCATAGTCCAGATGCCAGCCGGGGTACCGGTAGCCTGTATGGCTGTTGGCGCTGCTGGAGCCAAGAACGCCGCTTATCTGACGGCGGAAATTCTAGGCTTACAGCATGACGAGATACGGAAAGCCTACGAAAAATATAGAAGCGACCTGCAAGGAGATAACAAATGATTGAGCGATACTCTCGCCCCCCGATGAAAAGGGTCTGGTCAGACGAGAATAAGTTTAGTAAGTGGCTTGAGGTAGAGATTGCCGTCTGTGATGCCTGGGCAGAACTGGGCGTCATTCCCAGAGAAGTGGTACCCAAGATTAAGCTGGCTCGCTGTAACTACAAGCGTATGGAGGAGCTTCTCAAAGAAACTCACCACGATATGACTGCCTTCCTTGGTTCGGTAGCGGAAAGCCTGGGTAATGAATCGCGCTTTATTCACCTTGGTCTTACCTCCTCCGATGTAATAGATACTGCCCTCAGCCTTCAGCTGGTTGAGGCAATTGAAATCCTTAATCAAGATATAAAAGACCTCATCTCAGTGCTGGCACAAAAGGCAATAGAACATAAATATACGATTATGATCGGGCGTACCCACGGCGTCCACGCCGAACCAATGTCCTTCGGTTTAAAACTGGCGCTATGGATTGAGGAGATGAAACGCCATCGGCAAAGGCTTAACGCCGCTAAAAAGACCATTGCCGTCGGTAAGATTTCCGGAGCCGTCGGCACTTATGCGACACTACTCCCTGAGGTTGAAGAGAAGGCCTGTGCCAAATTAGGGCTTGCACCAGCTCCGGTATCAAGTCAGATCTTGCAGCGTGACCGTCATGCTCAATTTACCACCACCTTAGCCATAACCTTTGGCTCCCTAGAGAAATTTGCCACCGAGATTAGGGCCTTGCAGCGAACCGAGGTTCGAGAGGTAGCCGAACCCTTCGGCGCCAGCCAGACTGGCTCCTCGGCAATGCCCCACAAACGCAATCCCGAGCTTTGCGAACGAA
>SDBT01020417.1_pt1 | contig 10359 bp, 10 predicted proteins | sample 2277101 | NCBI WGS metagenome assembly SDBT01 (sample SAMN10404973, study PRJNA504765) | marine sediment metagenome | isolation source: marine sediment core GS10_PC15, 103 cmbsf | place: Arctic Ocean: Southern Knipovich Ridge | collected 2010
CCCCCCACCTGTCATACCGCCTGCCAGGGCGCCTGCCAGGCGGTTCCTGGTTAGTTTGTAGACGCCATAGCCGATGTTAGCTTCCGATTGAACGGAATCAAACGACTCCGTTTTCGTGACCACGAAAAGCGTAACTACACCGAAAATCGCTAAAAGGGCAATCAATCGTCTCATCATTTTTATTTCCTCCTTTAAGAATTAAATTTATTTGTATTTAGTGTGTTATTTTCTAAGCTTATTTTCAAAATATCTGTGCTCTATTATGTAAGACGCAAAAAAGTCTTGTTTTTCCCGTTTTGTCTCTATTTCTGGGCAATTGATTTTGCCGTTTTGAGAATGATTTATTCATTCCGCACCGTCAACAGTGGAAAACTGCGGAAAATTGTGATGCATTTGGGGCAAGCCCAGAAAGGAAATTCCTGTCATAGATTAGTGTAAATGGAGGGGATTAATACATAAGGAGGTTGGTATCATGAACAAAAAAATAATTGTTTCAGTGTTTCTCTGCTTGTTTATTTTATTTTCGATGCTGTTATCTCAGGAAGAATTAAAAGAAAAGAAAGTATGGGAAGATGAACAAATTGGTATAACTTTAGACAAATTTGAGAAAGCTGATTCTTATCCCTCTGAATTTAAATCGCCTGGCTATAGGTATCCTCCGCCAAAAAAAAAGGTTATGATTTTATTGTTACCATATTACTGTTGCAATCATTAAGCATGTGCATTTAGGGATGCCTCAACCCTCATCACCAACAAAACCCCATTTGGTCGATGCACAAGGGAGTATATATAAACTGGTTAACCTTCAATATAAGGGGATAGAATACAGAAAAGGGCTAAAAAGTGATTATGAAATTAGACAAGGAGCCAAAGGGATTTTTTATTTGAGTTTTCTAAGAAGGCAAAGCCCGTATTATTTAAATTTGCCTATCCATACTGGGAATCTTGGGAAGAGAAAGTAATAAAGTACGCACAAATAAATATTGACCTACCACACATTCAATAGCAAATTTCTAGCGGATCAGCTTAAAATTCCTTTTACTCATTGAGGCGAGTGGGGGTAGGTCAGATAGGTAGTCAACTTTGCTTTTTTTATACGGACATTGGAGACAGTCAGGCGAATCGGAAAAAAGATAGGTAGCTCGGTTATATTATTTTTAAGGTATCCAGGAGAGTATAGAATATTTTAAAATTTTCGGTCAATATTTTTTATGTCAGATGTGAAAGAGAAAAAAAACTGAGAAAATCCTGGCAGGTTTAGGAGTCCCGTTTCCTTTACCTAAAGTGCCATATATATAAAGGTTGAGAGGATAACTGTTCAGTTATTAGCCTGGCTTTTATGTTTTATAAGGGAGAATAGCTCCCCTCTCTCTTGACCACGCCAGCTCAGCTTTTGTGATATAAGGACTATCAAATAGTGCTTCTCTTAATTCTGGTCGAGAAACCATTTCATAATGGGAAGGTCCATCACTGTTTTTATGAGTAACTAAATAGATTTCTGTGCATTCACCGAATGCCTTCGCTATTTCCTCATATGAGTTATATGTTCTTTCAACTTGCTCTTTTCCCATTAACGGCATTTTGCTCTCTCCTTAAATATTTTAATTGCACAAATTTTACTCCTATTTGAAAAAGTTTGTCAATCTAAGTGCTCATTTTTGCGACGGACTTAAAATCAAAGTACGTCTTTTGCCCTGTGTTTTATACGGTAGACTCACTCCTCAGAAGAGCAGAAGAAGAAAGCTGTTGAACTGTTACACCAGTGTTATATGAAGCACATTAACTCTTCTAACTAATTAAAATGAAAGAAGTTAAAAATCAAGTTGGTTTTGCTGACAGTTATGAGGTCGTGGGTTCAAATCCCACCAGCTCCACCAGCATTTCCCTCTATTAGACTCAAAAATCAGTATTTAGATAAAATTTAGCGTTGTTCTCTATTTTGTACAGTTTCATACGATTTCATGTGATTTTGGACACCAAAAATTTAAACCGAGAATTTTAAAGAAGCTTGGTAATATTAGTAATTCTTTATGATCATAAGACAGAACTTAATAAAAATTGTATCAAAAAATGGCCATTCAAAACTTGATAGGAGGAAGAACTTGAATGTATGATGAAATGCGAAACCGTGGCTTAGCAAATCGATTGCAGTTGTCTGAAACCTTTGACGATGTACAATTCGAGTGGAAACGGGTGAGCCTCAGGAAAAGATTATGCCTATGTCAACCGTGAAGACTTCAGAAATGGCAACAATGATCTGAGTGCAATTATCGAGGGATTCTTGTCTCTATATTGGGCCTATACGGCTAAGATCGCAGGCGAATTTGACGGGATGTTTCCGCTGGTCTATGATGATGAATCAACCTATGCAAACAAATCTCAATATCTCAAGGATGTTGCCTTGGTGGGAAATAACAATACAAGTATTATTGCTAGCGACTTGTGTAATATTTTGGTTGGAAATCACGGGAATAACACCTTTTGGCCGAAAAAGGGAGTTGATTATTAGATGGCGAATGCAGCGATACTGGCGACGTTTGTGTATCATGCCGCTGTGCGCGATGAGAAGCTTCCTCGTATAGCGCCGTTACCATGGTAAGACGATTGCATAAGTTCTTATTGAAATGAAAACAATGAATGCTATCATAGATTCATGAAGAAAGAGGAAATATGAAAACTAAAAAAAGCATGAACCGGCGCCATTTCTTGAGGAATTTCACCATTAGTTAAGCTGTAATACTCAGCCTGAATAGATTGGCGATTTCCGAAAAAATGGCAAAAACAGAGTTCCCTAAAATTAAGCAATCCCGTACTCAGGGACAAACTGGTTTTAATACAATCATTGATTCTCATCTGCACGTTTTAAAAGAGAAGAATTTCGACAAAAATACTGAAGATAAGATTGGGCATAAACATCCCAAAGATACTCCAATAGAGTCTTTGGTTATCTGGTTAAAAGACGCTGGAGTTAGTAAAGCCGTAATAATGGGGCAGGATTGCAGTCGGATTTGGAATTCTTCATGCGGCGAGGATTATGTATTAGAATGTGTCAGGAAATATCCCGATCTGTTTGTTGCTTTGGCCAGTGTTGAACCAGTGGATAAGTGGGGGAGATCAAATAAGTCCGGTCTTGAATATTTTGAAAAAGCAGTGAGAGAATATGGCTTCAAAGGATTATTGCTTACACCACCTTTTGGTTATTATTCCTCAGATAACCCTGAGGTCTATCCTTTTTATGAAAAAGCTGTGGAATTAGACGTAGTTGTGCAATTTCATCATTGTGCATCTTCTGATGGGATTGCTTTAGCCCCTTATAAATATACAAATCCTCAGTGCCTCAACAATCTCCTGATAGATTTTCCTAAGATGAAGGTTGCGATCGAACACCTGAATTACCCTTGGTGCGAAGAGGTTTTCTGGATGATGATGAATCCAAATATCAACCTCTATGCCGATCTTGCCATGACTTACCATCGACCCATGACTTTGACCTGGAACCTCGTCAAAGCAAAGGAGTATGGTGTCATCGATAAAATTATGTATGCTTCGGATTATTGGGTAGCCGGTTCGGGTGTGTTCTCTGATAATCCGGGGAATGATATGAAGAAGTGGATTGAACTCATTAAAAGTGGAATAAACCAGATCACAAAAAGGTGTGGTTGGCCTCCCTTCACTCAGGATGAAATAGATGGAATTCTTTATAAAAATGCGGCGAGGTTATATGGATTTAGTGTGCCTTCTTAAGGCTGGAATTCATATGATTTATCCTTTAAACTAAGGGCTTGTTTCCCATCGTGGAGCCAATCTATATATTGAGTATGTGATTATTTTAATTTGAGAGAAAACAGACAGTTTGGATATAGTTTAATATGCAATTTTTTCTTGATTGCTCAACAAAATTATTGCATAGCTTATATTTGGAGAATTCAACGCTTAATTAAAAGGAGGCATTTACTATGCGGATCATTATTCTTTCAGTTTTATGTTTAACCATATTCAATTATTACTCTCATGGTTCTGGTGCCCATGCCGTTCCAGATGTAAAGAATAATTTGCAAATACAAAAAAAAGAGAAAAGTTTAATCCCAAAGATAGATGGAGAATGGTGGACAATCGCCGGTAATCCTGACCTCGGACGTTATAATAGTAAAGAACAGGAACCGACCTCGTTTGGCATTTGGAAGGCGGCCGATGGTACCTGGCAACTTTTCTCCTGTATAAGAAAAACAAATTGTGGAGGAAAAACCAGGCTCTTGTATAGATGGCAAAGCGATGAGATCACTGATAAGAATTGGAAACCAATGGGAATTGCAATGGAGGCAGATATAAATTTTGGCGAAACACCTGGTGGCCTGCAGACTCCTCATACTACAATAATCGGGGGGGAATATTTAATGGTTTATGGGGACTGGAATAATATTTGCCTAGCAAAATCCCAGGATGGTAAAACATTTGCCAGGCAACTTAATCTGGATGGTTTATCAGGTATGTTTACGGAAGGACCTGGAGCCGGAACTAGAGATCCTATGATTATGGCGATTGGTAACACATATTACCTATATTATACCTCCTCTCCCAACGGGAAAGGAGCCATTTATTGTAGAACTTCAAAGAATCTGTGTAATTGGAGCGAAGCCAGAATTGTCTCATCTGGTGGGACTGCAGGTAATGGTTTCCCAGATGCAGAAGACCCTTATGTCCTCTATCTTCAAAAGGAGCGTTCCTATTACCTTTTCCGGACCCATCCTTCACCTACTTCTGACAAATACATGACCACGGTATATCATTCCCCTGATCCTTTAGATTTTGGGGTCAATAATGATAAATACAAGATTTGTACGCTGCCGACTGAAGCAACATGGATTGTTAATGATAATGGCCAGTACTATATAGCCTCCTTGTTACCTAATCATCAGGGTACGCGAATAGCACGCCTGAAATGGGTTTATCAGTAATGGATAATGAAGAAATTTAACTTTAGAGGTAGTATATTAATAGAGGAAAGGTCATCTACTTTTCTTTTTATACTGAAAATGGATTAGAATATCAAGACAGGTCCAAGGAAGTAATAGTTAGGAAAGCAATATTACTTCGATACGTGAACAGGCTAAAGTGATGACAAAAACTCTGGAATAAAGTAATTTAATGAACAAAAAAGATTTCCAACAGCACGATGTAAGCACAGTCCCCAGGTTCGCGAATCTCAATCCCTTTATGCGCGCCACCTATCAGGACGATCCCGGTGGGTTGGATATTGCCATGGTCGGAGTGCCTTTTGATTTAGGTTCTTCTTTTCGAATCGGATCTCGCCACGGCCCAGCTCAGATGCGGGAGATGTCGCGTATGATACGTCAGGTTCATTATCCCAGTATGTTAGAACCGTTTGATAGATTCCGGATCGCAGATGTGGGCGACGCTCCGGTAAATTCATTAGATATTCAGGAAAGCCTGATAAGCATTGAAGCGTTTTTTCAAAAAATTCACACAGCAGGCGCTCTTCCTCTAGCAGCGGGAGGAGATCATACTATTACCTTGCCCATACTACGAGCCATTGCTAGGGAGCATCAATTATCCCTGGTTCAGATTGATGCACACTCCGATACGATCGACACGATGCTGGGGAAAAAATATGCTAATGGTACTCCCATTCGCAGGGCTGTCGAGGAGGGATTATTGGATCCAAAAAGGATTGTTCAGGTAGGTATCCGCGGCACTCTCTTTAAAGCCGATGATTTAGATTGGGCCAAAGACCAGGGGATCAAGAACATTGATATGGATGATTTTCTTGAAATGGGTTTATCCAAAGTGATAAGTATAATTCGTGAGGTAGTGGGAGATGGTCCCACATATCTGACCTTTGATATCGATAGTTTGGATCCAGCATTCGCACCTGGGGCAGGAGGATTGGAGCCGGGAGGATTCACCGTACGAGAAGCTCAGCATCTACTTCGTGGTCTTAAAGGTCTTCGATTCGCAGGTGCTGATATAAATGAAGTATGCCCTCCCTTAGATCCCTCAGGCAACACGGCGCTGGTGGCTTGTCATCTTATGTTTGAACAACTCTGTCTGCTGGCTGAATCTTTAATTATAAAAGATAAATGATGTGCTAGCTGAACTGTCACACTAGTTGTCTCTATATCCCAGGATTTCGAAATTGTATCGCTTAATGAACTCGTACTGTATTTTATCTGGTACTTTTCCATTATTTCATGAGGTTTCTTGCAAAATATGATGATCGTTTTGAGAAGGAGTACGGATATTTCCGGCCGGTCATAAAGGATTTTGTTGAGAAGTATTTCGACTGTGGCAAACCGATATGCGGGTTTGCCCGCATCTGGTGTCCTGTCTGCAGGATTGACCATTGAATCTAGCGGCTGTCTAAGCGCTTGATGCGGGGAATCATTATCAGGATGACCACAAAAGCTAACGGATGCATCCAACTCAAAGTGACGAACACCGGACCGTAACCACCTAAAGTTGTGATCATCCAACCGGCAATAAGCATAACGGCAAATCCCCCAAAGGAGCCGCTAGAGCCGATTATACCCGCCACAGAGCCGACCTTGTGCCTGGGATAGAGGTCGGTCGGGAGCGTTTGGTTGATAACATTCCAGAATTGGTGCCCAAAATAGGCCATGCTGATGAAAACAATGGCCCATCCGATGGGTACAGATAAGATGAACGCAGAAGCAGGCATGAACAGGGCGGCAACAAAAAGAGTGATTTTCCTGGAAGCATTGACAGATAGTTTCTTTCTTATGAGGAAACTGCAGAATGTGCCGCCTAACATGCTTCCGCAGGCTGCAGCAGCAAAAGGGATCCATCCATAATAACCCACCTGTTTTATATCGAATCCCCGGGCATCAAAAAGATATTTTGGTGTCCATATAATGTAAAAATACCAGACCGAATCCGTGAGAAACTTGGCGATAATCATGCCCCACAATTCTTTATGTTTGAACAGTTTGAACCAATCGACCTTCTGGGGCTTGTCCTGAGCCATCTCCTTCTGTTCCTTGGCGTGTTCAGTCTGGATGTAATTGAGCTCTTCGTCTGTAATATGGATATTATCCTTGGGGAGACGCTCGCCCCACCTTAGCCGGCCTTTGGAAAGACGGTAAAAGTAATTCCAGTAGGCCACCCATATGAAGCCGATCGAACCACTCACAAAAAAAACCCATCTCCAACTGAAAAAATACATAATGGCTGAAAAAAGCGGCACGGCGAGGACAGCACCTATGCTGGATCCTGTGTTAAAAATGCCGAAAGCAGTGGACCGTTCTTTGGCAGGGAACCACTCAGAAACAGCTTTGCTTGCTGCAGGAAAGCCGCCGCCTTCACCGAGCCCCAGAAAGAAGCGGGCTATTCCAAGGCCTATGAAGCTATTGGCGAGCCCATGACCCATGACAGCAAGTCCCCAAAAAATGTTGATGGAGAGGAAGCCCCAGTATGTGCCCAGCTTATCCATCAAGCGTCCTCCCCCGGCGTACATGATGCCGTAGGCGAGGAAGAAAAGGCTGCTGATCAACGCGTACTGGCTGTCTGTGACTTCGAAGCGATGGTTAATGACGATGATCACCACAGGAAGAGTCATGCGGTCGAGGTAATTGTTTATAGTGTCGAGGGTTAGTATGAATGCCAGGTGCCAGCGTAGCTTCTTCTTTTTTTTCATGATAGGTCTTATAGTGGCGCCGAAAAAATAAACTTTGGCCCGCTATAAACAGTAAACCTCTAGATTCTCATGAAATCACAGTTGTAAGTCAAGAACGAATTTTACTCCTAAATAAATGCTAAAGCTGATGGGTCATATAAATCGATGCTCGTCTTTTCATCGTCATCTCCTCGACAGCCTTCATTACGCCCTCCTCCACCTCAAGTCGTCCAACAGGAACTCTTGATGGCGGCCGAAGAGAGCGGAGAGTATTTCTGAAACGGGGTTGGAAAGGTTTTTTTGACTGAATGGCGGGTGGAATCTATCTTATTGTTGACCGTTTTGCTGTTTTTGTTGCTTTGTCTCTATTTTTTGGCAATTTACGTTGCTGTCTTGTATGTGATATGTCTATTTTAGGATGTCATCCGGCGGAAATGGCGGAAAATCGCGAGGGATTTGTGGCAAGCACAAAAAGGAAATTTTCATAGAATAAATCCTTTTTTCAATGGATCAGAGGGTTCAATGACAAATTGATGGAAACCCGTTATATAAGCACTGGCGGTTATCTGGGGGATAATAGCCGAAAAGTCCCCAATTTTTGTCTCTTTTATAATTTCTCCATGAAAAAGAGTGCCGCTTATACTCTCCATGCAGAATTTATCGCCAAGCTTAAGCTTACCGTGAGCATGAAGGGCTGCCATTTTTGCTGAAGTCCCGGTTCCACATGGGGATCGATCCACATTGCCACCCATAGATACCTCAACACCTTTTGCGTCCGCCTGAGAATTGCTTGGAGGGCCGTAGAAGTAAACACAACCTTTGCTCTTAATGTGTTTTTGTAAGGGATGCACCACCTCGATTGCCTTATTGATCTCATCTGAAATAAGAGATGCATACTGAACAAAATTAGGAATATTGTCAGGAACCATATTTAATCCTATATCTTCACCATTTACTAAAGTGTAAAAATCTCCACCATAGCTAACATCAACGCTTATCTTCCCATGCGGTAATGAAATTTTTATGTTCTCAGCATATAGAAAAGAAGGGAGGTTAATTAGACTTGCGCTAATCACTTCCCCGTTTTCTATACGGAGTTTCGTAGAAACTAAACCATCCGGGGTATCCAAGATTATTTCTGTTTCTGGCTCTGAGGCCGGAATCCAGCCCATTTTAATAAGTGTAACACAAACCCCAATCGTCCCGTGACCACACATGCTGTTATAGTTCTTAGTATCGAAATAGAACACTCCAAAATGAGCTTCTTTTTTTGTGGGAGGTAACAGGACAGCTCCATGCATATTCTTATGACCTCTAGGCTCATGGATAATTGTTGTGCGAATAAAGTCCAAATTCTCCTGAAAATATTCCAACTTCTTGACCATAGTATCTCCAGGAATATGTGGCAGACCGCTTGTGATTACTCGCGTTGGCTCTCCCGCAGTATGTGAGTCAATAGTCGTTATTATCCTTTCAATCTTCATGGCTTAAACTCCTTTACTTTGATGTGGATTTGAATTTTGACATTTTACAAATATCACGTCAACCTGATTAATTTTTTAATGGACAAGTTACAAAAATCAGACTCGACCAGGCCACAACCCCATCTTGCTGAAGCAGTCTAATCCAGATTGATCTCCTATAATCATAAATACCTCGCCTCCCTCCTTAAGGTAGCGGTGATGCAGGGTGAAGTCTATCTTATTGTTGACCGTTTTGCTGTTTTTGTTGCTTTGTCTCTATTTTTTGGCAATTGTCGTTGCTGTCTTGTGTGTGATATGTCTATTTCAGGACGTCATCCGGCGGAAATGGCGGAAAATCGCGAGAGATTTGTGGCAAGCAAAAAAGGAAATTCCTATAGTGTGCCATGAAAAGCTGTATGGCAGATGGAGGTGGGTCCCCAGGTGACGGCTTGCAGGAGCAGTCATCAAACCGCCCTGAGCTGCATATGATAAGAGGCGGTAAAAAGCTGCGTATTGGTCTTGAGGACGACGTGATTGTTACTGAAAATGGCGTTGAGTACCTTTATCCGGAAATCGACCGAATTCTTTTAATACGCTAGCGTCTTTTATAGGGATCACTCGTTTTTACCATAACTTCTTGATTTCGTCATCAAAACCGGTCATCTCCCACCGGGTCAGCGCAATAGGGATCACACCGGCTGCTAGAAACTCATCCATAAACTGGCGAAGGTTGAATTTGTCTCCCAGTTGCATTGCCCGGTCCGCAAGAAGCTTTTCAAGTTGAGCTTTGCCAGCAATGAAGCCCATAAGATAGCCTGGACTGCGCAATATGTTGTCCGTATCAAGCCACAACTCGCCATGCGTTATCGCCCAGCCGTACGGCGTCAAATCGACCACGTGCTGGAGCGCTTCCATTACGGTTAGCTCGTTGCTGTGCAATTTCAGGTCAACTAAACCACGAGCTGTACGGAAGGCGATCGCGATGTAGAGGACTTCCCTGCTTCTCCGGAGTTGGTCGTATAAGCCAGCATGCATCAACATTTCTTCCAGTCCAAAAGCCAGTGCCATGCCGCGTATGTTGGTCCCGTAACTGCGTCGAACCCCCCGGATTGGTCGGTTATCACGCCGACGCCTCAGAGCATCGAAATTTTGACCGGTCGTGTTGTGAATAATCTCTGTCAAAGGATCGTGATTCGCTAGTTGCTCAAAAAAATCAAGGACAGCGCCTTGTCTTCCGGGGCTAAA
>SDBT01020418.1_pt1 | contig 10359 bp, 7 predicted proteins | sample 2277101 | NCBI WGS metagenome assembly SDBT01 (sample SAMN10404973, study PRJNA504765) | marine sediment metagenome | isolation source: marine sediment core GS10_PC15, 103 cmbsf | place: Arctic Ocean: Southern Knipovich Ridge | collected 2010
CACACAAGTGGCATTCAGAAACACCACACAAGTGGCATTCAGAAACACCACACAAGTGGCACCAAGAGGCTAAAGGTTCGCACTACATTTTTTTCTATATAAATATGTTTTAGGGAATCTCTGTTATAAAGAATAAAAAGTTGAAAAGAAAATGGTTAATGATATATTAGCAGAAATGTTATATGAAGTAAGAAGCAAGTATTAATATGATAAGCTAAGTATTACGAGGAGGTATAAAGTGGACAAAATAGAATTTGGCAAAACAGGACTTATGGTAAGCAAGGTAGGCTTTGGAGGCATTCCTATTCAGCGTCTTTCAAAACAGGAAGCTGTTGATGTGGTGAAAAAGGATTTAGATTTAGGAATTAATTTTATTGATACTGCTAATGGATATGGGGACAGTGAGGAAAATATCGGAGAAGCAATTAAAGGGATGAAAAGAGAGGATCTGGTAATTTCATCAAAATCAGGAATTACTGATAAAAAGACGTTTCTGGAGCATGTTGATTTAAGTTTAAAGCGTATGGGGTTGGAATATATTGATATTTATCATCTTCATGGAGTAAATTCAAAAGAGAAGATGAAAAAAGTTATGGACCCGGGAGGTGCTTATGAAGGATTACAGGAAGCAATTAAACAGGGCAAAGTCCGGCACCCGGCATTCAGTTCTCACCATTTACCTGAAGCAAAAGAATTGATGCTTGCAGAAAAATTCGAAGTTGTCCAGATTCCTTTTAATTTTGTTGATACAGAAGCTGAAAAGGAAATCATCCCTCTTGCAGGAAAATTAAATATGGGTTTTATTGCTATGAAGCCAATGGGGGGCGGCTTGTTTGATAATGCCAGGCTTGCTTTCAGATTTTTAGTCCAGTATCCCGGAATTGTGCCTGACCCCGGGATTGAAAAAATTGAAGAAATAGAAGAGATTGTAAAGATAGTTGAAAATACCGGCCCTCTAACTAAAGCAGAAAAAAATGAAATGCAAAAAATCTGTGAAGAACTTGGCAAAGAATTTTGTCACAGATGTGATTACTGTCAGCCATGTCCACAGGGAATACCTATAAGTACTGTTCTTATTGTAAAAAGTATTGTAAAACGTATGCCGATTCAAAATGCCATGGCATGGATAGATTCTGCTGTTGAAAAAGTTGAAGAATGCACGGAATGCAGGGAATGTATGGAACGATGTCCATATAACCTGGAAATACCGGAATTGTTAAAAAAGAATCGTGCTTTCTGGGAAGAAAGTAAAAGAAAAATGGGTATATCCAGCTAAATAATATAAGGGGATCTCGAATAACCTTACAGGTTGATCCCCATACCGGGCATATATCTTGAAAAACAACGATTATTTTTGAAAAATAGTAGTTTTTCAAGATGCCCATAAGGCTGTTTAAAAATTCTAATTTCTTATGTAGTGCTGCCTTTTAAGCCGCTGGGTGCCACTTGTGTGGTGCCTTTTGGTACCCGACCCGGAGGGCAGTCACAAAAGCCAGGTCTCCCGATCTCACACTACAGACTTTTTGGACAACCCCGGATAAAATATATAATTTGATATTTCTTATATACTCTATATGAAAAAAATATTTGCATTATTTATTATAATACTTATAAATATTACGTTTGCTTATTCACAGGACATTAAAAAATTTCATTTCCATGATAAAAAAGAATTAATAATAGAAAAAATACATGAAAAAGAACTATCTTTAGAAATATTTTATATTGCCCAGCCTGAAAAATTCTATTTCTCAAAAGAATTAGAAATGGAATTAAAAAAAATTGATGTGCTAAAACCCGTGCAAATAAAAAGAGGATTTTTTAAAAAAATATGGTATTTTTTTAAAAAAATATTTATTAGAGAAAGTAATTTTAATTATAAGATTGATTTTAAAGATTTACCTCAGGGACTTTATTTTTTTCAATTAAAAGGTGAAATTTTTAAAAAAGATTATTACATCTTAATATCACAATACAAATTAATAACAAAACTGCTGTATAACACTTGCGATAATTATTTGATTGATACTTCCACTGGAGAGCCTGTAGAAGATTATAAATTGATTCTAATAAATGATAAGACCCGGGTTTCTTTGACTTCAAAAGAAAAGCCTTTTTATAATGTTTTGCTTAGTAAACAGGATTACAGCCTTATAGCTTTTTGCAGTAATCAGTATGATGTTAATATAATAAAAGAAGAACAGATTGAATATAATAAAATTGTGCCATTTATTAAAATCCTGCTGCCAAAAACCTATTTTAGTATTGGTGAAAAGTTGTTTTTTAATGTTTTATTAAGAGAAAGGGATAATTTCCATTATAATACTGTACCTGTACCATCTGCTGAAATCTCTATTTATGATAATAAAGATAATTTAATTAAAAGCAAGAAAGTAACAGATGTTATAAAAGGATATATAGTAAATAATTTTATTATTGATGACATGTTTAAAGAAGGAGAATATTATATCCGGGTAAAATGGGGGGATTATAAACAAAAAGAGAAAATATATATTTTAAGAAAGTATGCCACGCAGTTATATTTTAAAATATTAACTGATAAGGATATTTATTACTGTGAAGAAAATATTAAATTAGAAATAGAAATTTTGAATAAATATGGGAATTATTTACAAGAAGCAAGCTTGACATGTGACCTTTTAATAAAAAAATTAGATTCAAATAAACAGTATCAATACCTTACAAGTTTCAAGGCAGAATTGAAAAAGGGAAAGAAAAAATTTAATATAATCATACCCAAGATATTAGAGAAAGGGAATTATTATATGAAAATTATTGCAAAAGTGAGAAGTAATAATGGGTTCCGGGAAGCGGATTATTGTATTATTAAAATATTAAATTCTGATTTTGATATAAGAATAAAAAATGACTTTAATATTTTTGAAATTGGACAGCCGGTTGAATTAATATATAAATTAATTCCATTGACAGCAGGTGCTCAAGTTAAAAAATTTAAATTTTCATTATTCAAAATTGATAATTTTAAAGAAAAATCAAAATCATCTGTTATGTCAGAAGAATTAGAGATAGATAAAAATAAGCTTGTTTTGAATATTAATAAAAGCGGCTTGTATGAAGCACAATTCCTGATACAGGATGACAAAAAACATGTTATTAAAAAAAATATTGATTTATGGGTATTATCTTATACTTATGGAATTGATATTAAGGAAAAATTAGATGATATCATTATTGTGCAGAATAAAAAAAGATATGATTATAGTGATATAGGAAAGATATTAATTATTTTTCCGGATAAAGAAATCTGGTATAATATTTCTATAGAAGGTAATGAGACTTATCATAATGCCGTTGAATTTGCAGAAAAAAATCATATTTTATTTGATTTCCCGCTTTATGAAAAATATTCACCTGAAGTATTTTTAAAAGTAATTGCATATAAAAAGAATAAATTGTATTACAACCAAAAAAGCATTAATATACCATATATTGGTAAATATTTACGAATCAATTCAGAATTATCAAACATTCATAATAATGATAATGTTAATAGAATAGAGATTAAACCTTCAAACTACTGGGGATATGCTTTAGAAAATAATATCCTTTTTTATACTATAAATAAAGATTTCCGGGAATTATATAATAAAGAAGAGAATAATTTATATGCAAAACTATATGGTTCGCTGGATAATTATTCTGTTCTTATCAATCATACCTATTATGAAAATAGAGATATAAAAAAAAATCATAGTGAACCTTATCTCCCGGGATATATTTATAGTGATTATATAAAAGAATCATTAAATAATTATGAATTAATGTTTCTAAATAAAAAGGAGACTGGAAAAAGAAAATTTAAATATTTTAGTAAGGGTTCCTGGGTTTCATATTTATTCGGTTTTACAGATGATACAAAAATAGGATTAACTCATATAGATCATTTTTATAAAAATGATTATTTTATACATTATTACATTCCTGATTATTTATCAATTAAAGATACAACGTATTTATCATTATTATTTAAAAATAATAAAAATTTTATTTTTAAATTCAAACTTCATTTTGATATTCTAAATGGCAAATACAGTACTCAGAAGGATAAATATTTGCATGTAAATCCTTTGCAATATCAGGAATTATTATTATTTTTCAAACCGGAATATAAAAGCACCGCAAAGATAAAGATTAATCATATATTACCAACTGAGATTGTGAGTAAAGAATTTTATATTAAATTAATTGATCTGCCGGAAATAAATAAAAAGAAAAATAAATTCTTAAGAGTTAAAAAGTATTATTATAAATTGAAATATTATTCAAAAAATGATATTTATTATAGTAAGCTGAAAAGAGCGGGATGGTTTGGTGTTAAATATGACCGGGGGGATGATGTAGTGATCCGGTTCAGGATAAAAACAAAACAGAAGATTAAAGATATAAAAATACAGGATTATATACCTGCAGGATTTGAATATATTGGTGAAAAGCTAAAATACCATTTATATAAAATAAAACCATTTAAGAATTACGGAATTATTCAGAAAGATGAGAAAATCATATTTCATATTCCTGATTTAGAAAAAGGGGTATATAATATATATTATATTTTAAAGGCTAAATTTGCAGGAGAATATTTTTTACCTGGCTATACTGTTATAAAAAATAAAAAAATATTTATCTCTTATCCGGAAAAAGAATATGTAGAAATACTTTAATTGGAGTTTAATTAATTCCCTTCCTCTTGACTATTACCATAACTTCAAAGCTCATGCAATTTAATAAAAAGCTAACACTGGAATTTTACATTAAAATATGGTGTAAAATTAAAATCATCAATTCCATGCACTGTTTTTAATGGTTTTATTCAAAATATTTAAATCCTGTAAAGCTTCTTTGTAAGGTTTTTTAATAATTAAAGGAGTTCTAAACTTACTTTTATTTGACATTTAATTCATTTTTTACTATATTTACTATATATGCATTTAATAAGATTCTGCTTTATAATTAAAATTGCAGCTTGTATTATGTTCTTATTTTCAAGAGTAAGCTTCAGCCAGACTAATGTTGACATAAATACAATTATTCATAATGATGTTAAAGAAGAAAATAATAATCAGAATAATAATACTTTAATCTTCAATATTAATGAATCTAACGGGGAATATACCGAGGAGTTGATAAGGACTAATGGAAATACATCAAAAGATCAAATAGAAAATAATAGAAAGACATTTAAAAAATTGGATTATCTTGATTACATCTGGAGATCAGCCGCATGTCCCGGATTTGGGCAATACTATCTTAAAAGAATGCCAAAAGCAATCTTTTTTTATTCTGCATTTGTAGCTTCCGGCACTTTAGGATTGGTTTATCATTTTAAAGGGGAAAATACTTATCAGGAATATCTTAGCAAACAAGATACTAAAGAAGTTACACAAATTTATGATGATTATCTCTTGCAAAATCAGGCTGCAAATACTTTTTTTTATATTACTTTAGGGGTATGGTTATGCAATATTTTTGATATTGCAATGGATGTTAGATGGATTAATATGAATTCTATAGATATTCAAAAAGAAGACAGAAAAGTTTCAATGGATATAAATTCAAAGGAGGTACATTTTTATGTATATAAAAAGATGTTTTAGAATATTACTGATATTAATATTTTTTTCTTTTATTATAGGGTGTGATTATAATAAAAGGCTTAATCCGAATGACCCGCTTTCACCTGATTATATAGAGCCTAAAACCATTATCACTATAATTTCTAATGTTAATATCAATTTAAATTATGAAAACACCACAATAATTGATGAAGATACTACCTGGGAAAGAATTCGTAGTCCGATAAAAATCATTCAAAATATACTTGTAACTGATGAAGCTGTTCTTACTATAGAAAAGGGAACTGATATTGAATTTTATGCTGTAGGTGTAGGTCATTTTGGAATTATTATTGAGAATCATGGAGGAATAAATGCCATAGGGACAATTACCCAGCCAATAAGATTCTTTGCAAAAGAAGAAGCATTTGTTTATCTTGTTTTTCGGACAAATAGTCTTGATTCAAAATGTGTTCTTAAATATTGTAATCTGGGGGAAATTTTTGTTTATTGCATCGGAGCAAATCCTACAATTCAAAGGAATAAAATGATGGATCTCAGCCTGTTTTCTTCCCATCCTATTGTGCAATATAATGATATTGCAACATTGTTATGCAATTCTTCTTCTCCCATAGTAAGTTACAATTTGTTTTTTTTCACTACTGAATATAAAAGTAGTATTTTAATTGAAGGAAATTCAAGCCCTGCAATTCAGAATAATAAAATTAAAGGGGGATTTAACTACTATATAGAAAATGCTTCCTCCTTTACTCAATATGCAATTAATAATTATTGGTATTCTACAAATGCAAATGAAATTGGCTCTAAAATTTTTGGTTATTATTATAATTATCCGGAAAATACTAATTATGGGCCAGTAATATATCAGCCTTTTTATATAAATGAAAGTAGTGTTTCAGGTGCAGGAGCTGCCTGGTAAAATTTATTTAATAATTGAAGCAAATAAAAACCCCTAATCATTTAGCAAAAATGATTAGGGGTTTTTATTTGCTTTTTTATTTATTCAGCAATTTTTAGTCTTCAGGTGGAGGAGGACAATATACTCCTAATTCCGGATTATCATAAATGACTGCTGCATGAAGAACTCCATTGTTATAATGCTTTATTATAAGATGAGTCTGGTCTAAACCTGCGCATGTTGCCATCGGTGCTGTATATGTATCTTCTAATACTATTGTTGAATTAGGACCAAGATATATATCTTCCCATATCTGTATGGAATCTCCCGGCATAGCATCGCCTTTATGGATATTAACCTCAAAAGGTTCGTACCACCAGCGATAGGCTGGCAGCATGTCTTCATAATATTCTTCTATAGCGATTATTTCTAAATGTCCAAAATTTCTGCCCCCAGTATTTTCAATAGTTATTTTATATCTCATTTCCCCGCCTATATAATAGATAGGATAGCCTTCAGCATCTGTTTTAGTATAATCAAAATACTCAATGGAAACATTAAGATATTTTAATTCTCCTACATGCTCTCCCCATTTAAAATCCACAAGCTCCTGTCCTTCATCTGAATCACTGTTGACAGTTCTTGTGCCGCTAAAACCCAAGGATTCTGCAGTATCTGCATCTAAAGCTTCAGTCTGATTTCTTGAATCTAATGGATTTACAGCGTCTTTTGCACTACATCCAATAAAAAATAAAAATGCAATGATTACCAGAATAGATAAGATACTTTTAAACTTCATTTTAAATACCTCCGATTGCAGTTATATGCAACACATTTAAAGATTATGTATATTATACCACGCTTAAAATAAAAAGTCAAGTTTTTTTTTAAATTTTTTTTAAAAAACCCATGATTTTTATCTTAATTTGGGACAAAATTGCCTTTAAGCTATTCATTTCTAATAATTTCGACAGGTTTTAAATATCCTGCATCAATAATATTTACAGAGCTGACATTCTGAGAAAATTACTTGACTTTTAAATGGAGTTGTGGTATAATATAAACTGGTACATCAAAGTATCAATACTCCCCACTACCGGTCTATGCTGCTGATAAGAGGTAAACTCCGTTGTCAATGAAGAACAGGTTTGAGTATGATTCAGTTAATTACTTGCATAAGCAGCTTGTTAGCTTTTTGATTGAAGATATTATCTCTAATAATTTTCAGCCTCACAGTCAATTTTATTCAGAACGCATCATTGCTGATAAATATAATACGAGTGTTCGGACTGTTAAACTGGCGCTCAAAGACTTAATTGTCCGGGATATGCTATATAAAAAGCCGCAGAGCGGAACATATATAAAGAATAACAAAATCATATATGCGGGGAATTTGGCAAAAAACAAAAGCTATAATATTGCATATATAACTTCTAGAATGACAGAGGATGAATGGTTGAATCCTTATTATTCTGGTATTATCGCAAGTATTGAAAGCCAATTGGAAAAATCCGGATACCATTTTAATATATATAGATTAAGTCGGAAATCCCCGGACAGAGAAAAAAAACTGTTTGTCAATATAGCACAGAATCAATTGGATGGAATTTTCTTAGCCGGAGTTTATCTTGACTCGAAATTAGTATATAGAATTGTTGAAACAGGTATTCATGTTGTATTAGTTGATGGGCCTATCCTGGACAAAACTGTTAATCATGTTATTGTTGATGATATAAAAGGTGCTTATGACGCAGTAGAATATTTGATAAAAAAAGGCCATAAGAAAATCGCCTATCTGGGAGGTATGCCGGAAGACAGAGCCTCAAAAAGACGTTTGATTGGATATGAAAAAGCATTGAAATCCCATAAAATCGAAATTAATAAGAATTTAATCCTATACAGCGGAGGAATGAATTTTCAAAATGGAATTAAAGCTATGCAGAAGATATTAAGCCTTAAAGATAAGCCTACAGTGGTTTTCGCAGTGGATGACATGCTGGCAGTAGGATGCATAAAGGCAATAAGAACGAATAATTTAAGAGTACCGGAAGATATAAGCGTAGTAGGATTTGATGATCTTGAAATAGCATCACATATTTCTCCGGGATTAACTACAATGAGGATAGACAGAAAAAGGATGGGATACTTATCAGCCGAAAGGATGTTGGATTTGATAAATAAAAGAAAACATGGAAAAAATGAAATTGTCGTTAAACCAAGATTAATTGAGCGGGAAACAGTTCAAAAGATATGATGAGAATCAGAAAATTATTAAATTTTAAGAAACGCCGAATTTTATTTATTGGCTTGTTAGGATTATTTTTCAGCCATTATTCTTTCGCAGTTACTATTTATGTCGAATCCATAAACAATGTTCGGCCCATAAGCCCGTATATCTATGGTATGCAGTACGTAGGGAATGATGGCGGGTATGGCGGGTCCCTGCCTTACAATACCACGCTCAAAATCAAACAGAGAGTAGCTGCGGCAAATGTACAGGTCATGCGCCAGGGCGGAGGCAATAACTCAACTAAATATAACTGGGAAGCAAAAGCCACAAGTCACCCGGACTGGTTTGATTATCATTATCCGCATGATTACGAGCTGGCAATTGAGGTCATTATCAACCAGTATGGCATTGAAGCCGTTCCAACAGCCCCCATGCTTGGCAAAGTCTCAGCAGGAGGATGCTGGGAGTGCTACCCGGGATATGTTGATACTGACTTTTCAAAACAGACAAACAGGATGAGCTCTATTGACCAGATCCTTGGAGCACAGAAAGTAAATTTCTGGTGCATGGATAATGAGCCCATGATCTGGTCTGCCACTCATGATGATGTTTTTAATGCCATATTCGGACATGCTGAAGCCACCTATATGGATTACTGGACAAGGTATTCCAATTATGCTGTAGCAATGAAACAACAGAATCCAAACGCAAAACTTGTAGGGCCCGAAGCTGCTAATGAATGGTTCTGGTATTACTCTGATGAAGGAAGTGAGCCAACGCCGTGGATGGAATGGTTCATCATGAAATGTGCTGATTATGAAGAATATTCAGGTACTCGCATCCTGGACGTAGTAAGTTTTCATTTTTATCCGAGTTCCGGCACTGATGCCGACTACCTGGAATACGCAAGAGCTTTATGGGACCCGACTTATGATTATCCATTAGGAAATGGGTGTCAGGCAAGGTATGGCAATAAAAAAGAGTATTTCATACGCAGAATCCGGAGTTGGATAGATACCCATTTTGCCGGCACACCTGACAGCGGCACCAATGTAAATATCGGCCTAACTGAATGCTGGTATGAATCTGATAGCAGGGCAGCTCTTGTGCATGCTCTTTATACGGGTATTGCTGCAAGGGAAGGTATGTATCTTTTTACTCCGTTCCATGACGCTATTGGTATACAGGGATGGGGTGGACCGGAAGATGACGGCGAAATCATAAGTGATTGGTATTACTCCCTGTTTATGTTTGCCAATTTTTTTGGTGATACTTCTGTTGAATGTAATATTGATGGTTCTTATACCACCTCTTCTCTGGAAGCTTTTGCCGGTACAAGCTCACCGGCTAATCCTGAAAACATCAATTGCCTGGATAACATGGTAAGTGTAGCAGTTGTTAACAAATCCACTTCTCCTGCAGTTGGGAGTATTAATGTTGACCTGGTAATACAACCGAATGCTTCCTATTATCAGTATCAAACGTCAGCTCCGGGGATTATTACAACTAATGCTATTGCTGCTTTTACCAACAATTACATATTTACTTTTCCTGCTCGTTCTGTTCCTATCTTCAATCTTTCGACTGTACCCTATGCCCAGTCAATGGTCACAGTA
>SDBT01020419.1_pt1 | contig 10358 bp, 9 predicted proteins | sample 2277101 | NCBI WGS metagenome assembly SDBT01 (sample SAMN10404973, study PRJNA504765) | marine sediment metagenome | isolation source: marine sediment core GS10_PC15, 103 cmbsf | place: Arctic Ocean: Southern Knipovich Ridge | collected 2010
GACCAATCAGTATATTCTCGTCTATCCTGGTGGAGTTCAATCTGTGCCCGGCCCAGCCATTTTGCTGATTTTTTAAATTCCAACCTCCCGTAAAAATCCTCCCTCAAAACCTTTCGATGGAGCCGGTTAAATTGAACGAGCTTTTGATTTGTAGAGGTTGTTAATATTGCTCCGGGATATCCTGCTTCAATTCGATTGGACAGAAATCCGGATTCTAAATGAAGAGTATTTGAGATGGGGATGAAGATTTGAGAGTTAATTGTTAAGCTGTTTATCTTGCTGTTGGAATAATTCCCATCATTCTTGAAAAAATTTACACCCGACTTGAAACGTATCTGCTTTGTAAATCCTCTTCTGAATTGGATGTCGATATTACTTAAATTGGTTTCGGCATTTTGGTAAAAAACCTGTGTAAATGGTCTTGGGATTATGGTTTTTTCGTCGATGATATTTATGTCCTGGAAAAAACTCCCGGGTGTCGAAACAAATTCGTTCCCGGAAAATAATGTATCTATCTGTATCTTCGGCAGGAAATTCAGATCAAATATCCCGTAGACCGGATCAACAAGCTGCATCCCGTTCCAGCTAATCTCACTCATCCAGCTTGAAATGCCCAGTGCCCGGAAGGTTTGTGGCTGGCCAGGTTGAGCTGGTTGAGATAGCCAAAGATGGGGCAGATGATTAATCCATATACCCGGATCATAGTTTCCTAATATGTGCAATTCTTTTTGAATTAAAAAATATTGTTCCCTCTTTTTCTCTATTTTAAGCTCAGAAGAGTCAATAACTGAAGTTTTTTCTTCAATTTTAGTTTCCTGAAAAGGATAGCTGGTGGAAACAAGAGAGAGGGTGATAAACAGCACAACCGTAATTTTCAGCTTTTTATTTATCATTTTAACTGTTAGCCATTTTGGGTAATCTGTCTCTTAAAACAGGAATTAACAGCGGTATTAAAACTTCAAAAATCAGCGTGTTTGTCGCGATATGCACAAGATAAAAGTGGATTCCCAAAAGTAAACTGGCGAAAAATTTGGATACTGTTAATCCCATAAAAATAAAAAAACTGATCGTTGTCAGCATATCAAAAATGAATGTTAATACCAGTCCGATTAAACCCAGGGAAACTACAGTTCGAATTTGAAGACGTGTTTTTTTTGGGGTTTGACCATTTTGTTGGTTAAAATTTTGGAGAAATCGATATTTTGCAGCCTGGCTCCCGGCAAATGCAACAACCGCCATTCCTATTAACTGAGCCACCAACAAGGGTGGAGAAGCACTTCCCATGGGATTAAGGAGTGAATAAACAAATTCTCCTAAAACCGCGGCAATCATTCCGTCCCGGCTGCCCAGAAAATATCCGGCCAGGAAAAAAGTTGCAGTAACCAGTTCCAGGTTTGGAATAGCGAGGAACGTTAAACCAAGCGTTGCTGCTACCGCAGCAAAAATTGAGATGAAAACTATTTTTTGCAAAAAACAGACTCCAAGTTAAAGACTGAAATCAATATATTTTTTCTGATGTTAAAAATCAAGCTGTCATATTTATAATTTACGAAGCGATCAGCCTCAAAGACTCGAAGGCTCAAAGTTCAATGAACAATAAAGACAGACGAAAGACCATGGAGCTGGACAGAAAGTCCAATGTTCCTATTTACATCATTCCATTATTCCATTGCTCCGATAAGTGCGAAGCATTCTTATTAACCGCTGCCGGGATAACTTATTCTCCTTGCGAAGAATGCTTCACCCCTACTTCTTCCATCATTCCATCATTCCATCATTCCACTTTTTTTATCCGGAAAAAGACCAATTATTATCAAATCCCTCTATAAGCAGCTCCTTAACGCCGTGTGTGAAGGAATAAATCGAAATATCGGATTTTAAAATCCAGGCATAATCATCCACATCACTCCCGGGTTGGATTGTTTTTTGATCTGTATAGCACAAATAGTCTATTATTATATAGTGGTATTGGACTCTGTCTTTTTTATCATAAAATATTCTGTCAAAAACTCCGATTAGTTTCGAAATTCTGATTGTTATATGGCACTCTTCTTTAATTTCCCGCTGCAAAGCGATTTGTAACTTTTCTCCCGATTTTACCCCCCCACCTGGTAAACTCCATAATCCCTTCCCCGGAGATGTTGCCCGTCTTACTATTAAAACTTGATTGTCAGAACTCAAAATAATGCCGCTGACTGCTACTATCGGCCATTTGGGATATTTACGGGAATCGGTCATTTATTTCTCTGCAGCTTTATCCGTTTTGTAATTTTTAGCGCTTTTACAATTTTAAAAATTTTTTAGAGAACTGCAATAGTATTATTTGATTTGCCTCTAAGTCCCAAAGACTCGAAGGAAAAAGATTTTAATGCATCCGGGACTTTAGATTCGTTTTATTGAAGATTGGATGGAGAAATGGAGAATGTAGGGGCGAAGAGCCCTTCGCCCATGATGGAATAATGGAATGTTGGAAGATTGAATGATTGCTGATAGCTAATCAGATTGTTTTGGAGTCTTTGAACCTTAGCAGCGGATAAAACCGGTTGATTTTTCCTTGTGAAATTCAGTTTTTCTAACTACATTAGCGATAAATAGTAACCTGAGAAGTTATAAAATATTAAACGTTTAAAAATTTAACACTGTGGAATTAACCTTCGCAAAGACAAAAGAAGATCTTGAAGAAATCGCTGATTTACGAGGAAAAGTGTTCTCCCGGCGCAGCTATTTTGATTATTATGAGCAGCGAAAATGCTATCAAACCATGGATCCCTGGTAGAAACCGGAACATTCCCGTATAATTCGGGAAAACGGCAGGATTGTCAGTCATATATCAATCATAAAAAAACCGGTGCGGTTTGGCCCTGCTGTGATAAAGCTGGGAGGGGTCGGGGATGTCGTCACTCATCCACAAGCCCGGGGTAAAGGTTATTCCCGATTACTTATGGAAGATGTTTTGTTATATATGAAAAAAAACGGATATCTCCTGAGCATGCTTTATGGAATTCCAAATTATTATCATAAATTCGGTTATATTGAAGCGGTAAAAGATTATAAGCTTTTTATTTCACCGGCAAATGTCAAAGCCGTTTCATTGGCTATATTCAATGAAGCTTTAAAGCAGGCTCCGGAGCCGGTTCCCCCGATCCTGGAGATCAGAATGGCTCCGGGAATGCCTTTTGTAAATCATCTTTTACATTTTGGGAGTGAAATGAAAGTAACTAGTTATGGCGAGGGTGAGGGCAACGGCATGCTGGTTATTATCGATTTGGTCTCCTTATTAAATGAATTAAGACCGCTTTTTTCGTATAGATTACAGAATTCGGAGTTTAAAAATTTTTCTGATGAACTTGACATAAGCACAGATCAGGAAACAGTAACCTTAATTATAAATAAGGGTGAATTTGTCTCGGTTAAAAAAAAGTCACGGTTTTCAAACTAAGGGATCCAATTAAATTCCGATTATCGTTATTTTGTCCGTAATATTGTCGGATACTGGTCGGTCACAGAACTTATAGAATTAACCAGTGCAAAAATAACGGATAAAAGTTGTTTGTCTTTGCTGGATGTTCTTTTTCCGGAAAGCGATCCGTTTATGTCGGCTTTGGATTTCTTTTGAACACGTTTCAGAATAAACCTGGAGCCTGTGAGTGGCTGAACAGTTAAATCAAACAGTAAATCCGGGAATAAAAAAACTATGGAAAATTCTGCTTCCTTAGATATATGGCGGCTTTATAAACAGATGCTGCGCAGTCGTTTGTTTGAACAGGCGGTGGTTAAATTGTGGAATGAAGGGAAAATTTCCGGTGAAATGCACATGGGTATCGGTGAAGAGGCGATTGTGGCCGGGATTCTCGATTTTTTTCGTGAAGGTGATGCAATGGCCCTGGATCACCGCGGAACACCACCGTTGGTTATGCGGGGGATAAATTTGGTCTCGATCATGAGAGAATTTCTTGGCAAACCGGACGGTTTATGCTGCGGGATGGGCGGTCATATGCATCTGTTCTCCAAAGAACATTTAGCCGCATCATCCGGAATTGTCGGCGCATCCGGACCTACAGCAACCGGATTTGCACTTGCTGCCCAGTATCTCAGACCCGGAACATTGTCCGTGGCCTTTTTTGGCGACGGAGCAATTAACCAGGGTATGCTGCTGGAGTCGATGAACCTGGCGGTAGTATGGGAACTTCCGGTTATTTTTGTCTGCAAAGACAGCGATTGGGCAATAACAACGGTTTCTTCAACCGTTACCGGCGGGACAATTTGTGACCGGGCCAGAGGATTTGGTCTGGAAACGGTTAAATTAGACGGTAGTGATGTGGAAACTGTTTGGAAAACAGCAAAAAAAGCGGTGGAAAAAGCCCGTGACGGCCGGGGACCCACATTTATTCATGCTTTTTGTTATCATATCGAAGGTCATTTTTTGGGTGATCCGTTACTTCGGCTGGCACGTAATCCGATTACGGAAATGGGAAAAATGGCTGGTTCTCTGATCAAAGCTGCAACTAAATTGAAAGGCACTTCCTTGAAGGAGCGGGGTCGGGGCTTAGGTATGATAACCTCTCTGCTGGGCAAAACAACCAGGGAGTTAAGCGGAAAACAAAAAGATCCGGTTGAGATAACCAGAAAGAAATTGGAATCCGATCCGGGCCGTCTGCAAAAACTGGAGGATGAAGTAAAAAAAGAGATCGAAAATGTAGGACGATTCGCTGAATCGTCTATAGCTGAAATTTGATTACAAATTTAATTAGCGGTATAAATGAAAACTAGAACATTCGCCAACGCCATCGATGAAGCTTTGGCCCAGGCCATGGCCCGGGATCCGAATATTATAATACTTGGCGAAGACGTCCATACAATTCGCAAAAACCTTTTTGTTCGTTTTGGCAAAGAGAGGGTGAGAGCCACTCCGATAAGCGAGAGTGCTTTTGTCGGTGCCGCCGTTGCCGCCGCAATGGCCGGACTCCGGCCGGTTGTTGAAGTCATGTTAGTAGATTTTATCGGTGTCGCCATGGATGCTTTATTAAATCACGCAGCTAAATTGGAAACATTTTCCGGTGGAAAATGGTCTTGTCCGTTAGTTGTGCGGGCTGCCTGCGGGGGCGGCTATGGCGACGGCGGCCAGCATCAACAGAGCCTGTGGGGCTGGCTGGCCCATATCCCCGGATTATCCGTTGTGGTTCCGTCAACACCAGCGGACGCCGGAGGACTTTTGCTCTCGGCACTGGAACATCCCGGACCGGTTATATATCTGGAACATAAATTACTGGCGGAAAATTGGCTGGAATTTTTGGGCGCCGGGGGCAGAAAAACAGTCAGTTTTGACGTCCCTGCCGCCGGAGCCAAAGGGCCGGTTCCGGGAAAATTGCTGCCGGTACCCTTGGGACAGGCAAAGCTGTGCACAAAAGGAAAAGATATTACCATCGTAAGCCTCGGGGTTTGCGTCCACCGTTCATTACAAGCGGCGGCCGATCTGGAAAAAAAGGGAATATCGGTTGAAGTGATAGATCTCCGCTCCGTGTCGCCGATTGATAAAAGGACAATCTGTGATTCAGTTGCAAAAACCGGGCTTCTGGTAGTTGTTGATGAGGATTATTTAAATTTTGGCCTGTCCGGAGAGATTGCCGCAATCGTTTTGGAAACCGGACTAAATGTAAAATACCGGAGAGTTGCTACCGAACACACTATCCCTTATTCCCGAGCTGAGGAAGAAAAAATCCTGCCTAGTGTGGAAAAAATCAAAGATGCCGTGCTGCAGCTTTTGTGAAATTGCATATATGTGTGAAAGAGTAGATGGGAGACATCTTAATAATTTTGGTGAAATATATTTGTGCCCGCGAAAAACACGATTGATCGCGAAATAAAATTTTTTTGAAGTGGTTCAGTAGTATAGCGCTGGGTAAAATGATTGATAATATACTTCAAGTTAAAACTGTTTTTGTTCGCAAACTTCAATTGAATCTGTAACCTATTCGTCTTATATTTATCCAATTGTAATTTGTAATTCAAACCCATATTTACTTAGTAATTTACGAATCAGGAGGAATAATGATCAGTAAAAAAGTGGAAAAAGCATTAAACCAACAGATCAAAGAAGAATTTTACTCGGCCTCAATATATTTGTCAATGTCCGCCTGGGCCAGTTCCCAGGATTATACCGGCACCGCACATTTTTTTATGCTGCAAACCCAGGAGGAGATCGGCCACGCTATGAAAATTTTTAATTATCTGTTTGACGTGGAAGGAAAGGCTGTTGTTCCGGGACTGGACCAACCTCCCGGGGAATTTACCGATCACCGGGACATCTTCAAAAAAACATTAGCACATGAAAAACATATCACCGGCTGTATCTATAAGCTGGTGGCCCTGGCCAGACAAGAAAACGATTTTGCTACCGAGAACTTTTTACAATGGTTTGTAACCGAACAGGTTGAAGAAGAAGCTTCCATAAATAAAGTTTTGGCACAGCTTAAAATGGTCGGCACTGATTCACAAGGATTGTTCCTGTTAGATCAGGAATTAGCAAAGCGACAACTTGCTGTTGCCGAATAAACTATTAATTGTAACTATTCTGCCTCGAAGTAGGGGTGAAGAACCCTTCACCCCTACCCATAGGACAAAAACGTTTCTTCAATCTTTAATCTTGCATCTTTAATCTTTAATCTTGCGTCTTTAATCTTGCATCTTTAATCTTTATCTCTATATTTTTTCGTCCAGCTCCATCGTCCATCTATTATCTTTTCAGTCCATCCTCTATCTCTTATCTTCCTTTAATCTTGTCCCTTTAATCTTGTTTCATCGGTTCTTTTTTTCCTTTTAACTTGACTTTCCCCCAATCATTATTTAATTTTAACTATTCCGCTGTTCTGCTAATCTTTTTATAAAACAGGAGAAGTTCTATGAGTGAACGATCCGAATCCAAAGGCATTTCACGAAGAAAATTTATCCAGGGCGTGGGCACAGGTGTAATCGGCAGCTCAGTATTAATTGATACCCTGCAAGCTGGTCCCAAAGATGAACAAAAACAACCCCCCCCGGGAACCGAAGCGCTGTTTTTAAAAGTAAACGGAAAATCCGTAAATCTGAAAATTGATCCGGAAACCACATTGATAGAAGTTTTACGGAATTTCCTGCACCTGACCGGCACAAAATTGGTCTGTAACCAGGGTGAGTGCGGCGCATGTACCGTGCTTCTGGACGGTGTAGCGGTTTATTCCTGCCATATGCTTGCCCTTGATGCCGCCGGTAAAGAAGTTACCACTATTGAAGGATTGTTAACCGGTGAAAAATTGCACCCGATTCAGGAAGCTTTTGTTCAACATGACGGCATGCAATGCGGATTCTGCACCCCGGGTCAAATTATGGCCGCCCAGGCTTTTTTGCTCAAAAACCCGAAACCGTCTAAAGCTCAGGCGCTGGAAGGAATGTCCGGAAATATTTGCCGCGGCGGTGCATATCCTAAAATAATAGAGTCTGTTATAGCTGCGGTTGAATAAATCTGAACTGTTTATGCTACACTGCAATTTTGAAAATAAATCTGTTTTGACATACAGGAGGAATTATGCCTCGAAAAATAGTAAAATCAAAATTCTTTTTTGAAGAAGATTATATCGAAACATTGGCGGAGGTCCCGGTTGAAAAACATAAGGACTGGGGGCCTAATTCCCAGCTTAAGATAGTCGGCAAGCCGGTGTCAAGGATTGATGGTTACGACAAAACAAGCGGAAGCGCCAAATATACATTTGACATAATTTTAGCCAATATGGCTTTTGGCAGAACTCTTCGTTGTCCGTTTCCCCATGCAAAAATTAAAAAAATCGATACCGGCAAAGCCAAAAATCTCAAAGGAGTTCTGGGGATTTTAACCCATGAAAACGCCCCTAAAATTCCCTGGTATGGTACCAGTTTTCTGCTGGATCCCCATTTGAGATATGAAGGTGATGAAGTGGCCTGTGTTGCAGCCGAAACCGAAAAAATTGCTGAGCAGGCCCTCAAGCTTATAGAAGTTGAATATGAACAACTGCCTTTTGTTGTGGATGCCGGCGAGGCGATGAAAGAAAATGCAGCAAAAGTGCATGAATCGGGGAATATTCGGAGAGGACGCCCCCAAACCTCCCTTCGCGGCGATATAAAAAAAGGCTTTGAACAAAGCGATGTTATAGTAGAGGAGACATTTTTTACCCAGGTTGAGGTTCATAATAACACCGAAGTACATGGCAGCGTGGCGAATTGGGATGGGGCCAGTTTAACCGTTTGGGATTCCACACAGTCTGTTTTTTCCGTTCGTGATACAATTGCCGGAGCTCTAAAGATGCCTGCTAGCCGGGTCCGTGTGATAAAAAAATATATGGGCGGTGGATTCGGCAGCAAATTAGAAGCGGGTAAATATTCGGTGATGGCCGCTCTGTTAGCTCGTGAGACCGGCCGGCCGGTAAAGATTGTTTTGAACCGAAGGGAAGTTAATCTGGCGGTAGGCAATCGTCCCGATTCAGTTCAAAAATTAAAAATCGGAGCTAAAAAGGATGGCACCTTAACAGCAATGAGCCATTATTCCTACGGTGCTGCCGGAGCTTATTCCAGTGGTGCGGCGTGCAGCACTCCGTTAAGGACGTTATATAAATGTCCTAATGTTCAAACTGAAGAATATACGGTTTTTATCAATGCGGGACGAGGAAGGCCGTTTCGTGCCCCGGGTCATGTGCAGGGAACCTTTGCTTTTGAATCGATTATAGATAGGGTGGCCGAAAAAATCGCTATGGATCCTATCGAATTTAGATTGAAGAACTATACTGACGTGGATCCCGGTTCCGATTTGCCCTATACCAGCAAATTGCTCAAAGAGGCATATAAGAGTGGCGCCGCGGCAATCGGCTGGAAAAACCGCCGTGTTTCCGGGTCGGATAAAGGACCGGTAAAAAGGGGAATCGGCATGGCTTCACAAATTTGGTATGGCGGCGGCGGGCCACCGGCATATGTTAATCTTAAATTAAATCGTGACGGCAGCCTTCATGTGATTGCCGGCACCCAGGATATCGGCTGCGGAACATATACATTTTTAGCCCAGGTTGCTTCGGAAGTCCTGGAAATCCCGATGGAAAAAATTGCGGTAACCCTCGGAGATACCGCCGTAATCCCTTATGGACCGGGAAGCGGTGGTAGTGTCACCGCGCCATCTCTTTCACCTGCGGTCAGAAATGGGGCGGAACAGATGAAAACCAAGCTGATGTCGGGAGCTGCCGCGGTTTTGGAACTACCGGAAAGTGACTTGTTATATCAGGAAGGTTTAATTAGTTCCAAATCGGATCCGGAAAAGAAAATTACAATCCAAAATGTTGTCCGCAGAATGCGGGAAAGAGTGCTGATTACCACAGGGTCACGTTCTGCCAATCCCTCCGGTTATGGGATAAATACTTTTGGCGCCCAATTTGCGGAGGTTGAAGTGGACACCGAAACCGGTAAGGTAAATGTCAAAAAAATTGTTGCCGCCCATGATATCGGCAGGGTGTTGAATGTAAAAACGATGGAGAATCAGTTCCACGGGGGAATTATTCAGGGTTTAAGTTTCGCGCTTCTCGAAGAACGGGTTATCGATGATTATACCGGTAAAGTATTAACTACCAATATGCAAAATTATAAAATTCCGACGGTTATGGATATTCCCGATATCGAGGTTATCATTGTCAGTGAAGGGGATGCCAAGATCAGCAATACCGGGGTTAAAGGATGTGGTGAACCGGCGATGATCCCCACGCCGGGCGCCATCGCCAATGCAGTGTATAATGCTATTGGAGTGAGAATGAACAGCTTACCGATAACGCCGGATAAGGTATTGATGGCTTTAAATGGGTAACCACATTTTTAAAGAACATTAAAAAGTTACTTGATTATATTAAAGCAGACTCAAAAGATGATTGGAATGATGGGGTGATGGAGTAATGGAAGATTGGAAACCGGCTTTGGCTGAGTGCTGAAAGCTGATTGCTGATCGCTATTTTTTTTTGGAGCCTTTGAGTTTTTGAGGCGGAACAGTTAAGTTTAATCTTAGTAATAAATTTTAAACTGAGGCAGCCATGAAAAATTTTAAATATTTAAGTCCCGGTAACCTGAAGGAAGCCAATAATTGGTTGGGAAATGACCGAAAACAGGTTTTGCCCATAGCCGGGGGGACTGATCTCCTGGGTTTAATGAAAGATTCCATCGAAGTGCCTGAAAAACTGGTAAACCTGAAATCGATTCCTGATTTAAACCGGGTAACATATCGGGCCGGTGAAGGTCTCGAGCTTTAGGGCTTTTTTCTGTCTAATGTCCAGTTTGCGGTTCTTGGACAGGTAGTCATGCGCGGCCAGGAAGAAGCCGCC
>SDBT01020420.1_pt1 | contig 10358 bp, 8 predicted proteins | sample 2277101 | NCBI WGS metagenome assembly SDBT01 (sample SAMN10404973, study PRJNA504765) | marine sediment metagenome | isolation source: marine sediment core GS10_PC15, 103 cmbsf | place: Arctic Ocean: Southern Knipovich Ridge | collected 2010
CTAAGGCATACGAAAGGGCTAAAGAAAGAGTGGATCCTAAGACAGGAAAAAGTCCTTATTCAGTTGGTTATTTTATTGGCTGTACATCTTCATATAAAAATAAAGAACTTGTTTCAGCAACAAGTCAAGTTTTAGATAAACTAGGTGTGGAATTCATAGTCTTTCCTGAGGAGAGATGTTGTGGTTCTGTTCTATTTCGCACCGGATTAGAGCCTCTTGCAGAAGAACTTGTAAGACAAAATTATGAAACTATTAGAAAAACAGGAGTGAAAGAAGTCGTATTTTCTTGTTCTGGTTGTTTTTCAACATTGAATCTTGAATACTCTAGAATAATTGGCCATGAACTTGGATTTGATCTTTTTCACCTAACTCAATATGCTTTAAAAATTGTAAAAGAAAAGAATCTAAAAATTAGATATACTAAACGTACAAAAGAGGATCCTTTACTCATTACATATCATGATCCTTGTCATCTAGGGAGATATTGTGGAGTTTATGAAGAACCAAGAGAGCTTATTGGAAGAATTGAAGGAGTAAAATTACATGAAATGAAACATAATAGAAATATGGCTTGGTGTTGTGGCGCTGGAGGGGGAGTGAAAGCACTCTATGGTGATATCGCAGTGGAGGTTGGTAGAGATAGATTAGCAGAAACGCGGGCCTGTATGGTTAGAATTCGTGAAGATCGTTTGAAGGAAGCTGTAGAGACCACTGCCGAAGTTCTTGTTAGTGCATGTGTTTTCTGTAAAAATAATTTATTCCAAGTTGCAAATGAAGATAATGCTCTGATAAAAGTTATGGATATTTCACAACTTCTGCTTGATTGTGAATTTTATTAAAAAAAGAATAGATGTAAAGATTTAATTACTCCAGATCAATTGGTTCAAATCCAATAATATGGGGAGTATCTGTAATTTTACCCTTTCCCCATACTACTTTAAGTTTCATACCTGGTTTTAAATTTGCTTTTTCCGCATTTAAAATAGGCATAATTATTTTTGATTGTATTGTGTCTATTTGAACTAACCCATACAATTCTTGTTTCTTATTTTTATGCTTCTTTTTGACATGATTTCCAATATCAGAATCAATAAAATTTTTTAGAATTCCAGTTTGAGGTAATTCTATTAGTTCATCTGTTTGATCAAGGCATTTTTTGCATCTTATTTTAGGAGGAAAATACACTATTTTACATTTAGAACATTTTGAGCCAAATATTTTTTTTTCATCAAGTCCAATGTAAAACTCATCTAAAATATACATATTTTTACCTTTTTGTAAAGATCAAACATTTTTATTTTTTTTATTCCTATTATAAAAAAGAAACAACAACTATAAAAAGTTTATATTTGCAACTTTAATTTATCAATTAGTTTAAATCTGAAGATTGATTGATACACTTCTTTATTGACTCTTATTTAAAAATTGTGGAAAATCGGAGATGTTCTCAATGTTTTTCCAGTTTAAAGATATATCTTCTAGAAATGGAATTTTTTCTATACATTTAGGAAGATGAGTTAATTTATTATAATTTAGTTTCAATTTCTTAAGTTTGGGAAGATCTCCAATTGAAGGGGGTAAATATTTTAGTTGATTTCCATTGAGCCAAATTTCTTCTAGAGATGATAGAGAACCTAGAGATTCAGGTAGGTATTCAATAATGTTTTCATTAAAATCCAATCTTATGAGGGAATTTAGAAAACAGATAGAATCAGGTAGAATCTTTATCATATTATCACTCATTTTAAGTATCTTGAGATTTTTTAATTTACCAATTTGTTCAGGAAGTTTTTCAATTTTATTCTCCGATGCCTCTAAACATTCAAGACTGGTAAGCCCGCAAATAGAGTTAGGGAAATTGCATAGTTTATTATTTGTTAAACGTAAATGTTTAAGTGCTAATAAAGAACCAATTGAAATAGGCAGTGTTCTTAATTTATTCCAACCTAATTTTAAAATTTCTAGTGATTTTAGCAAACCTAACGATTCTGGGAGACTTCTGATTCGATTATCTTCTATTTTAAAAGTTTTAAGGGTGGTGATAGAATTTATCGAATTTGGTAAACTTTCAATTAGATTATTATCTAAATTAAAGTGGGCAAGAGAGTAGAGTAACCCGATGGATTCTGGCAAAGTGATGATCATATTTGAATGTAAATCTAATTCCTGGAGTTCTTTAAGTAACCCTATTGATAATGGTAATCTACTTAGTTTGTTCTTACCAATAAGTAAGGATTTTAAGGAACTAAGATATCCAATTGATTTAGGTAGTTCGATCAAATTATTAGTTTCTAGATTTAAATATTCGAGATTCGTTAATTGACCAATTGAATAAGGTAAAGTGTTTATTTCATTATTATTTAAGTTCAGGTATTTTAGTGAACTAAGGTAAGATATAAATTTTGGTATGGCTTTAAGACTATTTCTTTCTAAATTTAATACTTCTAGATGTTTAAAAGTTCCTATAGATTCTGGGAGGTTATATAGATTACAATTTTTTACAATTAATGAACGAAGTGAGCTGAAATGTTTTATAATTTCTGGCAAAGTGATTATTTTTTCATTTTCGAGAGAAATTTCAATAATTTCTCCATCCTTTATTTCATATTCTAGTTGAGAATGCTTTTTTGCTAAAAATGCGATTGTAAGATAATTCCGTAATATATCACAAAGTCTCGAAATTGAAAGATTCTCAATTTGATTTATTCTTGGTAATGTAAACTTCTCTTCGGCAACTTGATTTATTTGGGAAATCAATGTTTCCTTTGCTACATTATTATTAAGCCGTTCTAGCGCTTTAATCAAACTAATAGAATTTTGAAAAGTAAACTCATTGTTAAAAGTCCAACCCAATGGGAAAAATTGAATTTTTTTTAAATTGGGTAAATTTTGGATTCCAATTACATCCGAATATTCTTGGATTGCCCTTCTATCTCGCCAATAAATTATCTGGTTATCGATCTCGGAAAAATCCAAATCAGTAATTAATCCGTTTTCAACTTGAAATTTGAATTTGGTGAATTTTGTTTTCAAATAATTGATTGTTATATAATTGATAATTATCTTAGCAAGTTCTTTATGTGAATAATTTTCAATCAAATTCTCTTTAAACAAGCTTTCTAAACTCTGTTTAAAATTCGGGATATCAATCCGTTTTATCTCCTCGATTAACATTGACTCGATTCGAGCATCGCTAATTTCTTCTAAAGAAGTAATTATCGTAATTAGACAATTATAAGAAGATTCATTTTGAAGAACCCAAAGAAAAGGGATAATAGATTTTTTCAAAAAACGAGACTTAATAACTTTTGCAGCAGAATATCTTAGATCTTCATTTGAATCCGAGATTAATATATTTTCTAAAAATTTAAAAACTCTACTTTTTGTGATATCTATTTTATTGAGAGTCTCAATAGAATCCTTTCTAATTTTGTCATCCTCAATAGTTTCAATTAGAGAAACTAATAATTCAACAGTTTTTGCTTTATCTACTCTTTTAAGGCGAAAATCTTCATAAATTTTCCTGGGTTGTAAATCCATAGAGAAATCAACGTGAATTATTTTAAGTTTTTTGAATATTTTTTACCCTATTTCTACATTTAAAATGCGATCTACAATTCTTTTACCGGTTTTATCAGTCACTTCCAAGGAAAGTCGAGGAGAATTTGACATTAGTAATTTAAAGTAGGATCCAATTTGTTTATTTTGACTAAATTCAGGTATACTTTCTAAAACCACAATTTTTTTATCAAGTTGTTGCATTTCAATCATCTAATTTATTATATTTATTTAAAATTTAAATTATTCTTTTAAGATAAAAATGTTCTTTTACTAATATAAGTATTGGGGATACTGGATAAATTACACGATCCATTTAGTTTTAGTTTCATTCTAAAACTATTATCATTATTAATATGTGACTTTGAAACTTTTTATTAAACATCTCAACAATCTTCTGTTTCCTATAGGTTGTAAAATAATTTATCAAAAGAAGAAAGAGAAATGAAACTTCTTTAAGATTGAGAGCTTAAGTCTGAAATTTTAATTAATAAAATATAGTTTAAATTAATGTTTTTCCAAAAATATTATATAAGAGAGATGAAATCCTCATTTAAACAAGTCCCTTTTTAAATCTACCAAATTACTTAGATCTCAACAATCTTTATCGAAGTACTTTGATTATAAAAAATTCAAGTAAAGAATAAATTGTTAGAATATTTTATCTTCATGGTTATCATCAACACTAATGATTAAACGGATTTTTATAAAAAATATTTGAATTTGATTAATATGGGTTTAAAAGTAACAGAGCTTACTGAAGAACAAATAGAGAGATATTCTCGCCAGATTGTTTTAAAGGAAATAGGAGGAATCGGTCAAAGAAAACTATTGAATTCTACAGTTACTATAGTTGGATGTGGAGGATTGGGGTCTCCAGTTGCATATTATTTGGCAGCAGCGGGTATTGGAAAATTAAAAATTATTGATTTTGATAAAGTGGACCTGTCAAATCTACATAGGCAAATTCTCCATTTTACCAACGATGTAGATAAAAATAAAACTCAAAGTGCATACGAAAAGCTACATCAATTAAATCCTGATGTCGATATTGAGATATTTAATGAAGCTCTATTGCCAAGTAATATAAAAAAGATTTTAAAGGGATCTGATTTTGTAATTGATGGTTCAGACAATATACCAACAAAAATGCTCATAAATGATGCTTGCATAAGTTTAAAAATCCCATTTACAATTGCGGGGGTAATCCGATTTAACGGTCAGATTATAACCGTAAACCCTACAGAAAAAACCGCTTGTTATCGCTGTATTTTTGGTGATATAACTAAGAACGATCCAACTATGAGTTGTTCCCAAGCAGGCATAGTTGGATTAATTGCAGGTATTATTGGATGTATTCAAGCAAATGAGGCAATTAAATATTTACTAAATATAGGAGACTTGATTGTAAACAGAATGCTCTTCTTAGATTTACTTAAATATAGATTTAGCTTTGTAAAAATAGTCCGGAATGAGAAATGTTTAGCCTGTGGTGATAATTCTAAGGATTTAGTTGCAACGCATGAGTATAACATAGGTGATGCTTGTTTCGAATAGTGCAAAAATTGAGGTAAATAAAAAGCTAGATATCAGAGGAAAAGTCTGCCCAATGACATTCGTTTACACAAAATTAACATTAGAAAAAATGGATGCGGGAGAGATTTTAGAAGTTACTTTAGATTTTCCAGCGGCGGTTGAAAATGTACCAACAAGTGTTAAACGTCAAAAATTGGGAGATATTTTGAGCATCGAAAAGTTAAAAACTGAAAAAAAAAATTGGATTTTAACGATCAAGAAAATTTAATAACCATAATTGATGATTGATAGAGAATTGGGAGGAAAAAACCATTTGAGAGGCTTAGGCTTAGTTTCTGGTGGATTAGATAGTTTAACTGCCTGCCTTTTATTAAAACTTCAAGGAATTGAAATTATTGGATTAAACTTCAAATCACCTTTTTGTCAATGTGATAAAGTTCTTAGCCATTCTGAGTGTGGTTTGAATTTATTTTATGATAAACTAGGAATGGAGATTCATACATTAATCAAAGGAGATGATTATTTAGAAATAATACGTAATCCTAAGTTTGGTTATGGTAAAAATCTCAATCCCTGTATAGATTGTAGAATATATATTTTAGAAAAAGCAAAAGAGTTTAGTAAGGAAATTAATGCTGATTTTATTTTCACTGGCGAAGTTTTAAATCAAAGACCAAAATCTCAACATTTGCAAGCACTTAAGATTGTCGAAAGCGAATCTGGACTTAGTGGAAAACTATTGAGGCCACTCTCAGCTTTACATTTAGAGCCGACAGAAATGGAAGTAAAGGGATTGATTGATAGATCAAAACTTTTAGATATTAGAGGCCGAAGTAGAAAAAAACAACTTGAACTTGCTAGAAGACATGGTTTATTACAAAATTATAATGCTTGTGGTGGATGTTTGTTAACTGATATAGGTTTTGCAAATAGGATGAGTGATTATCTTAAATTTAATGATGAATTAAAAATGGAAGATATTCCAATATTAAAATATGGAAGGCATTTTCGATACAAAACAACTAAGATTATAGTGGGAAGGAATGAAGTAGAAAATAATCTTCTAATCCAATTAAAAAAAGTTGATGATTTATTAATGGAAGCAAAAGATGTAACGGGACCTACAACAATTATTCAAAATCCTGCAGAGGAAAATGCTATAAAATTCGCAGCTATGCTAACTCTACGTTACTCTGACTATAAGGGATCTGTTGGAGATTTTTTATATGGTAAAACTTATGAGGCTTTAAGTAACCTAAGAATTTCAGAAAAAGCTAACGAAACTATGATACAAAACTACATTTTATAATCTAATCCTCAAAAATTCAGCTAATTTTTTTCTTTAAAAATAGTGAGTTAAAAAAGTGTTGCTATAGAATACATATTGTTTTAATGATTTTGGCAATAAACATAATTAAATTTAATTTTTGTTTTATTATAATATCCTTGTTAGAAAAATTCGAAGTATAAAAACTTAAGGAAGAGAACTCTATGGTTCTAAGAGATGAATTTAATTTTGAGCTTAATAAGAGAGAACAGCTAATTTGGGATAATATTGATGATTTAATTACTGTTATTGAACCAAATTACGAATATAATATTATATATATTAATGAAAAAGCATTTAAACATATTTTAGGTTATACTAAAAAAGATTTGATTGGAAAATCTTTTAAAAAATATATTCATCCTGAAGATATAGAGAAATTTCAAGAACTTTTATTAGCCCAACCACTCAAAAATCATAAAAATGAATTAAGGCTATGTACTAAGAATAAAAGGTATGTTTGGGTTGAATTAAAGGCATTCCCGCTCGAAGATAGTAAAAAACAGCAAAATATTTTTGTCAAATTAAAAGATATCTCAGCCCGAAAGGAATTAGAACTCCGTTTAGAGGATTATAAGGAAAAAATCGGAAGAATTTCAAAATTGGTTCCAGAAATTCGCTTCTGGGATCTTTTCACTCCAAAGAAATATGATGAAGCTTTGCATCATTCTTATAACATGTTCCAGTTGATTACTGAAAACATTCCACAGTATATATTTTGGAAAGACAATAATTTAGTGTATTTAGGTTGTAATAGCAATTATGCAAAGTTTATTGGTTTCCTTATACCGGAAGATATTATTGGAAGAACAAATAAAAGCCTGTTAAGAACTAATCGAAATTTTATAAACACAGAAAGAATAGAAAGAGATGTGTTAAAAACAGGGATTTCCATAATTAATCAAATAGAAAAATGGGAAGTAGAAAATAAGGATAATATTTTGTTAAACACAAGCAGGGTCCCCCTCCGTGATTCAAAAGGAAATGTTATAGGGATATTAATTACAAATGAAGATATTACTAACAGGAAAAAGGATGAATATAAGTTAATAGAATCTGAAGCTAAATACCATGATTTATTTGAAACATCTCCTAATGGAGTTATGCTTATAGATTTAAAAGGTAATATACTTGAGTGTAACTCTGCATTAGAAGCCATTTCAGGATATCCTGCGGAATATTTTATTGGAAAAAATTTCATCAAATTAAAAATCTTCTTTAAAAATGGACTAGAAATTCTATTAAATGGCTTTAAAGATTTAATGAACGAAAACCAGTTAGAACTTATCGAATTTCAGATTATAAAAAAAGATAAAAACATTTCATGGATACAAATTCGAGGGAAATTAATCAATAGGAAAGGAGTAACACTGATTCTTATAGTAATTAATGATGTTAATACACAAAAAATAATTGAGCACGCATTAAGAGAAAATGAAAAGATGTATCGCGAATTATTTGACACATCCACTGTTGGGATAATGGAAATGGATCTAAAAGATAATAAAGTTTCTAATATAAATCCTAAACTTTTAAAAATTTTAGGATATTCACGTGAGGATTTAAGAGATGAAGATTTACGTCTCAAAATAATCCATCCAGAAGATTTAAAAAAATTAATATTACCTACACAAGAAGAAGATTTAGAATTTAGAATTTTTAATAAAGATGGAAAATTGAAGTGGTTAGCTGGAACTAAAAAAAATCATTTTGATGATAATGGTAAAATATCAAGTCTTACATTATGGTTAGAAGATGTAACAGAAAAGAAAAGGTATGAAGAATTAATTCATGAGTTAAATATCAACTTTCTCAACTTTACGACTGATATCAGGAAAAACATTAATATGCTATTAAATTCCTGTTTTAAATTACTAAATGCAGATCTAGTTATATACATTCATAAAATTAATGATGACGGGAAAGAAAAGTATCAAATATTAACTAATGATAATAGATCCTTTGTATTTGACTCACGAGATTTTGTTGAGAATATATTTTCTAGTGTACTTTTTTATGAAGAACATGATTTTCCTCAAACTTTCTTTGATATTCATAAAATGGGTTATGCAAAAACTGATCCTTTTATCTCCGAATATAACTTAAAAGGATCTTTTGGAAAATTAATTAAAACTCAAGATAATACTAAGAGCGCTCTATGCGTATTTTTCAAAAGAAATCCCACAATTAGCAATCAAGACAAATTAGTTATATTTCTAATATGTGATGCAATTGAAATTGAACAACGACGTTGGCAAGTACAAACCGATTTAGAAGAACAAAATATCATCCTAAATAAAATTAACAATTTAAAGACTGAATTATTTTCAAGAACTTCTCATGAATTAAAGACACCTCTTATTTCGATTAAAGGGTTTACGGAACTTTTATTAACCATCCATAAAGCCAAGTTAGACGATGATATGATTTCAATTTTAGAAGAAATCAAAAATGGGAGTAAACGACTTGAGAAAATTATCAAATTATTATTAGAAGGCACTAAGTTAGAAGCTGGTCAATATGAATTAAACCTAACAGAAGAAGATCTAACTTTTTTAATCAAATTTTGTGTGAATGAGCTCAAAGGCCTAGTAAGATTACGAAACCAGACAATTACACTTTCCCTACACGATGAATTAAAAACAAAATTTGATAAAGAAAGGATTTATGATGTGATTTCAAATTTGCTGGTTAATGCAATTAAATATACACCACTGGAGGGTGATATAATAATTCAATCTGAAATAAAAGATGACATATTTATAATCTCAGTAAAAGATAATGGTATAGGATTTACAAATGAAGAAAAAAGTCAAGTTTTTAAACAGTTTGGAAAAATTGAACGTTATGGACAAGGCTGGGATGTAGATATAGAAGGAACGGGTCTTGGGCTTTTTATTTCAAAAAAAATAATAGAGATCCACGGTGGAAAAATTTGGCTTGAGTCAGCGGGGAGAAATAAGGGAAGCACTTTTTTATTTTCCATTCCAATAATTAAATAAATTATCAAATTAATAATTTAAAATATTAATTCTACTTCAAATATGATAAGTATAAAACCTAAAATCATAGTTTGTCTTAAATGGAAGCATCTAGATTTTTCTTAATATTTTTTGTTCAAGGGTTTATAGTAGTCTTTTATTTTTTCATGGCTTTCAAAATTTTAAAAAGAAATAGAAATCGCACAACCTTAACAATAAGTTTGTACTACTTTTTCATCGGAACTGGTTGTATTCTAAATATTGTTTTAGTACTTGTAGAAGAAAACCCAATAACATTTATTCTATATTTTATGGCAATTTACTTGATTATCTTTAGTCAAACTATAATTTTCGTTTTTATAGGAAAACTTCTCACTATTAATCTAATTGCAAAATCTAAAAAAACTATACTATTGATTTTTTCATATGGTTTTCTGGTATTTCTAATTCTTAGTTTTCCTGGAGGTATTACAATTAATCAAGATACTGATTGGAAACCTATGTATAGTTGGTCATTTCTTATATCCCTCTACATTTTCCATTCAGTTGTATTCATAATTCCAACTATTGTTTTGTTAAAAAAATTATATAACAAATTAGAAATTAAGAAGCTTAAGAAAAAATTGAAATATTTTTCTTTTGGATACGTACTTGGATTTTTTGCTCAATATGGTGCGGTATTGTACAACACCTGGGACAATCCTATGTTTAAATTGATATGGAGCGTTCTCTCTTTTATATCCGTCGTCACATCAGGATTTCTAATGTATTATGGGATAGTCTATAATTTATAGAGATTTTTCAAATTAGTATCTATAATTTTTGTACAATCTCTAAAAAAGAAGAAATGGACTCCAATTTCTTTATTAAACAAAATTAATATGTGTTCATTAGAGCATTTAAAGGTTTGAAGATTTTTTATAAATTCTAGGTGTTTGGAATTCACAAAGATATTG
>SDBT01020422.1_pt1 | contig 10358 bp, 1 predicted proteins | sample 2277101 | NCBI WGS metagenome assembly SDBT01 (sample SAMN10404973, study PRJNA504765) | marine sediment metagenome | isolation source: marine sediment core GS10_PC15, 103 cmbsf | place: Arctic Ocean: Southern Knipovich Ridge | collected 2010
GCATCAGCATCAAATATCAACGCCTCAACAGAATTTTCAAGTGCTGCCTCTCCCCAATTAATATGGGCATTATCTATAGAATCATCAACATACTGGGCAGAATCTATAGAGTTAGCAGCCATATCGCCAACAAGAATAGTACCCTGTACAATATTATCACTGTCAACTGATACGCTAGACATGTGTTCTAAATCAATAGAGCCAGCAGCATAATCTGCCGAGTTTATGGTATCATCTAAAATTTCAGTTCCATCAATAGAGCCAGCAGGAAGAACAATCTCGGCAGTGCCTGTTCCATCTGTACTAAATGTTACGCTATCAGTAGTTCCATCACCAATAATCAAAGCAATATTTCCAGTGTTAATATTCCCGCCATTTAATGTCAAATCCCCATCAATCTGTAGATTACCAGCTTCAGTTAAGGTCATTATTTCATTAGCTGGTTTTGCCGCATCTCCAGCATACCATCCAAATATATCTGCCCCATTATTATTAGCATCTATTAAGAAAGACATGGCTGCATCAGAGCTTAAATGTAAATTAGGAGTACCAAACAGAGCATCATTATTTCCAGCTGCAGCATTATAATATTCAACATCCCCTATTTTGATTAAATTACTAGTACAATCATTAGCATCACTAACACAGAAAACTTGTGTGTCAAAGTATACATTTGTTGCAGTATTTAAATCTAAAAGAGGAGTATTAAGGGTAACAGAAGTATCTGCATTTATAGCAAGAGTATCATCAGATTCTATAGTTATTCCTGTTGCAGTTCCAGAAATATATTGATTATCATCAACCCATGTGATTAGCTTGCCTGTTGCCATGTCAATGTCTCCATCAACATTAAAACTTCCATCAATCTGCAGGTTTCCATTATCTAAATCTATAGATCCCCTCTCTGTTCCAGAACCCATAAAATCAAACTGATTATTTGTAGTATCCCAATACAATCCCCAATTTGTTGCTGTTTTTAGCCAGTAAGCATTTGCATCATTAAAATTAATTCCGCCATTATTATTATCAATACTTACATCTCCTCCGGCAATATACAAATCATCATTTATCATTACCATATCATCTGCATCACTGAGGTAACCATCTGTTGAAATTTGGAGTTCAGTTCCTGCAACTCCAATTGTTACTGCTCCGTCTGTATCTATATTTCCTGTAGAAGCTATTGTTACTCCAGTGCTACCATGACCTCCTCCAATAGTTGTATCTTGGGCCATTACAACAGTCCCATCATGTTCAATAGTCACTCTTTGGTCAAGAGTTGTAGTCCCTGAATCTGTTGTCCAAAATTCCAATTGCCCGCCAGAACCACCTACTGCTTGTGCTCCAAAAGCTTCTGCTTTAATTGCAGCACCATATCCTGAATAAGTATTATCAGCATATGAAGCTCTAAAACCGATCATCCCTGTATTATCTCCAGTTTCAACAGGTGAAGAACCTTCTTCATTATATGAAAACGCAAGTATTGGACCATCAACATTTGCATTAGCCAAAGGCTTCTCAAGATTTAAAGCAATTAATTCTGCAGCTGTACTTGCCTCTATATGAAGATAATCATCTGGGCTAGCTGTCCCGATTCCTACATGAGCATCTGGAGCTAAAAGAATATCTTGATCTGCTTCAATTATTAAATCCTCTGGATTATCTGCATTTGCATAGATGTTTGTATCTGTAGAATCAAATTGTATTTTATTGCTGTTCTCCATAATAAGTGTCCCAGTCATAGTATCTCCCCCAATTAAAACATAAATATCATCAATAACATCTACTCCAAGGCAATCTGTCCCAGAAGCACACTGGAAATCTGTTGCATTAACAGTTCCCACGACAGATAATGCATCTAATGGATTTGTCGTCCCGATTCCTACGTTTCCGCCTGAGAGAATAGTCATTCGTTCTGTTGGAGTAACTTCTGTTCCAATAGCAACTGTTGCATCTGCATCAGTAAAAAAATGAAGACTTCCACCAGTCCCAGTAAAAGCATTGATTCTTATTCCTGCTCTACCTATAGCACTCCCGTAACTTGATTCATATATATCTGAGGCTGTGTCCCCCCTCATTCCTGTCGCAAGAACAATATCTCCTGCTCCATAAGTCGTCCAAATGTTTGCATAATTATTATTTCCTGTTGCTCCAGCCCATGCAATACCTCTACCACCTGTTGCTGAACCTAAATCTAAAACATTCGCAGGACCAGTCGTCCCGATTCCTACTTCTCCTGTTGTTAGTATCCTTACCGCTTCGCCTCCCCCAGGTATTAACGAAATATACCCTGCATTACCAGCTTTCAAGTTAATAGACGCGATAAGAGATGTGCCTGTCTGACCTATATCTATATTACTACTAACATCAGCACCAATTAATTTTCTTAAATTACCAGCTCCAGTTTCTATATAATAATAGTCTCCATATTGGGATACAACAGCAGCATCTGTTACAGTATCTGTGTCTGCAGCATAAGTTCCACCTTCGGTAAGAATTGGTCCATTAACATCTAATGTTACCCTAGGACTAGCCGTCCCAATTCCTACCCTATCACTAACAGCATCAACAAAAAGAGTTCCTGAATCCATTGTTATATTTCCGTCCTGAGTAAAAACCATTACATCTGAAGTATATGTGTCATCTGTACCTGCTGCAGCCCTAAAAACAAGTTTATTACCTGGAGAAGTCCCAGATCCATCATATTGAATAGAATATAATCTTACATTATTCTCCCCAAATTTAATATTGGCTGTAGTTAGTGAATCTGCTCCAGCTGTTTGCATAATTTCAAGATTTCCATCCAACAAATCTAACTTTTCACTAGGACTCTCTGTCCCAATTCCTACTTGTTGTGAAGAGTCAATAAACATTGCATTTGTATTCTCAGTTTGAAATCTCATCGCTCCAGTAGATGCAGTACTCGCATCTATTTCAAAAACATTATTTATTGCCTGAATAATTCCTCTTCTCGTGGCTCCAGTATAAAAAGTTAGAAATGGATTAGTTCCTGTGTCTGTGATTCTTACTTCTGCATCTCCTGTTCCATTAACCTCTAATTTCACATCAGGACTACTCGTCCCGATTCCTACGTTTCCTGTAGAAGTAACTATATCAACTATAATATTACCTGAACTATCTTCAAAAAAGAAATCTCCGTTAGCTGTATTTTTAAATGATGTTCCATAATTACCAGAGGGATAGATATACATTCTTGGATTAGAGGTTCCAGTTGAAGATGTTAAAGCATAACCAGAAGTATCAGTATTAGTAACCCCTTCTACATCTAACTTTGCGTCAGGACCAGTCGTCCCGATTCCTACATCTCCGCCTGCTTCAATAGTCATTCTTACAGCATCAGTGGTGATAAATTGTATAGGGGAGGTAGAAAGCTCTGTTCCAAGCATAATCGCATTATCAAGGGTGCCTGTTGATTTAGTTCCCCCAGTACCTTCCAAAGCAAAAAATCCTTGGACAGCATTCTGGTCTTGAGAAAGAAGTATTCCAGGATTATCTGCTTCATTACTATTATCAGTATCTGCTTCTATCAATAAGCTTGCATCTCCAGAAGTACCTGCAGAGATATTCACTATTGTCCCAGAACCCACAACATTCAAAGTGTTTTGCGGACTAATCGTCCCGATTCCTACGTTTCCTGTTGTAGAAGCTATCCAGCTATCTCCATCTGCGTCAAGATGTATTCTTTCATTAGCAACACCATCATCATATAATTTCAAAACTCCCTCAGATGTGCCTTCCCAACCAAGATAAGCAAATCTATCCCCTGTTCTTTCTCCTGTAAAAGCACCATATTGGTCTATCTGCCCCTTAGTTGTTGCGTCATTACCCATCACCACAAATTTCGCCCCAGGACTACTCGTCCCGATTCCAACGTTTCCTCCACCTTCTATTGTCATCAAATCAGTCCAGCCAGTAATTATAGCTCCTCCTGTAGCATTATAAGAAAATCTAATATCATCTGTGTGATAATCCATCTCCATCTTGAATTTTTTTCCTATGTTATCTCTTAATGATTCCCATCGATTATCAGCATCGTTATAATAAGCATCATAGGCAAAGTATGCGCCATATTGTACACTTGCTCCTCCGATTATATCTACTTTACTTCCCATGACAGCACCTCTTCCATTTGTATCTGTTCCTATTTGAAGATACGAACCATCATCATTCAAATGCAGACCACGAGTGTCAGCTATGCCATCTATTTCTAATTTAGTTCCAGGACTAGTCGTTCCGATTCCTACGTTTCCTGAACTAGTATTTATCGCAAGATGAGATGTTATTGTGCTAAATGCATCATTCGACGAAACAAGGTCAAAGATTCGTGTGCCGCCATTTCCATATCTTAATCCAGCAAGTCTCTGGTCTACGGAATTACCAGAGTCATTCAAATAAATTTGCGGAGCATCATTATCCTCAAAAATTGCCACCCTATCACCAGTAGTTACCACATGCAATTTCGTACTTGGACTAGTCGTCCCGATTCCTACGTTTCCACCATCTTGTAATCTCATTATTTCCCCTGCATTTGTAGCAAAAACAATATCACTTCTTGCAGCAATTCCTAAATTCTCTCCTGAACCAGTATAAGAAAATATAGAATTAGTCCAAGCACCATCATTTAATCTTTGTAAATTTATAATAGTTCCAACTCCAGTCAAATCAGTAAAATATGTATCAGTCGTATAACCCCCTGCTGTTGAACCAATTTGTATTCCTTTATTTGTTCCCGCATCTATTTCTAATTCTGCTAAAGGACTAGTCGTCCCGATTCCAACCCGATTATCATCTCTTAAAGACATTATGGTATTTCCAGCATCAGCATCATCTGTTGTTTCTCCAGTTGTTTTAAAATCAACTCTTGTCCTAGGGTAATTATTTCCAGGATCTTCATAAAAAGATAAACCTATTGCAAAAGTAGAACCTTTTGAATCAGTAGAAGCAGTATTGGGCTGACTTAATCTAAGGATGTCTTGGACAGTTGTTGTAGTTCTAGCACTTATTGCACTTCCAACAACATCTAAAGTCGCATCAGTATCTAAACTAGGTTCACTAGTACTCTCAGCAATTTCGGTTAGAACCCCTGGAGTAGTCGTCCCGATTCCTACGTTTCCTGTTCCATAATCTATAGTAACCACATCTGTCCCACCACCAACACCATAACTACGAAAAGTTAAATCATTAGTATTTGCAGAACGAACCACATTCCACGTAGCAGAACTACTATTTAAAAATTGAATTCCGGCTGTTTCATCATTCGGAGCATCAAGACGTAATATCGCATTATCTGTTGTACTCTTAATTCTAATACCTTGATTTGTAGCTTTAGAATTAACATCTAATACATCACCTGTACCTGTTGTTCCAATTCCTACATTACCACTTGAATCAATTGTAAAAATATTATTTACACCACCAACATCTAAACTATGAGCAATTCCAAATTGTTCAGAACCACTTATTCCTGCAAACCAACCATCAGTATCATCTGTATTTGTAAATTTAATAACTCCAACACCCGAATCTTCTTCGTGTATATGCAACTCAACAGCATTATTATCAGAAATATGTAAGGGTGCATCAGGACTCGTCGTCCCGATTCCCACATCCCCATCGCCTTCAATAACAAATAAACCTGTTCCACCATCCTCGACCCTCATAAAATCAGAGCCACCCGCTATACTGCCATCCTCACTTGTTAATAATAATACTGTATCTGCATTAGCACTAGTAACATCTACTTTTAATCCAATATCATCATCTCCATCATCTCCTGCAAACTCTATATGTGTTTTCGCCATGGGAGTGGTATTCCCGATTCCTACTTGTCCTGTAGAATCAATTCTCATGGCTTCAGAACCTCCCGTAGAGAAACCAAGATTGCTTGTTGCAATATAAAACAATCCCGTACCTGCAGAATTAGCAAAACCATATCCTGTTGAACTCTCATCACCGTTGTGGGCTCTAAAAGTTGTCCCATGAACACCCCCATCAACATCTAACGTGCTTCCAGGACTCGCTGTCCCAATTCCAACCCTATTCTTGTTTGCATTCACATGCAGAACACTTGAATCAACAGTGAAATTATTAGCTCCTAAATCAACATTATACAAAGCCCCTGTATAAGGCACATATGTATCGGAAACATTGCTTCCGCTTCCATCATAAATAGTTCCAGTTACATTTAGATCTCCTACGACATTCAGTGTATTTTGTGGGGTTGTTGTCCCGATTCCTACGTTTCCACCACCTTGCATCAAAGCCATATTACCATTATCTACTACAGAGAGAACAGAATTACCCCTCGTGTAGTCATAAATCCTAAAATCATTATTTGCATCCTTTCCAATATCCCATTTATTAGCATCATTCGCTTGGAATTGAACCATGCTCTCTTCATCTCCCCCACCATCTGTTCCTGAGTTAATAATAAAATAAACATTATCGGTATTAGATTCTAATTCCATAGCATGTTGACCAGAAGCATACACATGTAATGTATTTCCAGGACTAACAGTTCCTATTCCTACCTCTCCACTTTCTTCTATTGTCATCTTTGGATCACCATCAGTTTCAAAGGTAAACATACCTTTTGCACCACCAGATTGAGAATTGAATATAACATTAGAAGAGGCGTCTGTGTTTGTTTCAGACCTTATCGAAAGTCCTCTATTCTCAATAGCACCAGTAAACTGAGCAACCTCTCCTTCAGCACCAGCAACCACATGAAACTTATTATCAGGACTAGCTGTCCCTATTCCAACATCTTCATCTACTATTAAACTCTGTGTTAGAGTGAGCCATCCAAACCTACTCATGGTCATCATTCTGTTGGTGTCAATATCAACTCTCATAACATCATCTTGACCTGCTCCCCCTGTGTGTTCAATATCAAGAGAACGAGATTGTCCCTCATTAATAATATGTAGAGCATTACCTGAGCCTGTTTCTTTAGTTATCTTAACTGCTGGAACATCACTAGCTACAGACACAACTTCGAGGTTAGTGTCTGGGTCTGTTACTCCGATTCCTACTTTTCCAGAAGAATCTATAATTACCTCATCTGCTCCACCACCAACATCAAAAAGAATCTCATTTGCTATTAAAGTTAAATTCTTATACGCAGTTCCATCTCGATCATAAGACCTTATTGTGCTTCCAGGAGTAGAAGGATTATATTCTAATTCCATACCAACCCCAGAAGTTGGAACAGAAGTACCAGTTGGTCTGATGGTTCCATCAACATCTAAAGTTGTTGCAGGACTACTCGTCCCAATCCCCACTCTGTCTAAACTACTATCTACAAACAATGTATCTGTATCAACACTCAAGTTCTTCTTCAAAAATGTGTTTCCAAAAACATGAAGATTGTCATTTACAGTAAGATTTTGCTTAGTTACATTCAAACTAGTTATATTATAAACATAAATTGTTTGAGCATAAACATCTCCCCCATCAATTGTAACCCCCCCATCTAGCCAATTACCTCCAACATCTAAACTTCCTCCATAAAGATCTCCTGTTACATTTTCATCTCCAACAACATTAAACTTATTTTGTGGTGTAATTGTGCCCAACCCAACCTTTCCACCGGTTGAATCTATCACTATATTTACAGGATTAATATCTGAACTAAATCCAATTCCCATCTTACCCTGGTCATTAACCCACCATGCAATATCACTAGGATCTGTCAAAGAGATTCTTGTTTTATCATCCGTACTTGTAAAATTTGCCACAGTATCGATTGATCCCGAAACCACATCTAACCTAATTACTGGGGTTGTTGTTCCGATTCCTACCCTATCCTGATTTGAATCAACATGCAAAACAGTTGAATCAATAGTAAAATTATTAGCACCCAAGTCAACATTATACAAAGCACCTGTATAAGGAACATATGTATCTGAAACATTGCTTCCGCTTCCATCATAAATTGTTCCTGTCACATACAAATCACCAACAACGTTTAGTGTATTCTGAGGTGTTGTTGTAGCGATTCCTACGTTTCCTGTAGTTTCTTGAATTACGAATTTATCCGTTGAAGAACTATATGTTCCTTCTCTTATATGAAAATCACCCCCTGAAATCTGCATTACCCAATCAGTATCTGTGCCTATCATTTCCATTCCAGTATTAGCTCCCCCTGTTCTTGTTAATCTTAAAGCTGCGATATTAGAACTTGTTTCAATATCCAAAGGAGCATCTGGACTCACCGTCCCGATTCCCATACTTCCATTAGCAGCATACCAGATTCCTTGATTATTCATATTCAAATTCCCAGTCATTGTATCTCCTGTTTTCAAAACATAACTATCATTGTAAGTAGAACTCCAAGTATCATTGTAAAGAGTATAATTAGCAGACCAGAAAGGATCAGCTTCAGTAAAAGAAGTTAGATAACCAGCATCATTCTGAAACTCTGAAACAAGAGTGAAGTTAGAAAAATTGAAAGGATTATTCTTTAAGTAAAAAGTCTGATTGTAAACAACGTTCCAAATATCTTCAGTAGAATTCCAAGTATCTGCTAACCAAGAATCGTTATGTGCTGTAAGATTAGCAGACCAATAAGGCTCATTAATCAGAGCAAAAGTGCTATTAGTAGTATATAACCATGCATCATAATATGTTTGATTAAATCTAGAGTTCCAAGAATCGTTGTGGGCTGTGAGGTTAGCTGTCCAGAAAGGATCTGTTTCAGCGGCATTGATTTCTGCAGTAGTTGTAGTCCAAGAATCGTTGTACTTTGTGAAATTATCACTCCAATAAGGATCTGATTCATCAATTCCAGTCAGACCAGAACCATCTCCAAAAAGGTAATTTGCACTCAGATTACCAGTAATATTCAAATCACCAGCAGTTGTCAAAAACATCTCCTCTGAATCCCCTAATGTAGCATCCCCTAAGTTAAACCCAAGCCTTTGACCTTGATTATTATTAACCCCAATTGTCCAGGCATTTGAAGGATTTTTTAACACTAAAAGAGGGTCATTTGCCACATTTGTCTCTATTTTCAAAGCAGTTGCCTCAGAACTGTTTATGTGCAATTGTTCACTAGGAGTTGTAGTGCCTATGCCCACTCTATTTGTCACAGAATTCACAAAAAGGGTATCCCCATCAACACTCATATTTCCACTAACATTTAATGTTGTTACAAAGATATTTGCAATTCGATTAGCTATTGTTCCTAAAAAATTGAAAAACCCTTTATCTGCAGTTATATTATAACCAGGCATTGTAAGATTAGAATCAATAGTAATCTCACTCAAATTAACTTGAGTAGCTCTAAATGCATAAGGCACCCTTGAAAGCTGGCTAACATTCTTCAAACTACCATCCCTGTAATAACACATATAATATTGTTTATCATAATTAAGCGTACTTAAACTTCCACCTTCAACTCCTGTTGTTGGCAGATATAAAGAAGCAACTCCTCTTGTATCTGTGGCTTGAGAAACAGAATGATTATACAATACAGGCCCACCACAATCTACACTAGAATTCTCAGTTATATTAAAACCAAAAACAAATGTCCCTGTTTCTATTGTTCCATTTGCAAATGTTGTTTGAAGATTAATATGAAAGGTATCATTGATTGCAGCTGCAGAAACCATGTTTAAAGAAAGTAGCAAAGTCATAAACATAAGGCAAAAGAAAAACCCATTGAGTTTAGATTTTTTTCCACCAGATTTCTTTGCCACATTCTTTTTTTGTTTAACAGAGTACCTTTCAAATCCAATTTTTTTCTTTCTAAAAGAAAGATACCATACGCTATTTGACATGCTATTTTAAAGATAAAAACAAACATAAAAGCATGGTACCATTTAGGGCCTGTAACCCCATACTTTAGGGCCTAAGTGAGTTTTTCCATTTACCGTACATTTTCAAGAGGTAAGTAAAAAAACGACCCTATTTTCTCGTCGATAAAAAAATGTTTTCCTACGCGTAAGTAAACTTTATAAATATCAAAAACCTTAGTTTACTAACAAAAGAGGGAAGATGAAACAACCAGTTAAGATTTATTTGGATTCTGAAACAAAAAAGAAGCTTATGCAGAAAGCAAATGAGACTGGATTTGATGGCAGAGGTGCCTTAACCAAGTTTGTTGAGAAAGTTGCTGCAGAAGACATCTGTTTTTTAGATGAAAACTTAAGAAAGATGTTAAAAACATTGTTCCCAAAACAATAATTAATTCTAATTAGATTAAAAAGTAAATGAGCCTGCACGGATTTGAACCGTGGACCCCTGCCTCTCTTTGAATCTATCCAAGAGAAACTAATCCTTACGAATTAGACTCCTATAAGAGCAGTGCTCTAGACCAGACTGAGCTACAGGCT
>SDBT01020423.1_pt1 | contig 10357 bp, 12 predicted proteins | sample 2277101 | NCBI WGS metagenome assembly SDBT01 (sample SAMN10404973, study PRJNA504765) | marine sediment metagenome | isolation source: marine sediment core GS10_PC15, 103 cmbsf | place: Arctic Ocean: Southern Knipovich Ridge | collected 2010
GATGTAGTTACCCCTGATAATGTTAAAGGACGCATCCGAGAGGTATACGCCAATGTTTCCGTTGGCGCTGATTAGATTGCCCTGGCCCAGTGGCCCAGCGCCTACACCACGGTCACCTCCAATCGTGTTGTTTTGGGTACCATTAACCAAGGTGATACCGGGGCCAGGGAAGTGGATGATCTGCAAACCCCGAATGGTGTTCCCGTTCGAGCTTATTGACAAGCCATTTGCCCAAGATTCCGGGTGGCTATTGTGCAACGCCAAGGCTACAGCCACAGCATTGGCTGGCAGGACTTGGCTGGCAACCGCTTCTGTCCAGTCAGCCTGCCCGTCGAACCACCATTCACCGATTCCCTCTTCGTGGCCATCTGAAAACATAGCGTGCAACGTTGCCTCTACACCTCCGTGCCTGTACCAGAAACGCAACTCGGCCGTGCTGCCACTCGAAACGGGCATCCACACCGTGGCGCCGTCAAGATAAGACCAATCATTGAAGGTGGAGCTGGTGTTGGTTGTGTCGTACACCGTGTTGCTCTCGCCGGCGTGGGCCACACTGCTCCACTCATAGCTGTTTGGCAATGAGGTAAAGTCACTGCTGTTGAGGCTACGTGTCGCGCCGGGAGCCTCGTCCCAAGGTCGCCAGTGTCCCAGGCCAGCGGCGAAGTCGCTGTTGGCGATGAGGTTTGGTCCGCCATCCAGCGTCAGGCTGATGTCGTCCAGCATCACCGTCTTCGGGGTCGTGCCGATGTTGCTGCCATCCAAGATTACCCCGGCGTCGCTGGCGTCAATGGTCAGGTTGCCCTGGCTGATATCTGGCAGGCCGCTGGTGAGGGAGATAGTGACTGGAGCGCTGGGCTGAAAGACGGCAGGGTCGAAGGTGATGGTGTCGCCGCTCTGTGCATCTAACAATGCCTGGCGCAAGGTCTGAGGCCCACTACCGGCGGTGCTGGTGACGACAATGGTCTTCCCTGGAACTGCCGGTGCCGGTGTTGGCATTGGAGCAGGAGCTGTGCAACTGGTTAGTACTACCAAACTAACCATTAAAATACAGATTATGAGTAGAAAAAGGTCTTTATAATTCCGATGTCGTGTAATCATGGCTCATTTGTTTGATTCGTTAGCTTTGATTGCTATTGTCCATCTCTTGAGCAGTGCTTGTCAATATAGCCACGATGGAGAAGTGGACCATGGTGCCCAATTGAACAAAACGCTACTTTGTGTGATAAGGGTAACAGAACAAGCTATTGTTACCCCTGTTATAGGGGGAGCAGAGGCAAGAAATGAAAGAAGAGGTTGTGGGCTTCCTGTTGACCATGCCCCCTATAGGGATTACACTATTACTGACTATGCGAATCATCAAACATGCAGTTCTTATTTTTATAGCTATTGTATTGGCTTTCTCGCTGGCAGCTTGCGGTAAGGAAGAAGCCCCAGCGACAACCCCAGAAGCTGAGGAAACTCCCACACTAAGGCCTGAGCAGTCGGCGACCATAATCTGGTAATTCTGGGGCGACCCATGGGAGGTTGATGTCAATAATAGGGTTATCAAAGTATTTGAGGCCGACTACCCAAACATCAAGGTGGAGATTCTGCGCGAGCCCTGGCCTACCTATTTTGACAGGGCTGAGGAATGGTTTGCCAGTAATCGGCTAACGCAAAGGCATTCTAATCGGGGCTATGATGAGATAGAGCTCTAGACAGCATAAAGGAGGCGACAAAATGGTTTTTAACCAAAGTTTGAACAGGCGGATAAGCATACGGACGCTTCTGGTCAGTGGGCTCACTGCACCCTTAATACTATTTGGTATCTTCAGTGTATCCTGTCAACCAACAACTCCAACAGCAGAACCAACGCCCACACCGGAGCCTACTTCTATTGAAGCAGAGATATCTGATTTTGCTTTCGTACCAGACACTATCACGATACCCGTGGGAACGTCAGTCACCTGGACTAACCAGGACCCTTCCACACATACCGTTACCAGTGAAACCGGCCTTTTCGATAGTGGAAGATTAGCTCCTAATGCGCCCTTCAGCCATTCGTTTACTGAGCGTGGCACCTTTAGCTATTACTGCACCATCCATCCCTACATGAAGGGAAAGGTCATTGTGGAGTAAGGAGGTCGAACATTATGGGTATATTGCCGACAGCAACACTTGTCAGGGTAGTAGTTGCCTTGGGCATTGTCAACTTGGTCATGGGCCTACTTATATTCTTTTCCTGCAGGTGTCTTCCCGGTTCAAGGATAGCACGCAATTGGATGCAGTCTAAGAGATATCAGCGCTTCTATAGATATCACTGCTATATCTGGTGGGTATTCTGGACATCGGTAATTGTGCACGCCGTTTTTGCCGTTAGCCTTTTCGGCTTGCCCTTGTGACGGGCTTTGAAACGGAATGTGTAGAGGGAAGGGAGGTGTGTCATGAATAAGGAGAAGGGAAAGAAAGAGAAGGCTATCATAGAAGAACTGCAATTGATGGAGAAGATAATAACAGAGCATGAGTGGATTGCCGTCGGGCAGAAGGATGCCGAGGAAGAGGAGGAAGCCGAGGTAAGGCTGGAATCTGAAGCTTCTGAGCTGACAATGGAGAAGTCAAAAGAAGAACAGTAATTCCAACATCCCTGTTATCATCCGCACAAAGGAGGTCTAAGCATGTCAGACGAACTGACCGAGCTTCTGAATGTGGCGATATACAAGGAGATCGCCTCTGAGGCACTATACATAGCGGCACAAAAAAATACCCGAGACCCCGGTGCCAAGACACTGATGAGGGAGCTGGCTGAGGAGGAGAAAAAGCACGCCGAGTGGCTGAAGAACTTCAGTGAAAAGGGTTTGGCTAAGCAGGATTGGCACCCGGAAAAGGTGCGGGACCTGAAGATTAGCGACTACCTCACTGGCGGCGATAGCCTGGAAGGTGCTGGCTTGCAGGATACGCTTATTTTTGCCATGAAGCGTGAACAGCAGGCAGTAGAATTCTATTCCCAGATGATGAGCGTTATGAGGGATAGGGATGCCAAACTTCTCTGCCAGAGGTTGGCTCAGGAGGAACTCAAGCATAAACTGAAACTGGAAACATTTTACGACGACCAGTTCTATTTAGAGGACTGAGAGGTGATACAATGTCAACAGATATCAATTTCATGATTGGTGGCGAAGCGGGGCAGGGAATACAGTCGATGGGCTTCATCTTAGCCAAGACCTTCGCCCGAGGGGGTTTCCACATTTTTGGCGACCAGGACTACGAATCCAGGATAAGAGGCGGGCACAGCTTTTTCCGCATCCGGGTAAAGGATTCACCGGTAAGAGCCATCACTGAATCGGTGGACGTACTCCTCGCCCTCAATAAGGAGAGCATAGACCGACACCGCGAAGAGTTAACCCCGGGAGGGGTAATAGTATTTGATGGAGAAAAGACAAAGGATGCCGGCAGCGGCGACGACCTGTTCGGTGTCCCTCTGGAGAAGCTGGCCAAGGAAAAGGCGGGGAATAAGTTGATGGCAAACACCGTTGCCCTCGGTGCTGCGTTAAGTCTGGTGGGTTACGATTCTGATATATTGGATAAGGTCCTGCGAGAGCGTTTCGGCGCTGATGAAATTGGGGATGGCAATGTAACAGCAGCCAGGGCTGGATACGAGTACACTCAACAGAATTTCAAGGGGGATTTTGCCCACCATCTCAGTCCTACCAAAAGTGACAGGAGGATGCTGCTCACCGGGAATGAAGCCATAGCCTTAGGAGCTATAGCCGCCGGCTGTAAATTCGTGGCAGCCTACCCCATGACCCCCGCCACCTCCATTATGGAGTTCATGGCAGCCAAAGCTAAGGACTTCAACCTGGTGGTGATGCAACCTGAAGATGAAATAGCGGCGATAAACATGATAATCGGGGCTGGCTATGCCGGCGTCCGAGCCATGACGGCCACCTCCGGGAGCGGTTTCTGCCTCATGGCCGAGGGGCTGGGGCTGGCGGGGATGACCGAAACGCCGATAGTAGTAGTTGACGGACAGCGCCCCGGTCCGGCTATAGGCCTGCCCACCAGGACAGAGCAGAGCGACCTGGAATTTGTCCTTCATGCTGGCAGTGGGGAGTTCCCCAGGGCAGTCCTCACACCAGCCACCACCGAAGATTGCTTCTGGCTGACCATCAAAGCCTTCAACCTGGCTGAGAGATATCAGTTACCGGTCATCCTGCTAACCGACCAGCATCTAGCCGGTTCCTATACTACTATCGACAGGTTTGACCTGTCACAGGTGACCATTGATAGAGGCATTCTCTTCACAGAAGCAGGCTCGCCGTCAGAGGAATATAAGAGGCACCGCATAACCAAGTCGGGCATCTCCCCCCGGGCTTTCCCTGGACAAAAAGGAGCCTTAGTTGCTACTGATGCTGACGAGCATGGTGAAGCAGGACATCCAATTGAGGATGCCGAAACCAGAAAGGCGCAGGTAGACAAGCGGATGCGCAAGCTCTTTGGCCTCAAGGGAGAGATTTCTCCTCCCCGATCCTACGGACCCAAGAAGGCAGAGACTACACTCATCGGCTGGGGGAGCACACATGGCGCTATTCACGAAGCGGTGGACATCCTGCGCAAGGAAGGAACTAGCGTTAACATGCTCCATCTTAACGAACTATGGCCCTTCCCTGCTGAAGCGGTAGCCGATGCCATGAGCAGAAGCCACCACAGCTATGTAATTGAGAATAATGCCACCGGACAGCTTTCCCGTCTAATTGAGGCGGAGACGGACAGAAAAGTCGGCGGACAAATCCTCAAATATGATGGACGTCCTTTCACCCCGGCATACATCGTCCGAGAGGTGAGAAAGGAGGGTTGCTGAAGATGGTAACCATGGCTGATTACGCTGGACTCACCAGTACCTGGTGCCCCGGCTGCGGAAACTTCGGCATATTAAGTGCGGTCAAACAAGCGCTGGTTGAGCTTGGCATTGAGCCCCACCAGGTGCTTATGTCATCTGGCATCGGGCAGGCGGGGAAACTGCCCCACTATACCAGAGGCAATGTATTCAATTCCCTTCACGGCAGGCCAGTCCCCCCTGCTATTGGCGCTAAGATAGCCAACCCCGAGCTTACCGTTATCGCCATAAGTGGTGACGGAGATGGCTACGGGGAGGGGGGAAACCACTTTGTCCATGCCGCGCGCCGCAACCATGACATCACCTATCTGGTACACAACAACCAAGTCTACGGACTCACCAAGGGACAGGCATCCCCCACCAGCGATGAGGGGTTCGTCACCAAAACCACACCCTACGGGGCAGCCCCAGCTATAAATCCCATCGCCCTAGCCATTGTTACCGGCGCCAGCTTTGCCAGCAGGGGGTTTGCCGGAGATGTGGGGCACCTCGCCGCACTGATTAAGCTGGGTATTACTCACAAGGGCTTTGCCCTCATTGATATCCTCCAGCCCTGTATCTCGTTTAATCGTAAGAATACCTATAGCTGGTATCGGGAGAGAGTGTACAAGCTGGAGGATTCTGATTATAATCCCGGTGACAAGATGGCAGCCTTGGCCAAAGCCCAGGAGTGGGGAGAGAAAATACCCATCGGAGTTATCTACCGAGAAGAGAGGCTCACCTTTGAGGAGCAACTGCCAGCCTTGAGCAAGGGACCACTGGTGAAGCAGAAGCTCGAACCCGGAGGCATAGAAGGACTACTGGACAGTTTATTTTAACCGCCATCGGAGGAGCAGAAATGGCAATTCAGCTAACTATCAAGGATGTGCTAGAAAAAGCGATAGGAAAGGAAACCGAGTCGCAGCGTTTGTATAATGACCTGAGCCGCAGAATGGGAGACGATGCCGCCAGAGATGCCTTTCTGAAGCTAGCCCGACAGGAGCACGGGCATCAGCTCCTGCTGGAGCAATACTTGCGGGGCAACATCAAAGAGGGCGTTTTAGACAAGGGGCAGGTTGTAGACTATAAGATTGCTGAGCACCTGGAGCAGCCAGAGATATTCCCCGCCACCAAACTCCAGGATGTCTTTCTGATTGCTGCCAACCGTGAAAAGGCATCCCACGAGCTATATCTCGGTCTGGCCCAGATGCATCCTGACGGAAAGGCGAAAAGCCTGCTTAAAGAGCTGGCATCGCAGGAGCTGGGGCACAAGAAAAGGGTAGAATTCCTCTACACCGAGGTCGCCTTCCCTCAGACCGATGGCGGGTAAAAGCTTGAAGAAGGCAAGGGGGTGAAGGAATTGAGAAAAGCAATTAATGTCACTCTGCTTCTCGCTCTCTCAGCCGTGATAATAGTCGCCGGCGGCTGCCTTGGAGATATAGTTACACCTGGGATGGGGGAGCTGGAACCGAGAGAGATTAAGAAATATGAAGGCAAGAATCTTTCATCAGTGGATGACTTCAGGGAAAATTCAATAAGGGGACCGCAGCAGGTAGACCTGGAAAGCTACCAGCTCAGGATCAGCGGACTTGTTGAAAAGCCCAGAAATTATACCTACGATGAGGTTATTGATAATCATCAGCACTATAAGAAAGTAGTAACACTGGACTGCGTGGAGGGATGGAGTGTCACCATCCTCTGGGAGGGGGTGCTGCTCAGGGACTTATTTGCCGAAGCAACTCCTCTGTCAACCGCCGAGGTAGTCATATTCCGCGCCTATGACGGTTATTCCACCTCCCTTCCCCTCAATTATATACTGGACAACGACATATTAATGGCATATAAGATGAACGAAATCGCACTTCCTGCGGAAAGGGGTTTCCCCTTCCAGCTGGTCGCCGAAAGCAAATGGGGCTACAAGTGGATAAAGTGGATAACCGAGATTGAGCTATCCGACGATACCGACTATCATGGTTACTGGGAAAGCAGAGGGTATTCCAACATCGGAGACTTGGATAAAGACTTTTTTGGAGAATGAATATGTAAAAGGGGATAACTGCCATGGTTAAAGAAAAAGTGCAAAAAGCGCTAAACTATCAGCTCAATAGGGAACTCTACTCCTCCTATCTCTATCTTTCCATGTCGGCCTATTTTGAATCCACCAATCTGAAAGGGTTCGCCAACTGGATGAGGATACAGGCAGAGGAAGAGTTGATGCACGCCATGAAGTTCTACGACTATCTAGCCCAAAGGGGCGGAAGGATAACCCTCTCCTCCATTGAAGGCCCGCCATCGGAGTGGGATTCACCGCTAAAAACATTCGAGCATGTCTATACGCATGAGCAAAAAGTTACCGGGCTGATAAACAACCTGGTCAATCTGGCTATAGCCGAGCAGGACCACGCCACAAACAGCTTTCTGCAGTGGTTTGTCACCGAACAGGTTGAGGAGGAAGCATCAGCCAGTGTGGTGGTGGAAAAACTTAAACTTGTGGGTGATGATGCCGGCGGCCTGTTTATGCTCGATAACGAGCTTGCTCAGCGGATGTTCACACCCCCGGCATCAGAGCAGTAACCTGGAGCCCCTCTTCTTTTGCCTTGACTTAACTAAACAAGCTCTTGTGCATTCTGAATATCCTGATTTTGCATATGGGACAGATTTGACTCTAGTGCTTGCCCTCCTGAAATAGATTAAGCTATTTGGTCTTCCGCGCCTGGATTCGCACACCAAGCTATGATATATCTAGTGTTCGGGCATGCCCCTTTAAAAATCGACCTTCTAGCCGATGGTGCTACTAACTTATTCGGTTCTAGTTGCCCATGCCATTATCCGATTAAGCGAGAAGTAGACCATGATATAATATAAAGAGGGCTTTATAGGAGGACAAAAGAGTGATTGTCAGACATCAAAGCAATCCAATAATTGAACCAGGTGATGTAAAGCCCACGACACAAGGATACAAAGTTGTTGGTGCCTTTAACCCTGGTGCCATAAACTTCGGTGACGAAATAATCCTACTGCTTCGCGTTGCAGAGGCGTGTGAGCCTAAAGAAGGATATGTTCGAACACCAATACTCCGGTTTGAAAATGGGACCTGCTACGCCGATATCATGGAGTTCAAATCATCTGACCCCGAAGTTGACCTGACTGATCCACGTTGCATTGTGCACAGAGGTCAGCGCTATGTTTCAAGTATTAGCCATATCAGGCTAGCCCGGAGTAAAGATGGAATTAACTTCCATGTAGAAGAAAAACCATTTATTTTTCCTGCTGATGAGAGTGAAGAATACGGCGTGGAAGATGCCAGAGTGACTTTCATAAATGGCAGCTATTACATCAATTACACAGCAATCTCAAGAGATTCATGGGCCACTGCCTTGGCAGTTACTGAAGATTTCCAGAGCTACGAAAGGAAAGGGCTAATCTTTCACCCGGAGAACAAAGATGTCGCCATTTTCCCGGAAAAGGTTGATGGCAAGTATATCGCGTTACATCGACCAAACAATACTGGATTCGGTAAGCCTGCTATATGGTATAGTGAGTCGCCAGACCTCCTTCACTGGGGCAATCACAAGTGTGTCGCGCGCACAAGGGACAACAAGTGGGAGTCATCAAGAGTCGGAGGGGGAGCACCGCCGATTAAGACCTCTGAGGGCTGGCTGATCATTTACCACGGATGTGGAGATAACAGCATTTATTCCCTGTTTTGCATGCTGCTTGACCTCAAAGAACCATTCCGAGTATTAAGAAGAGCTTCCACACCTCTATTAACACCCACAGAGCCCTACGAGACTGAGGGCTTCTTTGGAAATGTCGTATTCTCAAACGGCATTGCTGAGAAAGATGGAATGCTCTATATATATTACGGAGCATCGGACGAAACAGTTAATCTGGCGATCACTGATACCGACAGCCTGCTCAGGAGCTTCTGAAAGATGAAACTAGTAATGGACTTCCGGAAATTCTATGGCGTTATCGGTGGTGTGGAACGGTTTGTCATCCAGATAACAACATACATAAGTAAAAAGGGTCATCGTGTCATTTTGCTGTGCAGGAGAAAGCATTCTCAAGAACTAACAGAAATATTTAGTGACGACTTAAATATTGAAATCATCCCGTTACCAGTTGACAGGGAGTCAATCTCATTGAGCAATGTCTGGATAGATTCAGTCACGTCTCAGAATATCGCTAGGAAAGAAGGAGCCGAGGTTATTCATTTCCCTTACAACTGGGCATTTCCATTTCGAAAAAGGGTTCCAAGTGTTCTTACTGTGCACGATGTGATACCGTTGACATCGCGGGAAGCCATGGGATTTTTTACCAACCATTTCTTATATAAGCCAGGGATTCGATTAGCATATCGACTTAACAATGTCATCGCGACAGTTTCAGAATTCTCTAAAAGTGAAATAGTGCAGAAGGTTGGGATTCCTGCTGAAGTAATTCGAGTTATACCCAACGGCTTGCGTGAACCCGCCGCACGAAATCACGAAGTAGAAACATATCTTTGTGAGAAATTCGGTCTAGGCGATGGCTTTATTCTGTGTGTTGGCGGCATCCACGAAAGAAAGAATATTGTGCGTTTAATTCATGCATTTTCAAACCTGGCACAGCATCATGGATACCCTGGCAAGCTTGTTGTAACCGGGAGCACATCCGGTCACCCGTATGTAGAGAAGATGAAGAGACGCTGTGACGACACAGTAAGAGCGATTAAGCTGGATGAACGGGTAAAGTTTACTGGATTCATCCCTGACGAGCAATTAGACACACTCTTCAGGGGTGCGGACTTCCTTATTTATCCTTCGTTATACGAGGGTTTCGGAGTTCCTATAATCGAGGCCATGCAGGTGGGGACTCCTGTCATAACGTCAAACATCGGAGGAACAAGAGAAGTGGCTGGAGGTGCTGCGATTCTTGTAGACCCCTATGATGTCGATGAAATGACTTCGCAGATGGCCAGGCTGATTTGCGACCACGATCTTCGAGAGGAATTGAGTACCAAAGGTAGAGGTAGAGCACGTCTTTATTCATGGACAAAGACCGCAGAGGCATATCTCAAGCTTTATCAAGAGCTTTGCAATGGTACTATATGATGTGCTGCACTAGACGCTAGATTGTGCAATGTAATAGCAATACTGCTAAGGCCATTGACCATAAGCCAAAGAGCAAATCTGGCTATACACATCTAGCGCTCTCAATGTCGTCATAGACGTTTAGCCACGGCCACCGGCTCCTCACCATCTATCGCTTATCCAACTTTTCCTTAAAACATCTTACAGCATTATAAATCTGAACAGCAACGATAGCCGTGATCAACCTGGGTACCCACAGCCAGAAACCATTCAATCCTAACACCAGCCACAAAGCAGGTTCTTCCACCATGCTATGGTTGGTACCAATAGAAATATGAAGGCGCTCCAGTTCTTCCTTTGTTAAAGCCCCTTTTTTAGCCTCTTCAATGATAACGGCTCCGCCATACATCAGGCCAAAGACGACTGCAGT
>SDBT01020424.1_pt1 | contig 10357 bp, 9 predicted proteins | sample 2277101 | NCBI WGS metagenome assembly SDBT01 (sample SAMN10404973, study PRJNA504765) | marine sediment metagenome | isolation source: marine sediment core GS10_PC15, 103 cmbsf | place: Arctic Ocean: Southern Knipovich Ridge | collected 2010
AACACAAAATATGTTATAACATAATATTTTTAGAATGAAGCATAAGCGCTCAATATGTCGAATGGGATATATCATCTTGATATATTAGCTATTATTTGCTACAATATTGGATGATTGGCTCAAATTAATATTTTAGGCAATGTGTTTTAACTTTGACTGAGTCAGTATTTAGCCGTCATACAATATAAGATATTTTGGCGATCAGATTAGATGACAAAAAAGCAACTGCTTGAATTTATAATATTTATTTTACTAACATTAAAAATATCGGCTATTTATAAATATTGGAAATTATTGGTGCGAAAATCGGTGTTTTTTAGACTGGCCCCGATCATTTGACCGGGGCTGTATTCAAAAGTTTAGTCACCATAGATGTCAAAAGGAAAATATTTTGAATTGATTTTTTGATAGGTACCATTGTCCCTGATAATTTTCAGGCCTTTATTAAGTAATTCTCGCAGATCATCATTCCCTTGGCGAAGAGCGATACTTATCGAACCAAAATACTTTGGATCGGAATAAGTCGGACCAATGAATTCAAAGTTTTTACCCTTTGGGGTATCTAAAAACCCATAGGTAAGCGCCATAGGTTCGGCAAAGCCAAGATCAGCACGACCGCTGGCCAGATCCAGGTTTGCTTCATCCTGGGTGCCATATACTTTAATCTTTACCACTCCCTCAAATTTCTCAAGAAGGAATTTTTCATACACTGTTGCACGTTGAACAGCAACAGTTTTCCCTTTCAAACCCTCTTTACTGATTTGAATTCCTGCCCCTTTTTTTGCATAGAATTTGGCAGGGGCAGCATAATATTTATTTGTGAAATCAACTTTCTTTTTTCTTTCCTCAGTAACGCCCATAGATGCAACAATGCAGTCATATTTCTTTGCCAAAAGTCCTGGAATAATCCCATCCCAATCCTGGATCACAAGTTCACATTCAGAGCCAACCGCCTCACAAACAGCTTTGGCTATATCGACATCAAAGCCCTGAAGATTACCATTTTTGTCCACTGAGTTAAATGGAGGATATGCGCCCTCCGTTGCAACCCGTATTTTTTTCCAATCATTTGCCATTGAAAAATTTGCAAAAAAACACATTCCCACTACAATTAAAGTTGTCATTACAAACCATTTTTTCATACCATGCCTCCTTAAGATATAAACGTTAATGAAACTAAATCAGCACTACAGCGTTACTCTGAAGTGCCCTTAAAAATACGTGCCTAAAAACTGTTGGCATCGTTGAGAGGAAGGGTTGTTGAATATTTTTTCCGGTGTTCCCTGTTCCTCTATAACACCCTGGTATAAAAACATGACTGTTGAGGATACATCCCGTGCAAATCCCATTTCATGGGTGGCGATGATCATGGTTCTTTTTTCCGCAGCCAGTTTTTCAATAACCTCCAATACTTCTCCCACAAGTTCAGGATCTAATGCAGATGTGGGCTCGTCAAATAAAATAGCATCGGGTTCCATTGCAAGAACCCTGGCAATAGCAGCTCTCTGCTGCTGCCCACCTGAAAGATGGTCCGGATAAAATTTGGCTTTATCTGCAATACCCACCTTGTCCAAAAGTTTCATTGCTAATCCTATTGAGTCTTTTTTCGATCGCTTTAAAACATGAATCGGTGCTTCTATAATGTTTTCCAGAATAGTCATATGGGTCCATAGATTAAACTGTTGAAAAACCATACCAAGACGCTGTCTCAGGTGATCAACCTGCTTCTGACTTTCTGGTATGATTTCACCCCGCCGATTGTTAGTCATTTTGATGAGTTCACCCTTAATGTAAACATGCCCTGAATTCGGAATATCAAGTAGGTTTATACAACGAAGCAATGTTGTTTTGCCTGAACCACTGGCGCCTATAAGAGAAATAATATCCCCCTCATTGGCTGTAAGGGAAACCCCTTTAAGCACTTCAAGACTGCCAAATTTTTTATGCATATTTTCGACAACGATTGATGGGGTGGATTTGTCCTTCATGTAAGTTCCTTTTGTATGAAATTTTGAATCCATCTATCAAAAGCAGTCTGTCCTGCCGGTTTAAGATTGAATTCTTTACCTGCATCTAATATTGCATCGACCACAGATTGTCCTGATCCCCGGTCAAATGATATAAGCATCCCTGATACAATACCGTCAGATGAAAACAAAACAAATTTAGACGGAATACCCAGTAAGGGGCCTTGAATCAGTCTGACTTGTTGGCCCGGGAAGGATTCCAAATCAAGATCAGTTAATTTTTCCATTATTCTTGGGCCTTTATCCCCTAACAGACCAATGAGAGTATAACCATCCGTGATATTTGTTATATTGGTCGCAAGCTCATGATCTTCAATGAAATCATCCAGGTGCCATACCATCGCTGCCGATGGCCGATATAGACCGATGATTGCTTTGTTTGATAAAATCACTTCACCAGGTTTTTCAGGCATATTAAGTTTGTTCACTATCTTACCAACAAGATTCTGATCATAAACTTCCCATTTGTTCACGTGGCTCAAGTCTACAATGGACAGGGCGGTATTTTCATGCCCATAGCTTAAAACAATTTCCCAGCCGTTTCTTTCTTCTCTTTTTGCAACAGTATCAGAAAAAAGAAACGGTGATTTTTTTTTATGGTTTTCCATTTTTCTCCTTACTATTCAATGACGCGGTGTCTGTCTGCAAAAATGCCCGCTTGTGCACCACAGCATCAAGTTGAACACGCTTTGGTCCTCCAATAAAAATCTTTAAAGGCGTTCCCAGTTCAGCAAATTTTTCTTCAACAAGGGCCATACCGATGGATTGTTTAAGCTTTGCACTATACCTTGACGAGGTGACATAACCGCAGACTTCCGTATCCACGATAACCGCTCCTGCTGGTGGCGTTTGTGAAGGATTGTTCGTTTTAAAACCAATCAGTTTCATCCGGCCTTTTTGAGACTCTGCATTATGTAACGCAGGCGCACCAACAGTTTTTGTTCCGGTTTTATTTTTATCCCAGAGAAAACCCAGTCCCAGATCTAAAAGGTTTGTCCGCAATTCCGTGTCATCGCCGATGATGATATGGCCTCTCTCAATCCTGAGAACATTTTGTGCTTCAAGCCCAAAGGGTTTAATACCAAACTCCTTTCCTTCTCTTAAAAGCGTTTCCCAAACATGTTCAATTGAGGCTGCAGGTGCATGTATTTCCCAGCTGGGATCAGCCACAAACCCAACACGAAGTATTCTTACAGGAATATTTCCAGAAATTTTTGATTCAAAATATTTCCCGGAAAGCAAATTTTCATCTGATTTTTGGAAATTTAATACTCTTTCAAGCAACCCTGTTGACTTCGGACCGGCAAGATTTATCGCCCCCCATACATCGGTCAGGTTGATAATATGATAGTCCCAATTTTCAAACCGTGTATGGTAGTCAAACCATTCCGCTGTTCCTGCTGCACGGGCTGAGGTAGTTGTGAAATAATAATCAGTATTACCTCTTTTGATCACCATGCCGTCATCAATCAGGCATCCGTCTTCATTGCACTGAGCGGCATATTTCATCTGATTCAACTTGAGTTGGCTCAAATCACCTGTAAACATGCGCTGTAATACTTTGAGCGCATCCTTGCCAAAGATTCTGAATTTTCCAAGCGTAGAAACGTCCATCAACCCGACATTGGTGTGAACATTAGAAATTTCCTGAGCCCCTGAAGGATCATGCCCAAAGTGTTGTACGCGTTCCCATTTTCCTGCGCGGATAAAGCCCCCCCCCATCTGCTGCTGTATTTTCCTCAGTGGTGTCTGTTTCATGCAATGATAATGTTTTCCAGCCAGGGTGCCAAGCAGCATCGGTCTTAATGGAGATCTGACTTTTGAGGGAGAAACAGATCCCGGCTCCTTTTGATGGTATTGGGCTAGAATCAAGGGCAGATTTTCTCCGGGGATACCACTTTGACCCGGTCCCATCCCTGCGGTCGAATATCTTTTACAAAGTTCTACAGAATCAAACCCTTCATCGGCGGTATGATAAATATCTTTTACCGTGACATCTTCGTCAAAACAGACAAAACTCTTGTGACCATTGCCGGGTGAACGGATGACTATTTGCCTGGGGTTGCAGAATGAGAAACCGGTCAGTTTTTTTTCAGTTTTTATTATATCGGTTGACAGAGAAATTCCAAGGTCCGCCGAAGCTTTCAATCCTGCAAGTCTGCCAGATTCTTCTATGGCTTCAGGATGTTCTAAACCTGTCAAGCGTCCAGCTGCATGAATTTTATCGGGTGTTTTTACAGGCAAGAAAGATCCTGTATACTTATCGTAGGAAAATTTAGTGCCGGTCATTAACAAAGGACTTGACGCAGGCGTTTGTCCTGCTGATGCGACAAGAAGATCACATTCAAACCAAAAGGGTTTGCCATTCCCGTCTTTCACCAATACTTTTTTTATGCCTTTTTTACCCTTTGTATCACATACGACAGCCTCACTTATAAATGGTATCTGACGCTTTTTCAATGCATCAACCAGATGGGTATCATATCCATCGGTTCTAATATCGGCAACAGCAGCAATTTTTAAGCCCATGTCAGAAAGATCAACAGCGGCTTCCAGCATGAGATCGTCAGCCGTACAAAAAACCGCCCTTTTCCCAGGTAGCAACCCATAGGTTCTTGCAAGACGGTGAGCACAGGAACTTTGCATAATTCCTGGACGTTCATTGTTTTCAAAGATCAGAGGACGTTCTTTGCATCCTGTGGCCATGACCACACTGTTGGCTCGTATTTCCAGATAGCATTCATCAAAAGGATCGCTATCTTGCCCTGTTCTAACAGCCGTTAATTGATTTCCTGTAAAAATACCCGTCAAATGGGTTCCTGAGAAAACACGGATATTTTCATGGGAATCAACCGCTTCGGCAAGGTTTTTGCTGCGCAGATAAAATGGTTCCCCCCAGGGAGATACGGCCGTCCGCCAGTCATAAAATCCTCCTAAAGAATGTCTTGATTCAAGTAAAATTACCCTTAACTTCTTATCTGCTGCTGCAATAGCGGCTGATATCCCGGCAGGCCCTGCACCAACCACACAGACATCACAATTTAAAAAAAGGCTTTCAAATTTTCCTTGTTGCGATGTTTCTCTCAATTTACCAAGACCTGCTGCACTGCGCAGGATTTTTGTAAAAAAAGGCCACATCCATGCTGGTTTATGAAACATTTTATAATAAAACCCTGGGTGCATTAACCAGTCAAGTTGCTCTATGCCAGCCAGCCAATCCCATTCCGGAGAACCCAGAACATTTTGAGCCGCAATATCCATTCCTTCTTTTAATGGTGTAATCTCGCCTTTGATATTTGGAATATTGTTTATCTGCACCATGCAGGTGGAGGATTCTCCATCCATACTATATAGTCCCCGGGGGCGATGATATTCAAAACTCCTGGAAAATATCTTTATGTCATTAGCAGCCATGGCAGTTGCTACAGTATCGCCTGAAAACCCCTGCATAGTCCGGCCCTGATACTTAAAATTAATTTTATCTTTCAGATCAACTCTCAGGGTTGGTCCTGAAATTCTAGGATTCATTTTTTGTCCCCTCCTGGTTTAACTTCAAGATCATTGCTGGTGTCCCGCCATGTTGTAAACCAGCTTCCACACCCGTCTCTGTGAAACCACCATTCTTCCTGGGGACCTGCCGCGTTTGTACGAAGATAGATATAATCATATCTTTGTTCCGGCGTAGCCTCGTTATCAAAGGGCTTTGGACCCTTATTTTCAGATCCGAATCGAAACTCATAAATATTTCTTGGCCCACAGATCGGGCAGGTAATCATTGTTGACATATTAAACTCCTAGTTCCATGGGCCATAATAGACTGGCCGTGTTGTTTCACCAATAAAACAATTGTCTTTAAATCTATTGAGCCGGAACGGGGTAAATATTTCAGGGCGATTTCCTGTGGCTATAAACTGAGCCATATATCGGCCTGCGATAGGGCCTGATTTAAAACCAAAATACCCCCACCCCATGTCCATAAAATACCCTTTAATATGATCATTCCCATCTATAATTGGTGCCATATCAGGTGTCATATCAGTTAGTCCTGCCCACTGACGCATGAATTTTAAATCTTTTAAGCATGGCATGACTTCTGTCATTATGTGGGCCTGCTCTCTAAGAAAATGTGGTGTAGTGGTCGTGCAATACCTTGGCCAATGGTCCATGTCAGAACCACATACGATTTCACCTCTCAAGGTCTGATTGCTGAAAAAATCATAGTCAATGGAAGAAACAACTGTATTTAAAAGGGGTTTGATAGGTTCGGAGACAATAGTCTGCATGGGCAAAACATGAATTGGCATACGAAGGCCTACAAGAGATGAAATAAGAGGGCTGTACCCACCGCTTGCATTGTGAACCTTTGATGTCTTAATAAACCCTTGATCTGTTTCAACACCCATAATTTTGCCCTGTTCAACTCGGATACCGGTAACTTCAGTCTGCTGGTGGATGTGCACACCCAATTTTGCAGCACCTTTTCCCAGTCCCCATACAACAGCATCGTGGCGAAGTGTCCCAGCGGGTGCATGATACATACCACCTAGTATAGGCCAATTTGCAGTTTGTGAAATATCAATCTGAGGAACGATTTCCTTGCATTCCTTTGCATCCAGCATCTGATTTTCTATGCCAAGAAATTGATCTGTAAGGACTGACATACGCAGGCTGTTTAAAGTATCTTCACTATGGGCCAGGTCCAGGAGTCCACAATTCCAGAACATCAAGTTGAAATTAAGGTCACGCGTCAGCTGTGGCCACAATTTAAGCCCCTCACTATATAAAGGAATATTTTCTTTGCTCCGCTGGTTGGCACGGACGATGGATGTGTTACGCCCGGAACCGCCAAAGCCTATAAATTTTTTTTCTATTACTGCAATATTTGAGATGCCATGATCTTTTGCTAAAAAATAGGCGGCGGCTAGTCCATGGACTCCTCCACCGATGATCACAACATCATATGCCTTTTTTATAGGATGTTTAGTGAACATATTTAATTTTTTCCCAAACATAAAATCCCCTTTTACAAATGGTTTGAATCACACGCCTTCAGCAACCATTCATGAATGTTAAAATATTTCTGAAATTATTAACTAAAAATATCAATGGTACCCTCATTGGAATATTTCGTAAAAAAGGTTAATCAATAGAAAAATTAAAGTCAAGTAGTATTTAAAAAATTAAGTAACTATTTGATTTATAAAATAACTATTGATTTTTTCAATAATTTTAAATGATTTCTTGACATTGTTTTTCAAAAAATTAATAATCATTTTAATGATTCTCCCAATAACTATTTTAGAATAGTCGCGCATATAGGAGTAAACGATGAAAGCATTTGAACCGATTCGACACACACGAGCATATGAAGCTGTTGCTGAGCAAATCGAAAAGGCTATTTTATCAGGCCGCTTTAAAATCGGCGCCAAACTTCCACCAGAACGAGAGATTATTAAATTGTTTGATATCAGCCGGAGGACATTTAGAGAAGCCTTGAGAATATTGGACCAAAAGGGATTAATACAGGTCAAGTTAGGTGCTCACGGGGGTGCTTTTGTTGTTGATAAAGTACGCCAGCGGATGGCAGAAAGCATTGATTTGATGATCTGTCAAAAAAAAATTTCTGTGAAAGACCTTACTGAATTTCGATCCAATGCCGAGGGCCATGTAGCAGAGCTGGCAACAAAAAGAGCATCCGAAGGAGATTTAAAAAAACTGGAACACCTTTTTTCAAAAAGCAAACCTCTTTTGGATCAGGAGAAATTGGATTACGATGAGATTCTTGAACTTGAGACTAAACTCCATTTAGAGCTTGCACGGATAAGTGGTAACACCTTGAGTGCTATTATTATAGAAACAGTACATGCAGTCCTGGTTTTCCCATCTTTTAAAAATGATTTTGTGGATGAGAGCTACGTTAAATTGGCTTTTAAGTACTGGGAAAAAATTTTAAAAGCAATGCGTGAAAAAAGAGCTGAGGATGCAAGGTTATTATTGATTGAACATGTAGAGTGTTTCGCACAATTGGATTCTAAGCAGATGTCAAACTGAAAAGATTTAAATTTGTCTAATTATGAAGAGGAAAATTATGATTCAATCATCTTATTCAAACAATCATTCAGTGAATTTCAGTGTTCTGGGTGAGGATCAGGTTGAGGAAATAAAAAGGGCTGTTTTTTACCTGATGGAGAAAGTCGGTTTTAAAATACTGCACAAAGAAGCAAGAAAGATGCTCCGACAGGCCGGTGCTATTGTGAAGGATGAAACCGTTAAAATTCCTGAATATGTTACCAGAAGATGTCTTGCAACTGCTCCAAAGGGATTTTGCATATATGATCGAGAGGGTCACCTTGCCCTTGAAGTGGAAGGGCGTAAAAGTTATTACGGGACAAGTACAGGCAGTCCAAACACCATGGATGCCTTGACAGGGGAAATAAGACCTACCCGGGTCCAGGATATTGCCATTGCAGCAAAAATAGCTGATGCATTGCCGAATATTGACTGGGTGATGCCAATGGGATCTGCCCAGGATGTTGCTCCAATAGCGGCTGAATTATATGAATTTGAAGCTGTGGTATCCAATACAATCAAACCCATTGTTTTTCTTTCTTACTCACCCAGGGGATTTGAGCTGGTATATGAAATGGCTGCTGAAGTTGCCGGGGGCCTTGAAAACCTTCAGGAACGCCCATTTATTATGGCGTATCCTGAACCCATTTCGCCATTTGTTTTTCCGGCAGATGTGGTGGATCGAATTTTTATTGCTGCTGATTTATTCATGCCTCAAATCCCCGGGCCCGCTCCCCTTGTTGGGATTACAAGCCCGGTTACTTTAGCAGGCACCATTGCCCAACTCACAGCAGAATCATTAATGTGCCTTGTGCTTGCTCAGGTCAGAAAACCCGGGTGTCCGTGTGCGTTAAGCGGTAATGTGGGAATCCCTGATATGGCTTCAGGTCTTTCATGTGAAGGATGCCCTGAGACCAGTCTCGGTTTGGCTGCACAGGCCGAGGTGGCCCGCTCTTTTGGACTGCCCACATGGGGGCTAGCTGGCGCCACTGATGCAAAGGTAATTGATGCCCAGGCAGGAGCAGAAAGCGCTTTTTCTATTTTCGCTCAAGGTTTGGCAGGCCTTAACCTTATTCATGATGTCGGTTATATGGATATGGCCATGGTCTGCTCTACCGCCCAGCTCGTATTGGGAAATGACATTATAGGAATGGTAAAAAGGTTTGTTCGGGGTGTTGAGGTCAATAAAGAGACCATAGCACGTGAGGTCATTGAAGCTGTCGGACCCGGAGGCAATTTTCTCCAACAGGAACATACCCTGAAAAATTTCAAGCAAGAACTTTGGAGGCCCACTGTATTTACCAGACAGCCCTATGGCACCTGGCAAAAAAAAGGAAGCAAAGATACCCGCTTAAATATTACCGATAGAATAAAAGAAATAATTGAAAATCATAAGGTACCGCAGTTGTCGGATAAAATAATTTCATCGCTTGAAACTATCAGGAAAAACGGAGAAAAAGAACTTATAAAGCAATGATTGTGAGATAGAAGTATAAAAGAAAAGTTAACTATTTTTCAATTAAAATATTAATAAATCATATTTTGTGTCAATTGGTTATTGTTTTTTTCATCGAACATACAATTTAATTGGAGAAAAAGCATCCTGAATGGAATGTATAAATATGATTTTTCTGGTCGATTTGATAGCGACTATAGATGGTATCATGTGTGACAAGCAAAATTTTCAATAGAGATATCTTTTGGGTTGTCTCTTCCTATTACTGCAGTCAGCTTATTGCTCAATATATTTTCAACATTATCAATTATATAGTTATTTTCTAAAACCACCACATTTTTATATCTTGCAGCAATATCATTGACAAAATCGATTTGCAGCAAACCGTCTACTTTGAATCTTATAAAGCTTTTTGATTCAACCTTAACAACTAAATCAAAATCTTTTTGTAATGCTTTTTTTATATTTTTAACTGCGAAAGCATATCTGTTGGAATTATTGGTAAAAAAATCCAAATCATCTGAATATCTTTTTTCCTGATAAAATCTACTAAGACAAGTACCCCCTGTAAGATAAAATTCATTTTCACACTCAAAAACCTTATCAAGGATCTTGTCTTGTAAACCATAAAGTTTTTTATAGTCTATGCCACCCATTTTAACTCGTCTATCAATAATGGTTTATCTAAAAAATAAACTTCCACAATATTTTTTCTTCTAAAAATATAATCATAATTAAATTTTGGAACTTCAAATTTTTCAATAAGTATCTTTAAATCATCATTACTAAATATCTTTAAGTCCAT
>SDBT01020425.1_pt1 | contig 10357 bp, 9 predicted proteins | sample 2277101 | NCBI WGS metagenome assembly SDBT01 (sample SAMN10404973, study PRJNA504765) | marine sediment metagenome | isolation source: marine sediment core GS10_PC15, 103 cmbsf | place: Arctic Ocean: Southern Knipovich Ridge | collected 2010
ATGCTTATTACAATGTAGCAGGCGATATTCTCGAAGTTTGGTTGTCTGACGAACCTTCCTATAAAAGATGGCTCAACCATGAGGTTAGCGTCATATTAAGCTTCGAGACTGATGAGGTAATTGGATTTCAAATTTGGGGGATGTCTGGCGTGGACAACATTGGCGAAATCGTCGAAAATCTTCAGAAACTTGAGAAACGAAGAGCCGAACACGAAGAGGATTTGAAAGATGAAAAACCGGAGTAAGGTTCTGACGGGAGTTCTGATCATGCTTGCTGCTACCACTGCATTCCAGCAATGGAGTCTAGGAGCACAACAACGGTATATAGAAGCCACAGCTGGCAGGCTGGAAGGGATGCTGATTTTTCGAGAGCAACAGAACGAAATATCGCCTCATTTAGCTAAAATGAGAAAACCGTTAACCGATGAAGAAATTCGAGAATGGACCAAATACAGGGAGCCTATACCAGTCGTCTAGGAGACTTATTATGCAACGAAAAGGAATTTTCTTTGTCACCGCTCTTGTTTTAATTTCTCAAAGTTCAGGACAAGTACGAAAAACAAGACGAGCTACAAATCGAATTTCTTCTATCAAGCTTCTTGAGGAATCAGCCAGAGTAGCCGTAGCTCGAAGTTGTTCAATAATTGAGGAATATGATTCACAAACGGACAGCTGCTATTCGATTACGTCTCTGGCGGTAGAAAGTATTATTGTTCAACCTGATTCAGTTACTAACATTGTTGTGTTGGGAGCAATTAACGGAGAAAGCACATATGGGGTAACAATTATGTTAGAAATCATTGCCCGTGAAGGAAATCAAGGAACAGTTAGCTTTACTTCGACAACAGATATCATTCAAATCGGTGATCCTTGGCCTGATATCGGCATCTTCTCCTCCTATGACACAGATCTTTCAGGAGCTGATTTTCTAAATGGCTCAGTTGACGATGATGAAAATTATCTTCCCTTTCCAACATCTTATAGCGGCCTATTAAGTCAATTCCCAATTGAAATAAGTTCGGATGCTGTAGGGACTTGGGATATTGTTCTAGACACGTCTGAAGGAATTAGTGAATGGGAAGCAGTACCCACTATATTAGTAAGTGGGACAGTCACTGTCGAATAATCGTTCCACCGTGGTGTTAAAGGCAACATTCCTCTTTCGTACAGAGGAGATGCGGGTTCAATTCCTGTCGGTGGATTTTCAAATCCGATAAGAATTTTTCTTTTTTATTTGCTTTTATCATAGATGTTTATTACACTAAACCAGAGTCTTTGAGATTCTCTCTGTTGAAGAGTTTGAACTATGAAAAAGATTATGTGGGTTGGAATAATTGTCGCAGTAACGCTATTTTGGTTTGGTTCCCATCACAAGACCCAGGCAAGTGTTCCGTCATTGGTAGCAGCCGTAACACAAACTTCTTCCGGTCCTACAACTAATCCCCCTGATCCTTATAACCCAATGCCTCTTCGAGTAGGAACTGTAGAAGCAACAACTTATCACCAGCCGTTTTGCCCATTTGCCAAAAATTCATTAGCCATACATGGCTTAACTAAACGGATCAACTACTGGACGCGAGAACAGGTAGCAGAGAGTAGAAGGCCAGGAGACGATTATTGCCTTGCGTCCATTTTTGATTGTTCTGATGTTAAGCCAGCGGATTTTGTTACGTTAAACAACGATCCTTGGTGTGGAGCTAACATTCGTCGATCAGTTCTCAACGTCACTGGTGTTGATACAGTTCTCGCTGGAAAAACACTTTGTTCGATGCAAGGTTACACGGGAATTTTTGTAAACAAACCAGAAAATTGTATAAACGGAGCAATCAAATCCAGTGGTCCTGGCTGTGATCAAGCAGCTTGTTCTGCATGCACTACCGATTGTGACGTAGTATGTGTCGATTGCGTTCGAGGGACAGTTGCATTATTGAACAAAGTTACTCTTGGAATGGGTGATGGCTCAGGCGACGGAGAAGCAGACATTGACGATTACCTGTATTTTCATGAGTGTTTCAACGGGCCGGTTGCAGCAACGTCTCCTTGTCAAAACGTTTTCGATTTTGATGCCGATGGCGACGTAGATGAAACGGATTTCGATCTGTTTGTGACAGCATATAACTCAGGTAATAAATCCTGGGCCAAAATCAGCCACCCAGATGCTATGATTGATGCTGCCAAACTAGAAATACCATTACGAGTAGGAACTGATGGTTCTACCATTTATCATCGCATTTGGTGTCCAGCAGTCAACAACTCATGGCAAACCTACGGTCTTGGCAAAAGAGCTGACTTTTTTACTTGGGATCAAGTAGAACAATCTGGTAGAAATCCTGACATGAATATCTGTCTGCCAGGAACTAGGAACAATCCTTCAGGATCCATTCAAAATTGCACACTTGATGACGATGGTGACGGTACAATGAATTGTGCTGATGGATGTCCTCTTGATGCAAATAAAAGTAATCCTGGCGTTTGCGGATGTAATTTCCTCGATGTTGATTCAGATTTAGATGGAATGCCAGACTGTAATGACGCTTGTGACAATGATCCATTAAAGATAGCTGATGCGGGGATATGCGGATGTGGATCCCCGGATATAGACACTGATGGGGACGGAACATTAGACTGCCAGGATGGCTGTCCAAATGACCCAACAAATACCTGTACGCCCTAAAGGAGAAGGAAATGAAATTACATCACAAGATTATTGCTACTACTTTAGCCTGTTTGTTAGTTAGTTGTTCAAGAACAAACGATCCGAATGTTCTTGAGAAACCAGATAAACCGCCTGGACATGACAAGACTGTATTTGTCTGTTGCGATGATGGCGTATTCTGTAATGGGGCAGAAACATGTTCAGAAGGAGATTGTTTCCCCGGAATTTCTCCTTGTGTAGGAGATCAGGTCTGTGATGAAGAGTTGAAGCAATGTATCGCTTCTCCTCCACCTCCGGAATGCACTACCAATGCCGATTGTGATGATGGGTTATTCTGCAATGGGCCAGAAGGATGTGTCGCTGGAAATTGTATGCCAGGGGCTCCTCCCTGTTCAGTAGGCGAGACTTGTGATGAAGGTGAAGACGCATGTATAGCTCCACCTCCTCCTCCAGAATGTACTACCAACTCGGATTGTGACGATGGCATGTTCTGCAATGGGGCAGAGGAATGCGTTAGTGGAATGTGCATGCCAGGAGCAGATCCATGTGAAGCAGGCGAAACCTGCAACGAAGCTGAGGATGTATGTATCGCTCCACCTCCTCCTCCAGAATGTACTACCAACTCGGATTGTGACGACGGACTCAACTGTAATGGACATGAAATGTGTGTTGGGGGCAATTGTATACCTGGCTCAAATCCTTGTTCTGAGGGGCAAACTTGTGATGAAACAGATGGATGTATAACTCCTCCCCCTTCTCCAGAATGCACTACCAATTCCGATTGTGATGATATCATGTTCTGTAACGGAGTAGAAACATGTGTCAGCGGGACTTGCATGTCGGGGGCTCCTCCCTGCTCAGCAGTGGAAACGTGCGACGAACTTTTTAACGAGTGTGTATCACCACTTCCTCCAGACTGCGTAACAAATGTCGATTGCTCTGATGGCATGTTCTGTAATGGATCAGAAGCGTGTGTTGGTGGCACTTGTATGCCAGGAGCCAATCCTTGTTCTGCTGGCGAAACGTGTGATGAAGCCATTGATCAATGCGTAGCTGTTCCCCCACCACCTTCCCCTTCTGGTTTTGAAGGTTTCGGGAAAATAAGTGTAGGTGGAGCTGGTGGTGAGACTTATAGTGTTACTTCGTTAGCGAATTCCGGAGCAGGTACGCTTCGTGACGCTATTGCAAATCGAAACTTCAATGGTGGAGCGGTAGTTCCTCGTACAATTGTTTTTGATGTAGGTGGTACTATAACGTGGCAGACAGATGTTAGTCTTAATCAGTCCTTTTTAACTATTGATGGTTCAACCGCTCCTTCTCCCGGTATTACAGTACGGAAACCGAATCTTCGCGACGGCGAGTTGATTATCAGCTCAAGCCAGAGGGGTGTTCATGATTTGATCATTACGCATATACGATTTAGAGGCAACTGGCCTGGTACAGAGCTTTCGGGTGAGAACAACGCCGCAACGTTGGTTATAGACGGTGAAGATCATCCAGATGGCGTCTACAACATTGTGCTCGACCACATCGTCTCGAAGCACGGGACGGACTCGGCCCCGGACCTGTGGGGCAACATTCACGACGTGACCATCTCGTGGTCCATATTTTCCAATTCTCAACATCCGATGACCATTTCCCATATAGGTGGTATTCAAGCCAGAGAACGAATATCAATTCACCACAATATTTTTGGTTTGAATCATGAACGTAACCCGCAGATTCGGGGCAATGTTCAGGACTTCGATTATGTTAACAACGTAGTTTACAATTGGGGAGTATTAGGCAGTGGCGGCTACGGTGTTCGTATCCGTGACCGTAATGGGGTAAGACCCACTCGTCTTAATTTCATCAACAATTTTTTCTCTTCCAATTCTCGACAAGATGGAGCCCTGATTTACGGTAGCAATCCTGGAGCGGGTGATGATGCAGGAGCAGTTGACCAGATTTGGGTGGCTGGAAATATTTTCCCACCGCAAAATATTGATGGAGCTTCCACCGTGGGCGCTCCGATTCCGATTCCTGCTGAGTTTCAAGTAACTACATTTGCAGTGAACCAACTAGCTACTTCAATGGTTCCGAATGTTGGAATGGGATGGGATGATGCTGAGGAACAAGCTTTGAAGCTTGCGGTTATGGTAGCTATGGGAGGTACGCCTCCTCCGCCTCTTCCAGAATGCACTACAAATGCAGACTGTGTCGATACTCTATTTTGCAATGGAACCGAAACATGCTTTAGTCAAACGTGCATGCCAGGTATGAACCCATGTTTGTCGGGTGAAGTTTGTGATGAAGCGATGGATCAGTGTGTTGCTCCTACTCCAGACTGTGTTCAGGATTCTGATTGCAGTGACGGGTTCTTCTGTAACGGTACGGAAACCTGCGTGAATGGTAGTTGCCTTGCTGGAACCAACCCATGTCCGCCTGATCAGGTTTGTCGAGAGATGACGGATCAATGCGAGATCAGGACTGGGTGGAACCCGCCTATTGGCATTCCAGTTCCTTCTTTCGGTATTGATGAAACACATATGATGTATGCAGGTCAGCCTGGCTACAGCGATGCAGGAAATGGACCGTATACTCATTACGTTGATAATGCCGGAGCTTGCAGTGATAATGGCAATGGATCACCAGCTAATCCACGATGCTCGGTTCCCGACACGTTGGGTCCTGGTAGTGTCGTGGAGGTGCATGGAGGACCGTATACCGCAGGCAACACGGTTTACTCGTGGGTCGTGAACGGCACAGCCTCTCAGCCGGTCTTCGTCCGTGGTGTGGATGCCAGCAATCCTCCTGCTCTGCGACTCAAGCGGCTGAAGGTGACCGCTCAGTACTTTGTGCTGGAGAACTTCGAGTTCGATCTCAGCGAGGTGCAGATACTGACCAGTCGCTTCTTTTCCTTCAGGTATAACGACATACACGGACGCGATACCGGTGCCGCGATCAGCAACCAGGGCGGTGACGACGTGGTGATCTACAGCAACGAGATTCATGATACGGGTATCACCAGCACGCGGGCTGACCGTCATGGATTTTTCACTGGTGTTGGGACGGAGCGTATCTGGGTGGTAGACAACCGTATTTACAACAACCAGGGCGACGGAATTCAGTTCTGTCACAATTGCGGCATCCCGGCTCCGCGTTTTGTCTACATTGGTCGCAACCACTTCTATAACGATGAAGAGAATGCGATTGATATCAAATCTGGTAGCGATGTGATCATTTCTCAAAATTTGATACATAGTTATATTCCATCTGGAGATTCTGGTGGCGAAGCTGTTCGTATTAACGATGAAGGTGTTCAGAACAACATTTGGTTTATATACAACGAGGTATATGACGCCAACGTGTGCATCGCTCCTTGGGGAGCGGATTTTAGGCCGTACATCGTAGGAAATCTTATTCATGATTGTGGAAAAGGAATTGATGCTCACGGCAGCTGGGTCACCAATAATATTGTGTACGATGTCGGGTCGGGGATTAATGATGCAGATCATGCGTTCAACAACATTATTTCCAACGTGACCGGATCTCACATAGATCGTGGATCGGACAATCACGATAACATTCTGTGGCAGAATGGTAATCCAACAAGAGTAACGAACACGACATGTAATAATTGTCCTGTTGTTGATCCTCTGCTAGTGATTGTTGGAGGTACTGTTACTGATGTAGCTGCGGGTAGTCCTGCGATTGATTCAGGATTAGATGTTCCGGATGTCTATGATGTGTTCATGGATTTGTATGGGATTAATATCCGAGTAGATCGCAACGGAGTTTCACGGCCCCAAGGAACGGGTTTTGATATCGGAGCTTTTGAGAAATAGAACCTTGATGAGAGTTTGATCATGAGTGGTACACAGAAATTGCTCGTAGCCATCGGTTTTACTATGGTTTTGTTGGCGGTTGGGATTTTCTACCCTGCGGGTGATCCTAGAGGCCGAAAGGTTATGCGGAAAGCCAGGGAGCCTAATGCTCGAATGCTGGCTCAAGCAGCGGAGGGTCCAATTTTCTTGGGGAGCGATACTAGTCCTCCTTATGAATGGGCTGTTGACACTACGCAGTTTGCTGATGGTCCAAAAACGTTCTGGGCGGTTGCTTATGATGCCGCTGGAAATCAAACGACATCCGAATCCGTTACAGTTTTTATCGACAATTCTTCTGGGTTCTGCAACGATAACGGGATCTGCGAAACAGATGAAGATTGTGAAATTTGTCCGAATGATTGTTTCCAAACCTCAGCTTCATGTTGCGGAAACGACTTCTGCGAGATAAATGAATTCTGTAGCAATTGTGAAACAGATTGTGGCATTTGTCCTTTCTGTGGTGATGGAACCTGTAACAGTAGCGAGAATAAGTGCGGCTGTTCAGCAGATTGTGGATCTGCTCCAATTTCAGAACGAATGGTTCCAGATGTAAGCAATTTCAGTTGCCAGAATGGAACTGATGATGACTGTGACGGAGCGATTGATTGCAATGACAGTGACTGCGTTGATGATTCAGCGTGTGCTCCTAAGCCAGTTTGCAACAATAACAATCTTTGCGACGGCAGCGAGGATTGCATAAATTGTCCTAATGACTGTGCCGCATTGACAGGGGCAGTTTGCGGTAATACAAGATGCGAAACTCGCAACGGGGAAAATTGCCTCAATTGTCCACAAGACTGCAACGGAATGCAAACCGGGAAAAAGAAGGATCGTTATTGTTGTACTGGCTCTGCCGTGGGCGATGGTCCGATACCGTGTACTGATCCTCGATGCAATCAGAATAATGTTTGCACGGAAGTCTTTATTGTTGATTCATGCTGTGGCGATGGAACTTGTGACGGAAATGAAGGAGGTTGTGACTGCGAAAAAGACTGCGGTGGAAGTGATCGGCAAGAACTTGTAGGAACCACTTGCCGAGATACAGTTGACAATGATTGTGACAGTTTGATAGATTGCAATGATCCAGATTGCCTTGCTGATTCCAATTGCCAGCGCGTTACCTGTGATCGTGACAACGTCTGTGAACCCGGAGAGACATGCCAAAATTGCAGCGATTGCCCTGGCGTACTCAGGGGGAAGCCGAGTCGTCGTTATTGCTGCGGTAACGGACAGCTAGAGGGAGCTGAAGGTGATGGGAGCATTTGTGACGGTAATCCTTAAAGGAGAATGAGATGAACAGGCGAGGATTTGTAGGAACCGCATTAGCTGGAATAGGTAGTTTCTTTTTACCGCGACAAACTGTGAAGGCAGCGGTAACAGAGCCTTTTTGGTCTCCAGGTAAAAGAGAACTCATTCTGCAATGTCGTGATCTTAGAGTTCTCCAGTATTTTGTACGGGCAATACGCTGGTTAAATCTCAACATAAAGCTCGATGAGATTGACGACGCATACAGGCAATTCGGCAGGGCTTTTGTTCATTTAAACATAGCATGCCCCATATGTTTCGGTGATTGCCGTAAAAACTGCAATCATCCTGACGGAACAATCCAAAACATAGCAATTCTTTCCAACCATTTAGTTGTTAAGTCGGGATCGTCTTTTGCCTTACTTCCGAGTTATTTTAACCACAGGTATCCTCCTGTCGCAATCAAATCTCTAATTGAAAAAAACGTTCCTATTCCTTTGTCAAATCGAACTTTGGTCGTAGTTGATTCGCTTGTTGACAAAAAGTTTGTGGAAGAGAAAATTCTCAGACCGATTGCTGAGATGCAAGGCTTTCTGGATGAAGAGCCGTTTGAAGAGCGGCGAGGAGGATATTTATATCCTCACGTAATCCTCAGTTGACCGCCGCCGCCTATGCTCGTATGGTAGAGCACTTCATTGGTAATGAAGAATATAGCGGGTTCAAGCCCCGCAGGCGGCTATATTTTAGCAGGAGATAGTTTTTGAACTCCGTATAGGTATAATACAATACCCATATGGAGTTCGAATATGAAAACTGCAATAGAACGAATTAGAGCAGGAGCAAAAAAGTCCGCTCGAATCCAGAAAGATAGAAAATGTCAACGTACAGACGCATATGAAAAAGATGCAAAAAAATGTAAATGCTGTAACAAAGACCTTCCTTATCATAAGCGTAAAAACAAATATTGCAGCAGATCATGCTCGATCTCAACCAACAACAAAGGAGTTCGTCGGCATGGGAAGTCACCCATAGCCCATCCTTGCAAATGTTGTGACAAAATAACGACGAACAAGACATTCTGTTCTAAGGACTGTCAATTTAATTTTGTTCAGCGACAAGTTTGGGAATCTATTCGAGCAGGAACATGGATAAATAACGGGGCAACTTCAAAAACTTTACGAAAATTCCTCTTTGCAGACAGAGGATACAAATGTGAACACTGTTGTCAGTCAAAATGGCTTGGGGAACCGATTTTATTAACCGTGCATCACTTAGATGGTGATGCTACAAACAACCGACTGGACAATTTGAAGATATTATGCTGGAATTGTCACGCCCTAACAAAAAACTTTGGAAGTAAAAATTTACATTCAACGAGAATGTATAGATATCAAACGTAGACAGCAGTTCGATTCTGCTAGGGTGCTTTTTTTGCAATGAAAATGAAATCGCCTTTTAGTCCAGAGCAAGTTGCTTCTCTTGAAGGATATCAGAAGTGTGGATATTTCCATCCGTTTACTTGTGATCGTTGCAGAGCAGACCTAAAACCAACTGAAAGTGGTTGGATATGTTCTGTAGATGGTTGTGAATGCACACAGGATTGGTGCCATGACTTTATGGCAGACAATTCTTGGCTTAAAGGACAGCCTTATGCTAAATAAAAACGACGAACGAGTGATGATGAACGAGGCGGAGTTGCACAAGATACAAAAAGAAGCGAGGGATCAAGAAGTTGAGCGGCAATTAGGAATTACTAAAGTTCTTGCTGGAATCGAAAAGACATGGCGGGGTCTGTCTTTTCTCCGATTTGGGCAGATGATGCAAGGTTGCTTTGGTGATACAGACATATTTTATCTATCAAATCACAAGCTTGTCCAACAACTCACAGATTTTCCTGCCCGCACCAGACGAAAAATATAGTTCTCCACTTTTATTTTTTCTCCTAACCTCTTGTAAAAGCTGACCTTAGGCCAGTGTTCTTCCTTTTCCCGAAAATAAAATGGGAAAAATCAGATTTGAAGGTTGCATCGCTTGGAAGTCGGGTTATAGTACCAGCATCAGACAACGGTTAGTCGTTTGTCTGGTTGCTCTTTAACAAGTGAATAAGCGAAGGAATCCTACTCATGGCCACAGCCATGCGAGCTGTCTCAGAATGAGACGGCAGGAAAGATCGCAGGAAATGGACGGGGGCGAATTTAGGTCGCGCCCTGAGTTCTAACCCGCCAATACAGACGCCCAAGCCACTAACCGCAAGGGGCGCGGAACGGCAAGTCGATCGACTTGAAACTCACGGTACTTGTACCGCCCGGTGGATTGTTGATTGAGAACCTGCGATGAGCTTCGAAATTTGGATGGCGAAACTGAATCCCTTTCAGCCGCTCTTCCCGTCAAAAGGAAGGGTCTGTGGGAGAAAGTTAGCAATTGAGATACCAAAGCCCGACTAATGGACTCATGCCTGAGTTCAAACGAGTCAGCAAAGGCCAAGCTGATGTCGGTAGCGGCGGTTGTTTACAATCCAAATTACAATGCGGGCTAACATTGAGCAAATGTAGTAACGCTCATTGACGCCTTCCCGAATAGGGAGCACAGG
>SDBT01020426.1_pt1 | contig 10356 bp, 9 predicted proteins | sample 2277101 | NCBI WGS metagenome assembly SDBT01 (sample SAMN10404973, study PRJNA504765) | marine sediment metagenome | isolation source: marine sediment core GS10_PC15, 103 cmbsf | place: Arctic Ocean: Southern Knipovich Ridge | collected 2010
CGGCAGGATCGCGGCCCGTCGCGGCTGGAAGGACTCAACCTGACGAAGATTCTTGCCGTGGTGGTCGTCCTGGTCATCTTCGGTCTGCTGGCGGGCGCGACGCTCTGGGTCATCAAGCAGATGGGAGAAACCGGGCAGACCTATGTAGAGAGCGCGCTGGAAACCAAGGATATGGCCGTCGAGCTCACCTGCAAGAACAGCCTGCGGGTGATCTGGCAGGAGATGCAGATTCTCGTCATTTCCGAGGAGAAGTACCCCGAGTCGCTCTCGGTTCTCGGCCGATCCGACGTGCTGCATTGCCCGGCCCCCGAGGGGCAGAAGTACATCTATATTCCCGGCCAGACCCCCAGAATGCCCGCCACCAACGTGCTGGTCTACGAGCAAGAACCCGCCCACGACGGGTGGTGCTCGGTGCTGATGCGCAACGGACAGATCGAGATGCTCACGCCGGAGCAGGTGCAAGCGGCCGTCGCCCAGACGCACCGGGTGATCGAGAGTAGTAGATAGGGGCGTCGCGGTCAGTCCTTGGCTGGCCTGGCCGGGTCCTCGATCCACTGGCGGTAGCACCGGGCGCAGAGATATAGCGTCAACTGCCTGTAAACCTGGTCCATCATTTCCACAGCCGACATGTCCTTCATCTGGTCGATCAGCCGGTCGATCTCCTCGTCGATGTCGCTGGGCAACTCGTCCAGAGAAATATCCGGCGCCGTCGGATCGGCGAAGGCCTCGATACGCACCACGTAGAACTCCCCGCGCCCCGGATGCAGATGCGCCCCGCAGCGGGCACAGAACACAGGGGCCTCTTCCATGCAAAGATCCTCCAGGCCGGGGGGAATGTCGTCTCTTGGATGTCCCGTCGCGTGCCGGCTATTCTCTCAGGTGGCCGGCGCCGGTGACGATCCACTTACAGGTGGTCAGGTCCTCGGCGCCCATCGGTCCGCGGGCGTGCAGCTTGTCGGTGCTGATGCCCACCTCGGCGCCCAGGCCGTATTGCCCGCCGTCGCTGAGGCGCGTCGATGCGTTGACCATGACGCTGGCCGAATCGACCGCCGCGACGAATCGCTCTGCCGCCGAGATCGATTTGGTGACGATGGCGTCGGTGTGGCACGAGCCGTAGGTGTTGATGTGCTCGATGGCTGCCTCCAGGCCGTCGGCCACCTTCACCGCCAGGATCAGGTCCAGGTATTCCGCCCGCCAGTCTTCCTCGCCAGCAGGAATCATGTTAGGCACGAGTTTTCGCGAGGCGTCGCAGCCGCGAAGCGCCACGCCGGCTTTGCTCAGCTTTTTGGCGATGGCCGGGAGGAACCGCTCGGCGATGGCCGAGTCGACCAGCAGCGTTTCCATCGCGTTGCAGACGCCGGGGCGTTGGCACTTGGCGTTGATGACGATCCGCTCGGCCATCGCCAGGTCCGCCTCGGCGTGGACGTAGACGTGACAGTTGCCGGTGAAGTGCTTGATGACGGGGATGGTGGCGGCCCCGCCGACGGCGCGGATGAGCTTTTCCCCGCCGCGGGGGATAATCAGGTCGTTCAGCCCCTCGGCACGGCACATGGCGGTAACCAGGGCGTGGTCGGTGTTGTCCAGAACGGTCACGGACCCGGCGGGCAGGCCCGCTTTGGCGATGCCGGCTTGGAGGGCCTTGGCGATGGCCAGGTTCGAGTGCAGCGCCTCCTTGCCGCCGCGCAGGATGCAGGCATTGCCGCTCTTGAGGCAGAGCCCGGCGGCGTCGGCGGTGACGTTGGGGCGGGACTCGTAGATGATGCCGATCACCCCGATCGGCACGCGACGTTTCTCGATCCGCAGCCCGTTGGGGCGGTTATAGGCGGTGATCGTCCGGCCGACCGGATCGACCTGCGCGGCGATCTGCTCCAGCGCCGAGGCCATCGATTCGATGCCCGCGTCTCCCAGGCCAAGCCGGTCGACCATCGCCTCGGTCAGGCCGAACTCCTCGCTGCGGGCCAGGTCCTTCTCGTTGGCGGCCTGAAGAGCGCCCTTGCCGTCGCGGATAGCCTGGGCGCAGAGTTTCAGCGCCGTGTCGCGTTGGGCGCCTGACGAGCCGGCCAGCGCCGCCCACGCCGACCGGGCCGAACACGCCAAGTCTCTGATTATGCTCTGGGGATCCATGAGTGTGATTGCCTTGCTGAAGTACGGACGAATACGGACAGGATAGCGACATCGGCTCTCGGACGCAATCCGCTCATCCGCCCACGGACTGCTACGGGGCGGGCGGCAGTTGGGGGCGCTGCTCGAGGCGAAACTGCACGGTCGGCCTGTCTCCCTCGACTCGAACATCCAGTTCCGGTGGGAAGCGTATCTGCACCTGGCGAGACAGCCAGCTCTCGACGGGCTTCTTGTCGTCCTCGACCAGGATGATGTAGGCGTCAACGCTCTTGGCGTCCAGCCGGTCCAGGTCGGCGACGGCGCCGGTGACGGTGATCTCCGGCCGCCACTCCAGCGGGGCCTCTTGGACCAGCTCAAAGGCCTGCAAGCCGTTCAGCCAGTCCGGGGGCACCTGGGCCGTGACCGTGACGGTGAGGACCTTCTTGTCGGTTCTCTGGCGGATGGTCACGGGGATGCTGAGGGTCTTCTGATCCGGACGGACGGGGATGCCGGCGATGTCCAGAACGATCTCGAACTCCACGGTGATCGGCTTGCCCGTCTCGAGGTTCTTTAGGCTTCGGTTGACGGTTCTCAGGACCGGCGAGGGCTGGCGGGCGAGGATCTGCGCCCACTGGCTTTGTGCGGCGGTGACGTTCATCAGCACCGCCGGCGGGTCGGTCAGCTCCACGTCGGAATAGACCAGCTCGACGGGAAGCTCGCGGTGTTCCAGCCGGTCCAGGCGAAGGTTGATGACTCTCGGCTGGACGGAGACCAGCCGCAGGCCGGATTGAACGATTCCCGCCGCCTCATTGAGGATGTCCCGCGTGGGCAGTTGCTCCATGCCCGGCCCGACGTCGTGGAGTTCGTAAACGACGGATTCTTTCAGTTCCCCCTGAAACGTATCGAGGCTTTCGCGGCTGCCTTCCAGCTCGAAGCGCACCTCTACATCCGGCGGAAAGAGGATGACCAGGTCGCTGGCCTTGGGGGCCGTGAGGCGAATCTTCGTGGTGAGGGCTCGCGTGTCGTTGAACTTCATATCGGCGTACACCCAGATCAGCAGGGTGATCAGGGCCAGCCAGAAGAGGCTCGGGAGCTTCTGCCAAATCCAGGGCCCGGTGAAACGAACTGGCTTCGATTTGTGCCTTCTCTTGGCCATCGTGTGGCGTCTTCTAATCTTCCTGGCGTTCGGCGCGGCCTCGGCGCAGCAGCTTCTTGGGCACGAGAAGCGTCATGAGCATCTCGCGGAGGTTTTCCATCTCCAGCCCGCTGTAGAGCTGCCCGTCTACGGCCAACGAAATCCGGCCCGTCTCCTCGGATACCACCAGCACGACCGCGTCGCAGTCCTTGGCCAGGCCTAGCGCCGCCCGGTGGCGACTGCCCAGCCAAGGCTCGACCTCTTCACTCTCGGCCAGGGGGAACTGGCACCCAGCGGCGACGATGCGCCCGTCTCGGACGATCACGCCCATGTCGTGCAGCGGACTTCCCGGGTAGAAGATCGTGTTTAGCAGGCTGGTGGACAACTTGGCGTCTATGGCGGTGCCGGCCTGTTCCAGGGCGCCCAGGCCCACGCTGCGCTCCACGGCCAGTACCGCGCCGATCTTGTTCCGCGAGAGGTAGGAAGCGCTGTCGACCAAGGCGTCGACGATGGTGGTGACCTGCCCGCGCGTGGTTCTGAGGAACTTGGTCTGGCCTATTTGGATAAAGGCCCTTCGAAGCTCCGGCTGAAACGCGACGACGACCGCAGCGAACGCGAAGAACAGGAAGTGGCCGTAAAGAAACTGGACGCGCTGCCAGCCCAGCTCTTTGGGCAGCATGAGGATCACCACGTAGAACGTCGCCAGCAGCAGGGCTACGCCCTTGATGAGCCGGGCCCCGCGCGTCCCCCGAAGAAAGCGCATGACCGACCAGACCACCAGTCCGATCAGCAGCAACTCCACCGCCACGACAAAGCGGTCGTATCCCGCGACCCGGTTCAGGTAGGTCCGGATAGCCTCTGTCAGCTCATTCATCCAAGTTATTCCCCGCGCGACAGCACGGTTCGACGAACACGCCAGTTAAACTCATCGTCCTATCCGCCTTCCCGTCTGCAGCCTAAGGAAAGGCGTTTTTCGAATCGTCCGCCGCGTCGATGGCGTCGGCCACCGCCAGCGCCTGGAGGAGTCCGCCGACGTCGTGCACCCGCAAGATGGTGGCGCCGCGCTGCCGACAGGCCAGGCACGCGGCGATCGTCCCCCAGCGCCGCCGCTGCGGCTCCTCGACCCCGGTCAGCTCGCCGATGAACCGCTTGCGCGACGGGCCGACCAGCACCGGCCGATCCAGTTGGAGCAGCCGGCCGACGCCCGCCAGCAGCGCGAGGTTGTGCTCCAGCCGTTTCCCGAAGCCAATGCCCGGGTCGATGATGATCCGGTCGCGCCGCACGCCGGCGGCGACGGCTGCCTCGATGCGCTCGGCGAGGAAGTCGAAAACTTCCGAAACTACATCCCTATACCGCGGATCGGCCTGCATGGTTCTCGGCTCGCCCAGCATGTGCATCAGGATGATGGGGGCGCCGGTCTTCGCGGCCAGGGGGAGCATGTCCGGGTCGGAGCGGCCGGCGGAGACGTCGTTGATGATGTCCGCCCCGGCCTGGAGGGCGAATTCGGCGACCTGGGCGCACGTTGTGTCGATGCTGACGTGCACGCCCCGTTCGGCGATGGCTCCCACCACGTCGCGGAGGCGGCCGATCTGCTCGGCGGGGCTGATCTGGTCGGAGCCGGGACGCGTGGACTCGGCCCCGATGTCGATGATCTCGGCGCCCTTCTCGTAGAGGGTCTGCGCCTGTCGCAGCCTCTTGTCGGCGGCCAGGAATGCCCCGCCGTCGGAGAAACTATCGGGCGGGCCGTTGAGCACACCCATCACGACCGGCCGACGGGTGCGGTGAGAGTTCAGAATTTCATCGAGTGATAGGGCCATGTTCGCTTGCCAAGGCGAAATCCAAGCCAGCCACCCGGTCGGCCGTGACCCGCCCGGGGCCCTCGGCCCCTAGCATCCCGGTTCGGGGATAGCGCCGCTCTCGGGCGCCGCGTCGGTTGTCGGGGCCGGGGGTGCCTTTGGCTCGGCCTCCTTGGCCTGCTCCCGTTCCAGCAGATCGCCTACGGTCGGTCTGTCGAGCTTCTTGCCTTCGACGAGTTGACGGACCTCATCGCCGGTGAGCGTCTCGTACTTCAGCAGCGCCTCGGCGATGTCCTCCAGCTTGGGGCGATTCGACTCGATCAGCTCGCGCGCCTGGCGGTACGCCTGGTCGATGATGGACTTTACCTCCGCGTCGATCACCTCGGCGGTCTTCTCGGAGTAGTCCTTTCCCCCCAGGTCCGCGAACATCGGCCTTTGGTCGTCGTTGGTGTAGTGCACCAGCCCGATCTTCTCGCTCATCCCCCAGTCCACGACCATTCGCCGGGCGATCTCGGTCACCTTGGCCAGGTCGCTGGCCGCCCCGCTGGAGATGTCGTTGCAGCAGATCTCCTCGGCCAATCGCCCGCCCAAGGCCACCGCCAGCAGCGCCTCGCAGTAGCGGCGGGTGTAGAGATAGCGGTCCTTTTCCGGAAGCGAGAAAGTCGCCCCGCCCATCTGTCCGCGCGGGATGATGGAGACCTTGTGCAGGGGGTCTGCTTCGGGGAGAAGCAGTTGGGTCAGGGCGTGACCGGCCTCGTGGTAGGCCGTGATGCTCTTCTCCTGCTCGTCGATCACGCGGTTTTTCCTGGCCCGGCCCCAGCGGACCTTGTCCCGTGCCTCCTCCAGGTCGGCCTGTTCGATGTGCTCCTTGTTGGCCATGGTCGCCGAGATGGCGGCCTCGTTGACCAAGGCGGCCAGGTCGGCTCCGCTGAACATCGGCGTGCCGCGCCCGAGGCGATGGAGATCGACATCCGGCCCGCAGGTAACCTTCGCGGCGTAGATCTTGAGGATCTCGTAGCGTCCCTTCAGGTCGGGCAGGGGAACGTCGATCTGCCGGTCGAACCGCCCAGGTCGCGTCAGGGCCGGGTCTAGAACGTCCATGCGGTTCGTCGCGGCGATGAGGATCACCTGGTCGCTCGTGTCGAAGCCGTCCATCTCCACGAGGATCGCATTGAGGGTCTGCTCCCGCTCGTCGTGCCCGCCGTTGAAGCCCGCGCCGCGCCGCCGGCCCACCGCGTCGATCTCATCAAGGAAGATAATGCAGGGGGCGGACTCCTTGGCCTGCTTGAACAGGTCGCGGACTCGTGAGGCGCCCACACCCACGAACATCTCGACGAAGTCGCTCCCGGAAATGGAGAAGAAAGGCACGTCGGCCTCGCCTGCGATGGCCTTAGCCAGAAGCGTCTTGCCGCAGCCCGGCTCGCCGACCAGCAGGACGCCGCGAGGAATCCGCCCGCCCAGGCGCTGGAACCGGCGGGGGTTCTTGAGGAATTCGATGATCTCCTTGACTTCTTCCTTGGCGTCCTCGATACCGGCGACATCATCAAAATTGGTCTTGACGTGCTCCTTGGTCAGCACCCGGTGGCGCGAGCGCCCAAAGCTGCCCAGGAACCCCGCTCCGCCGCCACCGGCCGCCCCAAGACGGCGAAAGACCAGGAACCAGATCAGCAGGAACAACAGCACCATTAGCGCCAATTGGGCGCCGACGTTGCCCCACCAACTGGGAGCCTGGAACTGTGGGCTGGCTCGCCCGGGGTGCTTTGCGAGTTGTGCGAAGAGCTTCTCGGTGAACTTCGGGTCCTCGGTCCAGGGGAACCGGACTCGGAACTCGGGGCTTTGGCCCGTCTTGATGCCCTCGGTGTTGGGGGCCAACTGCCCGAGGATTTCCATCTCCTTGATGGTGATGTCACCTACCATGTTGCCGTTGTCGAGATAAGTCCAGAATTCGACAATGGTTATTTCCTGGCGCTGGTCGAAAAACTCGCTGATGAGCGAAATGCCCAGCAGCACCAGCGAGACGATCACCACCCATCCCAGGAGAGACCTGCCCATGCGAGTGGGAATCTGGGGGGGTTTTGGGGGCCTGTCGGGCCTGTTTTCCGGTGGGGGATTTTCCATTAAGCGCTCGCGTCAATAGGTGTTAATTTGCCTACATCGTACACTTATCGAATCTTGAATAGCAAACGTAACGAGCGGCGAGACATTCGCCACGATTTCCGTCCGCAACCAGCCCATGGCGGGTTGCATTTGCCATTCAAAGATCAATAGGAATTCCTAACGACAAAACCAATTTGGGCGGGGCCCTTGACGAGAAAGCGGCCGACATCCGCATACTGATGCCGGCGAGGGCGCTTCACCCGGGCAGGGGCCACCTCTTCATCGGGCGAATCGGCCGTTATCTGCAGGGATCTCCGGGCCTGCACCGCCCAAGCGTTCACCAATCGATTTCCATGGTTTCTACGATCCGCTCGGCCGCCCGGTTGATAACCACTTCACTTCCGTGGAAGAATTCTTCGTTCAGCGGGTCGAGTCGAGTATAGGAGCCCGAGACGCGCAGGTCTGCCTGATCGAGAAGAATATCCCCGCTGCGCAGGTCTTTCCAGAGGATCTCGATCCGAAAGGTCATCTCCAGTTCCCTCGGCAGCGAGGTGTCCGGGTCGAAGCTCAGCACCCGCTGGCTGATAAGGTTCAGCGTGCCGCTCAGGTGGGTGTCGGCCCGGGCCTTGTCGGTGACCTTGAAAGGGGTGTCCTGCTCGATGCGCTTAATGACGGCCTCTGTGAGGCGCATCTCAATGTCCCGCCGGTAGATATCCTTGCCGCGCGTGAAGATGTCCACCGCGACGGTCCGGATATCCGGGCTGTACTGGCTTTGGAGGCTGTAGCCCTGCGCCGGGTCCTGGCTGCATCCGGTCGTAATAATGGCCACCAGCGCAGCCGCTGTCAGCAACGGAATTGCCCAGCGACGAGTTGTCATGGCTGCTGACCTCCCTCGGTTTTCGGTTCCAGAAGCTTCTCCAGTCGCATTGGCTCGATGGGCGGCTCGCCGGGGGGGCTGGTCGGCGGGCTCATCGCCGCCAGGGCTTGGTCGGCCAGCTCGGCCCAGGTGGTTTGGGAGTATTGCCTCCCCACCATGTGATAGTAGAACCTTGCAGGCCCGTCCCGGCCGATCCGTCCGTAGAAGCCGGCGGTCCGGAAGGTTTTCTGCGCCCGGGTTTCGTCAATCTCAAGCAGTCTCTGCCCGACGCCGGCCGAGTCGGCGGTTATCGGGAACCGCTCAGCCAGGGCGCGATACCGCTGTTCGGCGTCCAGAAGGGGAGTGATATCGAAGGCGACTCCGACGAAGGAGGCATAGGTGGCCTCAGCGGCTCGGAGCATGGCGTGGGCGGCGTTGGCGGAGTTGCCGAATATGGCCAGGAACGTATCGTAGGCGCCGATGGCCTCGGCGTGCTCCCGGCGCTGGAAGTGGTAATCGGCTATTCGCAGCAGGGCCTTCTCGGCCGCCGGTGAGCCGGGCGCGTGCTCGGCGATTCGCATCAGGATGCTCAGCCCCTCCTCACGGGCAGGCAGGCGGAAGAAGCCCAGCAGGATGCGCTTCTTGCCGGCTAGGAACGCCTCGGCGATCTGGTATTCCCGGTCGATCGCCCGGTTGAAGAACCGTCCGGCGGGGAACTCGCCAAGCTGCTGGTCGAACCGTTCGAAGGCCTGGTAATATCGTCCGCGATCCAACTCGGCCTCCCCGGCCAGCAACAGCGCCTCTTCCTGCGCCGGATCGTCCGGATAGCGTTTGAGAAACTTCTTGGCGGCCTTTAGGGCCTTGCCGGGCCTGCCTTGGCGGAGGTGCTGGCGGATCAGCGCCAGCTCACCGGCAGGCGTTCCCTCGGCGGGGGGGCTGAGCGGCAGCCACTGGCCCTCGCTCAGCTCATACTCGCCCTGGGCCGGAAGCTTGCCCGCCAAAGCGAGCAGAATCGCCGCCGCGACCAGCAGCGGCAGGGCACATGTCGCCTTCCGTGATAATGAACCCATCATCGCTTGGCAAATCCTTTTGAGATGAACCGCATGAATTGCCGCCGATTATAGACAGGCCGACGGCGCGGGCAAGGATAGAGTTAATCCACCGGCCCCGCAAGCCCCAGTTCGGTTCGGCCCGGCTCGCTCCTGCAACTGCGCGGCGCGTGAGGGGCTTGATGAACTTATACGAGGCGCACAAAGTAAATGCGCAAGCGTATAGAGCAGCAATGTCGCAAAGGGTTGTTCTCACCACTATGGCAGTGGCGGACTTGTACCGCCGAGCGCATGAATTTAGTGCGCCCGGTATTACTCCCCTCGGCGGTCAGCGGCGTATCACGTAGCGTGCCGTTTTCAGCGGCTTACCGAGCTGGTAGGCGATGTGATAGGCCAGCAGGCGGTTGACGCCGTCGGCCTGCCTGTCCGGCAAGGAGACGCGTCGGCCGGCCTCGGCCGCGGCCAAGGCCGCCAGGCCCCCCAGCGTCGGACCGTCCAGGCAAAACTTCTCCGTGGCGGCGCCCTGGCAGTCGGGGCACAACAGTCCGCCGCAGGAAGAACTGAAGTGCGATGCTCGCCTGCTTCGATCGCCCTTGGCCTCTCGCCCGCACGAAACGCAGGCGTCAAACTCACCGAGCAGCCCCACGTGCCGCAGCAGACGCCATTGAAAGTACGCCAGCACCGCCGCCGGCGAGGCATCCGCCTGTCCCAGCCGCAGGAGTGACTTGCGCAGCAGCTCGAAGGCCGCGGGATTCGCCTCCCCCTCCGGCAGCATCTCACCGGACAGCTCGATCATATAGAGCCCGACGCTCAGGCGGGCCTGGTCCCGACGCAGGGCGTTGTGCGAAACGCTCTCAGTGAACTCCACCAGCGTGCCGAGGCCCTCCCTCGCCGAGGGAATAAAGACAAGCTGGCCTTGCTGGAAAATGTCGATCATGCCCCCGGATTTGCTCTTGGGGCGCTTGGTTCCCTTGGCCAGCAGGCGAACCAAGCCGCCGGCGGGCGTCAGGAAGTGCACGACCTGCGAGGTATCGCTATAGTCGACCGTGCGGAGGCAGATGGCCGCGTCCCGTTGCCGCATGATCTAGAAACTACCTTCTTTGGACGCCCCGGGCAATGGGCCGGATAGATCACCGATGCAAACCGACTCCGCCAGAGGGGGACCCAGTACGCCCCAAGGGCGAACTGGATCTGTCAGACAGCTAGTACACTGTCCCACCTAAATTGATGGGTATAGTCGTTTCAGTTTGATTCGGGCATCGGCGGTGGTGAATCGCCAGTCGATGCCCACGTTGTTTTCATTTCTCGAACGTTCCCAGGTGG
>SDBT01020427.1_pt1 | contig 10356 bp, 10 predicted proteins | sample 2277101 | NCBI WGS metagenome assembly SDBT01 (sample SAMN10404973, study PRJNA504765) | marine sediment metagenome | isolation source: marine sediment core GS10_PC15, 103 cmbsf | place: Arctic Ocean: Southern Knipovich Ridge | collected 2010
GTAGACCCAAAGATGGTGTCTAAATTATATAACTACCTGCAAACAACTCCCGAGATAAAGCTTGTCCAAGCAAGCGGCTCCTGGGAGCGCGGCACTACTATAACAGTTGTCTTAGATAAGCCAATTCCCTTAATTAGCGCAATATCATCAAAGATACCCGAAGCGGAAGCGAAACCAGAGCGACCCGAAAGGGATGGCTTCGTGAAAGGGAAGAGGGGAGTAAGAAGAATCACGATAGCCCTAAAAGAAAGGTAACACCTCTAGTTGCAGGAAATTGCTGAAGACAAACGAAATCCGGAGTCTATTTATTTGTTGACTACCTTGGGGAGGAGAAGATGAAGACAAGAGAAAAAAAATCGCAGAAAGACTTAGGCCAGATACTGGTTGAGGCAGAAATTATTACCGAGGAACAGCTAGACCGTGCCCTGAAGATGCAACGCAAGAGCGGCGATAGGATTGAGCGAGTTCTGCTGCAACAGCGATTAATCACAACCCAACAACTAGCCTTCTTTACTAGCCTGCAACTGGGAATTCCCTTCATCAATCTGAAGAAAGAAGGAGTTCAAGCCCAAGCACTAAAGCTAATCCCTGAGGCGACAGCCAGGAAATATGGTATTATCCCGGTAAATACGACTGATGGCGAGATAGTGGTAGCCATGGAAGACCCGAGGGACATCCAGACTATTGAGGACCTGACCGCCTTGACAATGAAAAGGATTGAGCCGGTGCTCAGTACTTTTCAGGATATCCAAGAGATGATTGACCTCAACTACAGGATTGGCGGAGAGATTGAAGAACAGCTCAGCCAAATTCCCACTCGTTACCGAGGCGCCGGGACAGGGATAAGGGAGGCACGGGTCTCTGCTGAAGCAATCGCTCAAGCCCCCGTCGTCCGCGCTATTGACCTTCTTATCAAGCAGGGAGTGAGAGACCGAGCCTCTGATGTCCACATCGAGCCTCAGGAAGACAAACTACGTGTTCGCTACCGCATCGATGGTATTTTGACCGAAGTTATGACACTACCCTTGAATGTCCATGAACCTTTGCTTTCCCGGGTGAAAATAATGGCTGGACTGAATATTGCCGAGCGCCGCCGTCCTCAGGATGGTCAAATCACCTTTGATATGGACGATAGAGAGGTGGATATCCGGGTGGCTACCTCAAATACCGTATATGGAGAAATGGCAGTGCTACGAATTCTGGATAAGACCTTTGCCTTTCTGCCTTTACCAGAGATAGGCTTTCTGCCTGATATTTTGGCGCAATACCTAAAGATGGTGAAGACTCCCTTTGGAATGATATTAATCAGCGGTCCTACCGGTTCAGGTAAGACCACTACTCAGTATGCCACGGTTAACCAGCTTGATGCTGTTGGACGCAATATCCTGACCATTGAAGACCCGGTAGAGTATCACTTTTCTGATATTAATCAGATGCAGGTCAATCCGGCGGCAGGGATAACCTTTGCTACCGGACTTAGAGCCTGTATGAGGCTCGACCCCGATGTTATTTTAGTCGGAGAGATACGTGATGCTGAGACGGCCCAGATAGCTACCCAGGCAGCCCTGACCGGCCATTTAGTGCTCTCATCAGTTCATGCCAACGATGCAGTGGCTACCATTTTGCGAATGGTAGACCTAGGAGTGGAACCTTTCCTTATTACCTCGGCAGTGATTGGCATTGTCGCCCAGCGAATGGTGCGTCGCGTTTGTCCCTATTGTTCCCGACCCACTGAGGTCACTGATGAGGAGCGAGAGGCTTACGAAAAAGAACTAAACGAGAAACGCTCGGAATTCATTGTTGGGGCTGGTTGTACTTTTTGTGCTAATACCGGCTATCTGGGGCGAAACGGTATCTTTGAGGTTATGCTGATGACCGAGACAATAAAAAGGATGGTGCTGAGTGGTGCCGGTTCCGGTGAAATTCGCGACCAAGCCTATGAAGAGGGCATGCGCTCACTATGGCATGATGGAATGATGAAGGTGAAAGCAGACATTACTACTCCCGGTGAAATCATACGCAATGTTTTCTCAATCGGCTAAGGAAGGACAATGGCAAGAGTTGCTGATATTTCCAAAAAGCAAAAACTCATAAATTACCGCTATCAAGCCTACACCAGACAAGGGAAACTGGTGAAAGGTACCATCAAGGCTGCTAACGAGATTGCGGCTGAGCGACTTATTGTCGGTAAAGGCTTAAACCCAACACAGGTGGAAGTCGCTCCTTCTATGTTCAGCCTGGAAGAAGCTTTTCCGACCTTTTTCAAGATCAAGCCTCGAGATGTGGTTGTCTTCTCCCGCCAGCTAGCTATACTTCTCAGGTCAGGCATCTCACTCCTGCCCGCTATAGAAATTCTCCAGGGGCAAGTAGCCGCTAGCCGAACATTCAAGAGGATTCTGGAATCTATCACTTATGACCTTCGCGCCGGGGTTTCATTTTCTCAAGCCCTTAGTAAACATCCCAAGGCCTTTAGCGATATCTATTGTAGAACAATTACTGTTGGGGAACAGTCAGGTAGTCTGGAAGCTGTTTTGCACCGAATGGCTGACTTTCAGGAGAGACAGTCTATGATAGGGCAAAAGATACGCAAGGCTCTAGCCTATCCAATGATGGTCATGGGTGTTGGCGTGGTAGTAGTCGTTATTCTTATAGTAGTGGTCATGCCAAACTTAATGGGCATGTTCACGGCTATGAATGTAGAGCTACCCTTGCCCACCAGGATTCTCATTGGCCTAACAAACTTCGTCAATGCCAATACGCTTTATCTCCTGATAGGTGGGGTGGTATTAGTCGCCGTGGTACTAGCGCTGGTCAAGCAGCCTAAGGGAAGGCAGTTGCTCGACCGTCTACGGCTCACTGTCCCTATACTTGGTCCCCCCGCCCTTATGTCAGAGTTAGGCCGTTTCAGCCGGACGGTATCAGTGCTGGTAAGTTCTGGATTGAGCTTGCAGGAGATAATGGGGATGATACCCCACTCCACCGATAATAGATTCTTCCGTGATGCCTTGAATCGGGTCAATGAGAGGCTTTTTCTGGGGGAGGGGCTATCTGGACCAATGTCCGGTATAGCAATATTCCCACCCCTTCTAGTCCAGATGGTAGCTGTTGGTGAGGAAAGCAATACCCTCGACTACACTATGGGAGTTGTCGCCGATTTCTATGAAACCACAGCCGAAGAAAAAGCGAACACCATGGTGGGGCTGATAACTCCTATCAGTACCATCGGCATCGCTCTGCTGGTCGGTTTTATCGCCCTCTCGGTAATCATGCCAATGTATACCCTTACCGGAGCGGTTGGTGGCTAATCAGCAGGAGGTAGTTGGCCAGTTATACCAGGGGGAGGAGCAGTGAGCCCTAAAAACCGCCTAGCCAGCAGCCAAAGTCCTATCACCCGAAAGAGCCAATCCCCCACCTCCAAAAATCACCTATTTGCAGGATTGTAGTAACTACACACTACCTCTATAATGATGGGGGGCGCGTTATGGGATGGCCATTAAAAGGGAAGTTTAAGCTATTTCAAGAGCAAAAGGGGATAGGCCTCATTGAAACCCTAATAGGCTTGGCTCTCTTGGGAATAATTGGTGTTGCCTTTCTCAATGGGCTGACAACTACATCCAGGGCGGTAATGATAAGCCAGGAGAAAGTGGCTGCTGAGAGCTTAGCCAAATCGCAAGTGGAACATATTAAGAGTCAAAATTATATACCAGTAGCCCAATATGACCCCAATGATCCAGCCAAGCGCTACGAAGTAATCGATATTCCGGCTAATTTGGCCGCTACGGGCTATGCTGTTGAGGTAAGTGTTGCCCCCGATCCGGTTGAGCCTGCAGGGAGGGCTGGGTTTGAACTTCAGAGGATAACCATAAAGGTCAAGCTTTACGAGAGCGTAAAATTAACCATTACATTCTACAGAGTGGGGTTAGCTCTATGAAACTCGGGGGAAAAGGGTTTACCGTGGTTGAGCTATTGGTGGTGCTAGCCATAACCGGCGTCATTATTGCCCCGCTGACGATGGCGACAATAACCTTGTTGATAACCCCCCAACGGACCACTGACCAGGGCATTGTCCTGCAGCAGGTGCAGAATGCTGGCCGCTGGATTTCGCGTGATGTTCAGATGGCAAGAAGTGTGAATTCCACCGTCCTTAACGGTGGTTTTTCGCTAACCCTTACCATCCCAATGGATGATAACCCAGATAATGATTATACCATTGAGTATGGATTTGAGGGCAGCACGCTAAAGCGGCAGTTCTCTGGAGACAATTCGACTTCGGAGACTTTAATTGCCCATTATATTGATACTGGCAATACTACATTCAGTTCCCTCCCGGGTGGCAGTTATAAGCTCAATATCAGGGCAGTTAAAGGTGAAGCTGCGGTAACCAGGGGTTACGAAGTTAGCCAGAGACTCGTTGCTGGCTAAACGAGGTAAGGGGGTAAAAGGTGAAGTTAGCCAAGAAAGGACAGTCGGGACAAGCCCTGATAATGGCGCTAATCCTGCTGGCGCTGGGTAGTTTGGTGATAACTCCGCTGCTGATGCAGACTGCTACCAACCTCAAGTATCATGACATGATTCAGTGGGAGACCCTACGGGCTTACTCTGCCGATTCTGGCGTGGCATATGGTTTGTCTGAGGTATATAATAACCCGCAGGAGTATCAGGAAGCCCCTTTTGACTACAGTTATGACATCAACAACACGACAGTAGATATCGTTGTCTCGTATAATGCTACTTTGGGCGCCTATAAAATAACCTCCACCGCCACCAGCCCCAACAATAGAAGCACAACCATTGAGACCTATGTCATCATAGAAATAGGCCTCTTTGGTAACGCTTTTGCCTGTGATGGCAACCTGTCAATTTTTCAAACTACCTTGTCGTCCTTGGACAATCCAGGCGAGTTCGATATCTATGTCAACGGGAATGTTACTCTCACTAATAATGCTCTCGTAGACGGGGATGTTATCTCCACCGGTGTAGTTACAATAGACGGGACATCGGCTGTTAGCGGGGATATTATCGAAGGAGCCGAGGTATTAGACTTCCCGGAAATAGATGCCCAGCCACACAGGGATGCGGCGCTGGTCGGTGGTACCTTCAACGGAACCTACACAGCGGGCGGTGCGTTGGGACCGAAATATATCAACGGCGATTTAGATATTAAAGGCGAGGCCGATACAGTGCTTGAAGGGACGGTGTATGTTACCGGTAATGTTACAATAGACCACCAGACCATCACCGGGTGGGGGGACATAGTTGCCGAGGGCAATATTCTTATGAGCACCTACGCATTTAAGCCCGATAGTATCCTTAGTCTGCCGCTGATTATGTCTATCAATGGTAATGTTAGCCTTGACCATGATAGTAATGTGGGGGATGAGGGTACAGATAAGGGGACAGAGGCAGTGCTCTATGCCCCTAACGGTGAAATTTACCTGGATCTCGTTAACGTATACGGGAGTGTAGCTGCAGAGGATATTACAGTTAGGCAGAGCGACATTAACTATCCGGCAACGCTTAAAGGTCGTGCAGATTTACCTGGGGCTGGTCTGGAAACTATCAGTTACGGTTATAAGTAGTGGTCTAATCCACACGCCATTTGCCTTATTGTTTCGCCCAGGATAATTGAGTCCAGGCATACTTTCCCCTTTTCCCAGAAATGCTTTTTCTCTCTGTTATAATATGCTACAATATGTTAACTTTAGAAGAAATAGCCAATCAAGAGAAACAATGGCTAATAGCCTTTGCTTGCTTATAAACAAAAGGAGGGAGAGTAGTGGAAGAAGTCGAAGTTTCTGAACCGATTGATGAGAAAATCAAACAACTAGCTGTCACCAGAGCTAAAGTGAGAGCCAGTAATGCCAGATGGGACCTCAACGTTGCCATATTTTTGTTCGCCGTTTTGATTATCGTTATAATCTTGCTCTTTCAGGGAATTGGAATCGAGGTTGTGGCACCAATTGCCATCTTTGGCCTAATTATGGTCTGGCTCGTGGGGTGGCGGCGGGGGAGGGAGCTATATAAAGCCTTCTATGATGAAGAGCTAGCCAAGCTGGAGCAAGAGTCAGAAAAGAAGGAAAAGAAGGAAAAGAAGATAGAGAAAGCGGTAGAGGAAACGATAGATGAGAAGATTCAGAAAGCGCTGCGCGAAAGGTGGAAATAACAGCCAGAACGCCGACTTCATCCTCTATTAGGTGGGGTGGATACCAGGGACCAGAAAAATGGAAATTATAAAGAATCTACTAGACAGATTTTGGCCTACGGGAGCGCTGGTTATATTCGGCTTCTTCCTGATTATCTATGCCGCCCTTGGTATTCTCTATTTTCAGCAAGGGGTAAAGCAAGGAGACCTTGAGGAGCAAATCGCCAAGATAAGCGCCATCGTCGTTAAGCCACCGCCCAGCGCCGAGAAGTTACAGAAAGAATACGACAAAGTTAACCGCAAACTCGCCCCGTTGACAGTAAAAGATGCCCTTGACAAAATCGTCAACATAGCCGAAGAGAGCGGAATTGAGGTCGATCCGGACTGGGGTGAACTTAAAATCTCCCCCCTAGCTTCGCCCAGAGAAGCGAAGATGGATGAGGGCAGCTATCAGGTTTTATCCTTCAAAGATATCAAGGTGCAAGGTGACTATGACAGCGTGATGGCTTTCGTCTCTGCCCTTGATTCCCCTGAAAAGATGAAGACTTTGGTGCTAACGAGGGTAGATATTAAACAGGTTGAATTTAAAGCCACCGCCGAAGAGCAAACCAGAAGGGAGGAATTTCGCAATATTTCGCTGGTGGTGATGGACATGATGACCGATAATGAGCTGTCAGCGATACCTAATCCAATGGACTTTGCTGGCGGCGTGGCCACTAATTTTATGGGAGATAACCCAAACACATGGGGAACAATAGAAGGCTTCCCCGATAATGCTACAGTGGCTGCCGAGAGAGGCTATACCGGGACTGAGACTCCAAGGAAAGGATATGTGCTTTATGAGCACGATAAAATCACCACTGATGCTACTGACAATTTCACCACAACCAGCTATACCTCGATGCTAGAGACGGGGTATTACTATACCAGTGAGGCAGATGGTACAGTGCGTCAGTTTGACGGTCCGGATGTAATGACGGCGACGGAGTATCCGAAAAATGAACGGGAAGCGAGAAGAAGAGAGATGTATATTGTATCACTGGCGGTAACGGACATGATGACCGATAATGAGCTGTCAGCGATACCCAATCCAATGGACTTTGCTGGTGGCGTGGCCGCTAATTTTATGGGGGACGACCCGGACACAGGGGCAACGACGGAGGGCTTCCCTGATAATACTACAGCGGTTGTTGACAAAGGCTATACCGGGGCTAAGTTCCCGAGGGACGGATATATGGTTTATGAGCACGATAAAATCCCCACTGGAGCTACTGACAATTTCACCACGACCACCTATATCCCCATGCTCATCACCAAGTATTACTACACCTCTGAGTGGGATGGGACGGTGCGCCAGTTTGACGGTCCGGATGTAGCCACGGCGATGGAGTATCTGAATATTGATACCGTTGCCACCTTGAACGTTGAAATCTATACCAAAACTTTGGAGGGTGACTAACTTTGATGACAGCGGTAAAAGGAGAAGGCGACCTTGGCTGAGGATATCTTAAGGCTTGATATAAGTAGCGCTACCCGTCAGCTCCTGAAAGCCATACGTAAGATGACGGGAAGATGGGTAACCAAGGGAGTCGTAACCCTTGATGCAGACAGCACTACCATCAGGCTCCTTGAGACCACAGGGGGGAAGGTCAAAAAATGGGCAAGCATCCCCCTTGAGGCAGGTGAGGTTGAAGAGGGAGCAGTCTCAGAACCGCCGGATCTGGGCACGCTGGTTAAGCAGCTTATGAGTTCAAGTGACATAAAGGCGAAGAAAATCAATGTCAGTCTCAGTGGTCTTTATTCCATAAGCCGCATCCTGCCAATGTCTAACCTACCTGGAGGATTAACAACCGAAGAGGCTGTTCTGGAGATGGCGAAAGAGGTAATGCCCCTATCTGAGGATAGACTATATCTCTCATGGCAAACTGTTACCGCCGGTGAGGGTAAGCAAAATGCCCTCGTCGTGGGGGTGCCCAGAGAGATGATAGATAGTGAAGTGCAGTCTTTGAGGGCGGCGGGCATCAATCCCAGCGTACTGGAGCTCAAGGCTATGGCACTAACCAGGGTTGTGAAAAAGGAGCAGGCTATTATCCTCAATCTCGAGCCCGCCAGCTTTGATATCATTGTAGCAGTCAATGGTGTACCTGAAATCATGCGTACCCTCCCCTGGCAGCAGAATAAGCTTACCGAGGAAGGTAAGGCAGAGCATTTGTCACTAAATTTGGGGCTGACGGTAGACTTCTATAATTTGCGCCACCCTGACGCTCACCTCGACCCGGATACTCCTCTTTTCATCACCGGGCAGATGTCCGAGGATGCCACCCTGGGGGAGAAGCTACAAGCCAAGCTAGGATATCCCATTGAGCCGCTGGTACCACCATTAGAATGTCCAGAGAACTTGCCCATCTCCCAATATGCAGTCAATATCGGACTCGCCCTGAGGGAGACAGCGTCGTCTGAAAATCTTGGGGAAGGTAGCTATTCACCGCTTGATATCAATCTCCTGCCCCAGGCCTACCGCCCATGGAAGCCATCAGCCAAGCAGATATACCTCTTTGGTGCGCTAATAGCTATTATCGCCATGCTGCTCCCGCTATACCAGATAACCACCGACACTATGGGCAAAACTACTACTCTGGAAACAAAACATACCACCCTCAGTAATGAACTAGAGCGGAGGAAGGTCGAAATCGCAAACCGCGAGCCTCTGCAAAAGGCTATTGTAGAGTATCGCACCATTGTAGATATGGGCGGCGGCTTTACCGAAGACCTGGGGGTCATTCAGGACGAAGCTGATAAGCTCGGTGTTCAGGTGAAGTCTATTGCTCATGAAGGCGAGAGTATAACTATTGCCTGCCAGGCAGATAGTTACCTTACCTTTAGAAAATACTTAACCGCTCTGGAAGAAAGCGGGCGGTTTTCCTCTCCCATCCCTCCCCCTGAAGGCTATCCCTATACTAAAGAGGGCCCTATTAAGGTCGAGCCCGTGACCGAGACCAGTGAATAAAGAGCGTTCCCCTAAATAGCGATTGTAATCTAATCTAGCTCTGCCCCGTTCACACGTCATTGCGAGGAGCGTTAGAAACCGAAGCCCAGAGCGCAGCGAATGGGACAAAGCAATCTCAAGAGACAACAAGGATGAACCGACAGTACTACATTTACATAATGACCAACAAAAGGAATACTGCAGTTTATACAGGCGTTACCAACGCTTTGAAAAGAAGGGTTTATGAGCATAAGGAAAAACGGGTTGATGGATTTACGAAGAAATACAACATTACTAAACTAAACTTGTGTATTATGAAGTATTTGAGGACATAGAGAATGCTATTTTGAGAGAGAAACAGATCAAAGGTGGTTCAAGGCAAAAGAAGATCGAGTTAATAAATAGTATGAATAAGGAATGGCGGGATTTGTATGAGGAATTGTAATGGATTGCCACGCTTCGCTCGCAATGACCGGGGCTTTGCTCGCAATGACACGAATCTGTCTTTGCGAGGAGCTTTGCGACGAAGCAATCTTGAAGCAAGGCAGGACTATTGTAGAGATTGCCACGCTTCGCTCGCAATGACAAAGAGGGTTTGTACCACGGATTCTGACCGCTGGCTCAGATACGACCAACGACCTTGAGGTTATAGAGTTCAATATAGCCACACCGTGGACACGAATAAAGGGAGACAGAGAGTCCCGGAGAGGACTCTGAGCTCACTATTCCCTTCTTCACCAGCTCAAAGGCACCTTCGCTCAGCTGTAGCTGTACCTTACAGTGGGGACATGTTTTAGCCGGATAATCCATGACTTTACTCCTTACTATCCTGTGAAATTCTAATATCTAAATACTAAATACTAAATCCTAAACGTTTTGGTCATTGCGAGGAGCTTTGCGACGAAGCAATCTTGAAGCAAGGCAGGACTATTGTAGAGATTGCTTCGCTTCGCTCGCAATGACCGGGGCTTTGCTCGCAATGACAAAAGGGAATTTACCTGCCTCTTCAATTCCCGGGTGCTGACTAACCCAAAGAGAGAGGTGTCATTTTTATAAACCCCGGACACCTCTCTCATACTCCGCACCTCCACCTAACCCTGTTATACCTCACAGATTACGAGATTACTGCAAAGCACTCTCATGCTGGGTCACCGTTCCAGAAGCATCAACATCGTAGTAGTACGCGGTGGTGTTAGTGGAAGTATAGTTGACGTTTACTTGGGTGGGA
>SDBT01020428.1_pt1 | contig 10355 bp, 2 predicted proteins | sample 2277101 | NCBI WGS metagenome assembly SDBT01 (sample SAMN10404973, study PRJNA504765) | marine sediment metagenome | isolation source: marine sediment core GS10_PC15, 103 cmbsf | place: Arctic Ocean: Southern Knipovich Ridge | collected 2010
CCTTATTGCGTCGGCGTTGGTGCTGAAATCGGCGTTCTCTGAGACAATGACAATCTTGACGTCGGTCGAGAAGGTCACGCCCGAACTAAGCAGATTCCACTGGCCGCCGTTTGCAAGCTGGTCGACATTGACCGTGGTTTCGCGGGTGCCGCCGTCCCATATCTGATAGGGCACGGATGTAGATCGGCTCTCCCACTCGGTCCACCAGGCGTATACCTCGAAAGTTCCTGTAAGATTTGCAATGTGATAGGTGTATGTGCCGTCGACGGATCTGCTCCACAGCGAATTGGAGCCATAGGGATTTGCAGCGCTGGAGACGCTCCACGTGCCTGTCGAAGATGTGCCGACACCGCCATTGTCAATTATTATCTCCGTCAGCATCGCAACCGGTGTGAATTTGACCGCATCGGCGTTGGTGCTGCCGCCGCCAAGCGAGGTTATCGTAACCTCGGTGTTAGCGCCAAGGGTATAGAAGCCGAGTAAGTTCCACTGGCTGGGATTGGTCTGCTGATTGACGGTAACCGTACCGACAGTGGAGCCGCCGGTGCTGATCTCAACGGGAACGCTGGTGCGTCTGCTGGGCCAGGCGGTCCAGTAGAGGTAGACGGCATAGGGTGCGTCGACCAGATCGGCCTGGAAAGTGAATGTGTCTCCGACACCTCTGCAGTAGAATGAGTTCTCACCGTATGGATTGGCACCTCCGGAGACAAGCCACTCGCTGGCGGGAATTGTATTGGCGGTATCTGCGTTGTCGACGATGACTTCCGTTGCCGGGTAGCCGTCGACAATCGTGATGTCGAGCATGCCGGTATATGTGCAGCCATTGGCGGTATACTCAGCGGTGATCTGGGCCGGCGTATCGGCAACGACATCCGGTACGGTGAGCACGCCACTGGCGTCGATTGAGGTGCCGGTATCGACTACATCCCATATCTGCGGGTCGGTTATGGATGACGAACCGTCGCCGTTGACGACCCTGATATCGTAGTCGACAGGCGCCTGTTCGTCCCCAACGGTCGTCGGACCGATGATCTCTATATGGTCGATATAGGCAGGGAAGGGAGCGGCAATGGGTGTAAACCTGATGGCATCGGCATTGGTGCTCTTGGAAGTGTCGTGATCTACGGTGATAACCACTTTGGCGGTTCCTGTGAATGTGTATGGTCCGCCGGGAAGCAGGACCCATGTTCCGGCATTGGCGCTCTGGTCTACGGTGAAGGCGCCAAGCGAGGTTGTGTTGTCAAGGATTTCCACAGGTACGGCGTTGTAACGGCTTGCCCAGGCGGTCCAGCGCATGTAGACGTTGTTTTCGCCGTTGCGGGGGCCCTGGAATGTGAAGGTATCGCCGGCTGTGTCGCTGTATACCGAGTCGGTTCCCCACGGACTTGGTCCGCCCGAGACCGGCCATGTACCGGTGGATGAAGCGCCGGGATCGCGATTGTCAATTACCAACTCGGGTGGCGGCGGTGTTAGGTATCCCTGGATTGTGACATCGACGGTACCGACAGTGGTGTCTGCGCCGTCGGAAATATATACGGTAAAGGTAAATGTTCCGGGACTGACATTGTCCGGGAATGTGTAGGTCGGATTGGCGATAGTGGGATCGTTGAAACTGCCGACACAGCCTTGAGCCTTCCAACTGTAGACCAGCGGCGTCTCGGGGGCGTCATCAGGATCGGTGGCCCAGACTGAGAGCAGTGTGGTACATGCGGCAGGCGGAACTACGTTTGGTGTAGCGGTGATCGAGGTGATCACGGGCGCAATGTTCGGAGTGACGGGTCCGACCTGCAGTTGCACCCGCATACCGCCGGGGGAGTTGGCGTCGTTGGTCAAGTTGAGCGCACGGTCATACAATGTGTACAGACCGGCGGGTATTGCTTCGATATAGGCATCTTTGGTTTGTCCCGCCGCCAGGAGCAGCGAATACTGGGTTCTTGGGAAAGGATAAAGATAAGCGTCTTCGGCGATAACATCCATATACAATCGCTGGAGAATGGGAAAATGCGATTGCAGACCCGCGCTGAAGAATCGCAGCAGTATGTTGTCGCCGTTGTCGCCGATTAATATGGGAGGCAGGCCGTCGCGATAGGGCTGACCATTTATGAGAAAGTACTTCGGATCGAACTTGATGGTGCTTGTCATGGCTTTGCCGGGACCGTAATTGCCTGTGGCGACGGCATTGTGCAGGGCGGGGTCTATCTCGCTGAAGTACAGCGGGATGATGTTAGGCATGCCGGCTCCCTCGTACACATTGCTGGGGTCAAAATAGACCTGCAGGCCACCGTAGAGACCCATCTGAACCTGGACCTGCGGATGTGTTCCACTGTGATACAGGAAAGCTCCGGCCCGGAGATTATTCCATGTGTATTGACGTGTCTGCCCGGGATGGGTCTCGTAGGTAAAGGATCTTACCCTTCGCCTTCCCTGATCATCGGTGAAGAAGTTGGGGTCCATGACAGCGGGCAGAGACGGAATGACAAGCGAGATCGGTACGGTCAGCTCGTTTTTCAGGTGTATTACCAGTGTCCGGGTACGATCTGGAACGGTGAGCATGGGGCCGGGGATATTGGGCTCGCTTATCAGAGTGGTAAACGTGCTGTCGTACTCGGCGAAACCCCACATCGGTATGACCTCTCCGCCGGGCATTGTCCTGTTGAACTGCCGGGCGGCCAAATAGAAGTTCTCGGTGGGTTGCCCGTGAGACAAACCTGCTGATAAAGCGAGCAGAATGAGCGGTACGGCGAGTCTTGTTTGCATTTTAATCTGTAGTTTAGGGTTCATTTTCTCGATCTCCTTTTCTTATGGAATGGGTACATCCCAATGATCAATAAGCATGAAAGTGATCATTCCGCCGGGGAAAAGATCGTTGTTGACGATTTCCTTTTCATGATGAATATGCCAAATCTGCCAATAACCCCCTGTCAGGTTCAGTCCATCCTCGCCAGGGGGCAAAGGTGCATGGGGGCCGAGAAACGGGCTTCCGCTGTAGAGCAATCCAAAGGAAAGGTCTTTTTGCCCGGGCAGGTCGACCGGAATGGGCTTTCCATGATCCGGCGCGTATTCCTCCGGCTCCATGGGTACATTGTCAAAAACACCATCGGCATTGTGGTCTATATCCTCAGGTCCAGGAAAGTTGTCTTGTGGATCATTGTCGATGTCCTGCTGGTGCCCGTAGATATCCCAGCCGAGTTTTTCGCCGGTCCATTCAAAGATTGCGTCATGGGTTGAGCCCGGCAATACGTTCTGGTTGTAGTCTGAGTAGGCAAGATCGGCCCCGGAAACGCCGTCATCACTGGAGAGGAGTCGTCCGTCCCGGGCAATGAATAAGGTGTTGTTACCGTGGGCGTGCATAGGATGGGCATCTCTCCCTGCTCCAATCAGTCTCATGAGGATTCTTTCTCCTGGATGCATCCTGGCCAGCGTACTGTAAGGTTGGTGTGGAAGCAGATCCGAGTATGGTGCAGCCAAGACGGTGTCGGGAAAGCATCGGCCGTTAAGAAACCAGTATACCGGGTTGTATGTTGTATTGTCTATGATGTCTATATACCCTGCGGTTACGGCTTGATGGAACAGAGGATCCATCTCGGTATGTAGAAAGAGGTATTCGCGGTCATAGGCCGAACTTTCATGATTATACGCGATTTTGTTTGTTTCGGGGTCGTAACCGTCGGGCCTGATAATGAGGGCGCCGACAAGGCCCATCTCCACCTGCATTTCAGGTCTCGTGCCACTGTTATACATGTACGTTCCTGGAGCTGCGGCGGTAAAGGTGTATGTGACAACAGTAACGCCGTCTGGAGGCGCCTCACGCGTCATCAGGCCGGCTAGTCCCCCGGCGGCCGTCACATCCATTTGACCGGGAAAGAGTATCGAGACAGGTTCACAGATTTCGTTGGTGAGATTGATTCTGACGATATCTCCCTGGTCAACCAGAAGCGTCGGCCCGGGGTATTGCATAAGCCCGTTCGGATCGGGGCTGTAGCCCCACATGAACCAGGAGCCGCCATCGGGCGTCGAAATGTAGCCTGATTTCACAGTAAGATCGAATGTTCTGACGCCTCCGGCAAAATCGCCGCTAATTCCCGGAATTGCCGCCTGCCCATGAGCCGACAGCATGATCGTGCCTGCGATGGCTGCAACCAAAAGCAACCGGGTGTTTCTACTTGATAACGATTTCATTTTTTTCTCCTGTCTGTTATCTGAACATTCGTGTTGGTATTCTCGAATGCGTCACTCCTATGGAGCGGTTATTCGTATCTCCGTCATCATCCCGCCAAAGTCTTCCCTGAAGTTGCTCAGGAAATTGTATTGAGTGTCGTATAAGAAATATGTTCCGGGCTCCACATCTTCGGTATCAAGGATTACGTCGAATCCGTCACCTCCACTGATATTTATGGAACTGGTCACATACGAGATATCCTTTCCTCCCGGTCCGCGCAGAAGCCTTGCACCCCTGCCGACTACCCTCATGGGTATGCCGAGGACTCTGAGCGTGTGGTACTGGGTTGTCGAGAGACTTGTGATTCTCAGCAGTATTCTGTCCCCCTGCTCGGCGGTAATCAGTGAGCTTTTGGGCTGGGAAGGCATGTTGGGACCGAAATCCACATCCTCGGCGGTATTGAACAGAACGGCGGGATTGACCGTGTCGGGATAGCCTCTTCCGTTGAGCATCGGGTATCTGTCGTTCATAGCAGCAAAGGGCAAGGGTTGCACGTAGAAGCTGGCGTCGTGAAAATCGGGGTCAAACTCGTGGATTTGTATGGGGTATTCGACGTCATAGGCTGTTGATCCGTCACCGTCGTTATATACATACTTGACTTCGGGCGGAGCAGACATGTTCTGCTTAGGTTCGACCCAGATATTTGCGAGCATTCCCATTTCCATGTGCTCGGTAGCTTCGACATGACAGTGCCACATGTAGGTGCCCGGCTCGACGGCATCGTAGAAGTAGGTTATACTTGCCATCATGTTTATTGAGATAGAGTTAGTCGGGACACCATCGAATATCGGCGCCGCCTGAGGGAACCCATGAAAGTGAATCGTATGCGGGTCGAACAGATCCGGTCGCACGACCATGCCTACATTAGTCAGAGTCAAGTAGAGCTTCTGGCCCTCCTTGACAACAATGGTCGGGCCGGGAAGCTGGGCTGCCAACGTGCCGTCCGCTATGGCCTGATCGTCAGGCACGTCGCCTATGTCGCTGAATCCAAACATGTACATTAGTCTGCCGTCGCCCATGTTGATAAATCCGTCACCGCCGGAGACATGTACGTAGACGTGGTCATTGTCGACTATGCCGTCTCCGTCGGTATCGATTCCGTCGGTGTCGGGCGGTCGCTGGAAATTTACGGCTGCGTCGGTGATGACGTTCATGGAAAACATCGCGAAAGTGATCAGCAAGATCAACTGCAGGATTTTAGCCTTATACATTTTCTTTTACCCCCATTTTTGTGTTCGCACTGTTCCGGAAAGAATTACGGTGTCGGGACGAGTTTGATTGCGTCGGCATTCGTACTGAAGTCGGCGGTTGTCGAATGGATCGTTACGTCAACAGAGTTGCTGAAGATTACTCCCGTGGCAACCAGATTCCAACTTCCTCCGTCGAGCTGCTGATTCATCGGGAAAGTGCCTTCAGGAGATGCCCCGTCGTTGATTTCATAGGGAACGGCATCAAAGCGACTCGGCCAACTCGTCCATGAAGCATATACGTCAAACGTGCCGGTGACATCGATATGGTAGTTGTAGGTCGCGCCAACTGTTTTGCTCCAGAGTGAATTGGAGCCGACCGGATTTGCGCCACCTGAGACACTCCATGTTCCTGTCGAGGAGGTGCCCGGGTCGCTGTTGTCGATTATGATCTCAGCCAGCATTGAAACAGGTGTAAACCTGACGGCGTCGGCATTGGTGCTGAAACCGGAAAGCGCATTAATCTTAACTTTCGCCCTGTCGCTGAAGCTGTAGAAGCCCAACAGATTCCACTGTCCGCCGTTGATTTTCTGGTTGACCGTAACGGTATTGAGCAGCGTATTGCCGCTGTATATCCCTACGGGAAGGTTCGTACGCCGACTCGGCCAGGTCGTCCACCACATATAGACAGCGTACTGGGTTCCGGAGGGCAGGTCCGCTGCGAAATCGAATTCATCGCCTGTCGTTTTGTTGTAGACTGAGTCGGCACCGTAGTGATGGGCGCCGCCGGACACAAGCCATGTGCCCGTGGATGATGCGCCGGCATCAAGGTTGTCGACGATGACTTCCATCGGGCTGTCGAGGTCGATCATCCTTACCGACTTGGATGTGTATCTGGCGATTCCGCCATACGCATACTCTGCTATGATCGTTGTATTGGCGTGTTGATCCAGCGGCGGAGTTGTAAGGAGACCGGTTGAATTTATGGATGCGCCGCCGTCGGCGAGACTCCATACGTCGGCCTCGACAGCATCTGTTGTGCCGTCCGTATAAACGGCTTCCAGATCGTAGTCTGTACTGGACTCTTCCTGGACTGAAGAGGGGCCGACAATCCTTATTCCGCACTGTTCGGGTGCAGGGACCGGCACGAACCTTACGGCGTCGGCATTTGTGCTGGTGTCGTTGCCCGTGGCAGTGATTACCACCCTTGCCGTGCCGGTGAAAGTATATGTGCCGAGATAGTACCACTGGCTGACATTCCGTCGCTGGTTGACGGTTAGCGTGTCGAGCGGACCAAGCCCGTCAAAGATCTCCACCTGGACAGCACTGGAACGACTGGGCCAGCCGGTATACCAGATAAAGACGGCGTTGGCGCTGAGACGCGTACCTTCGAAAGTGAAGGTGTCGTCGTCGGTTCGGCTGTAAACAGAATCAGTCGGCCACGGATCGGCGCCGCCCGATTCAAGCCAAGTGCCCTCAGACGAAGCGCCGGGATCGTTGTTGTCGATGATGAGTTCGTCTTCGGTTCTTTCGTCGGCGCCGATATCGGGATCGTCGCCAAAGGGCCTGATATCCCGGTCGATGTCTCTCGTAAGCTGGACATAATCGGGAATAAAGACACCGCCGCCCGCTTCGGCCGCGGCGGAACTTGCGCCGATGTGGTAGTCGCCGATTTTGCTGAGCGGACGGTAGTTGAGATCGATAGAGTTTCCGCCTTCGGTGGGTTCGTCGGCGGTTGTAATTATATTGAAGTACGGGTCGACAAACTGCGGATCGCCGGAAACATTCGTGCCGTCAAAACCGGTTGTATCGGTCAACAGGCAGTAGCGCGGATCGAGCGACTCGCCCAAGGTCTCGGGCAAAACAGCCACATCCCAGTACGGCTTAGCGGGATTTAGCACCACACCGCCGCCGATTGGGGCGTTAATATCAGGATCATAGTAGAATGATCTGTTCTGGTAGATGATGCAGTCGTGCAAGACGGGGTTGGAGAAGGATGAGAACTCCGGTCCTGGTCCACTGCCTATGACGTTTGCAAGACCGACGCTGTGCTGTCTTCCCAGGATGCCCGCCGGCTGTGGCGTTGAATTTATGTCACCGCCGACAAAGGCTTCCGCCGCGGTTGCGGTGTTGTCGTTGTGGGCTATGGTGTTGTTTATGATGTTAACCTTGACGGCATCCTGCAGAGATATCGTCCCTGCAAGCGCGGTAACATTATTGACCATCATATTGTTGAAGATGTCGATTCCATACCATTGGTTGGGATCGGTCGGTGCAAGTTCGACATCCTGGCCATTTACGAACAGCGCGTATATGGCGCCGCCGTCGCCTGACCGGGCCATGTTGCCCTGGAAGGTATTGCCCGTGATTTCAACGGAACCGGTACCGGGACTCAGGACGACCCCGCCAGCTCGTTCGCCGACGATGGCGATACCGCCGCCGCCGCCGCCGAAATCGGCCCTGTCGCGGAAGGCTTCATTGAAGGCGATGCAGTTGCCGGTGATCATGCCGCCGTGGCTCAAGCCATCGTGACTGATGCCTCCGCCGAAAATGTTCGTGAAGTTGCCGCAAATGAAGTTGTGGTCGATATAGTAGCCGTGGGCATTCTTGAAGATGCTTATGCCGCCGCCGCCTCTGAGGCCCGTATTCTTTGTGATATGGTTATGATGAATGTATATTTCGTCATTGTCGGCGTCGTCTTCGGTAAGTCTGTGGCCTATTCGTATTCCGCCGCCGAGGTTACCGAGGTTGCCGATCACGCGATTGTTGCTTATCTCGAGGTTTCCCGCAAAAGCATTTACGAATATGCCGCCGCCCCCGCTGGTGCTGGCTGTGACAATGAAACCGTCGATGCGAGGCATCGGGTTGCCGTCGCCGAATTCACCCTTCTTTGCGACGACGGTTACGACTGCGCCTTCTTCGAATCTGAAGTCCGGCTCCTGATCGCTCAGCAGATCGAAGTCGCCGGAGGCGACGAGTTCACTCATCTTCGCTCTCCAGGAATCCAGCTTGGTGGTCGGCATGAAAGGCGAAGCATTGATTATCGTCGAGAAAGCACCGGAACCCTGAAGTTTGATATTCTTCCAGACAATTACCATTTCATTGTAAGTACCGGGCTCAACAAGAATCAGAGCTCCTGAAGATGCGCCGTCAATCGCAGTCTGTATTGACTCACCGGGTGAGACATGAATTACCTCCATCGCCCCGCCGGTTGTGACGGTTGCGCCCATGGGTGTTGACGTGTGGTTATCGCCTCTTGTAACCACCAATCCCCCGGATTCCGGCACGCCTTCAGGAACCGTTGCTGTAATGACGTCATCGGCCCAGACAACATCTGCTAATTCGCAGTAACCGATTGACACCTTGCCCGGCCCGGCGCCAAAACCATAATCGCGAACAATTGTCGCGGGACTCCCTGGTGTCGCTGAATTGAACTCCGGATTCGGTACTGTCATTGGCCCAACAGCTTGTATTGTAAGGGTTTGCCCTGGGGCGGAAACATAAGCCCCACCTGACGGACCACTGACAGAATAGATCAAAGGCGTTCCATCGGGAAATTCACAGTCGATGGGATACTCCTGTTCGCCGACAAAAGCGCCGACGGGGATTACGGGGGTATCGAGATATGTTATCTTGCCGGGCCAGAAATCAAAGTTGTAGCACTGCGGCGCCCACTGAGTCTTGTAATGAGGATCAACGATCATTTGGCCGGGATTGGAAGGATCGGGGATGGGACCGGGATCGTTGACGCAGACGGTCAGCATTTTTGGCCCCACACCTGTTGGGATGGGCAGGTGAGCGGAGTAAGTGGAAGGCACCAAAGCGTTATAAGCGCCGAACTCGTCCGTGTAGACTCTGCATATCTCGTTCCCGTTGAAATCGCGAAAAGCGATCGGCATCCACGGAGGAGAGAATTTCTCACCGAAATTCGGGCTGGTTGGATCAAAGGCGTTGGTCAGGTCGTCCGTTGCAAGCCCGACGACTCTGGCGGCTTTGGGCACATAGCTAAACATGAAAGAATCAGCAGCGGCATTGAAACCGTCCGATACGAAAACCTGTTTTCTGTCGGGCAGAGGTCGCCACTGGCCTGCATACGGGGCTTCGATTCCGGGAAAGAGCGTCAACTCGTCGGGTACAAGATGTAGATCGCCCACAGATACCGGTGGAAGAAGTTGGAGGCTTGGGGTGTAGCTGTCGCCGAAGTCCACGTTCTTGTCCTCTTCTTTGGCGTGCTCAAGGCCCGGAGGAGCGACGGCTTCTACAATATATGCTCCACTGGGAAGCCCCTGGACTTCGCTGCTTCCGGAAGCCATTCCGCCGGGGAAGTATGATACAATTGCCCATCCTCCGTCAAAGACTTCGCCCGCCAGGACCTGGTTCCAGGTTTGCTGGCCCTCAGCAGCGTCTGTGCGACGACCGAAACCGGACGGCGGAGCCTCCGTGGGCAGGTTATCGTCCCAGGCGTCTGTTGTCGCAAACTGAATGGCCTCGCCGGGATCAAATGTTGTTCCGGTTCCGTTTCGTTTTTCGTCCTCGGGTCCCATAGATCCGCCGTCTGCCCACCCGAACGGATAGTTGTCGACATCGGCAAGTGTCTCTGCGCTGTCGCCATCCAAATCATCAATTACTCCGTCCCAGTCGCTGTCCTGGTAGAGCACGATCTGCACTCTGCCAATTCCGGGCTCCCATGGCTCGCCGGCAGCAAATCTTGGGTCATTCTCAGCCCGAGTGGTGGCATAGAAAACGATGCCGGTAATCCCCCCGTTTTCACCTTCCTGATATGGATCTTTGCCCCAGTCGATACGGTTGGACTGGTCGTTGAACAATTGCATGGCTTCCAAAAGGATTTCACCTGAGAATTCGGCGACTTCGGTTCTTGAGAGGTTGTTGCCGGTATTGGGATTGATCTCGGCCTGCTCCTGGGGGGTTCTCTTGTTCTCTGAAGGCAT
>SDBT01020429.1_pt1 | contig 10355 bp, 5 predicted proteins | sample 2277101 | NCBI WGS metagenome assembly SDBT01 (sample SAMN10404973, study PRJNA504765) | marine sediment metagenome | isolation source: marine sediment core GS10_PC15, 103 cmbsf | place: Arctic Ocean: Southern Knipovich Ridge | collected 2010
CGGCCCTTCTGTGGCGTCCAGTTTCACCCGGAGGTCTGGCACACCCCGCGCGGCAATGATATCTTCGTCAATTGCCTTTACGACATTTGCGGCTGCTCGGGCCTTTGGAAGATGGGCTCGTTCGTCGACGCGGCGGTCGAGCAGGTGCGCGAGCGGGTCGGGGCAGACGAGCGGGTAATCTGCGGGCTCAGCGGGGGGGTCGATTCATCCGTCGTCACGGCCTTGCTGCACAAGGCCATCGGCGAGCGCCTGGCCTGCATCTTCGTGGACAACGGTCTGCTCCGGCTCAACGAAGCGGAGATGGTCCAGACGACCTTCGCCGACCATTTCAGGATCGACCTGACGGTCGTCGACGCCAAAACAATGTTTCTGTCGCGTCTAAGCGGAGTTATCGATCCCCAGGAAAAGCGTCGCATCGTCGGGCATACCTTCATCGAGGTCTTCAAGAACGCGGCCAAGACGGTTCCCAACGCACGGTACCTCGCCCAGGGAACGCTGTATCCAGACGTGATCGAGTCGGGCCAGTCGCTGGCCGGGGCGGCGGCCAATATTAAGCTCCATCACAATGTCGGCGGGCTGCCGGCCGAGCTGGGCTTCGAGCTGATCGAGCCCCTGCGCGACCTGTTCAAGGACGAGGTCCGCCGGGTCGGCGAGCTGCTGGGCCTGCCGGAGCAGATCGTCTGGCGCCATCCGTTCCCCGGGCCAGGCCTGGCCGTGCGCTGCATCGGGGAGATCACGCCTGAACGCCTGGACATCATCCGCAAGGCCGACGATATCCTCATGGAGGAGATCGCCGCGAACAATCTCTATCGCAAGACGGCCCAAACCTTCGCCGTGCTGCTGCCGATCCGGTCGGTCGGCGTGATGGGCGACGGGCGAACCTACGAGAACGTCGTGACCATTCGCTCGGTGGACACAGCCGACTTCATGACAGCCGACTGGTCCCGGATTCCCTACGACATCCTGGCGACGATCTCCAACCGCATCATCAACGAGGTCCGCGGCGTCAACCGCGTGACCTACGACATCTCCTCCAAGCCCCCCGCGACAATCGAGTGGGAGTAGCGGACAAGGCCTAGCCAACGTCGCCGCATCCGCCGGGAATAGGATGCTGTGAGACGGGTACACTCACCCAAGGCCTATTGGGGGCCGTGCCGGCCGGCCCCGTGTGCCTACAGCCCCGGGAAGTATTCCTGCAATGGTCGTACCGTCCAGCCCTCATCCGCCTTGGCGTTGGCGCCTTGGCCGGCCCCCATCGTCTCGGCGTAGAACTTCCGACAGCGCTGCTCGACAAACTCGTCGAAGCCATGCCTGTCCAATAGAGCGTCAGTCACCATCCACGGGTTGGGCAACTTCTTCCCACATTGGCAGTGGGCCCAACCATCCCCACAGACAAGCGTTCCACGGGGCGGGTGCTACCGGAGGCGGAGACAGAATGCCTTCTTCGATCAAGCTCTGCAACGCGAACTCACGCGCCAACACATTTCCGGGCAGAATCGTACGGAGGCCACGTTCCCGGGATGTCTGCTCCATCGCGCTCTGATATGGAATGGTGACTTGATTGTGGACAATCTCCGCCACCTCATCGCCTTTGGTCAATAAAGCGGCCAGGTCGTTCCTGCTCAGTATCGGGAAGTTCAGATTGAACTGCTCGCCGTCCATTACTATGGCAGGCGGGCCGAACGCTCTCAGTTCTTCAATCTGACCCTCCACGACCTTCCTTGGGAGTTTGGCCCTCTGACAGATCCCTTCCAATGCAAGAGGCCCATCGCACAGCGAGGTGAGGATATCTCGTGCACTCCCAGAGAAGAATAACGCTTCTGGTCGGTTAGGCCGTGTCACCCGATCTTCTTCTAAACAACCCCACCTGGCAAAGCCTCCACGGGAATCCTTGTCTACATTGTGATAGAAGGTCCACTCGAGCATCGGGTATATCTTCCCTGCATCCAGCTCAAATCCTATATATTCCCAACACGTCCCGTCTGGCTGGAGGGGTGGAAGAAGAGACTCCACACGATACTCGGTTCGAAAGCGAACCCTGTCGAAAACACAGAAATCGGCAATAAGGCCCCCAACGATGATGTTTGACATTGCCTTCCAAGGGTACTTCTGGGCCACCAAGCATCCTTCAAAAACGTCTCTGACGGCGGGTGCGGCCTCGGCCAGAATAGCCGCTTCAATATCCCCGTACTTCTGTCCCAACTCCTGCGCTACCCGAATATCTTCCTTGGAGAAGATGCCGATTCTGACCTTCCATGTCTTTCCAGAGGAGGATTGTGAGACCAGGTGGTAGCGTTGAAGTTGAGTGAGCGCGTCCTGAACTGCTGTCTTGTCAGCGTGAATTTCTTCCGTGATTCGCCCCGTGGTCTTAGCCACATTTCTGACGGCATACAGAACTTGCTGAACCAACATATTCGCCGTCAACCTGTTGACCGCGTCGCAGTTTGGCAGGCTCCCCCATATTCTGAATTCGAGTAGTCTCCTCATCGCAGCTATCCCCGTTGCCTACAGCCCCGGGAAGTATTCCTGCAAAGGCCGTACCGTCCAGCCCTCATCCGCCTTGGCGTTGGCGCCTTGGCCGGCTCGCAGGGCGGCGATGGCGGCAGTGGCGGCCTCAGCCCCCGTCAGGGTCGTCACCAGCGGAATGCGGTGCAGCGTCGCCAAGGCGCGAATCTTGCCCTCGTCGGTGGTCGGCCCCCGCCGCGTTGGGGTGTTGATCAGCAAGGCCACCTCGCGGTTGGTGATCAGGTCGGCGATATTCGGGCGGCCCTCGGCCAGCTTTGACAGCGATTGAGCCCGGATGCCCGCCTTGGCGAGTGTCGCGAACGTTCCGGCCGTCGCCAGCAGCTCGAACCCCATCGCCGCCAATCGCTGGGCGACCGAGACGATCTTGGGCTTGGCGGCGTCGCAGACGGAGATGAAGATCGTCCCGGCCAGGGGCAGCGACAGCCCGGCGGCCATCTGGCTCTTGGCGAAGGCGAGCCCGAAGCTCATGTCGATGCCCATCACCTCGCCGGTGCTGTGCATCTCCGGGCCGAGGATCACATCCACCCCGGGGAACTTATCAAACGGGAAAACGCTTTCCTTGACCGATGTCTGAGCGGGGTTGGGCGCCTCTTTGACGCCAAGCTCCCGGAGGCTCATCCCGGCCATCACCTTGGCGGCGATCTTGGCCCACGGCACGCCGGTCGCCTTGGAGACGAACGGCACGGTCCGCGAGGCGCGGGGATTGACCTCCAGGATGTTGACCGCTCCGTCTTTGACGGCGAACTGCACGTTCATCAGCCCGCGGACAGCCAGTCGCTCGGCCAGGAGGCGCGTTTGCCGCTTGATCTCATCGACGACACCCTCGGAGAGCGAATACGGCGGCAGCGCACAGGCCGAGTCGCCGGAATGGATTCCGGCCTGCTCGATATGCTCCATCACGCCGCAGACGATCGCTCCGGGCTCGTCCTCCCGGGCGCCGTCGGGTCGTGGGCCGAAATCGGCTATGCAATCGACGTCCACTTCGATAGCCCCGGCGAGGAACTTGTCGATCAGGATCGGGTGCTCGCGCCCGACCATCGAGGCGTCGACAGCCTTGGCCATGTAGACGTCAAGCTGCTGGGCGTCGGAGACGATCTCCATGGCCCGTCCGCCCAGGACGTAGCTGGGGCGGACCAGCACGGGAAAGCCGATCTTCTCGGCGACCTTGCGGGCCTGTTCGAGCGTCAAGGCCGTTCCGCTGACCGGCGAGTTGAGGCCCAGTTCCTCCAGCACCTTGGCGAATTGCTTGCGATCCTCAGCCAAGTCGATGGACTCAGGACCGGTGCCGATGATCGGCACGCCAGCCTCGGCTAGCCCGCGGGCGAGGTTCAGCGGCGTCTGCCCGCCGAACTGCACGATTACCCCATGCAGCAGCCCGCCCGGCTCCGAGAGCGGCCGGCCGTTGAGCTTTTGGCAAATGTTCAGCACGTCCTCGAGCGTGAGCGGCTCGAAGAACAGCATGTCCGACGTGTCGTAGTCGGTGGAGACCGTCTCGGGATTGGAGTTGACCATGACAGACTCGAAGCCCAGCTCGCGGGCGGCGAAGGCTGCGTGGACGCAGCAGTAATCGAACTCGATGCCCTGGCCGATGCGGTTGGGTCCGCCGCCGAGGATCACGATCTTCGGGGTCTGCGAGACGCGGACCTCGTCATCGACGAACGCCGTCGATTCCTTCGATGCCGCGTCCGCCACGCGACGGACAGGCGCCTCGTGGGAGGAATAGTAGTAAGGCGTGTAGGCCTCGAACTCCGCGGCGCACGTGTCCACAAGTTTGTAGACCGGCTCGATGCCAAGCTGCTCGCGTCGCCGCCGAACCTCCTGCTCGTCGGATCGCCACACCGTCGCGAGTTGGACGTCGCTGTAGCCCCACTGCTTGGCGAGGCGTATCAGCTTGGCCGAAGCCGCCCGCGGCGATTCCACAGCCTCCAGCTCGGCCTCGAATTCCACCAACTGCCAGATCTGGGTGAGGAACCACGGGTCGATCCGGGTCAGCTCGTGAACCTGCTCGATGGACCATCCCATCTTAAAGGCATAGCGAATGTAATACAGCCGCCCCTGGCAGGGTATTGACAGCTTCCGCTGCAACTTCCCCTCGTCGATCGGATACGCCGCGTCGTCGTCGGCCGACCCCGAACGCTTCGACGCCAGATACTTATCATTGGTATCCAGGCCCAGGCCGAAGCGCTTGACCTCCATCGAGCGGATGCCCTTCTGGAGCGCCTCCTTGAAGGTCCGCCCGATGGACATGGCCTCGCCGACGGACTTCATCTGCGTGGTCAGCGTCTCGTCGGCCTCGGGAAACTTCTCGAAGGTCCACCGCGGGATCTTCACCACGCAGTAGTCGATCGTCGGCTCGAAGCAGGCCGGCGTCTGGCGCGTGATGTCGTTGGAGATTTCATCCAGCCTATAGCCCACCGCCAGCTTGGCGGCGATCTTGGCGATGGGAAAGCCCGTCGCCTTGGAAGCCAGCGCCGAGCTGCGAGACACGCGTGGGTTCATCTCCACGACGATCATGCGCCCGGTCTGCGGATCGACGGCGAACTGGATGTTGCTGCCGCCGGTCTCGACGCCGATGGCGCGAATCACGGCGACGGCCGCGTCCCGCATGAGCTGGTATTCCTTGTCGCTCAGCGTTTGGGCGGGCGCGACGGTGATCGAATCCCCGGTATGCACACCCATCGGATCGACGTTCTCGATCGAGCAGACGATCACGACGTTGTCAGCCTGGTCGCGCATCACCTCCAGCTCGTACTCCTTCCAGCCGAGCACGGACTCCTCGATAAGGATCTCGCTGATCGGCGAGGCGTCCAGGCCACGCGCGGCGATCTCGCGAAACTCGTCGATATTGAAGGCGAACCCGCCACCCGTGCCGCCGAGCGTGTAGGCCGGGCGGATACAGACCGGTAGGCGGATCTCGCCGACGATGCGCTCGGCCTCGGTCATCGAACGGGCGACGCCGCTGCGCGGCATGTCCAAGCCGATCCCCAAGCAGACGTTTTTGAACTCCGTACGGTCCTCGGCCCGGTGGATCACCTCGCGGGTCGCGCCGATCATCTCCACGCCGAAGGCCTCCAGGACGCCCGCGTCGGCCAAGGCCACGGCGGTATTCAGCCCGGTCTGTCCGCCGACGGTCGGCAGCAGCGCGTCGGGGTGCTCGGCCTCGATGATCTTGGTGACCGCTTCGGGCGTGATCGGCTCGATGTAGGTCCGGTCGGCGAACTCCGGATCGGTCATGATGGTCGCCGGATTGGAGTTGACCAAGACGATCCGGTAGCCTTCTTCCTTCAGAGCTTTACACGCCTGCGTACCGGAATAGTCGAACTCGCAGCCCTGCCCGATGACGATGGGCCCCGAACCGATGAGCAGGATAGTCTCAAGATCGTCCCTGCGCGGCATGGCGTGTCCTTCTCTGGGCGGTGGCGGACTTGGCGTCGGCCGTCGGAGGCGTAGAATCGCAAGAGATTACCGCGCGGGCCCGCCGCGAGCAAGCCGCCCCGACCGATGGATCGGCAATAGGCGCTATAACCGCCGCTTATCCAATGTCCGCCGCCTCACCTTCGTTCGCCTGGGCCTTGCTGAAGCGATACGTCCTCAATGCTGAAATTGCCCAGGGCCATGGCCACGTTGAAGAAGCCCGCCGGGCCGCCGTCTCCATAGGCCAGGGCGATGTGCCCGGCATCGAAGCCGCCGGGAAGAGCTGCATCCAGCCCAACCCACTTGCCCTCGAGATAGGCCTCCGCCCAGGCGTGCGGGCCGAACGTCCCAGCTTCGGCGCCCGGACCCTCAATATAGGCCACGCCCGCCCCCATGCGGGCGGGAATTCCCGCGGCCCGGCACAAGGCCGCCACCAGCACGGCGTGCTCGCTGCAATCGCCCTGCCGGCTGCGGGCGACTTCCAAGGCCGTGGCATAGCCCACCGACAGATCCTTCAGCTCGATGTAGGCGGCGACGAACTTCTCGATGTTTCGCGCAGCCCGGGCGGGATCACTCGTTTGGCCGGCCGCCCGACGAGCCAGAGCAACGATCTCCGGATGATCGCTCTGAAGGTAGCGCGTCGCCGCCAGCGCCTCGCGCCATTTCGGATCGGTGGGCGAGGCCCCCCCACCGCCCCCGCTCGAAGCCGGATGAACCGTCACGATCGCCCCGCCGGGGAATGGCTCGACGCTCTGGTTGTCGCTCGACGGGATCAACACGGGGCTCTGCCCGGTAAAGACCAGGCGGTACCTAGCCGACCGGACCTTAGCCAGGTTTCCCAGCCGCCGAGGGCTGGACAACATCAGCTTTGCCAGGAAATCCACCGTCCCGTCGGGGCTGAGTGCGAACTGCCGGTCGCAGGCGACGATCTCCATGGCCATCCCCATCATGGGCATGACCTGCTTGAGCTGCTTGTAATCGGCGTCGACGTAGCTGGTGCTGCGTATCGGCATCCCGCCGGGCCCGGCCGATATCTCGCTTGAAATCTCGGTCAGCTCGACGACCCGGCCGAGCAAGTCCACCTGCTGCTTGGCCCCGACACGGAAGGTCACGTCGAACGCCTGAAGAGATGACGGATCGAAAATCCTGGCGGCGTAGGTTGCCCCAGGGGATAGCCCCATTTTTCTGGCCAGCAACTCCCGGCCGTGATCCATGACCGCCCCCGCCGGCCAGGGCATCGTCTGCTGCCGGGCCGTGTCGCCCGAGGCCATGGAAAGCCGAATCACGCCCCGCTCGACCACGCCTTCGACGCTCTGGGCCATCATGCCCATGTCCTGGACGCACTTGAAACCCAGCGGCTCGCCGGCCATCGTCTCGTGCGTCTCGGTGGTCACCTGAACGGTCAGTGGAATACCCGCCCGATCGATGGAGATACGCATCTCGTTGGTATGGGTGACGCTCTGCCCTTGCTGAAGTTCGACATGGTGGGCATAGCCGATCTTTTGCCCGGACATGAAGATGGCGTAGTATTGCTCCTCTTGGTCAGCCGCGAACACAGGGGCGACCAACAGGAGAAGGATCGCGAGAACGCATCCGAAAGCAGACGCCGTTGGCGTGACGCGCGATTTCATCTCATACTCCCAACACGAATAGGCTGTAAAGTTGAACCGTCCTTTTCCGATTCAGCCGACGATCCGCGGTTCGACTGCGATTATAAGCCGTTGCTAACCGTCAACAAAGCTTCACCCGTCCCTGGGCCTGGGAAGCCTCCCACCCTGGGCTGCCGGAACGAGGCCAAGTCCAGGGCGCCAGGGTAACATCAGCCAGGCGCACCTGGTCGGCTCAATAGAAATTATCCAGCACCGCCTGCCAGTTGGCCGGGGTCCTCACGGCGACGAACGCCTGGCGAACCTCCCGCGGGCATGGGTGTATCCGAGCATAGCGGATGCCGAACTTTCGCATAATTTTAGGTCCGCGCTTGGGCCCGTAAAGCTCGCAGGCGTGAGCGAAATGGTCGGCGATGAGCCGCCGCTGCTCGGCCAGCGAAGGCTGGTAAGGCTCCCCGCCGGCCGCCAGGTCCTTGACCTGTTGGAAGAACCACGGATTGCCCAGCACGCCGCGGGCGGCCGCCACCGCGTCGACGCCGGTCTGCTCCAGCATCTTCAGGGCGTCGGCCGGGGCGTGCACATCGCCCGAGCCGATGACGGTCCCGTCCGGGAACAACTGCTTTGCCGCGGCGATGAAGTCCCAGTCAGCCTTGCCGATGTATTTCGCCTCGACGCTGCGCGCGTGGATGCAGATGGCGGCGGCCCCGGCCTCGAAGGCCTCGCCGGCAATCCGTCGGAAGGCCTCGCCTTCGGTGTCATTCTCCATGAAAGACCGCCGCAGCTTCAGCGTTACCGGCCTGTCGACAGCGCCGATGACAGCCTGGACGATCTCAACGGCCCGCTCTGGCTGGCGCATCAGATATCCGCCGCGCCGGCGGGAGAGGGCCTTCCGCACAGGGCAGGCGAAGTTCAGGTCCACCGCGTCAAAGCCCATCTCGCAGAGCACGACGGCCGCTCGTGCCATGGTCTGCGGCTCGTTGCCGATCAGTTGCCCCGCGACCGGGTGGTCCTCGTCGCTGAGCTTGATCAGCCGATTCCGGAGCTTTCCGCTGGTCAGCAACAGCTTGTCCAGCATCATCTCGCTGGTGCAGTACTCGGCCCCGAACTGCCGGCAGATCAGCCGATAGGCCAAGTCCGAATAGCCCGCCAGCGGCGAGAGGACGACCGGAAAGTCGACTCGAATGCCTCCGACGCGAAATGGCTTGAGCTTCGCAGCCATGGGCGTAAGTATATGAGCTTTTCGCCCTCGGGGCGATAGGCAGCTATCGAAGCTTCAGTCGGAAAGGCTCAGCGATTATCATGGGGCGATGTCGCCTGATCATCCCCTTAGCGTCGCCCTGGTCTCTCTGGGCTGTCCCAAGAACCTCATCGACAGCGAGAAGATGCTCGCCCAGCTTGCCGAGGCGGGCCTGCTCGTCGGCGCTCCGCTGGACGACGCCGACGTGATCGTGGTCAACACGTGCGGCTTTATCGCCGCAGCCCGAGCCGAGTCCCTCGGCGTCATCCACGAAGCCCTGGAGCAGAAGCGTATCGGGCGGGCCCGGCGCGTTATCGTGGCCGGATGCCTGGTCAACCGCGACGCCAAGGACCTATACGAAGCAGCGCCCGGCATCGACGCCATCGTCGGCGTCAACGATCGTGGGCGACTTCTCTCGGCCGTCACCGGCCGCCGCGAGGGCACTATGCTGCGGCGTCGCCCCGGGCCGATCCGCTCCGACGCCGGCCGATTCCGCCTCACGCCCCGGCACATCGCCTATCTGCGCATCTCGGAAGGCTGCTCCCAGCAGTGCACCTTCTGCACGATCCCGGCAATCCGAGGCCCGCTGCGGAGCAAGACGCCGGAGACGGTCTTGGCCGAGGCCGAGGAGCTCATCGCCGATGGTGTGCTGGAGCTGAATATCATCGGGCAAGACACGACCAGCTACGGCCGCGACCTGCCGGCAAGGGGCGCGACGCTGGCGGCGCTGCTTAAGAAGCTGGACCGCCTCGACGGGGCCGCCTGGATTCGCCTGCTCTACGCCTACCCGCGCCGATTCACCGACGCGCTGATCGAGGCAATCGCCGGCGCCCGGCACGTTGTGCCCTACCTCGATCTGCCCCTTCAGCACATTTCCGATCCGATTCTCCACCGGATGGGCCGGGGGGTAACGCGAAAGAGCACCGAGAAACTGCTCCAAAAGCTGCGCGATCGCATCCAAGACGTGGCGATCCGCACGACGTTTATCGTGGGTTTCCCCGGTGAGACGGACGCTGATTCTCAGGAGCTTCTGGAGTTCGTCGAGGACTTTGGCTTTGATGCCCTGGGCGTGTTCGAGTTTTCCCCCGAGCCCGGCACACCGGCGGCCCAGATGCCCGGGGCCGTCCCCGCCGAGGTCGCAGCCGAGCGGGCCAAGGCGATTATGCTCGCCCAGCAGGAGATCGCCTTTAGCGCCAACGCCCGTGCCGTTGGCAAGAAAACCGTCGTTCTGGTCGATGGCGTGGATCCGCAAGGACGGTGCTTCGGACGCCGCGCCTCCCAGGCGCCCGATATCGACAGCGTCTGCTATCTCACCGAGCCGGCATCGGCGGGAGTGTTCGTCTCGGGCCATGTTGTCGCCTGGAGCGATTACGACCTGATCGTCGAATCGGAATGAAGGCTTTTCCGCCGACAGCAGGCGGGCTATAGTTGGACCGTGCGGCCGGCCGCGGCAAAGGCTGTCGAGGCGCCGCCTGAGAGGCCGGCCATAATAGACCATGAACTGGAAGCTTCCTAATCAGTTGACCGTAGGCAGAATCGTCCTGGCGGCGGTGTTTTTTGTGCTGCTGGGG
>SDBT01020430.1_pt1 | contig 10355 bp, 8 predicted proteins | sample 2277101 | NCBI WGS metagenome assembly SDBT01 (sample SAMN10404973, study PRJNA504765) | marine sediment metagenome | isolation source: marine sediment core GS10_PC15, 103 cmbsf | place: Arctic Ocean: Southern Knipovich Ridge | collected 2010
GCATTAGGCCGCTTGGCAACACCCGATGACATTGCCAACCTGGCAACCTTCTTGGCGTCCAATCAGGGCTCTTTCATCACAGGGCAATCCATCAACATCGACGGCGGCATCATTTATCACTGAATAGCCAGCTATTTTATGCGGGGTGAATCAGGATAAGCGCAATGGGAATGAATGAGATATTTGAGTTTGGATACTGCTTGAATTTGTTCATGTCGAGGAGAATTAATGAACCTACAAATCTGGCGAGCGAACGTGGGAACACAGAAGACAACAACAGAACCAGTGCCGGAGAGCTGGTTGAAGTTGGGGGGCCGCGGTTTAATCCCCCGAATCCTGCTGGACGAAATCCCACCAGCCTGTGATCCGCTTGGCCCCTATAGCAAATTGATTTTTGCACCGGGTCTCCTGGTCGGTCACATGATTTCATCCTGTGATCGGATTTCGATCGGTGGAAAAAGCCCACTCACGGGTGGTGTGAAGGAGAGCAATGCCGGTGGATCAACTGGATTGAAGCTGGCTCATTTGGGTGTTAAAGCCCTATTGATTGAAGGCCAGCCGGCCGGTGAAGGATGGTGGATTTTACATCTTAGCGCTGAGGGGGGGCGTTTCGAGCCTGGCGATGATTATGTGGGTATGGGCGTGTATGAAGCCGCACCTAAAATGTTGGAGCGATATGGAAAAGATGTGGGAATCGCTCTCATTGGTCCTGGGGGAGAGATGCTGATGCGTTCTGCAGGGGTTCAAAACCTGGATAAGGATCGTGACCCTTCTCGAATCAGCGCGCGCGGCGGACTTGGGGCTCTGATGGGCTCCAAGCGGATCAAAGCCATCGTCATCGATAATTCGGGTGGGGAAAGACCTTCTCTTGTAGATCCTGATTTGTTCAAGAGTGCGCAGAAATACTATCAAAAGGAGTTAATCGCGCATCCGCAAACGAAAGCTTATGCCGAGTATGGAACCGCGGCGATGACTCAAATGAGCAACGGTTTTGGCGCCATTCCTACCCGCAATTTTTCATCCGGTGTTTTCGAAGGAGCCGAGGCAATCGGTGGAGAATCGCTGCGGGATCTGTTGTTGGAGCGTGGGGGCGAAAGTAACACAACCCACGCCTGCATGGCGGGATGCACCATTCAATGCTCGAATTGCTTTGGCAACGCGCAGGGAGAGAAGGTGGTATCACCCGTGGAGTACGAGACAATCGGGATGGTGGGCGCCAACCTTGGCATTGACGACCTGGATGCGATCGCCAGACTAAACCGAGAGATGAACGACCTCGGAATCGATACGATTGAGATTGGCGTTGCCTTAGGTGTTGCTGCCGAGGCTGGGTTGATGGAGTTTGGTGATGCGGAACGTGCAATGGAATTGGTCGACGAGATACGTAAGGGTTCCCCGTTGGGGCGCGTTTTGGGCAATGGAGCCGTTGTGACCGGGCAAGTATTTGGCGTGAAGCGCGTTCCAGCCGTGAAGGGTCAGGCGATGTCGGCCTACGAACCCCGGGCAATCAAGGGTACGGGTGTAACATATGCGACCTCGCCCCAGGGCGCCGATCACACCGCCGGGTTAACCATACGAGCGCAGATCAACCACCTCGACCCTGAAGGTCAGGTGGAGGTCTCTCGCAATGCGCAAATCAGCATGGCCGGCTTTGACACTTTGGGTGCCTGTGTGTTTGGTGGCTTTGGCTTCGCAAAGGCGCCTGGTGCGATCCGTGATCTGGTTATGGGTAAATATGGCTGGGACCTTGGCGAGGAAGTGCTTCAAGTCTTGGGTCGAGAAACGCTTAAATTGGAACGAGAGTTCAACAAGGCTGCGGGGTTTGGCCCCGAAGATGACCGATTGCCGGAATGGATGACGATCGAGCCGGTCCCACCACATAATGCTGTATTTGATGTTCCTGATGAAGAGTTGGACAGTTTGTTTGATTGGTAAGCGATCATAGAAGTTTTGTGAAGAGCGGGGAAGACTTGGAGTTGTCGTGATCTGTTTCACATTAAACCGGGATGCGATGTAAAATTTCGAAATGAGAGGTGCATAATGCCATTTGGATACCATGGAAAGATACTGCATGTTGACCTTGACGTGGGTTCCGTTGATGTTGAAGAGCCGGGTGAAGACTTCTACCGAAAGTACATGGGTGGAAGCGCGCTTGGGATGTACTATGTTCTGAATAATACACCGGCCAATATCGATGCCTTTGCGCCAGAGAATACGCTTGTCCTGGCATTGAGTGCGATTACGGGCACCCCCATTTCAGGGCAAAGCCGAATGACCTCCGTGGCAAAATCGCCACTGACGGATGCAATCGGCGATGCACAGGGCGGAGGATTCTTTCCGGCGGAGATGAAGTTCGCGGGTTTCGATGCTTTAGTGATCAAGGGCCGTTCCGAGACTCCCGTGTACCTATGGATTCACAACGGAGAGGCTGAACTGCGCCCAGCCGACCATCTTTGGGGGAAGGTCACCGGGGAGGTCGAAGCTGAGATCCGGGGTGAATTGGGCGATGACAAAATTGAGGTGCTGCAGTGTGGGCCCGCTGGTGAGAAAGGTGTGCGGTTTGCAGCGATTATGAGCATGTCCAATCGCGCCAACGGTCGTACTGGAATGGGAGCGGTAATGGGAAGTAAAAACCTCAAAGCCGTTGCCGTGAGGGGCAAGGACCGGCCCAAGTTGGCCGATCGCCCAGCACTGCTGGAGCTTGCCAAGTGGGGTGCGGACAATTTTGAAGAGTCAGATGTATATGGTTTGGGCCTCTTGGGCACAGCCGGTGTTCTGAGTTTCCAAAACGCTGCTGGAGGCTTGCCTACTCGCAATTGGGACAGCGGGACCTATGAAGGTTGGGAAGCGATAGACGGAAAAACGATGTATGACACGATCCTCAAGGAGCGCGACAGCTGCTACGCGTGCACGGTTCGTTGTAAACGGGTCGTAGAAATTACAGAGGGAGATTTTCAAGCCGATCCCCTTTACGGTGGTCCGGAATATGAAACGCTGGCAACATTCGGAAGCTATTGTGGGATTGATAATTTGGCGGCAATTTCAACTGCCAACCAGTTATGCAATATGTACGGAATGGATACCATCTCTTGTGGTGCAACCATTGCGTGGGCGATGAATTGCTTTGAGGAAGGGATCATCACCACGGAAGATACCGGGGGTATTGAGCTTCGCTATGGAAATGCTGAGGCCATGGTCAAGATGACGGAGATGATCGGCAAGCGTGAGGGTTTCGGTGACCTGCTGGCAGAGGGCTCTGCACGCGCGGCGGAGAAAATCGGACGGGGCTCTGAGGATCTGGTTTGTGCCACGAAGAAACAGGAGATGCCCGCCCACATGCCGCAGGTGAAACCGAGTCTAAGTGTGATTTACGCTGTGCTCCCCTTTGGTGCTGACCACCAATCGCATGAACATGATGGAACTTACTCCGATTATCCCGAGGTGGCTGCGGAAATTGGCCTCAATAATCCCGTAGACCCCGAGGTGCTCAACGAAGAAAAGGTTCGCTGGGCGCTCATATCCCAGTATCTATATTCCTGCATGGACACCATAAACGTGTGTCAATTCGTGTTCGGCTTGGGCTGGCAATTATATGGCCCCAACCAGTTGGCCGAGGCAGTCCGCCACATTACCGGATGGGATGTGACGGTAGAAGAGCTGCTCAAGGTGGGAGAGCGGCGGCTGAACATGTTGCGCGCCTTCAACGCGCGTGAAGGATTGGGTAGAGAATACGACAAGCTGCCCAAGAAATTGGGGAAAGCCTTAGTGGGCGGAGAAAGTGATGGGTTTTCCGTGGATATGGAAAAAGTCGAAGAGGCCAAGGATTGGTACTACGAGATGGCAGGTTGGGATGTCACTACTGGAATCCCCACCAAAGCTAAGTTGGAGGAATTGGGGCTGGGGTGGATCGAGGTTTAGAAAACTATCTCTCAAGATTTGGGTAATCAAATCGGGGCTTCGAAAGAAGCCCCGATTTTGCAACTTTGGAAAAAGCACTCAGACCTATCTTTCCCCTCGACCGTTTACGCTTCCCAAGCCACTGACGCTCTGGCTGACGTCGGGATCGCCATAATAGCTGACGCTGCCGGCACCACTTATGGTGATATCCAATTCTTCATGAACCCAGATGTCGGCATCTCCGACACCGCTGATATTCACCGTCGCTTCTTGTGATTCAAGATCCCAGGCATTGAAATCGCCCAATCCACTGACCTCAATTTCCTGGCTCTCAACTGTTCCGGAGATATCGATGTTGCCAACACCGTTGACTACCACTCTTAATTCGGTTGCCTCAATTGAGTCGATGTCAATTTTTCCGGCACCGCTCAAGGTGACCTCAAGTTCATCGGTCACCAGATCATCAATCTCGAATGTTCCTGCTCCAGAAATATCGATGGAAATCAGCTCGATAACGCTAAGACGAAAGATGATCGAGCCGTCGGTGGGTCTGAGAACGATGTTATCATCGAACTCGATTTTCAAGGTGTCACCGACGACATCGGTGTCGATGTATCGCAGCAAATTGTCATCGACCTCAATCGATAGGGATTCTACATTCCCTTGGGTTACGATGAGCCTGCCAAATCCAGCAAACTCGAGGCTGTCAAAACCACTTACATCGCGATCCTCTCTTACGATGTCGCCTGAACCTCGAATCGCCCTCAGGCCACACGCGCTGAGAAGAAACAGTCCTAGGACCAGCAAGCTTAATGTAATAACGAAATTTCTCTTCACCTTCAACCTCCTCCTCTAATGCAATGAAGTGGTCCATGGATCCAGAATCCCGGATCCGGAGATTAGTAATTCCGAACCCATCTATCCTTTCGCAAACATCGCCTTGGAAAAATTGGGGTACGAAAATTTGCAGTCTCTCACCGTCATTGCATGTTGAGCTAAAGTATAAAACGAATATGCCTAACCTGCTAAACAAACTCCAATTAAGAATTGGCTGATTATTATCCAGTAATTCAGATCCTAAAACAGGAATATCCCGACTACGAATGGAACCAATGCCAGCGCGACCAATACTGGATGCCCACGTTGTGATGTATTTCGGCTGTCCCAATTGAACATGAACATCGCCAGACCAAAGGCTATGACGCCACTGAGTAACAGGACCAGGATTGAACCCCAGGGATCAAACAAAGCATCACCACCCATGGCCAGCCCGCTGAAAGCGTTCATTGCATGCGTGGAGGGAAGGATTTGCGAAACTTTTTCAGCTGCTTCCGGTAACAGACTGGTGGGAAGCATAAGACCACCCAGAAGCATCGAGGGTATATAGAAGAGCTGTGACCATAGTATCGTAATGCGTGTGCTGGATGATATGACGCCGATCAAAACACTTAAGCCGGCGCTGGCGAAAGACATGACGATAAAGGTCAGGGCGAAGTAGGCCCAATTCGTGGGCACTGGGGCATCGAAGAGCAAAGGGGCGGACACGGTTATGATGATCGTCACAAGAACAAGGTGCAGCATGGTGGTGATTGCCGGAATGGCCAAGATCGAACCTGAGGGAACGCCGTTTACCTTGTAGCTGCGGAAGATCCCATCTTCACGCGCTTTTACCAACGGATCTGGTAGCCCCAGGAGCGTCGCTGAGAGGATGGCAAATACTGCCATAGCAGGGATGAGGGTTTCCAAGAATGTTGGGTTAATATCGACCAGAACAAAACCCATCATGAGGTAGAAACCGAGCGGCAGGAGATAGTTCATCAGCAGCAACTGCTTATCTCGAATTCCAGTGCGGAATTCGAAAGCGAAGTGATTTATAAATGCCGTCATTGGGCGCCTCCCATGGTTGTGATTTCTAGGAAGCGATCTTCCAAAGAAGGCCGTTCCACGCGTAAATCGATCAAGGTGTCTTGGCTGGATTGGACCTGGGCGATAATAGCTGAGACTGTTGGTCCAATATCAGTGCTGAAATAAATCTCATATTCTTCTTTAGTGCTCTGCTTCTCTACAGCTGGAAAGGTGATCACGGAACCGGAGAGACTGCCCTTTTGTGTGCGTACGGATATCTTCGTCATCCCTGCACCGGTTGCGGTGATTTCCATCGGGGATCCAGTAGTAACTAATTTGCCGCCCAACAGGATGGCAATACGATCCGCCATCTCTTCCGCCTCAGCCATGTCGTGGGTAGCTAAGATGATCGTCGTGCCTGCAGTTTTAAGTTCGCGCATGAGGTTGTGCAGTTCGACGCGTGTCCCAACGTCCAGACCTGCTGTTGGTTCATCTAAAAAGAGCACGGCGGGGTTGTGGGCGATTGCCAATGCGAGAGCCAATCGGCGCTGTTGGCCGGTAGAGAGCTGGTGGTATTGGGCCTTTCGCTTTTCTGCTAAACCAAGGCGATCCAGAAGATCGTATTGCGGCTCAACCCCATGATAGGCGCAGAAAAAACGCATCGCCTCGTTGACCGTAATGCTCTCCGGCAACCCTGATGATTGCAGTTGAACACCGATCACATTATGTAGTTTTCGTGGCTCACGAGTTGGATCGAGACCGGCTACCTGGACGGAACCACCGTTCGGGGCGCGCAAACCCTCAAGGCTCTCCAGCGTGCTGGTCTTTCCTGCGCCGTTGGGGCCGAGCAGCCCGAAGATCTCTCCTTTCTGCACCTCGAAACTAATGCCGTCTACGGCGACAAAATCTCCATAGGTCTTTCGAAAATCTTTTACTTTGATGACTGGATTTCCCATGGCGTCTCTCCTTCCTTAATCCGAATCTGGCGTAGTCACTTCGATTAATATGGTGTGAGTCTACCTCATAAGTCCTATTTAGCCTCTTCGTTCTGAAAGGAGGCGATGGCAAGGGCGGCAAGCCCAATCCCCAGCAATGTTAAATGGGTGTTGACGTCTGCCTCGCCCAAATACCCTAGGACAATGCTGACGATCGACATACCGATTGCCAGGGCTCTCAAAACAAGGCTTATGATTCTCTGTGCGTTTTCCATCTTATTAGCTCCTTTTCATTCCTGAGTTTACAGATTGAACCGAGATTAATACTAGCCCTAAATCACTGATGTGATTGAGTATTCCACGTAATGCGGTCTGGTCTTTGATCGGACCGGATAGGGTTGTCGTACCGTCGCTTTCATGCGTAAAGGTCAGCCCTTCAAACCAATCAGCCCATCGATCTTCAAGATGCCCGGCGATCTTTATCTCATAGATTTTGAGATTATTTTTTTCTGATCCTTCGGTCATCGGTTTCCCTTGTCCCTAATTGCCTTCCGAAGTAGAGATATCTTATGGCTCAGCGACTTTTCTTTCAGCTTGAGAATGTACCAATCAATGTGATGAGGCGTCATCATCAGATGTGATGATTTGTATGATGATTTGAATTGAAACCAGATTCGGGGAATGGGAAAAGTCTTATCTGCGAGTGCAGAGAGTTCGAGAGCTACTCTCAAGGATGAATTAAACGTTGTCGTTTACAGGATCTCAAGCTCTTCAGCTCTGCGAACAGCCGCACGCCGGTTGCTTACGTTGAGTTTGCTGAAGATGTTTTGGGTATGGGTGCGCATGGTGCTTAAGGCGATCGTGAGCTCACGAGCGATCTCAGGCCCAGACAGCTCGGTCTTTAGTAAGCGGAGCACCTCGAGTTCACGATCGCTCAGTTTCTCGACGAATGACAAAGGACCAAGGACTCCGGACGAAGTTGCATCATCCGTCATTCGTCCTTCGTCTTTCGTCTCGCGTTCAATCGCAGCCAAAAGTTTACTCACGTATTCCGACTCAATCCCTCGTGAGAGTGTGCGTCGCATCAAATCTGCCATCGGCGCGCCCTGATCAAGAAAGACCCGCACGTAGCCGTTGATTTTACCGATTTCAAGTGCCCGCGTAATGACTTCCAACGCCTCTTCCCCTTTTCTTTGCGCTTCAAGCAAGCTAGCTCTCAAGACCAGGAGTTCGAGGAGGCGTCCGTTCCGTTTTCCTGTTTCAGCTGCAGTTACGAGGCGACCAATCAAGCGATCTGCTTCGTCCCACTTTTTGGCCGCAATGAGGATGCGTGCAAATAGTATGAAATCGCCCTCCTGTGGGTAGCTGATTTCATCATCGATATCCATACCCGCGGCATGAACCCAATCCATTGCCGCAGTCAGATTGCCTTCGGAAGCCCATAACCTCGCACGAGAAGAGTTCAAAACCGGCATCATACGCTCCGGACTAATCTTGCCCAAGGATTCGAGTTCATCCAAAGCCTCGAAGGCTCCTTCCTTGTCCCCTTGTGCCAGCTTGACTCGCGCTTGACCAGAATAAGCCGGTAGTAGACCTTCCCAAAATGCCCAAGGCTTCGCCAAGTTGATCGCTTCCTGGAAGCTATCTTGGGCCAACTTCAGGTCATTATGCTCATACTGGATAAGACCTAGCTCGCTTAATAAGAGCCCGGACATCGGTGTTCGTCCACCAGCCATCTCCGTAAGGTCTGATATTCCTTGTTTACAAAACTGCATCGCCGATTGGATTTGCCCTCTGATTCGATGGATCTTGGCTAAATGCCCATGGGTCACGGCGACGATGTGAATATTCCCTTGTTCTTTTCCAAGAACTAACGCCTCAGTGAGCGCGTTTTCTGCTGCTTCAAGTTCCCCACTAAATTCATGCGCCAATCCCAAACTAAAATTAACTACGGTCATTGAAGCCACTGGCGGGTTGTAGAGGTACGCTCCTTTTTCATCGTCTAGTAATGGATGAACCAACTGGGACAGTTTGAGTGCTTCTGGGATATCACCTCGGCTTATGGCTAATTGGGCTCGAATGACGGCAACTTCAACCAACGCGCCAAGGGCCTCAGGTGATAAATTGTATTCCGCCTCATTTTCGCTAGACAAAACGCTCGCTTCTTCACCAATTGATCTTTCCACAAGCTGTAGACATGCATCGGTTTCATCTGGATGGCCAGTCGCCAACCATGCCCAACTGAAAATCATACAAAGTTTAGGATGGTTCAGGAGATGATCTTGTGGGATCTGATCCCATATCCTGGTCAGTGCAACCAATTGACTGGTGGCAAATATCTGTTCTGTACCTTGCTCAATCAGACGAATTGCATTTTCGTAATCTTCACCTGCTAAGGAATGTTCGATGGACTCAAATAGGTAGTCATTCTGCTCATACCACCGACTGGCGAGCTGATGTAAGGAGGTAATTTCGAAGGGGGAATAAGATTCCTCCAGACGCTGCCTGAGCAGGTCGGCAAATAATCGATGATAGCGATACCAATGCCTGCGGTTATCCAAGGGCACGATGAAAAGATTAGCCTGATCCAACGCGCCGAGCGTCACTTTACTATTACTCTGTCCGGTGACGGCATCGCAAAGTGGCGCGTTCATGCGCGCAAGAATTGATGTTTTTAATAAAAAATCTTTTGTTCCGCTGGGTCGCTGGGCGAGCACCTCATCCACTAAATAATCTATGATGTAACGGTCATCACCAATAAGTGTAGCGATGAATTGTGCTGGGTTTTGCATGCCCTTCATCGAAAGCGCTGCCAGGTGAAGACCGGCGATCCAACCTTCCGTGCGTTTTTGAAGGGAGGCGATGTGATCTGCCGACAAGCCTAAGCCCATCACATGGTTAAGATACGCCGCCGTTTCCTGGGGTGTGAAGCGCACGTCGTCGGCACGCAGTTCAATCATTTGTCCGCGGGCACGAAAGCGAGGCAGGGGTAAAAAGGGGTCGGCACGGCTGGCGATGAGCAGGTGCATCCGGGGCGGCGCATGATTGAGTATGAAATTGAGAGCATGATGAATTGCGGGTGTCGTAATAACATGATAATCGTCGAGTACAAGGGAGAAGTTGTTTTCGATGGTGTCAATTTCGTTCACCAGCATTGTGAGCAGGATCTCAACCGGTGGAGGCTGTGGCGCTTGAAGAGATGTCTGGAGTTCAAGGCCGAACCGCTCGTCGATCTCTTGTATCGCAGCAATAACGTACGAAAGGAAGCGTTCCAGGTCATTGTCGTCTTTCTCTAGAGATAGCCAGGCAATCCGTTGTGCCGATTGGTGCACCCATTCACACAAGAGGGAGGTCTTACCAAAACCTGCCGGTGCAGCAACGAGGGTGAGTATGCTCTTTAGCCCTTGGTTAAGTTTTTGGACGAGATGGGGACGCGCTACATGGTTTGAAGGTAACTGGGGGATGTACAGTTTTGTGTGCAGCAATAGTGTTTCCACTGGAGATCCTCACACAATATAGACCCTCCTCCACGGCGCAAGGCGGAAAGGGTTCACAAAACAAGATCAATTGAGCTGTCTGTGTCCTAGCAAGGTGGTTTCCTTTTGAGAGAATCTGGAAACCCAGGCAGAATACATTGGACTTTTAATCTTCCTTGAGCCAGTCCCTCAGCGCGTTTTT
>SDBT01020431.1_pt1 | contig 10355 bp, 8 predicted proteins | sample 2277101 | NCBI WGS metagenome assembly SDBT01 (sample SAMN10404973, study PRJNA504765) | marine sediment metagenome | isolation source: marine sediment core GS10_PC15, 103 cmbsf | place: Arctic Ocean: Southern Knipovich Ridge | collected 2010
GGCATTCATAAAATTTAACCATTTACCTCTTGTCAAAATAATTCCTTTATTCATTGCATCATAAATTCCATCATCACTCTCGCTAATCCAATAATCAATTTTATTTTCGTATTTCTGTATTATGTCTAAAGTATTATCAATCGAGCCACCATCAATAATAATATACTCAATGTTATTATAAGTCTGATTAATTACACTCTTGATAGTTTCTTCGAGATATTTTTCACTATTTAGGCAAATTGTTATAACGCTTATAAGGGGGAGATTTTCTGGAACATTTTTCTTTGGATATGTTTTCAAAAATCGTAAACCACCTTTACGAGTAATTTTATTATTAATTATTGCACCCTTTATAAAATCTTTAATATTTTTAGAAGTATTATTTCTCATTTTGCATTCCTTGCTAAAATTTATTTAAGAGAAATACAAAGAATTAGTAAACTATATTTAAATCGTAATTCATTATTCCATTAATTCTTTCTATAAAGGTATTATCCTATCTTATAATTCCATGAACTTCATAACCTTTAGAAAATAAAAACTATGTTAAATGGGAGCCATCCTGACCGGTTATTCCGGTGATGAGAGCTTTTTTCACTAGTTATTCCTCCTTAACAATTAACATAGTTAATTATAATTAAAATATTATAATAACAAATTAATATATTTTTATTTTTTCTCCTATTAATATTTTTCGAAAATATTTTTAAAAGATATCTTTATTATTTACTTCCCATTCAAAATATTCGATTTCGTCTTCTACGAGTTTATTAATCAAATGTTCAAAACTCATATCATAGTTCCAATTTAATATATTTTTTGCTTTTGAATTATCTCCATAATTTATCACCAAATCATTTGGCCTATAAAGACTTTCATCTATTTTAATAAACTTATTAACATTTAAATTCAGTTTTTCAAATACTTTTATAACAAATTCCTCTAAACTATGAACTTTTCCAGAAGATATAATATAGTCATCCGGGTCATCCTGTTGTAACATCAACCACATTGCCTCAACATATTTTGGTGTATATCCCCAATCCCTGTATACTTTAATATTTCCCAATCTCAACTCATCTGCTAAATTTAAACTTATTTTAACTGCAGTATTAATAATTTTTTTTGTAACAAAATTTTTATTTCTTAATACTGACTCGTGATTAAAAGAAATTCCACATGCTGTAAATAAATTATGAGCTTCTCTATAATTTACAGTAATCCAATGTGATGCAGCCTTTGATATTCCATAAGGGCTTATAGGACGTAAAAGAAAATTCTCATTTATAGGTAAATTTTCCTTCTTCACATTACCAAACATCTCACTACTTGAAGCCTGGTAAAATTTTATTTTAGGATTAGTAATCCTTATTGCTTCTAATAATTTTGCCGTACTAACAATATTAAATTCAAGAGTTTCTATTGGTTGATTAAAAGATAAGCCTACTGAACTTTGTGCAGCTAAATTATATATTTCATCAATTTCATTTTTCTCTATTATTCTAACTATGTTTGGCAGATTTAATAAACCTATCTTTATAAAATTAATCTTGTCATCGATATCCAAATATCTTAGATTTTTTATATTTATTCTTGAGTTATCCCTCGTAAGACCTATTATATTATACCCTTTATTAAGTAAATATTTTGCCAAATATGCTCCATCTTGACCTGTTATTCCTGTTATCATTGTTGTTTTCATAAAATATTCTCATACAATTTTTTTGTTTTCTTTGCAGTTTTCTCCCATGTAAATTCTTTAACTCTTTGATAACCTTTATAAATTAATTGATTTATTAGATTATTATCATATATCACTTTTTGAATGCTACTTGATATGGATAATTTATTTGTTGGATCAAAATATATGGCTGCATCTCCCGCCACTTCTGGTAATGAACTTGTTTTGCTAGCTATTACTGGGCAACCGCAAGAAAAAGCCTCTAAAATTGGTATACCAAAACCCTCATAAAGAGAAGGGAAAACAAAAGCAACAGCTTTTTGATACAAATAAGCCAAAACACTATCGTTTCCTGAATAGTAAAATACTTTATTTTTAATTTTCAAATTCTTTAATTTTTCAATTTCCATATCATTAAATTTTCCACCACCTGCACAAACAATATTTAATTCATTATCATCATTTATAAGTGGAGAAACTGCATTAATAAATAATTCAAAATTTTTATAGCTTCTTCTACTTCCTACAAAAAAAATATACTTTTCGGGTGTCATTATATTTACAGTCTTATCATCTTTGTTTATGTTAAATGAATTGCCAAGGTATATAACTTCTATTTTATTCGCGCCTATTCCAAAAAATTTTATTATATCCCTTTTGGTATTTTCAGAAATAGCAATAATTTTTGTAGCTTTTTGCGCTAAAGTTTCTTTTCTTCCTGATGTTTTGTCCTTAGACGAAAACATTTCAGGATATATTTCATGAATCATATCGTAAATTGTTAAAATAAAAGGTTTGCTATTCAAAAAATTTAAAAAATATGGGTCATAATAAGTGGGATGAAAAATATCATAAACTCCTCTAGAAATATATTTTTCGCTTATTTTTCTATTTATAACATTTAAAAGTCTATATTTCCCTTTAAAAGAATATCTTTCAAAAAATGTTTTACATGGAAAATGATTTAACTCTTTTAAATAATAATTATTTGAATATTTTAATGATACTTTATATTCTATTTCATCATCACTTTCAAAATTTTTCAATAATTCACAAAAATATCGAGAAATTCCCCCATAAATTTGGATTGTAAATATTTTATGGTCATACAATACTTTCATTGTCTACCTCTAATTTTTAGTTTTAGAAACAAGTAAATTTATATCATTAATTACTAAAAAACTTTCACTTTTTATAAAAATTTATTTAAATTAGGTATTTCTAATTTATGGTTCTAATTCCTTAATTCTTATTTTTTTATTTGTTTGTACATTATATACTTCTAAATTTCCTATTATATTTTTTCTATCTTCTCCCGAAATATAAGTTAATCGACCCTCTCTGTCTCTTGATTCTCTAATGTTGCTATCTACATAACCTTCTTTAAGGGTAACTTTTTTAAAATATTTAGCAAAATCTTTTCTTACAAAAAAGGCATTATTACCAGCACTATTACTTCCAATAAAAATATAGCCTTTTCTATTTCCAAGATAGCATAACGCAGGTAGAGAAGCTCCAAAATATAGATTAGAATAGTGAGCTTTTGTTCTATTAAAATTAGGATCATAGGGAAGCGTTACAGCGTCTTTAAAGCCCAAAATACTATTATATTCACATATAACTATTATAGGGTTTACCACCTTAATAGCATCCCAAACCCAATAATCATTCCCGTCAATATCTATACTTAATAATCCTATGTCTCCTTCAAATCCATTTGAAGTAAATATATTATTTATATTTTCTTTTGTAATAAATTTACCAATTGCTGTTATACTATATCTCCAGTAAATTTCGTCATTTCTTATATAATCAATACTTTCACTATCAGAATCGATAACTAGTCCTCTCCAATTGTTATTTTTTAAAAGGAATCTAGTGTTTGATTCTTTATAGTTTTGAACTCCGAATTCTATAAATATTTTATTTTTTATAGGAATATTATTTAATAAATATTGTATTATACCATCTTCGCCAGATTGCGAAAATACTTTAAATTCAACTTCAGCAAGATTATTTACAATTCCTTTATTTTTTATATTTTCTATAAGTATTTTTGCAAGCAAAGTCTTTATGGTATCGTTGTCTTCGTGTGTTTCTTGCAAAAAATATGATTTTATTTTTTTAAATTGTTTTCTTAAAAAATACTTCATGATAGAATTTATTCCTCTTGAATTGACATTTTTAATAATGCTGGATAAATATATTTGGTACGTTATTACCTTGCTATAATTGGAAAATATTTTTTACTATCTTTTGTTTTCACCATATTGTAGTCAAATATTTTTTGTCTTCTTTTATCATTTTTTTTAAATAAACATAATAAGGATCATTTTTAGGATTGTTATTTTTCAAATTCTCTATAATATTCTTACAATCTTCAATTTTGCGCTCATTTATGATTTTAGGATCGGTAGACGGCTGAACACTCTTCTTTGGCAAGATTGTACTATCAGGTTTCGCACCAACAGAAAGCCAATAAAATATTGACTTGGCAATTATTATTTCCTTTTCGTTTAGAGAAGGGATAGAATTTATGTTTTTTAATATTGAAAAATATTCTAATTTGTTTTTCGGTTCATATGCAATTCCAAAATCAGAATAAGGGGCTTCTCCAGCAATTATTGGTTTTATACCTAAACATGCTGCTTCAAAGCCTACTGTTCCACTTACAGTAACTACTGTTTTAGAAATATTAAAAACGGAACTGGTGCTCAAATCAGATGGAGCTAAATGTATATTATTTAGTTTTAGTTCTATGACTAATTGCTCAACTTCACCAGTTTCATTATACATATATGAACATGGATGAGGTTTTACTACCCAATTAACGTTCCTTATATTATTTATGAATTTAATTGTTTCAATAAACCATTGATAATAATCCCTAAATAACATATTTCCATGTGCATGGGGACCATCTGAAAATACATGAGGCACTATAAAAACAGTTGAATAAGATGGATTTAAAATTAATTTTTTATAAAATTCTTCAGAAGAATATCTTTTTTTATTTTTATAAGCATTAATTACACCTTGTTGATCTATATTGCCTGCAAATCTTTCTTTTAAAAGCCCATCAGTCTTTTTATATAATTGCTTATTTATTATAAGTTTTATTATTCCCTTGGAAGGTTTAAGTATATAAGTAAAAATTTCATTATAATCATGATAACACCTAACACAAGTAGGTGCAGATAGTAGTACTTTTGAATTATGTTTAATACCTATCCTTGCCAACATTCCGCCACCAACAAAAATCTTGTGACTTAAAATAATATATTTAAAATTATATTTCTTAATAAAATGAGTATATAAATAAAATTTAAAATGAGATTTTATCAATTCTTTAAAAAAAGACGAACTCCATAATTTTATCTTTGAATAACGATTATTTTGCCGTATATAAGTATCATATATTAAATCACCAATTTTGATATCATTTAATTTATAATTTATAAGCGTATCTAAATTTGAAAAACTAATATAAAAATTCAGAGTTGCAATAACTGCTTTTAATATAATAAAAATATTAAATCTATGGCTTTGTATATCAATATAATTTTTAATACCATAAGAATTAAATATTTTCTTTACCTCATATTTTTTTGTTAAATTATTACTAATTATAACAATGGGCTCATAATTTTTTATATCATTAATGGCTCGTGCAATAGTAGCAGCACTGACTAAATAACTTGGAATATCTAAAAATCCTTCAACCAAAATTTTTTGTTCACAATTTTTCATTTCAGGCCACATATTTTTATTTAATTTTGTAAAATTATCTATTACTTCATTTAATACATTCATTTTTATATTTCTCCCTAAATACTAATATACTAGATAAAATAGATTTCTGTTGTTTCACGTTTAGTATTATCGCCCATTTTAAGTTTAAATTATCATTGCAAATAAAATATCGAAGACATTTTAATCTCTTTAAATGGGAAATCTCAACCCTTCACCCATTCACCTTCGCCATGGCTCTGAAAGGCCCACTTGAACTCATTAACTCATCATAAGTACCTTGAGCGATAATTTTCCCTTTATCGATCAAATAAATGATATCACAATCCTTCACCGTGGTCAGTCGGTGGGCAATAATAATTACCGTTTTAAGTTTTGCTACATTGTTTATCGCTTCAAGAACTGCAGATTCGGTAATTCCATCAAGGGAACTAGTCGCCTCGTCAAGCACTAAAACTTCCGGATCATGGTAAAGAGCTCTGGCAATGCCTACCCTTTGACGTTCTCCCCCACTTAGCCTAATCCCTCGCTCTCCCACTATAGTCTCATAGCCATTGGGTAATTCTGAAATAACAAAATCATGAAGATTGCTGATTCTTGCTGCATACTCCACAGCCTTCCGGTTAATTTTCTCACCAGGAATACCAAAGGCAATATTATTTATTATGGTATCATCACTTAAGTAAATATGCTGTGGTACATAACCTAAATTTTTTTGCCAGTTTAAGATATTATTCTCATCAATTTTAACCCCGTCAACAAAAAACTCTCCTTTTTGGTGAATTAAAAGTCCCAAGATGATATCAACCAGGGTAGTCTTCCCCGCTCCAGTAGGACCAACCAGGCCTATTAAAGTATTACGCTGTATTGATAAGCTTAAACTGTGAATCACCGGCTCATTGGTATTAGGATAATTATAAGAAACCTCTTTTAGTTGCAAAGAAGTATTAAAAGGCATCGGTTTTATTGGCGCTTTTTCATAAACGAAAAATTGTTCGCTAAATCCACCCTTTTCAGATAAATCTTCTATTATTCTATTTACCGTTGTTTGAGAAAACCTAACTAAGGTAAAAGATGCAAATACTGCTTGTAAGGCTGGCATCAGACGATAAGCGGCAAAAGCAAAAAAACTTATCATGGGGATTACTTCATTCGCATTTCCTGCTGTTGTAGTAAGGTATAATACCAGAGTTACGATCCCTCCAAAGGCTATAGTTTCTAAAAAATATCTGGGCATTTGCCCTACCAATGAGCACCATGCTTGTAAATTGGAAAACTCACAAGAATGCCTTAAATATCTGTGGTAAAAAAAATCTTCTCTTCCCATCACTTTAATATCCTTTATACCGCCTAAGGCTTCTCCGGCAGTCCTAAAACGCAGCTTGTTCTCTTTTAATCTTTTGGCACCATTTATTTTTAATTTATCGTGAAAGTAAAAATAGATTAGAGCATATGAACCGCCTAATATAATTACTGATAATATAGTTAGATAAATATTTGTAAACAAAAGCATAGATAAAATACCAATAGCAACAAAGCTATTGACCGTAATGTTAATTAATTGAAGTATAAAATTATTAGTTAAAATATTAACTTCGCTAAGGATATTTTTGCTTAAATCAGCGGTGTTTTGGGTTAAAAAATAGACATAAGGCAATGATAGATATTTTTTTAATAAAGCGGAAGAAATATTATGATTTTTCCTCCATACGAAACGGACTTTAAGCCAAGTGGCCAGAGCCGAAGTTAAGTTCCCGATAATTATAATAAGCAGCATGAGAATACCGATAAAAATGATAAAACTGTTTACACTGGTAAAACCTAAGGAGTTATACAACCAGTTCAGCCATCTATTACTTTCTAATATTTCTGGCTGCATAACGATGCTCATAAAGGGCAGAATTGAAACCACTCCAAGGGTTTGAAAAAGTGCCATCAATAAAATGCTTACAAAAAGGACTAATAACTGCCACTTCTCCTTAGGTTCAATGATAATTTTTATTTTTTTTATTAAGTTGATTAGTTTCTTAAACACAATTTTTTCTCCTGCTATTTATCTTTTTCGCTATTTTATAAATAATGCCATATTTTTATTATCAGCTTTTTAAAATATAGAATGTAATATCTTTTAGATAATAATTTCCCATTTCAGGGGTGTTCCTTTTTCAAATTTGGGTTAGATTTTATCGTTATTTTAGATTCTTCAGGTTCTATTGTTTAATTATAAATCAAATCAATTTTAAGTAAATGCAACTTTTGTAAAATAAATATAATAAACAGAGTAGTATGTAAATTGATAAGATGAATTCTCAATCGTTGTACCATCTATATATTGTATTAACCGAAATAAAGTGAATAGACCTATAATTTATTACCTAATATTAATCCTCTCTAAATAATGCTGCATAAATTATATCTATTTCTTTGCCTCTGCAAATGCAATGACGTTTGCGACGGCCATCTTCAATCATATTTGATTTTTTCATTATTTTAATCATTGCTTTGTTTACTGAAAGTGTTCCAGCAGTTATCTTACGAACTTTTTCTTCTCGAAAAAGATAGCTACAAATTGCTTGCCATGCTTCCAAACCATATCCTTGTTCCCACATTGTTCTTTCTCCAATTAAAATGCTAACATCCACTACATTATTAAATGTATCTTTATATGTAGTAATATTACCAATATGTTTTTCTTGATTTATTAAAACAATTGCCCAAAAATCATTTGGGGTTCCTTCAAATGATTTCCAATATTCATAACAAGATTGAATCATATGACGTTTATGCCGTTGCTCACTATATTTCATGGTCTCTGAATCGTTAAGCCAACTAACATACTGTTCTGTAAGATATTTCCTAGAAAAAGGTACAATTTTTAACCTGGATGATTTAATTATTTTATTTTTCATAATAGAATAACCTTTCTTCAATAAAATTAACAAATTGCTTTTGAGCACATTTTGAAATTTAAAATTCTATATTTGGATAATAGTGTTTCTGCATGTACTTCATATTTACTTCATCGTTAAATCAATTATACTAGTTAGACTTTTCAACTATTTCTTCATTCAAACAAACAAGGTCCATCAAATTTCCTTTAATAAATATGTTATAATTAATTTTATTCATAATACCCCCATAAATTTTATTAGATCATTTAATAAATTCTCTCGTTTTGTAATTAGCTCACAATTAACCTCATCGAATTTAAGTATATCCTCACCAATCTGACCGGTTTGTGCTCTTAAAACTTTTTTTCCCATCAATAAAGCTTCAATTACCATATTCGAAAACATTCCTAAAACATAATCGCTGTAATAAGTTATTGTCAAGGGATCTATTTTTTTTCTTGCTTCAATATTTAAAAATTTATATTTTCTATTTTTAATTAGGAAATCAAATTTACTTATTTTACCTCTTGGGTGAATTTTAATTAAAAATAAATATTTTGAAAAATCTATCAAATCTTTGTTATGTATTTGATAAAGTGAATTTAAAACATCAGAAAGAACTGTAAACTCATCAAAACCTAAAGCACCTTTATTGTGATAGTTATTTGGAAACGATTCTCGCAAATTATCAGATATAAACATAATGATTTTTTTATCAACTGGAATATCATGTTCTCTTAAAAAGCTTCCCTTGTCAACCTTTGGAATAAATTTTCTTACCTTTTCATAATAAGGATTACCAGAAATAAATATCTTATCGTCGGGTAAACCAGCTTCTATAGCCTCTTTTTTCGCAATATCATTTATAACCCAAATCTCATCTGGAAAAAAAGTTTTCTCATTAAATGTAAATCTCTTAAAATAACTTGTCCAATGGTCAATAAATGCGATAGTTCTAATTCCCATTTGTTGTGAAAGCAAACGAATATTATGTTCATAACTATTGTTAGAAGTTCCTGTAAAAACGTAATCCGGTTTATATTTTGTCAAAATTTCAGAATAAAATTTGGTACTAAAATCTTTTATTTTTACAAGATCAGTATATTCATTCCGAAAAACACCTAATGAATTTGTAAAAACCATAAAATCTTCATTATTTTTGCCCCCACATTTCGCTATATCACCTATCAATGCTAAAATTGAGTTCGCTCCTGCGGGATCTGAAAATACAAAAATACCTTTTCCTTGAAGTTTATATCTCATCTTGCCGTCCAATAATTTCATTCATATTTTTATCAATCTTATAAAATGCTTCAATAACTTGGTTTAAATCACTTTTTCTCATTGAGGGCCTCATAAATTCATGAGTAATAAGTTCTTTAAAATGCATTTTTTCAGCAATAGGACAAATTCCCCTACTGTAATTTAACTCTTCTTTTTTATGCTTGTATAAATTTAGAGCTTTTTTTTGATAAATAGGTTGTAAGTAAAGTGGTTTAACATATCCTCCTCCAATTAAGGGGTCTTCTTCTCTCATATAAGAACTTGGCAATTCTTTTGATAATGCTTTTAAATATTTTTCCCTATGCACCCCATCGTTTTTCTCTGAATAATATTTAATAGGCTGTACATAATAACAATGTTTTATATATGATTCTGGAACACACAAATCTAAATATTTAATATTTTTCAGATTATTAGTTAAATAATTTGCATTATTTCTTCTTTGAATTAAAAGGTTATCTATCTTTTTTAATTGTTCAATTCCTACAGCTGCTTCCATTTCAGTCATTCTAAAATTAAAACCAAATATATTATCTATTTCTTTAACACCCTTATCCTCTACAACTGCTTCTCCATGATTTCTAATAAGTTGACATTTTTCAGCTAATCTATCATCATTGGTTGTGATAATTCCTCCTTCACCGGTATGAATATGCTTATGGTAATTTAAACTAAATACACCTAAATGCCCTAATGTGCCAACAAATTTATTTTTGTACATTCCAAAAGGCGCTTGAGCAGCATCTTCA
>SDBT01020432.1_pt1 | contig 10355 bp, 4 predicted proteins | sample 2277101 | NCBI WGS metagenome assembly SDBT01 (sample SAMN10404973, study PRJNA504765) | marine sediment metagenome | isolation source: marine sediment core GS10_PC15, 103 cmbsf | place: Arctic Ocean: Southern Knipovich Ridge | collected 2010
CCACCCCGTCCGCGCCGGCCAGCGCGTCACGGAAGCCCCGCGGCGGGTCCTGCTCTGCGGCGGCCTGCGACAGGGCGTCCAGGTCGCCGGCGCGCAGGGCGGCGATCTCTCCCCGTTTGACCGAGCAGATGCGTTGCAGGATGTCGGGCATGTCGCGCATGGGAGTAGCTCCCGCTCGCGGCGGTCAGTTGAAACACAGAGGCACAGAGGACACAGAGAACGACAAAGGCAAGGTGGAACACGACGGCACGACGTAAAGGAAGACAGGTCTGAGGTCCTGGTGTTGAGTCGTCGTCTTGTCCTCTGTATCTCTGTGTTCCCTAGGAGCCCCCCCGGTCGACGGCCTTCTGGCCGATGTCGGTGCGGTACTGGACGCGCTCGAAGTGGATCTTCTGAACGGCCTCGTAGGCGCGCGCCTTGGCATCTGCGACGGTGTCGCCGCGGGCGGTCACGCCCAGGACGCGGCCGCCGTTCGTCACGGTCCGGCCGCCCTCCAGCCTGGTGCCGGCGTGGAAGACGACAACGTCCTTCATCTTGGCCGCGTCGTCGAGTCCCTCGATGGGCAGGCCCTTCTGGTAGGGGCCGGGGTATCCGCCGGAGGCCATGACGACGCAGATGGCCGGGCGCGGGTCCCAGCGGATGTCGACGTCTTCGAGCGTGCCGTCCAGTACGGCCAGCAGGACGGGCACCAGGTCGCTGTCCATGCGCATCAGCAGAGGCTGCGTTTCGGGGTCGCCCAGGCGGCAGTTGTATTCGAGCACCTGCGGCCCGTCGTCGGTGACCATGATGCCGGCGTAGAGCGTGCCGCGGAAGGGCTTCTCCTCGCGGTTCATGGCGTGGACGGTCTGCACCAGTACCTCCCGCTCGATCTCCGCGCTCAGCGTCTCGGTGATGACGGGGGCCGGGCTGTATGCGCCCATGCCGCCGGTGTTGGGGCCCTGGTCGCCGTCAAAGGCGGCCTTGTGGTCCTGCGAGGAGGGGAAGACGGCGATGGTGCGTCCGTCCGTCAGGGCGATCATGCTGGCCTCTTCGCCGGACAGGCAACTCTCGATGATGACCTGGTTGCCGGCGTCCTTGAACTCCTTGCGGATCATGATCCGGTCGATGGCGTCGTAGGCGTCCTTGAGCGTGGGGCAGACGATGACGGCCTTGCCCGCGGCCAGCCCGTCGGCCTTCACAACGATGGGCGCGCCGACCATATCGAGGTAGGACTTGGCACGCTCCTGCGCGTTGAAGACGCGGAAGTCGGCCGTGGGGATGCTGTGGCGCTGCATGAGCTGCTTGGCGAAGACCTTGCTCCCCTCCAGGCGGGCGGCCTGGCGGTCCGGCCCGAACGCGCGCAGCCCCGCCGACTCGAACGAGTCGACGATGCCCTTGACCAGCGGCGCCTCGGGGCCCACGACTGTCAGGTCGATGGCGTTCTCGCGCGCGAACTTGCGCAGGCTCAGGATGTCCTCGGCGCCGATGTCCACGCACTCGGCGATCTGTGCGATGCCGGCGTTGCCCGGCGCGCAGAACACGTGGTCCACCATGGGCGAGTCCGCGATCTTCCAGACCAGCGCATGTTCCCGATCGCCGCCGCCGACCACTAGGATCTTCATCCCCGACCTTCCCTTCGATAACGTTCAGAACGAGCAGGCGCAAGTATAGCCGTGCCCCTGCGGCCGGTCAACCGGGGCGCCGGCCGCGGCCCGCGACGCATAGTGCGGCGGTGGCGCGCGACTACATGATAGGCGACAATGCGCCGCCGGAGCCGGAGGACGACGATGGAATCCGACGCTGTCCTGATGCGGGCCTACAGCCGATCGCGTGACGCCGATGCGTTCCAGGAGCTGGTGCGCCGCTACGCGGGATACGTCCACGGCGTCTGCCTGCGGATCACGGGCAACCGCCAGGATGCCGAGGACGCCACTCAGGAGTGCTTCCTGTCGCTGGCGCGGGCCGCGGGCCAGATCAGAAGGTCGCCGGCCGGCTGGCTGCACGCGGTGGCCACGCGCCGCGCCATCGACACCTTGCGCCGCCGGGGGACCCGCACGCGCCACGAAGCCAACGCCGCCAGGCTGCCCGTCGACCGCGAACCCACCTGGGCCGAGGTCTCGCCCTACGTGGACCGTGCCCTGGCCGGCCTCCCCGAGACGCTGCGCACCGCGCTGATCCTCCACTACGTGCAGGGCCGCAACCAGAAGGAGGTCGCCGCCGAGCTGGGCGTGCACCAGTCAACCGTGTCGCGGCGCATGGCGAAGGGCATTGAACTGCTGCGCCGCAACCTGAAGATGGCGGGGGTCGTCGCCCCGGCTGCCGTCCTGGCCCCCATGCTGGCAGCCCACGCGTCCGCCGCGGTCCCTACCGCCATCATCGCCGCCCTCGGCAAGATGGCCATGGCCGGCATGGGCGGCAAGACGGGCGCGGCGGCATTGCTGTCCGGCGCCACGGCGAAAGCGACGGCGGTCGTGGCCGTGGCAGCTGTCGTGACGGGTGCCGTCTTGGTCGCTCAGCAAGCGCCCGAACCGCCCGCGCCACCCCCGCCCGCGACGGCGGCAGCGCCGAAGCCGGCCGCCGTGGAGTCCGAGGGAGAGTTCCGGGTCAACGAGATCATCCCCCTAGGCCTCGTGCTCGGGACGCCCGGGCGTCCCCGGACGGCCGAACTGGAGTGGATACGGTTCGACACGAGCTACGGCAACGCGTGGGGCGTGACCGCGCAGTTCGCCTGGTCGGCGGCCGAGCGATCCGATTGGCGGGTCGCGGTTGATCTGACCGACGCGCAGGGCAGACTGCTGCCGCACGGCTTGGACCGCGATCTCCGTTTGGTCTGTCTACCCGCACCCGTTGGTGCGCCGCCGCGGTACACGGCAGAAGTGGCGATCCCGCCGCGACACTTCGACCGACGCCGGCATGCGGCGCGCTTCGGAGTGCGTTTCGAGGCGGTCGAGTCGGAACAGACGCAGGCATCGGATGGACGGGCTCCCGCCCGGCGCACTCTCCTGAACGTGGTGGAAGAGGCAAGCGGCAGGCCCATCCCGTGGGCCGTCGCGGCCGTCACCGAATACCGGAAGGACGCTCCCAGCCAGCGGTGGCTTCACCTCGCCATCGCGGATGCAAAGGGGATGTGTGACCTGCCGCTACGTGAAGGTCCGCTCCGCTTCGACACGGTAAGGGTGCAGACGGAAGGCTTCGCGCCGACCAGCCCGTCCTGGCCGCAGGAGCGGATTCCGGGCGTCCCTGTCCTGGCCCATCTCGAGGGGAAGCACACCATGGGCATGCCGGAGGCCAGGACGGTGGGCGGGCTGGTGCGGGACACCGAGGGGCAGCCCGTGGCCGGCGTGGCGATCCACGTGATAGGGAGCGTCCAGACGACCGGCGGCCTATCTCGTATCGAGCGAGTGGCAGTGACCGACGCGGCAGGTCGGTGGCGCCTGACGCCATGCCCGGCCGGCCTTGAGCGGGCGCAACTACTGACGTTGAAACATCCTGACTACATCCGTCGGCCCCGTTCGGACATCGCCGTAGGACCCGATCTGACGCGGCTGCTCGAAGGAACCCACGTGCAGGAGGTCGAACGGGGCATCACGGTGTCGGGCGTCGTGACGGACGAGAGAGGCGCCCCCATCCCCGGCTGCTTTGTGACCATGGCCCCCAGGAGCTACGGAAGGTGGCACTTCGGCTACGCGCATGCGTTCACGGGTGAGGACGGACAGTTCCGGTTCGGCAACGGTCGTGACGACTGGACGGCAAGGGATGGCGAGAGCGAGCGTAGCCTGACGGCCGTGACGGCCTGGGCGCCGGGCTACGCGCCGGTCATGAAGGAGGTCACCGTCGCGCCGGAGATGGGCCCCGTGGACCTCACCCTGGCGCCGGGGAAGACAATCAGGTGCCGCGTGGTCGACGCTCATGGCCGGCCCGTGGAGGGGGCCTCCCCGGGCGTGAACCCGCTCCCCGGCTACAAGCGGCTGAGCTGGCGCCTGCCCCTTACCGATGAGGAGGGACGCTTCAGCATCCACGACGCTCCCGACCACGAGGTGCCGGTCACCGTTCTCAAGACGGGGCACATGTCCCTGCGCGACTACATGATCGGCTACTCGCCGGAGGAGCAGATCATCACGTTGGAGCCCGAGCTCAGAGTGACCGGCCGGGTCGCGGACGCCAAGACCGGGGCGCCGATCACAGGCTACAAACTGGTTACCAAGCTCGTCGATCCAGACACCGGACGGACGCGCGACTACGATTGGTGGCTGCACGGCACGGCCCTGTTCGCGGACGGCCGGTACGAGCTGACCTTCGACGAACTGCCGGCCGGCAGCTTCCTGTTCGAAGTCAGGGCGGAGGACTACGTTCCGGTAGTGTCCGAGCCCTTCGGCGTGGACCCGCGGGAACGGACGATCGACTTCCAGCTTGAGCCCTGGCCATGGGTCAAGGGAACCGTCATGGGTCCCAACGGCGAGCCGCTGGCCGACGCCGACGTGCACATCATCCCCGTCGCTCAGATCGGATTCGTGACACTCATCGGCGGCCGGCTGGACGGCCACCCCGACCACGGCCGCGCCACGAGCCGGGGAGACGGCCGCTTTGGCCTGCCGTCACTGGCGGGCGAAAACTACTTGCTGGTGACCCATGCGGCGGGGGGCCGCTTGCTGACCGAAGACGAGTTGCCGCAGAACGGTTACGTCGACCTGCTGCAATGGGGCCGGATTGAGATTGTCCTCGGCGACGACCAGCAGGCGTCTGAAGGACGCCAGCTGGTCCGGCTGTTCCACCCAGCACCCCGCCCGGCAGGAGCCGGCAGGTTGAGATACGCTGATTACCTGGAGCCCGAGGGGGGGCGTCTCGTGGTGGCGAAGGTCCTGCCAGGTCCGGCCTCGCTGAGTTGCGAGGCAATGCCGGGCAGCAAGGCGGGCCTGCCCATCGAGGTCAGGCCGGGCGAGACGACGCGCGTGTTCGTCGACGGACTGACCGTTACTATCGGTGAAGGTGACGGCGCCGTCCGACACGACCTGCGGGCGCCGGCACTACTGGAGGCGGCACGGACGGGTGACCGGACGCGGATCGATGAACTCCTTGCGGCGGGCATCCCGACCGACGTCGCCGACGGGCAGGGCCGGTCGCCCCTCCACCTGGCCGCTGCCGGAGGGCACCGGGAAGCCGCCGAAGCCCTCCTGGCCGCCGGCGCGGAGGTCAACGCGGTCGACCACAAGGGCCGCACGCCGGCGGGGCTGGCCGTCATGGGGGGGCACGGCGGCGTGGCCGAGCTGCTCCGCGAGAACTTCGGCATCGAGTGAGCCCGGCGGCAGCGGCCCGTGGCCCTCAGCGGATGTGGCAGGTGCGGCAGATGGCCGTCATGGTCTCGGGGCGGCCGTCATTCTCCCAGCGCAGAAGGCCGGGGTTGGAGGCGTTCGCGTGAGGGTCGTGGCACGTGGAGCACTGCATGCGGCCCTGCGGGTCCAGGAGCCTCTCGGCCACCGTGCCGCCGCTCAAGACCCCCGCCGGCGCGACACTCGGGTCCAGCAGGTGGCCGTCCCGCATGGCAAGGGCGCTGTCGTAGACGAATGAGACAGGGTGGCTCGACGCCAGGCCCTCAGAACCGAAGGCGACGATCTCGTGTCCCTGCTGGGCCGAGGCCACGTATGTCCCGTCGTGGCACCCCAGGCACAGGCGCGTGTTCCCGTTGGGTTGACTCAGTTCGGCGTCCAAGGTCCGGCTTCCATACAGCGTGAAGTCGGTCGGACCGCCATACTCCCCGCGCATCGGCGCGTCCGGATCGATGGCATTGGCCGTGGGGCTCGCCACATGGCAGTCAGCGCAGGCAAGTGCGTCATGGCCGCCCAGGGCCGCAGGCGAGGCCGCGAGAACCATGGCCAATATGGCAACTGCCGTCATCCAGGTACGCACCGGTAGCGTCCTCCAGACAGGGCACGAAAAGCCACACGGGATGGGTGTGCCAGTCGAGCGCCCCACACGCCGTCAGGCCCGGGGGAACGGCACGCTGTCACGATGTCACTTTGCGACTTGCCGTCCTACTCAGGCAAGTGGTGTGCCATCCGTGTCATATTGCATGACATTCGTGTCATAGTTGGGTCGAAAGGGCTTCCGGGCCGGGAATTCGCCCATCTGGCAGGGCGCGTGGAGTTGGGTGACCGTGACGCGTTTGTAGGCACGTGCCTATCCGTGAGGGCCTCTGCCTGCCCCGACTCGGTCTCGTCATGGGCGATGACGACCCTGAAGACCGGCGTTTTGCGGTAATATCATGGCCGCTCGGCTCTGTAAGGAAGGTAGAACTGCATAGGGAAAGGGAACCGACGTGTCCGACGGCGAAGCGGCACTGCTCCAGCGATACGCGCGCAGCAGCGATGCGGACGCATTCCGCGAGCTGTTCGAGGCGCACCAGCACATGGTCTACGCCGCGTGCCGGCGCGTGTTGGGCAGCCGGGAGGACGCGATGGACGCCGCGCAGACCTGCTTCCTGAAGCTGGCCCAGAACGCCGGCCGCCTGCGCGCGCCCATCGCGGGGTGGCTCCATAGGGTGGCAGTGAACACATCGATCAACGTGCTGCGGCGCGACGCCTCCCGCCGGGTCCGGGAGAAGGCTGCGGCGGGGCTCAGGCCTGCGGCCGATCCGGCGTGGGAAGACCTGAAGCCCGAGATCGACCGCGCCATCGCCGCCCTGCCCGCGCGGCTGCGCGTCCCCCTGGTGCTCCACTACCTGGAGGGCCGCAAGCAGGTGGACATCGCCGGGCAGCTCGGCATCAGCCAGCCGGCGGTCTCCAAGCGGCTGGGCGTCGCCACAGAGGCGCTGCGCAAGGGCCTGACGAGGGCGGGGGTGGCCGTGTCCGCGGCGGCACTCGTGCCCCTGGTCTCGGCTAACGTCGCCGAAGCTGCCCCTCCGGCACTGGCTGCCGCCCTCGGCAAGATGGCCGTGGCGGGGGTCGGCACATCCGGCGCCGCCGTCGGGACGGCCGCCGTCGGGACGGCCGCTGTCGGGACGGCCGTCTCGGCGGGCGGGGCCGGCGCACTGAAGGCGGCCCTGGTCGGGGCCCTTGCCGTTGGCTCGCTGGCCGTCGGCACCGTAGCCGTGCGCATGGCAAGGAGCGACGAGGCGCCGCCGGTCCCCGTCGTACAGCGCGCGGCTGCCGCCGAGCCGGTCGCGGCGAACGAGGCGACGGAGGCCCGCGACCTCCCGGCGGACGCAGTGGAGCGCATCTTCAGCGCCGTCAGGTTCAACAACCTCGACGAGGTGCGCAGTCTGCTGGACGCCGGCGTCGACCCGAACGTCCGCAGCCCTACCGGCCTGCCGCTGCTGCACCTGGCCGCGGGGCGCCAACGCGAGAGGATCACCGCGCTCCTGCTTGACCGCGGGGCGGACGCAGCGGCACGCGACGACCGAGGCTGGACGGCCATGCACCGGGTCGCCCGGCTTGGCAGCGCTGAGATGGTGGCCTTCCTGGCCGAGCGCGGCCTGTCGGTCGACGTCACCGACTCGCACGGCAACACGCCACTACACGAGGCCGCTCAGGCGGATACCGCCGCGAGCGTCACCGTTCTGCTCGGGCTCGGGGCCGAGGCGGACGCCCGCGCGAGTTCGGGCTTGACGCCGCTGAACCACGCGGCTGCCGCCGGCCACGAGGAGATCGTGAAGCTGCTCCTGGCGGCGGGGGCCGACCCGAACGCGACCTACGGCCGGGGCCACACGATCCTGGGCAGGGCGGCCAGCGGCGGCCGGACGCGCTGCGTCGAGATGCTGATAGAGGCGGGGGCCGACGTCAACCACGCGAGCGATCTCGCCCAGTGGACGGCCCTGCACGGCGCGGCCCGCGGCGGCGACCGGGCAACGGTCGAGGTGCTGATCGAGGCCGGCGCGGCGGTCAACGTCGTCGACAACGGCGGGCGGACGCCCTACGACGTTGCCGCCGCCAACGGCCACACCGAGACGGCCGAACTCCTGGCCGATCACGGCGCGGAGATGACCATCCACGCCGCCGCCGGCCTGGGCGACCTGGACCGCGTGGAGGAGATGCTCGCCGCCGATCCCGGCCTGCTCGAGGATACCGGGGGGGCCGCAGACACGCCACTGGAGGTGGCCGTCCAGGCCGGGCAACTCAATGTCGTCGAGTTCCTGCTGGAGCGGGGAGCCGATCCCGACGTCGGGCGCGATCGGCACGAGGCGCCCCTCCACACGGCCGCCAAGAGCCGCAAGCGGGACGCCCTGCGCATCCTGAAGGTGCTGCTCGAACATGGGGCCGACCTGGACGCTCGCAACTTCGCTTCCGAGACGCCCCTGCACGTTGCCGTCTGGCAGACGCGGCCCAAGTTCGTAGCCGCGCTCCTGGAAGCCGGGGCCTCGCCGAACGCCCGCGCCAACCATGGGAAGACGCCCCTTCACCACGCCACCGTGCACCGGCGGGTCGTCCGCATGCTCCTGAAGGCGGGGGCCGACCCCAACGCCGGTGATGCCCAGGGCTTGACCCCGCTGGAGACCTGCGGAACGGGCCGCGCCCGTGCCATCATGCTGGCCGGCGGCGCCGTCGAAACCATCTTGACCGCGGCACGCGCGGGGGATCTGGCCAAAGTGCGCCGGTTCCTCGCCGAAGACGCCGCCGCCGTTACAGAGACCGACAGCGCCGGCAACACGCCCCTGCATCGGGCGGCCTCCAAGGGGCAGGCGGCCGCCGTCGAACTGCTCCTGGCGGCCGGCGCGGACGTGGACGCCTTGAACGACCGGGGCGCGGCGCCCTTGCACCAGGCCGCTGCCGCCGGGGACGCAGCGACCGTGGCCGCGCTGCTGGCGGCCGGGGCGGACCCGAGCACGGCCGACAACGACGGCGCCACCCCACTGCACGTGGCCGCAGAGCAGGGACAGGCTGAGCTGGCCGAAGCAATCGCGGTCGCCGGCGCCGACCTGAACGTGACGAACCACAACGGCCGGACCCCGCTCGACGCGGCCGATGAGAAAGAGCACGCTGCCGTCTCTGATCTGCTGCGCAGGCACGGCGCCCGTCCCGGGCTCATCTGTGCCGCTCGGGACGCCGACCTGGCCGCGGTCAAGGCCTTACTCGCCGATGACCCGCTGCTGGCCGACCCGGACGACAAGGACGGCCGCACCGCGCTCTACTGGGCCGCCCGAGGCGGGCACGCCGAAGTCGTTGCGGCCCTGCTGGCCGCCGGCGCCGACCCCAACGCGATGGACCGTTGGGGCAACACGCCGCTGACGACCGCCATCAGCAACGACCACCCCCAGACCGCCCGGCTCCTGCGCGACCACGGCGGCATCGAGTGAGCCCGGCCCCGCCTCCCCGGACCTGTACTTCGTGGGTCCGCGTCGATATCCCGCGTTGCGGGCGTGTATTAGACTATAGAACGCCCCAACGCGAGGATCGCACATGGCCGAGTCCGAGGAAGTCCTGCTCCTGCAGTATGCCCGCGAACGAGACCCAGACGCGTTCCGCGTGCTGGTCGAGGGCCACCAGGGCATGGTCTTCTCGGCGTGCCGTCGCGTTCTGGGCAACCGCGAGGACGCGCTGGACGCGGCGCAGAACTGTTTCCTGCAATTGGCCCGCAACGCCGACGGTCTGCGCGCCCCCATCGCGGGCTGGCTCCACATGGTGGCCGTGCGCACCTCCCTGAACGCGCGTCGCGACCGCAGCGTCCGGCGTGCGCGGGAGGCCGAGGCGGCCCGGCGTGCCATGCCCGGCGCCGAGCCGTCCTGGCGGCAGATCGAACCCGACATCGATTCGGCCATTGCCTCGCTGCCAGAGCCGTTGCGCGTGCCCCTCGTGCTCCACTACCTGGAGGGCCGGAAGCAGGCCACGGTGGCCGCCCGGCTCGGCGTCACGCAGTCCACGGTTTCATTGCGGTTGAGCAAGGCCGTCTCCCTGCTGCGCGAGCGCCTCGGATCGTCAGGGGCGGCGATGAGCGCCGTTGGGCTCGGGGCCGCACTGTCGGCGAGCAGCGCCCAAGCGGTGCCCCCGGCACTGACCGCCGCCCTGGGCAAGATGGCCGCTGCGGGGGTCGCGGGCCTCACGGCAACGGCGGCGACAACGCTGGGAGGGCTGAGCATCGTGAAGGTGTCGCTGATCGGACTGGGGATCGCCGCTGCCGTCATGGCTGCCGTGGGGCTCAAGGGAGCCGACGAGCCCGCCGCTGCGCCGCCCGGACCGCCGGCAGCGGCGCCGGTGATGCCCGAACCGGGGTACGCGTTCGGTCCCGTCGTAGAGCGGACCGTCAACGACGACAACTCGGGCACCAACATGCTCATCGACCTGGACACCGGGGCGCTTCTCGGCCCGCCAGAAGACCGGGCGCAGCTCCGGAGCACGGCCGACTTCATCCGGTGGCTGTCCGAGCAGGGGGTTGACGCGGTCTGTGAG
>SDBT01020433.1_pt1 | contig 10354 bp, 13 predicted proteins | sample 2277101 | NCBI WGS metagenome assembly SDBT01 (sample SAMN10404973, study PRJNA504765) | marine sediment metagenome | isolation source: marine sediment core GS10_PC15, 103 cmbsf | place: Arctic Ocean: Southern Knipovich Ridge | collected 2010
CAAAACCTGTGTAAGTAGCTTGCCCTTGGGTAATTATTATGGTGAGTGTTTGTAGGCAAAAGCTTTATACTATCAGGCAAATACTGCTTCACTCACCATAATGTAACACTCTACATAATGTCTCTTATGGTGAGCTCACCATAAGAGACATAGCTTTGCAACAAGGTTATTTGAGAAAAATGTAAATATCTTTTTAGTCCAGAGGTTACTGGGTCACAAGAGCTTAGATGCTACTAAAATATATATTCATTTTGATAGTGGGAGTTATAAGGAAGCAATAGGAGTGTTGTAAGTAGCATTACAATATGACAAACAATCAAGAAGTATTATAGGGATTCCAATGTTAGGAGGTTTATACAAAATTGTTTACAGTCTCGATTCCACATTTTTATCTAACCACTCTGCCCTGTCCTTTAGCCATACTCTCATTCTATCAATTTCTTCAATATAAGAATCAGGTTCACCAAAAGGTACTATGGACCAAAAATCCCATCGGTTAAAATTTCTGGCCTGGGCGTCTGATAATTCCTTGACATAAACATCAATAATATCTTCAATACTCTGGTCACTTAGAACACTTTTTCGAAGCTCTTTCCATCTCACATTGAGTTTATTCGTAAAATAGTCATCCATAAAAAATCTTGTAGCCCATTGCTTTTTAGTATATGTCCACCCTGTTGCCAGGTTATACTCTTTTGCCTTGTCATACTCGGGTTCCGTCATTGAATTACCAGCCAAAAAGCCTGTATAATATATCTTGCCAGTCGAAAAGTCAAAATCCCAAACCGGACCAAATTTAATCTTACCATCAATATCTATAGTAATTAAAGTACTATAATTAAAAGTGTCAAAATTTTTGAATAGTTCATTAATAATAACATAATCAACTAGGGAATCCATATCAACATATCTGTAGTAACCTTTTATGGGATCATTAAAATCGTCACTATATAATAGTTTAAGAAATTCATTTAAGTAACCAGTTAACCATTTTTTTTGTTCCTTACTTATTTCATACTTATTTGGATATTTAATTTCTAAAACTGTGCCGTTATATGTTTTTATAACCACATCATCTGTTCTTACTTTATCAGGCTGGGTTATTTCCAGGATAAATTCATTTTTAATACCTTTATCATACGAATAAGTCGAATTAATATTGGGATTATTTGCAGCAATATCTGATACTTTTGCAATATCAACTCTGTTCTTATCAGCTTTAATACTTTCAGTCAATGAATATACTCCGGAGTAATTTCCGGTATTTTCAATATCACCTATAAATAATTCCATAAATACATTTCTTGGTGCATATAATCCAATTTCATTGCTTAATTTAAATGCAACAGCATTTCTAATCAACGACTTGTCAATATATGGTCCAAATAATATCCAGTCGTTTTCTTTCGGTAACCCTAAAAGGCTGATATTTTTGGGATTACCATTAACATCCATTATTTCAATTCTATATTGTTTTTTCTCAAATTGATTTGAAGTCCATCCTCTCAACTTAATGCCAATATTCCCTTCAAAATATTGTGAACTGTCAATAATTTTTATTTTTCCTTCAATCATTTCGTTAATATTCAAATCTGAAATGTCAGTTGAAATATTTGCAACAGGTAGACTACCTGTTGTAATCCAGAGATCATATTCTTTAGAGGTATTATCCTCTTCTACTATCATGCTTCCATGAAAGATGTAATCTCTAAAATCAAATTTTTGACCACTGGTAATTTCTACTTTCCCTGATATATTACCTTTATTATTAACTTCTAATGGTAGGGTATAAAAAGAGAATTGCCCGGTCCTAGTAAAAACATATATATAAAATTCATGGATCCCGTTTGTGAGGTTTAATGTATTGATTTCAAATTCAAATCCTGAGTTCTTATAAAATGGATTTTTTAAGAAATTTGTAATATTCTGCCTTGGGAGCCTGATATTAGCTTTTCCAAGAAATGTTCCATTCCCAATCACTGGTCCATCAAATAAAAAAATGCTTCTAATTCCAAATTTGTCTCTAACGTCAAGATTTAGTGCCAACCCGTTTATTTGTATTATTCCTGCCACGACTGTATCTGATTCTGGTTTATCTATCAAAAGTAGTGTCTGGTCGGTTTTACCTACATTACGCATCAACCATACATATTCATAAAACTCTGAATATCCGGGTTTATCATTAATAATCCCATACGATTTTGTCTCAATATATACTTTTGAGCCAAGTTTGACATCATATTCAATTATCTGTAATGGATCTGATCCTAAGGGTAGTGAACAAAATATAGTATTATGATCTTCATATATTTTTGCCTCTGTTGAGCCTATTTTTAATGCATTTATTACAGGTTTATTTATCTGACCATCAAGCCACAATATCCTGTTATTTATAAATTCTTTCATGTATTTTATTTCAGAATCAAAACTAATCTTTGGAGATTTATAATCATTAAGATTAGAATTGAAAGCAATTACTTTAAAATTTCTTTCTTGCGCATCTCCAAGTTCCTCAAAATTTTTATCTATAATTTTGTTAATATTTTCAGGTGTTAACATCTCTTTTCTCAGATCATTCCATCTTGCTCTAAAGTTTTGCTGATATACCGGATTTTCATATAATCTGTTAAATAAAACATTTACTGTAAAACTTTTAAAAGATTCTAACCACTTAGAGTTACTGTCAATCCCAAAACTTGATATATAATAATCTCCCGGGCAAAATAAAAATTTCTGAGAAGTATTAATAGCATTACTTTTATAGATATACTGATTTAAAGCCGTATCATCCTGATTGCATGAAAGGAGAAAGAGTATCTGGTTATCTATTGCACTATTTAAGTCTATTATATTACCTATTTGTTCATTAAAAGTTTCATCAGGAGTATTTTTTATAAAATCAACTAACTCTGAAAGGGGGTCCATATAAAGCTCATCTAGCTGGGGGTCAGGCTCTTTTTGGGTAAAACCCTGGATTCCATTTGTAAAATTTGCAAATGTTTTTTCCGCTTCATAAATAGCACTATGTTTAAAATCCTTTTTATTGTATTTAGGTAAATTAAATAATTTTTTATTTACTCTTTCTTCGAGCAGATATACGCCCTTATAGTCGTCATCAACAAATATTTCAACATATTCTGACCTTGGAGCAATATCCAAATAGTTATTGTTACCAAGCATGTTGAAAATATCATATGCCAATTTTATTCTCATAAGGGATGGGTCATGATTCAGCGGGTTTAGTTTAAAACTTTTCGGATCTTCAAAATCAAGTATTTTTGGATTGAAATCCTTTATGGTATTTTCTTTTATATTAAAACTGTATGAAATCTTTTCATAATTTGACGTATTTCCCAAAGTTTTTATTTCTATACCGACATTAGACTGGTTTAAGCTAATGTCAGAAGAGAAAATATTTAATTTACAATCCAATCTCTCAACATCATCTTTATTGTCGGGAACTCCTTGAATATTCCCATTCTGGTCTGCGGTATCAATTTTTATAATTGGCAGATTTCCTGTGGTTACCAGTAGGTCATATTCTATTTTTTGGGTCCTGGTCTTTATAATAATTTTTCCCTGAAAGACAAAATCTTTAAAATCGTATGATGACCCTTTTGTAAGTTTTTGTTCCTGGGGATTTATTATTTTTTTTGTGCCATATGACAGTGGTTTAATATAGATATTTTCATTGTTAAAAGGAAAATTAAAGGACACCTCCTGAGCCTTAGATGAACCTTCCGGAATGGAGATAAATATTGTTCGGCTGTTATTATCTATGCTGGCTCTTTCTCCACCAATTGAAACATAATCCCGTGTAAATACCAAAAACAAAAGGGATATGATCAGGAATGCAGAAAGTACCAGTATTATTAAAAGGTCTTTCTTTTTATACATTTATCCTTCGTCCAGATCTCCTTCATAAGATACAAGTTTACTATAGGTAATGTCTTTAATGTCTTTTATCTCTGATAAGAGACCATTTATTTTGTCTTTTTTAAGCTTTATCTCTATTATGACCTGGGTTTTACCATCTTCTATTATTTTAGATCTCAACTTATACAGAATCGTATATTTTTTAAGCATCTCTTCTATTTTGGATATATCCAGATCCCTAGTATCCAGTATGAGAAGAAATGGTTCTATTATCTTAATCTTCTTTGATAATAGAAATATTACTAACCCGATAAAAAGCGCTGATACTACTGCAAGACTATAGGCTGATATACCACAGATAATACCATTTGTAATGGCCCAGAACAGGAAACCAATATCCTTTGGATCCTTTACAGCCATCCTGAACCTTACAATAGAAAGAGCCCCTACCATGCCAAGTGCCAGTATTATATTGGAGCTTATCACAATTACTGCAGATGTAGTGACAAGCGATACCATAACCAGAGTTATATTAAAATTCTTTGAATAAAGTACACCCGAAAAAGTTTTCTTATATATAAAATATATAAACATAATGATGGCAAATGCCACTATTAGATTTATGAGTATCATCCAGATACTCAAATCTTCATTTATAGTGACAATATTATCGATATTTAGTGAATCCAGAAATTTTTGAAAAGTTATTCTCTCCATATTTTACCTTTCTATATATCTTGATAGCGTGTATTTACTTATAGAGCATCTCTCAAATCTTGGAAGCTGTAGAATATTTTTTATCCAAATCGGCAAAGTATTATTAAATTTTATTTCCATAATAATCTTTCTATTATCTATAACATTAGACATTTTTTTATTTACAAACAAATCACCTATATCTGTCTCGGTCTTTTTTAAATCCCTGTCAAAGGTTATTCTTATCTGGTTAAGATTGTAGCTGTAGGCCTCCCTCGAATAATCAATCAGGACAACAGGTCTATAAAAGTCCATTATAAAATATTTATAGATCTTTGCAGCAATATTATTTTTATAATCTAGTAATTTTTCATGGTCTCCAGATATTATTTTTTTAATATCTGCATGTTTGATAAGAAAAGATTCTTTTCTGATCAAATTATTAAATTTATTTTTTAACTCCATCTTTATAAGATCAGGATTATAATTATATATTCTCATCCTGATCTTTTTTCTCTTTTCTACCCCATCGATTTTCTGGTAGTATTCCTTATTTGATTTATTGTCAAAATAAAGGCTCCTGACAATATATCCACCGTCCTTAGTGCAATTCTGGTCCTTAGCAAAGATACTGGAAACCTTACCGATAATACTGTGATAATCTGCAACGTTTATATAATATTTTATTTCCCGCCTGTTGAAAATAATATTTTTCATTTATTATTTTTTTTCTTGAAAATATAAAAAATTATACCATAAAGGATATTTCAAATATACTAACATCATAATCCTTTAATTAAATAATTCTTGTACTAATTAGAAAAATAAATTGAAATTTTACCCGTCCCTTGTATAATTGAAGATGTACAATATCAAGTCCATACAGTGGCAAAACTAAGGGCAGGCCAAGGAATTAACTTCTTATTTATACCGTTTATAGGCTAAGAAACTTACGGGGTCAGTCTATAAGCCGGGTTCTACACTAATCTATTATCTATACTATATTATTTGAATCTTCTTCTTAACAATAAGGTTGTCATTTCGTAAACTAAAGATATAGTGAGTTGAATGGTAGGGTAAATTTATTACTTCATCAAAATATTAAAACAAGTAGCTTTAAAATAAAATAATTCTTCTACTAGCTAAAAAATCAAGTAACAAATCTAATGATACTATCCTTAAAAAATGGTATAACAAATATATAAATGCAGATTAATTTCGAGGGATCTTCAAATACCACTACTTGGTATAAACTGCCCGGTACATAAGCCGAGTTATAATCTTCTAAAAATGCTTAAAAGATAGAGACGAGCAAGTGAGTTTGCCTTGCCCCCTACAAGGTTTGGGTCTAATTGTTCTTTTGATATCTCTTTAAAAGTTAAGAAATATGGCATAGTTTATACCTTCTTCCCTCAATGAGGGGGAATCCCTGCAAACATACGCCGTACTCAATATCCACAATTTTCATAAAGTAAAAAATAGTATTAAACCTGTGAAAATTGGAATAAATAAGTTGTCCCATCCTCTGCCGAATACCGCCTCAACGACTGTCAATAGTAACGAACCGCCAAATATGAGTAATGTCTTGTTGAGAGCAAGAGAGGTATCGCTTACATACAAAACACCGAATAAAATAAAAAATGTGATCAAAAAGAAAACAAAGCTACCCTCTATTGTCTTCCTTCCAGTTATATTATATGCCACTCTTCCATATTTCGCACCAACAATACCTGCAAGACCGTCTGATAGTCCGAGAACCAAAGCGGCTCCTTGAAAAATCAACCGATTTGTTGGCCAAAAAATAACGGCAGTTAAAATTAGGCTTGGAATAAAAAGTAAAGCCCCTATACTTTCATCGTTTATTTTGTGAATGCTCTTCAACAAATTTCTCCGTTTTGAAAACACTAAAAGCAAAGTAAGTCCCATGCCAAGAATAATTCCAGTCTCTAAATTTATAAAAAAAGGAATTAGTGAAGCAACTACTCCACCTCCAATATGGACAATCTTATGAGTTATCTGTGCAGGTATTCCCTTTTTGTATAAAACCTCTCCGCATCCGAAGACGATTAAACCAAGGGATAAAACTATCAATAAATTTAAAACATTAGTTGCTATCATACTTTTTGGACTAAGTCGTTTTGTAAATCCAATTTAATATTCATGCCGTTTGCAATAACGTCAGTAGCATGCTCGACTCCCATAATGCACGGTATATTCAATTCCCGAGCAATAATAGCGGCGTGGGATAACATTCCTCCTCGCATTATTAGAATTACCAGTGAAATCTTCTTTATTGGATATTTAATATAAAACATTTTCTTCCTTAATGAACTAAGATTAGAAATAATTATAGATTTCTATCTCATGAAACAATATATTAAATACTATTTTTGTTTCCTTGCTAATATAAAGGAATTTATTGCTAATATAAAAACTAACAATGATATAACAATTGCAAGATTACTTCTATCGATCCAGGTAAGTTCATAAATTCCTAAGCCTAGTGAAATACCAGAACAGATATAAAGAAGTATTTTCATTTCAAACTCCTTGAATTCTATTAATCAATTCCTCTTTATAAATTATTAATTCTACTCCATAGAACACTATTCAAAATTTTAATTAAATCCTTCCTCCTAAGATTTCTTTCCTTATAAGAGCATTGGAACTGGATGATTTATCACAAGCTAATCTAAATTTCTCAACATCATCTTTTTAGCCATTCTATTTCTAATCCCTGTTGTTTCAGTATATCAATAATAAAATACCACTATAAATACTATATAGATATATATTATAATAAATAAATATAATAAATATTGATAATTTATGGTTCTGAAAAATAGTATAAATGTTAAATTCCCTTATGTTTACACTACGTAATACAATATTCAAGGGAGATTAAAATCATGGGTTATGAATAGTATAGGGGTATAGAAAATCTTGTCTTGGCAATTGGTATAATACTATCAATATTTGAAGGACACAAGGCTCTGAATGGGTTTGAACTATGATTAGATAAGGATTATATCTAACTGCTACCCTATATGATACAGGGTATACCATCCCCCCAAGGTATGCCTTATTTCAGCAAAGACGTTAAGACCGTTTTGAATAAAATATTAAATTACCTTAAACTTTTCTTATATTTATCCCTAAAATATATAGATAATATTATTAAACCTATTGGAATTATTAGTCTAATTATCCAACTAGAGTAATCTATCCCTACAGACCATTTTAAAAAGTTATCTAGAAAATTGAAAATAATGAAATTTAAAATATTAAAGCTTATTGCTAAACTCATTACTGAAAAATATATATTTTTATTCTTAATCCGAAGCAAATATATTAAAAATATTAATATTATTAGTAAATTAATAATAAATGAAATGAAATAAAATGGATTTATGAAACCACCAAAGATAAAAAAATTACTAATAATGGAAGAAGAATTTCTCATGTTTAGCATGTAAACCCATGTCGAAATAACAAATATAGAAATAAAATATAGGATTGACACAAATTCTCTTATATACTTCATTTCTTCTCCAATCTCTTTAATATTTTTTTTCTATAACTTCTTTTACATTTATCTTTATTTTGACATTTGGTCTTTCCATAAATAAGTATATCTTTATTTTTATAATAAGTATCTTCATTATTACAATAAACAGATTTTCCAGATTCATAATGTCTTATTTGTCTTTGATTTAATAAGAAAGGTACCCCACAATAATTACATACAGCAATATTTTTTTCATTAATCAAATAATAAAGTAATTCTAAAAATAATATTGTTTATAAATTTTTGTTAGTGAGGAGAGGAGTATTTTATGAATTATTGTACCAACTGTGATAAAGAATTTACAAACTTGGATAAACATCTTAATTCTGAAGAGCATAAAAAAAATTCAGTTAATGAACATGAAAGAATAATGAAAAAAATTGGGAAGAGAATGAAATCAATTAATCCCTATGAGTATTATAGAAATATAAAAAAATATCATGATGGTAAGATCCCAAAAGAGAGAAACAATAAAGGTAATAAACTGTGTCCTTTGTGTAAAGTAAAAGCGGGCAACCTATATAGGCAGAGTTTTTCAGCACTGCATAGACATAATGTTCTAAAAAAAAGTAACGAGAAAAAAGCCACTCTAAAAGCATATAAAAAACATTCAGATAAATATAATTCCAAGGATATATATGAACTTAATGAATAAAAAGGAAGACAAGATTCCTTTCTGGACTGCTGCAAGAGAGGACTTAAATGATAAAGAATACAATGAATTAAGGAGGTATGTATATGTCAGAGACTAAAGAGATTCCAGAGATTATAGACTTTGAAGATTTGATGACACTACTAGGGTGTTCGGAAGGTACTATAAGAAGATTAATTAAAAAATGATATTAAAAGTATTATCCAAAATCCTCAAAATATTAAAAAATATATATTGAATAATAGTAAAAAAAGCCTAACTGATAATTTCAAGGCTGTTGAATTTGAAAATAAAAAAGATAAAATAAACAAAGATATTGACAGACTCTTGGAGTTATATTTAAATGATGAAGTTCCTGATTCAATTAAGAAAAGCAGTATTGCTGATAAACTAAAAAAGAAAGAAGTAGAGCTAAAAACAATTGATAAGGTAATATACGAACTTAAGAATAAAGAAGAATTAAAGAAACTCAAAGAAAAGAGAATTAATAGTTTAGAAAATACTCTTAGGGATTTAAAATTAGGTATAAATAAATTAGATGAAATTGATTGGAAAAGAATAATAGCAAAAATTATAGATAGAATAGAAGTAGATTCTCAAGGTAGGACTACTAGGGAATCTAAACTTGATCTTTACATACATAATAATTTTGGAAATTTAGAAGCAGAAAAAATTACCCCGCGCTGGGCGAATGGCGGAGATAGTAAACCCAGTGAAGACCTTAAGAATATAGAAATGCTACAATCAGATTTAACAGACATTGAGAAACACTCATTTAATCTAAATCTTACCTTCAAAAAAAAAATAAAAATATTTTGATATTTCTATAGTTCAAATTATCAGTTGGCGTACAGTAGTGGTTCACGGATTGTCTCCTTAGTCCGCGAAGTGGCAACCTGAAATTTAAGAAGCTGATAAAGATAATATAAGCTGAAATTCAATTTATTTTTCTATTTAGTACAATAATTATTTTAGAAGTAGTATAATATAAATATAAATATTAATCTTTTTATTATAATATATTAAAGAATAATAGGAAGGTAAGTATAAATGTTTAAAAAATTAATTTTACTTATAATTGTGATTTTTTTTAATTTGGTTTTAGTTTCTTGTACTCAGAATATACCAGATATTTCAGAGTCTATTGAAGAAATTAATAGAATTGATGATAAAATGGAGCAAATAGACAAAGAAATTGAAGAGCTAGAAACCGAATTAAAAGATAAAGAGTAGTAAATATAATCAGTATATTAAGAAAAAAGAAAAGATTATAGATATTTTATCTCCCTAATTTAATTATTTTCATTTTGATAATCCACCTATATTCTGAATGTCTGGCTAAACAGAGAGTCTAGACAATTTTCTATATATTCAACGCCATTATAAGTGACCAAGTTAACTAAAGGTTTCATAATCGCTGGAGTGACCCCATTGGGTTAGACACGTTGTTAACTAAAAGTAGTTAAGTTAGAATAACTGATGAGACTAAAGAAGAAGAGGAGGTCTCACCAGTGAGAACAAGAAGAACATTTACAAATGAGTTTAAAAGAGAAGTAGTAGAA
>SDBT01020434.1_pt1 | contig 10354 bp, 11 predicted proteins | sample 2277101 | NCBI WGS metagenome assembly SDBT01 (sample SAMN10404973, study PRJNA504765) | marine sediment metagenome | isolation source: marine sediment core GS10_PC15, 103 cmbsf | place: Arctic Ocean: Southern Knipovich Ridge | collected 2010
AGTTTGCCATTGCCAGCTTATGCTAATAATCAAAATATATTTTTGCATGAGCACTTCAATGACCTGAATAACTGGAAAGCACTTCACTTCCCAAAAATCAAGAAACATACTTTATATACAATACAGACTGGCGACGAGATCAGTTATTTAAAAGCTGTGAGTAATGCTTCTGCCTCAGCGCTTATTTATAAAAAAACATTTAACGTTTATGAATATCCTATCGTTAAGTGGCGGTGGAAGGTAGAGAATGTGTATGATAAAGGAAATGCCAAAACTAAGAAGGGAGACGATTATCCTCTAAGGATTTATATCATCTTCGAATATAATCCTAAAGAGGCACGGTTTTTTGAAAAGCTGAAATATAAATCTGCCAAATTGCTTTATGGCGAATATCCTCCTCATAGCAGTCTTAATTATATCTGGGCTAACAAAGAACACACGGAGACTGTGATTATCAGTAGTTATACGGATAAATCCAGAATAATTCCCCTGCAAAGTGGAGTCTCGAATGTGGTGACATGGCAAACAGAGAAAATTAACATTATCGAAGACTATCAAAGAGCCTTCGGCACTAAACCACCTGCTTTTGCGAGCTTAGCCATTATGAATGACTCTGATAACACCGGTGAGAGTTCTGTTTCTTATCTTGATGATATTAAGGTTTTAAGAGAGAATAGCGAAAATGATTCCAAACTTTAAAGAAGTAATGAAAACAATAAATCCAGGAATTTTACATTTTGATAAACTCCTGACACTGCAGGTAAATCTGGGAAATATCTGTAATCAGAACTGTGAGCATTGTCATATATCTGCTGGTCCGGCGGGTGACAGGATTATGGAAAAAGAAGTTATGGAAGAGATTCTTGTTTTTCTTGGTAACCACAAAGGACTTATTCTTGATATTACCGGTGGGAGTCCAGAAATGAATCCCAACTTTAAATATTTTGTTGAAGAAGCTTCTAACCTTGTTTCACGTTTAATGGTGAGGACAAATCTGACTGTGTTCTTAGAAGAAGGAATGGATTGGATACCTGGGTGGTATAAAGAACATAGAGTCGTTCTTATGGCTTCACTGCCCTGTTATACTGAAGAAAATGTCGACAAGCAGAGAGGAAATGGTGTTTTTAAAAAAAGTATAAGTGCACTTAAGAAATTGAACAAATTAGGATACGGAAGCTCACTGGAACTAAACTTGATCTATAACCCTGGTGGAAATTATCTGCCGGACTTTCAGAAAAAACTTGAGGAGGATTATAAGAAACAACTATTTGAAAACTACGGAATCAGATTCAACAACCTTTTTGCAATTGTGAATGCACCGCTTGGTCGTTTTATGAACTATCTTGAATCTAATGGACTGACTGAACAATATTTTCAATTACTAGTTGACAACCTAAATCCTGATATTGCTGGGAATATTATGTGTAGAACTCTTATAAATGTGGACTGGCAGGGTATTTTATACAATTGTGATTTCAATCAAGCATCAGGATTGCCCATAATAAATAGAATGGGAAAAATCGTGAGAATCGATGACATACAAGAAGTAATTAAAGAAAGACATGAGATTATAATGGGCAATCATTGTTATTGTTGTACTGCTGGGGCAGGCTCCAGTTGTACGGGTGTTTTAGCAGGATGAATACTTACGGTAGAAACTGCATACTCTTCTTCGCAAAGTATCCAAGAAAGAGGGAAGTGAAACAACGGCTCTCAGCTGTCCTTGGTGAGGATTTGACTGTTGAGCTTTACAAAAACTTCGTAATAGATTCTTTAGTAACATTGAAAGAAAGTAGTGCTCAGTTATTACTATGTTGTTATCCACCAGACTCACAAAAAGAATTTTTGGACTGTGTGTTGGACATGCACAATGATTTTCTACCGCAGAAAGGTGCAGATTTGGGGCAGAGGATGAAATACTGTTTTGTTAATGCGTTCGACCGTGGTTTCCAGTTTGTCGTTGCTATTGGCAGTGATATTCCTGATTTGCCAGGTGAATTTATTAAGAAAGCATTTTCATCCTTGAAAACACATGATGTCGTAATAGGACCATCTTTTGATGGAGGGTATTATTTAATAGGGTTCAGGGAGAATAAGTTTATACCAGAAGCATTTGATGGAATAGATTGGGGAACTCATACAGTGTTTCACGATACACTAACTGTTTTACAAAACGCAAGATGCAAAGTACATACCCTCCCTAAGTGGAGTGATATAGATACCATTGCTGATCTGAAGCATCTGATTGATAGAAATCAGGATACAGAATTTAGCAACTCAAAGACAATATCTTGCCTCTCAAAGATTGCTGGATTACTCACGTGAAGGCTTCTTATAAGAAACGAATAATTTTACTTCTTATCATCCTGACCACAATTGCGATCGTCAGATTTTCCGGTGTCGACCGTTATCTAACGTTCGAGAACCTGGAGGAGAATAAATTTCGATTGCAACAGATTGTAAAGGGCAATTATCTGCGATCGGTTGGTGGGTATGTACTGCTTTACATAGTAGTTGTTGCATTTTCTATTCCTGGTGCTACAATTTTAACACTCAGCGGTGGTTTTTTATTTGGGGTAATATTAGGAGCCCTTTATGTAAATGTTGGAGCAACCACAGGCGCGGCACTGGCTTTCCTCTTTTGCAGATATGTGGCAGGTGAATGGGTTCAGGATAAATATGGAGATAAGCTCAATAAGTTTAATAAAGAACTTGAGGGAAATGGCTATCGTTATCTATTAGCATTACGCTTTATTCCTGTCTTTCCTTTCTTCATGATCAATATTTTTGCCGGTTTGACAAAGATTTCTTTGAGGACATTTATATGGACAACAAGTGTGGGTATATTGCCTGGTTCTTTAGTTTATGCCTTTGCCGGCAACCAACTTAATGCCATCGAATCTGTCGAAGATATTTTTTCTGCGAAGATTATAGGTGCATTTTCACTGTTGGCACTCTTCGTTCTCTTCCCTGTAATTGTAAATTATATTAAACGTAAGAGGCTGAAGTGACTGGGTTTAAAGGCAAGATTATTTTTAAAAGGAGTTATGAATATGGAAACTTCTATGCACGATGTCTCAGACAGTGGTAAGGAAAAACCAACACTGCTTTTTGTTTATAACGCTGACACCGGTTTATTTAGTGTGATGACTGACTATGCTCACAAAATAATTTCACCTAAAACATACCCCTGTAATTTATGTGCCATTACCTACGGCAATATGGGGATGAATAAAAAGTGGAAAGAATATATGAACAATTTAACTATCCCAATTGAATTTTTACATCGTGATGAATTTTTGAAGCGTTATAATTTTAAAAATACGCAACTTCCAGCTGCCTTTATAAAAAAAGGAGATGATATAACTGTGCTTATTGACCATTCTGAAATTAACGGGTGCACATCGGTAGAAGAGTTGATGGATCTGGTAACGATGAAGATAGAAAACGTAAGCTAGCTTTCACATGTTTCGCATTCTCTCAGCATTTTGGCTGACTCTTCTGGTAAAATAGTATTCACCTGTATATGTGTTCCTCTTTCAAAACCTCCCAAAATTTTTGTGCGTGGAATAAGCTGCATATGCCAATGATAGAAGGGTACATCTGACAAAGGATATGGCGCTGTTCTTAAAACGAAGTTAAAATCAGGATTATCTATAGAGATGCGAAATTTGTTGAGAACGGTATGTAAGATATCTGCAAGATTTTCTAACCTTATTCCCTCTATATCCTTCAGACCGGATCTATGAAAAGTTGGAACTATCCATGTTTCATGCTCAGCTCCAGCAGCATAAGGCACAAAGGCTACATAATCATCATTTTGATAGACCAACCTTATTTTTTCTTTTGTTTCGTAGCGCAGTATATCACATATGACACACGAACCATAGGTATCGAAGTGTTTCTCTGCCTCATGAAGGAGTGAACGAGTATATAGGGAAACTACCCTTGAACCAACCACCTGAGTATGAGAATGTGGTTGTGTTTGACCTGCCAAAACACCATAATTTTTAAAGATTATGGTCATGAGGTTATTAGGATTTTTTTTAACTCGTCATATCTGTTTACATAGACAGAAATAACATTTTTAATTTCATCTCTTGACATATTAGTAATGGTCTCATTATGTTTGTTGGTATCAATTACTATCTCATGGCTACCACAACCCTTCAGTTTTTGATATATTCCCTCCCTTTCAAAAGAATCAGGCACTAGGGGGCAAGTGTCAAATCTATCTAAAATCTTAAACTTGTTATCTATAACTCTTATGAGCCAGTTACCGTCTTTATCTTCTATCCTGTGTCTTTCTTCAACAGGAAATGTTTTTTCATTGCCAGGACAAAAAGGACATTCAGGATCGAACTTTTTATCAGAAACAGGCGTACCTATAATTTTGTTTAGTACAGCATTCGGCTTTTTTGCCCTTTCTGATGAGATAACTACCCACTCCTTAGTTGCTAGATTTTGGCGTAATTCAGACATAGGATTATTCCTCCTGAGACGTTTGTCTTGCACTATTGAATATTTGCTAGAGCTGGTGTTTTTTATTGATAATATTTCAATCTTTATATAAAGTATGTTTGCTATCCTGGTATTTGATATTCTAGCCAAGATGCTGTGAGAGCATAAGTCATTGTGCTGTAAAATGATGAGTATTGAAAGGAGGTGGTTATAGAGTATATAAGAATATATTGAAAGGTTTGCATAATAAATCTAATAACATTATCTAAAAATGAGGGGGTTGATTATGAAAAGAGAAAGGTTAATTGCTATAATCACTATTTTGATAAGTGTGTTTTGTATGACAGGACTTTCCTTTGCTGCTGAGGAAAAAACAGAAGAGATAAAGGTAGTAAATAAAATTATTTCCGTCACTGCTCGCGAAGGTTTACAACCTGCTACTCTTACATCTAAACCTGGCACTACGGTGATATGGGTGAACCACTCAAGACAGCCTGTGGAGATACTTTTCCTTGATAAAAAGGTTACACTTGCCTGCGGTTCTCCTGTAAACTTTTTTGTTGGCAAAGATGGGGCTTATGAATCAGCAAAAATTCCTTTTGGTGGTACTGCCAGCCTTTGTTTTACGGAAAAGGGTAAATTTGAGTATTTATACAAAGCTTCATCGACATTCTACCCTTTACAAAAGAAAGAATTTAGGGGATTTATTTGGATAAAATAGCTCTGCCCGAATTTCAAATACTTATGAAGATATTCAAATATGATATTAGCCCCTCAGGAAATTTGAGGGGCTTTTTTTGCTGGGTGACCCCAGTTTCAACCGGATAACTATAACGCATGCCTAGTCTGTCTCAAACAGGAATGGCAAAGAAGGCCTTCTGTATTACCACTTAAAAACTTTTTCCTAATAGAAACTGCCTTATTTCCATTCCAAATCTCTTCTATGCTATTCTCTCTCACGTTCCCCAGTATAGTCGTTCTTTCCCAATCAACACAGCAAAGCACCATATCTCCATTATAAAGGATATAAGCCTGGGTGAAAAGCCTCTTACACTGCAGGTAGGGCTGCCATGCTTTCAGATTTAACCCCTTACCTTTAATATCCCCTCGTGCTCTATTTTCTAAAGGCTGCATATGAAGACTTACGTCCCTTTCATCCCAATAGATTCTAATTTCATCGATCTCTGACTCAATCCACTTAGTTCTTACCATGGTGATGGTTACTTTGGGTTTTATAGCGTTTATCTTACTCTTTGTCTCTAAAAAATTATTGACGTTTTCTAAGGTCTTTCCATAGTCTAATCCCTGCATGCTTTTTTCATAAACTTCCTTTGAGATTCCATGAAAACTGATATTTAGTCTGTCTAAACCGCTATGCATTATCTGTTCTGCTATATCTTTTTTAAGGAGAGATGCATTGGTATTTAGCTTTATAGAGGGGGCGGAATGTTTTCTCTCGGCAATATACTTTATTTTCCATCCAAGTTCTCTGTCCCGTAATGGTTCGTTCATGAGATAGGGACTTATTCTTTTTAGCGGTTTTTTCATGCACTCATCAATAATCTTTTTATACAAATCATCTTCCATTTTCCCCTGGGGAAAGGGGTTTTTTGTCTTCCCGTTGGGACAGAAAATGCAAGAAGCATTACAACCCGTGATTGTTTGGATCTGAATATCTTCAGGAAAAGAAGGAACTGGTTTGTATGCATGAAACCATTCCTTATACTTACGGTTCAATATTCCGTCAGCCTTCTCTGAAACATAGTATTTCTTGCGTTTTTTTCTTAGCACGGTACTAATTCTGCCTTATCTTTTCTATTCCTGATAAGCTTAGCTGGAATCCCTGCGACAAATTTATAAGCAGGCATATCTTATACTACCACAGAACCAGCTCCTACCACAGCACCCTTTCTGATAGGAATTCCGTCCAGCACTTGTGCCCCTGCTCCGATGAGAACGTCATTTTCAACAGTAATTCCTCTGCCATACATCCCCTGTTGGCTGATGGGAACATCTGTTTTCTCAAAATGGTGAGTAGAAGCTATCAATGAGACATGGTGAGCAATCCTCACGTTATCTCCGACCTTAATACCCCCTATGGAGAGCAGAATGCTGAATTCATGGACATGACAGTTCATGCCAATCACAATTTTACTGCTTCGCGTTTTGAGTACTGCATAGGGATAGATATTGGTATTGTCTCCGATGGTAATTTCCCCCTTAAGCATGGCATGATGCTTTATTTTAACTCCAGATCCAAGAGTAATGGCCTTCTTTTTCCTCAATCGTGCTGTATAGTGGATAGAGGTTCTCCTCCCTTTCCTCATAATGTACCTTTTCTTATAAAACCAATGGACTATCCAGCTAATAAACTCTTCCATCTTTATCCTATTACGTAAACATTTTATGGGGGAAGCATAGTAAAATCACTCTTATGTGTCAACAATAATCTCTCGAATAATCTATCGAATTAGTACAACATATGGTGCTATCTGCAACGAACAAAGAACCGAATTTTCTTTACATAACTTGCCAAACCCTTGATCTAATATTGCCAGATTTTATTCAACATTTCTTCTGGTAATATCGTACTGTCTTCATTTGTGATTTTACTGAAATTTTTTATTGTACTTCTTTTGAGGCAACTAAGGCGTATTTGGTAAAGATAGGCCCAACAATTTCATAAAATACAGTTGTGGCAATGATGGTGGGAAACAGGATGTTTCCTACTTGAGGAAATTCTTCTTTAACAATGAGCGCAAGGCCTATGGCTACACCTGCTTGGGGTAGTAGACCCCAGCCAAGGTATTTTCTTATCTTATGCTCTGCCTTAGAGAGATATCCTCCCAGGTAAGCTCCTATAATCTTTCCTGAAGATCTTAGAATAATGAATGCAAGTCCAAAAATCCATACTCCTTGAAGAAGAGCAATTTCAAGATTAGCTCCAGCCAGGATGAAAAATACCAGATAAAGTGGTGCATCGACACTCTTTATGAGGTCAAAGAACTTAAAGGAGGTTGTGCTAATGTTAACCAGCACTGCTCCAAAAATAATATTGGTGAGGAGTAGAGAAAGGTGGAAATAAAGAGCCAAACCAGTGTTGAGTAAAAGGAAACCGAGGATGTAAATTAAAAGGTCTGATTTTAGTTTAATGTAGCGGGAGATAAAATTACAAGCAAAAGCAGTTAAACTGCCAAGGATAATAACAAAGATAATTTCTTTGATAAAAGGATAGATCACCTTAAACCATGAAGGATTAGCATCACCCTGTATCATATCTTTGGAGAAGGCGAAGGATAGGGAAAAAACAATAAGGCACCAGGCATCATCTATTGCTACTACACCAAGCAGTGTATTAGTTAAGCTTCCTCTTGCTTTGTATTCCCTTATTACCATCAGGGTAGCAGCAGGTGCAGTAGCTGATGATATGGCTCCAAAGAGGATGGCGACATATAAAGGCTGTTCGAGTAAAAAGTATAAACCCATTGTTACTAAAATGCATGGTAGAAAGGCAGCTATAAGAGAAATGTAGATGACAGGTCTGCCAATTTCTTTAAAGGAACTGAATAAAAAACTTTCTCCCAAACTGAATGCAATGATGCCCAAGGCAATATTAGATATAAGACCGGACGATCCTATAAGTTGAGGGTTGATCAGATTTAATAGGGAAGGTCCAAGAAGAATACCCGCAATGATAAAAGCTGTTACTGTGGGTAGTTTTATCTTCTGAATTAATCTTTCAGCCAATAGTCCTAAGAGAAGTATTAAGCCCAGGTTGAGGATAGTATTCACTCAATAACTCCTCTTTCTTTAAATAATAGATAAATAATGTCAAAGAGAGTGATGATTCCCACCAGAGTACCTTCTTTAACAACAGGCAACCCCTGTTTGTTGTGTAGTTTCATTAAAGAGCGAGCCTCTGAGATGGTTTTATTCTCTTCGATGGTAATGACGTTGCTTTCCATGAGGGCAGAAACTGATATTTTTTCTATCCACTCCGGGGTGATTTCAGCATCCAAGATATCCGTTTCTTCCTCTTCTACTTTGAGTGAAGGACTTCCTCTCAACATGCGGGTAAGACGTTTACTGTGTGGTTTGAAAATTTCCATTACACTTTCAATGCTGACTGTGCCAAGGATATGATTGCCTTCATCAACCACGGGGAATCTGTGGAAATGGTAAGTTCTAAATAGCTTTAAAAGTTCAATCAAATTGAGAGATGGTTTAACGGTGATAAACTTTTTGCTCATCACCTCTTTTACGAGCATAGGTTTTTCTCTATGATTATTATTTTTTTAGTTGGCAGTTGTCGGATAATTAGGTGAGCAGCGCAACCGAATAACGAGCGACTTTTTTATCCAGCATCCAGTATCCAGCATCACTTTGCGTAAGTGTATCTTTAAAAATAATTGACTCAAATGCTTAAGTTTTCGGACTATAATAAACGGCTAGTCATCCTCGACGGTACAGCAAGGTTTTTCCATTGCCTCAAGATCTTCAGATTCTAGAAGCTTTTTTATATCTCTTAAGAAATTGGCTGCGTTGATTCCATCGACCACGCGATGATCCATGGAAAGTGTTACTTTCATTAATTTAGTGGGAACGATATTTCCATCTCTTACTACAGGAGCATCCTTAATAGCACTTACTGCCAGGATGGCGGTTTGTGGTGGATAAATGATGGCGGCAAAGTCAGTTACACCCAGCATTCCCAGATTACTGATGGTAAAGGTTCCATCGGTGAAGTTGTCTGGAGAGAATTTCCCTGATTCTACTTTTTCTCTCAAATTTCTCACCCCCCTGGAGATTTCTTCAAGAGTTAATTTATCACAACCCTTAAGAATGGGAATGATTAATCCTTCTGGCAGACCGAAAACGATACCGATATTGACCTCTTTTTTTAGAATTAAACCTTGTTCAGGATAGATTGCATTGAGATAAGGATAGTTTTTAAGAGTTGTAGATACTGCTTTGATGATGACATCATTTATGGTTATCTTTTCTTTTCCTTCTGTTTTCTGTTTTATCTCTTCAAGTTGGTTGATGACTTTAGTCATATCAATTTCATAGCTTACATAAAAATGGGGAATGTGTTGTTTGCTATAGCTTACCGTTGCTGCAATAGCCTTCCTCATCTTGGAAAGGTCTGTGATCTCTTCAGTTGGAAGCACCTCTCTTTGAGCAAGGGGTAGAGCACCTTCCTTCACTGCCTTTTGTTCTCTAAAATCTCTTACGTCTTTAAGTGTAATCATACCACCATCACCAGTGCCTTCAACTTGGGTGAGATCTATTCCTCTTTGTTGAGCGAAGCTTCTGGCAGCAGGGGAGGCAGCAGTAGATGTTGTAGGAACCACTTTTAGCTTGGGAGCTGTTTTTATTTCTTGCACTGTTTTCTTCTTAGTCTCTTCTGCTTTTTTAACCGTTTTTATAAAAGGTTCTTCTTGAGGAACGACCTTATCCAGTTCTTCACCTATAATAGCAATAGGGGTTCCCACGGGAGCTTTCTCTCCTTCATGAACGAGGATATGTGAAAGGACTCCGGAGACAAATGATTCTACTTCCATTACTGCTTTATCTGTTTCTACTTCAAAAAGGGTCTCTCCCTGCTGGACATAGTCCCCCTCATTTTTAAACCATTTTAGAAGAGTTCCTTCTTCCATAGTGTCACTTAATTTGGGCATGGTGATTTCTTCTGGCATGTAGTAATCCTCTTAAAGGAGGCTGATAGCCGCCTGTATGTGACCTTCTGACTGAGGGATAGCCGCACGCTCAAGATTTTTTGCGTAGGGAAGCGGTGTTTCTTTTTGACATACGCGGCTAACCGGCGCATCTAAATCATCAAAGCAATGCTCTTGCTGGCCTCCCGCCGCTCGGATTATTTATGGATATTTTA
>SDBT01020435.1_pt1 | contig 10354 bp, 8 predicted proteins | sample 2277101 | NCBI WGS metagenome assembly SDBT01 (sample SAMN10404973, study PRJNA504765) | marine sediment metagenome | isolation source: marine sediment core GS10_PC15, 103 cmbsf | place: Arctic Ocean: Southern Knipovich Ridge | collected 2010
TCTCTCCTTTGACTTCATCTGCAATCACTGAGCTCTCGATACCGCCGATTAGTCCAACAATAAATGCAACAGATCCAACAATTTCTGCAATAAACTTATAGCCTGGGTTAATGCCTTCCTTTACTATCAACACGAAGCAAATACCACTGATAAGAAAGCAAAGCAATGTAACCCATTGTGGTATAAATGCTGAATCTTTCATTTTCTTTCTATACCGGGATGGGTAATTTTCCCAATGGTTTATACTAGAACTGGTTGCTTTTTCCATTCATTTCACCCCCCCCTGATTTCTACTATGAGTTTACTGTTAAAGCAATAAAATGTCAATAGAATAAGAAGACAGTTCTCAATAACAGGTTAATTTGTAATCTAAATGCCTCAACCAGTTGAGGCATTTGAAATGAACCTGTAAAATTAGAGAAAGTTTTTAGTTAAATATTGTGCTATATTAAAATCAATATTAAAATATTAAAAACTAGAAGGAGAATAAATGTGTAAACCATGGTTTATTGCCATTGTCCCCGGAATGATTGTTATCTTTTTGCTTGTTTTGATTGTAACTCTATTTCTTTTGAAGGTCCTTTGGGCTTGGACAATTCCTGACCTTTTCCCAGGAGCAATTGAGCAAGGATTAGTAGTCGGAGAAATTTCTTGGTACACATCATTTAAGGTGGCTATCTTTTTAGCAGTTTTAGCTGGAATTGCCGGCGCCAGAAAAGGCAGAGACTAATTATATTGTAGGTTTTTGAATTTCTTTCTGTTATATTGAGATTGCTATGAATGAAGTCGACGAGATAAGAACCTCGCTTCGCGAGAACCTTGTTTCCTCATTAAGAAATAAAAATGAATGAAATAGATGAAATAAAGCGTCGTATTGATATTATTGATTTAGTGTCCTCTTATGTAACCATCAAAAAAGCCGGCGCCAATTTTAAAGCAATCTGTCCTTTTCATCAGGAAAAAACACCCTCAATGATGGTTAGTCCTGAAAAGCAAATTTTTAAATGTTTTGGCTGTAATGAAGGTGGGGATATTTTTTCTTTTGTCATGAAAATGGAGAATATGGAATTTTCTGAAGCTTTAAAGATTCTTGCTGATCGGACAGGGGTTAAACTTACTCCTCCTAAACCACATGAAAAAGCCCAGATAAATCGAAAAAGCCGACTCTTTCATTTAAATTCAATGGTGGCCAAAGCTTTCCATAAACTTTTAATTGACCATCCTGCTGGCAAAGTGGCCTTGAAATATCTAAAAGATCGGGGACTAACAATAGAAACTATCAAGCAATTTATGTTGGGTTATGCGCCATTATCTCGATCAATGAACCAATGGTTGAAGAAGAAGAGTTTTATTGATAAGGAAATTGAAGCTGCTGGCCGACCTGATAAATTTTTTAAAAGAATCATTTTTCCCATTCGTGATGTTATGGGTAATATTTTAGGTTTTACTGGAAGAGTGTTGGATCCAAAACAGGAACCCAAATACCTAAACACACCCGAGACAATAATTTTTTACAAAGGGAGAATTCTCTATAATTTAGACCAAGCCAGAGGCGAAATAAAACAGAAAAAAGCCACCGTTGTTGTTGAAGGACAGATGGATGTTATTTCTTCCTGGCAGACTGATGTCAAAAATGTTGTTGCCACCTCTGGGACAGCTTTAACAAAAGAACATCTTCAAATTCTCTACCGCTATACACCAAATATTATTTTTGCTTTTGACTCTGATTCTGCTGGACTTGCTTCAGCTAAAAAAGCTTATGAAATGGCAATAATCGATGGTTTTAATGTAAAAATGGTAGATTTGAAAGATTTTAAAGACCCGGGGGAAATGATTATAAAAGATCCTAAGTTATGGCAAAAGCAGGTATCTGAAGCACAGCCTGTTATCGATTGGTATTTTCAGATGGCTTTTAGGAAAAGGGATGAAAAAAAATTAACCCCGCAAATAAAAAAAGAAATCGCTAAAGAAATTTTACCTTTATTAGTTAAAGTTCCAGATGCCATTGAACAAGCTCATTATGTTGGGTTATTAGCAAAGAAATTAGGAATTTCTGAAGAGGTTGTTTTTGATGCCTTAAAAAAACAAAAAACAGGAAAAATTAAAGAAAAACCTGCTAAATCAAAGAAAGTTTCTTTTTCTGCTTCTGAGCTCTTGTTGGGCATTCTCTTTAAAAAACCAGCCAAAATAAAAAACATCCAAACTAAAATTAAAGATTCAGATTTTAAAGACCAAGACTTAAAAGAAATTTACAATACTTTAAAAAGAGTGTATAATGAAGATGAAAAGAATGTCTTAAGTCGTCTGAAAAAAAAGCTTAATCGTCAATTAAACTTAAAGGTTGATGATCTTATTTTGATTGTTGATAATTTAGATAAATCAGATGAAGAAATTGAAAGTGATTTTACACAAGTTCTTTTAAGAATGGATGACAAAAGAAGAGAAAACTTAAAAAATTATTATGCTCAAGAGATAAAGAAAGCTGAAAATGAAAGAAATTTCGGACGTTTAAAAAAATTAATCAAGGAGTTTCAAGATGCCATATCGGAGTAATCTTAAAGCTTTGCGTGCTGCCAAGTCTTCGCGGAATAAACAAAAAAAAGCTTTGAAGGACAGACAGGCTTTAAAGGACTTAAAATCTAAAACAAAGAAAAGTAAAAAGGAAATTATTATTAAATTTCCTAAACCTTTGGATGAGCTTATACAAAAAGGACGCCAAAGCAGTTTTGTTACTTTTCAAGAAATTCTTCAAGCTTTTGAAGAGCCAGAAAGAAAAGTTCCTCTTTTAGATGCTCTTTATGATGAATTTTATCTACAAGGTATTGATATTAAAGAAGGCCGTAAGTTATTAGAAATTGAACCACAAGATGAACAGAAGGTGGGTGAGTTAAAAGATATTTCTGATGATTCTGTTAGAATGTATTTAAGAGAAATTGGTCGTATCTCCCTGCTTAAGCCTGATGAGGAAGTTCATTTAGCAAAGCTTATTGAAGCAGGTGATGAGACTGCTAAGAAGAAATTAGCAGAAGCAAATCTTCGTTTAGTGGTTTCAATTGCCAAGAAGTATATTGGCCGTGGTCTTTCTTTATTAGATTTAATCCAAGAAGGAAATACTGGCCTACTTAGGGCAGTTGTAAAATTTGATTATCATAAAGGCTACAAATTCTCTACTTATGCAACTTGGTGGATTAGGCAGGCAATAACTCGAGCTATTGCCGATCAGTCAAGAACTATTCGTATTCCTGTCCATATGGTTGAGACTATTAATAAATTAATTCGAACCCAAAGGCAACTGGTCCAAGATTTAGGCAGAGATCCTCTTTCTGAGGAAATTGCGGCTGAAATGGAAATCCCACTTGAAAAAGTAGAACATATAATGAAAATTTCTCAAGAAACAGTCTCACTTGAGACGCCAGTTGGCGAAGAGGAAGATTCTCGCTTAGGCGATTTTGTTGAGGACAAAGAATCTCTTTCGCCTGAAGAAAACGCCATTTATCAATTGATGAGAGGTCATGTGGGAGAGTCTTTAGTATTTCTTTCTCCTCGTGAGCAAAAAATTTTAAAAATGCGCTTTGGTCTTGAAGATGGCAGGACTCATACATTAGAAGAAGTCGGCAAAGAATTCGGCGTTACCCGTGAAAGAATCCGTCAAATAGAAGCTAAATCTTTGCAAAAACTTCGAAAACACGAAAAATCCCAAAAATTAAAGGACTATTTAAAGTAAAAAAAGAAAAACTCCGGCCTTAGCCGGAGTGATAGACTGGTTGGAGATTCATTTGAATCTCTTTTTTGCTAAATTCAACTGCAGCAGTCACTCGATCTCCACCACCATAGAAAACAACATAAGTGTCGTTGTGTTCTAGAGCTCCACAAGTAAAGACAACATTATTGACAATGCCTCTTTTTTCATAGTCTTCTTCGGGTTCAAGAAGTGGATCTTTACTTCTTGCTAGAAGCTTATATGGTTTTTCAAGATCAAAAAGTGCCGCTCCAATACGATAAGAATTATTGCAGTCTGCTCCATGGTAGAAAGCTAACCAACCCAAATCAGTTTTTAGAGGAGGAGCCCCCATGCCAATGTGATGTTCATCCCATGAAAAACTTCTAACAGTCATGACAGCTTTTTGTTGATGATGCCAGGATTTAAGATTTGGAGAAGATGCAATGTGTATATTGGGTTTAATACGGTGATAAAGCCAGAAGAGATTATTGATTTTTTCGCCCAACAATACCCCATTTTTATTATTTCCCAAATGTGCTAGAACAAAACAAAGGCGTTGAAATTCATCTAAGGTTTCGCTTGAAGCTAAAGAAATCCATGTTCGCCACTCACGCCTGCCATCAAAAACGGCTGTGTAGGTAAGGTAATGGATTCTATCGATCTCTACCATTCGAGGATCTTCACAGCCATGTTTTTCAAATTTGTTTTGACCTGATAAAGCTGGCAAAGGATCAATATGAGTAATTTGATAGTCAAAATCCAAAACAACACGTCTAATTTCGGAGTTATTATATGGATCAACCAATCGACAGAAAAGATGAATTTTGTTATCTTCAACATGAACCGCTGGGTTTGAGACAGCTTTGAAATTATCAGGCAGATCTCTTGGTTGAACAAGAATGCCGGTTCTACTTGGCATGAATCTTTACCCTCTTTTTTTTGAATGTTCAAAACTATTCTAATAATAAATTAGATTTTTATTTTAGTCCATTTTAATTAGTTTCAAGGGTGTGCTCAGAAATATTTCCGGCTGGGTCAGTGGCTTTAATTTTTAAGTAGTAAGTAGTTCCAGGAGTAATATTAGGAATTGTTATTGTATGACGGCTTAAATAATTGCTTTTTGAGGTATTAAAGAAAGACAAAGGTGTTTGATCTAAAACACTCGAGCCATAATTTTGATCTGTTCCATATTCTACTTCACCATAGGTTACCTCTGGGGAGCCATTTTCAGAAAATGAATTATTCCAACTGACAATTAAATTATTTCCACTAAAATTATAAGAAGCATTTTTAATTAAAGGTTTTTCATTATCAAGAGAAGGACTTGCAGATAATTTATAGATTGGATCGCCAACCATGATTGCCTTCCAGTTATTAAACCTTAATGAATTATACATACTTTCAGCAAAATTAAAGCCATCGTTTAAAAATCGTCCAAAAAATATAGTTGGCATTGGACTACCTGAAACAAATGGTTCATCAACTGGTCCAGCTGTCCCTGTGACATCAGCCGCTAAAAACATTGGAACAGCAATTGCTTCAGTAAGATTAGTATTGCGGATAGATATTTTTGCTGCATAAGATCTTAATTCAAAGGCAACTGACCCTGGAACCCAATTTTCCCAGTAATTTCTGTAATGGTGAAATTGACCTCCGTGCCAAAGAGGTTGAGAACGCAGACCAGAATATGGGTCTGGGATACAATCATATCCAGCTGAAGTTACTCTTAAACATTGTTCTTCTGGTGTATAAATATCATATGGTTCGCCTGACATATATCCTATGCCACTGCTTGGGCCGGTATATTTTTCTGAATAAATAGCTTTATCTACTAAACCTTTGGCAATTTTTCCAGAAGGTCCATCAAGGCGAGTTACTAAATATATTTGTTCTCCACTATTATTGAAATGAGTATTTTGGCGATAATAGTTGTTATATGTTCTATCTGTTTTATCGATGTTTACTAAATGGCTATCAACGCTTAGACAGCCGTTACTTGTCTCGTCACAACTTGTTTTGTGTCCCAGAATGCGATTTGGTACGCCATAGGTTGTGACAATATATTGAAGATTGCTTAAGTTATTTTCTTGAATAAAGTTATTGATTGGAGTTCTGATTTCATTTTCAAAAGCTTCATATGATCCAATTGTTTCATCAGTGGTAGTGCTAAGATAAACAATTTGTTCAAATGGGATGGCCCGTTTTTTACTGTAGTATTTACCAACAGAGACTGATTCGGAACTGTTATTATTGACAACTATTAAAATTTGTTCTGGGTTAGGAGCGGGTGCAATATAGTCATCATCAGTTGTATCTTGAGTCGGATCATTAGGTAAGGTGGCAACAGTGCTTCCTGCAGTGCCACCTGTAACAAGGTAAAAACCTTGGGAAAATTTGGCGACTAATTTAAAAGAAAAGCCATCACTCCAGTACTGATAAAAATGAAAAGGATCATCGTTAGGCCAAACTGGATCAAAAGTAACTGTGGTTAAAGATCGATCATTAACTAAGTTTTGACCACTACAAAAATTATCTTGCAGGCTTTCAAATTGAGAATCTTCATTGCATGAGCCAGCCTCTATTGACGAGCTGCTGATGGGGTATTTATTATTGTCTAAAAGATATTCTTCTAGGCCCAGGCTGATTTGTCTAAGATCGTGTTTTCTGCGGGTATCATTGGCTTTGTCGCGGGCACTTCTAACTGCTAAGACAACAATGGTAGCCAAAATACTAATAATTGCGATCGCTACTAATAGTTCAATAAGAGTAAAACTTTTAATTTTATGATTATTCTTTTTTAGGACCATCATATTATTTTTATCTTTGGCCGAAGAAATTCAGGAAATTATCACGAATTTGTTGAAACCAAGGCGGGTTTTTGTAAAAGAGAAAAAGCAGAACTGCAATAATGATAATTGTTGTAATACAGCCAAATGTTCTGTTAACACAGGCCCTGCCAACATCTGAAACTCCATAACCCAAACCAGTATGAACCCTCGTGTTAAATGAGGGAAGTCTAAAAGCCATTATTTCCTCCTTTTAAGAGATTTAAAAAAGTTCTTAATTTTATTAAACCATAGTTCAGATAATATAGGAATATTTAGGAGGAGAAAGGCAGTAGTTTTGACAGACTTGATAAAGTGGTGTATAATGTGATTAACAATCAAGCAAGCGAAGACTTGCAGTAGCTACTAACAGCAGATTTTCTCCCTATCTGCTGAAGAAAGGGGTGAAGACATGAGTCTTGAATCTCCTGATGTGTTCGTCGGAGATTGTCATTTTTGTCTTCGGCGAGTAGGAAAGCACGCAAAGAACAGAGGTCTTGGAGTACTGGTGACTGTCAGAAATAAGAGACATGCACTAGAAATCAGAGGAGCCTCACAGCGAGAGCTTAGAGAAATCAGAGTTCTAGCAGAAGAGCAGGGTATCGAATATCTCAAGGAGGTTTGCGGAAATGGAAAGAGACACGGGCAGGCAAGAAGCAAGAGGAAGATTGCAAATTAGGGAGAAACATTTTACGCCACACTAACAAATGCATAATAAGTGTGGCGTATTTTCATTAGCTGGTTATTTCTCAGCCCAATCTTTAAAAAAGCTGATTGCTTGTTTCAAGAATGGCCAAAGGTCTTTTGGTTTTTTGACAAACTTTTTCAAACGGCCCCAGATATAAGATGGCCTTAAATAGAATTGTAAATAAGCTGATTTTCTAAAACTTGCTAATTCTTCAACTGAAAGCTGAGGAGTATTAACAATATTTTTTCCAATTTCAAAGTCCTCCCAGTTTTTAGTTGTAAGCCAGCCCTTTTCAACTGCTTGATCGTAAAACTTCGTTCCTGGAAAAGGAATGGCAGAATAGAATTGGATATAATCAGGATTAAGGTCTTTTACAAATATAATAGTTTTTTTAATAGTTTCTTTTGTTTCTCCTGGCAGGCCAAAAATAATATGAGCGGCACTTTCAATGCCGGCATTTCTCGTCCAAATAAAAGCTTGGAGTATCTGTTTTAGAGTAATATTTTTATTAATATTATTTAAAATACTTTGGACGCCTGACTCAACCCCAAAAGAAATAATCTGACAACCAGTTTCTTTCATTGCTTTGAGCATTTTTTGATCAACTTTATCAACTCGGGCATTGCACATCCAACGGAATTTTAATTTGCGATCCTTTATTCCTTGGCAAATGTCTAAAACATATTGTCTATTAAAAGTAAAAGTATCTGCCCAAAAAGTGATATCTTTGATTCTGTGGTTAGTTAAAATATCCTCAACCTCATCTAAAACATTTTCAGGACTTCTCATTCTTATTTTTGAACCATAATAGAGACTAGCGGTACAAAAACTACAGTTGTTAGGACAGCCGCGGGCAGTGATAACTAAAGTATATGGGCGATTATAAACTGGCATTTTATATCGTTCATTTTTTAAAAGATCTCTAGCTGGGAAGGGAAGACTATCTAAGTCGTCAATAAAGGGCCTTGCGAGGTTGTTGGTATAGGAAGGGTTACCTTTTATACTCAAACTTTTTATCTTTTTTAAAGATTTTTTATTTCGAATGCTTCCGGCCAGTTCTAAAGAGGTCATTTCAGGTTCGCCCCGAATGACTGAGTCAAGTTTAGTGTCAATTAAGGTTTCTAAGGGAAGGCTGGTAACATGAACGCCAATAGCAGTAAGATGAGCTTTTGATTCTTTTTTTAAATTTTCTGTAAATTCTTTATCTTTTGGATAAGTAGTAGTAGAAAAGTTGATGATTATCAGCTTTGGATTAAATTTTTTAATTTTATTCAAAGTCCCTTTGGTTTTAAGATCTTCAGCCATACAATCAATTAGCTGGACTTCAAAATCCTTCTTGCGCAAGAGAGCTGCAATTGAAGGTAAAGATATTGGTACCATTAAATATTGAAATGATGAAGCCCGTTGTTCACATCTTCCTTCTCTGATATATTTTTCACAATTTACAACAGGAGGATTGATAATAGTAACTTTCAAGACCCGCCCTTTCTAAATTATGGCTGATATTAATATATTACTCATTTTAAGAATTATCAAATCATTTTTTTGGTTCATTATTTTCCAAGAAAATAAATTTTTTAACCAATAGAAAATTAGTAATAGCAGCACAAACAGTCGCAAATAACTTGGCAAAAATATACCATAAATTGAACAATTCAACCAGGATTGTTAAGACAATTAAACTAACGCTAAGGGCAATAGCGTGAGAGATGGTATATTTAATAAATTGCTGGAAATATTTCTTTTCTAAGTTCTTAAATGTCCAGTATTTATTGATCGTGAAACTAAACCATAAAACTATCATAACAGATATAATAGCAGCCCAAAAATAATGAAGATGGACATATTCGACAAAAAGATAAAGAAAAGAAAAATCTAAAAGTGTCGCTATTAGACCAACAATAATATATTTTAAAAATTGCTTAGAAAGAAACTGTTTGATTAGTGATTTAGCCATATTTTTGCTTTCTTTTTATACCAATTTTGTGTTTGGGCATGGTTTGTTATGAAATCTGCAGATTCAAAGCCCATTTGAAAACAATCATGAACATCGCTATTTAAAAATAGGCCATTTCTACCTGTAGAAATTAAATTGTTGATTTTTTTCAGATCATCTAAGACAGATTTAAAATTTTTCTCAAAACCTACCATAAAAAATGGATAGGCATTCTCAATTTTTTCTATCCAATAATCTTTAATTTTTAAATTCTTCCATCCCAGTTGAATAAAGTCTTTTCTTAGAAGTTTTAATAATTCTTGATTCTTTTTCTTCCAAAGATGATCTCCTTTTTGACAACAAATTTCAAAAGAGATTACATTTTTATCTTTAGGGGCAAAGAGAGGTGATAAATTTTGTCCAACAGTAAAGCGGTTGAATTTGAACTTATTTTCAACTAAATAAACCCATTGGGCTTTAGATATATCTTGGCGGTCTATTACAAAATAGATAATGATCATATCGCGATATTTTAATTGTTTAGCTTTCTCTTGAACGCTTTTTTTAAGAGGTGAGTTAATCATTGGGATGAGATCTTTCAATGTTAAAGTAGAGATGATTTGTTGTGGTTTAAGTTTATGGTTTTTTCCTTTTTGATCTCTATATTCTACCGTATTAATTTTGCCGTTTGCATATCTAAGTTTTGTAACTTCTGCCCCTGAAATAATTTGACCATTCTTTTGTATAACTTTTGCCATTTTGTTAAAGATTTGACCTATGCCATTTTTGGGATATAAGTATTTTTTAAAATAGGCTGGTTGGTTTTTTCCCTTAAAGCCAAAAAGCTTTAAAATAATATCTCCTAAATCAAGGCGTGATATTTTTTGGGAAGCCAAAAGAGGAGAGATTTCTTTCGGGTGTATTCCCCAGACTTTTTTTGTATAGTCACCAAAACTTATTTTATACAAAGTTAGACCAAAATTATTAAGACCCCACTCTTCAAAATTTTCTGGTTTTTTTTTGGTAAGTAAACTTTTAAAATAGGCAATAGAATAATCCAATAAAATTCTTATTCCTAATGATAATTCTAATTTTCTTATTAATTCCCATCCTTTCAATGGATAATTTAGTAATTTACCCTCGATTAATACTTGAGTTTTGGTTGGGATAACTCTAAAATCATC
>SDBT01020436.1_pt1 | contig 10354 bp, 7 predicted proteins | sample 2277101 | NCBI WGS metagenome assembly SDBT01 (sample SAMN10404973, study PRJNA504765) | marine sediment metagenome | isolation source: marine sediment core GS10_PC15, 103 cmbsf | place: Arctic Ocean: Southern Knipovich Ridge | collected 2010
TCTGGATCGCGCTGCACCTCTGAGGGCACGCCGCTGGCGATGGTGCGCCCAAAATCGAGGACCATCACCTGATCGGCGATATCCATGACTAGACCCATGTCGTGCTCGACCAGGATCATCGAGATGCCCAGCTCCTCGCGAATGTCGAGGATGAACCTGGCCATGTCCTCGGTTTCCTCCAGGTTCATGCCGGCCACGGGCTCGTCGAGGAGCAGCAGCTCGGGCTCCATGGCCAACGCCCTACCCAGCTCGACGCGCTTCTGGATCCCGTACGGCAACACCGCCACGGGATACCCACGCCACTGCTCGATCTCGAGCAGATCGATGATGTCCTCTGCGACGACGCGGTTGCTGAGCTCCTCTGCTCTGGCCGCTCTGAGCCAGAGCGCCCCGTCCCACCACGGGGTGTCGGTCCTGATGTGCCGGCCCAGGGTGATGTTCTCCAGCACGGTCATATGGGCGAACAGTTCGATGTTCTGGAAGGTGCGGGCGATACCCCGCGCGGCAATCCGGTCGGGGCGCTCACCCAGGATGCTCTCACCCTTCCACCGGATGTCACCACTCTGAGGTTTGTACACGCCGTTGAGGCAGTTGAAGGCCGAGGTCTTTCCTGCCCCGTTTGGCCCGATGATCGCAAATAGCTCGTTGTCGTCGACGGAGAACGACACTTCGTCAAGTGCGGTGACACCGGCAAACGCCAAGCTGATGTCGTCGAATTCGAGGAGGTGCTCGTACTCCTCGACAGTGTGCTCGGATTCGGCCTGGAGGCGAGAACGTTGGGTAGTCATGACAACCACCGCTTCCTGCGCTTGTAGTGCTTCACGTCGTGGAACGACCTGCGTTCACCCTCGGCGTGGAGCCCGAGGTAGAACTCCTGGACGTCCTCGTCGGCGAGCAGCTTGCCAGGGTCGCCGTCCATGACGACCTTCCCCGTTTCCATGATGTAGCCGTAATCGGCGATCGAAAGGGCCATGACCGCGTTTTGCTCGATCAGCAACACCGAGGTTCCCTGATCGTTGATGTCGACAATGATGTCGCGGATCTGCTGGATGAGCATCGGCGCCAACCCCAGTGAAGGCTCGTCCAGAATCAGCAGCTTTGGATCGGCCATGAGCGCCCGACCAATCGCCAGCATCTGCTGCTCGCCGCCCGATAGGTATCCCGCGGTGTCCTTGCGGCGAGCGGTGAGCGCGGGGAAGAGGGTCATGACCCTTTCGTAATTTACCTTGGCACCGCTCCGGTTGGTGAAGGCGCCGGTGCGAAGATTCTCGTCGACAGTCATCTCGGCGAAGATGCGGCGCCCTTCCAGCACCTGGGCGATACCGGACTTGACGATTGCCGACGGATCTCTTTTGTCGATCCGCTCCCCGTCGAGGGTTACGCTTCCCTTGGTGATGTCTCCCTCGTAGATGTCGAGTAGCCCGCTGATGGCACGCAGCGTCGTGGTCTTCCCCGCGCCGTTCGCTCCGAGCAAAGCCACGATCTGCCCGTCGCGCACCTCGAGCGACAAGCCGCGCAATACCAGGACTACGTCGTTGTAGACCACCTCGAGGTTGGCAACGGCGAGCATTTGTCACCCGGGTAGGGAGGGGGTGGCCCTCATGGACCACCCCCCCAATGTCCTGCTTACTATCCCAACGAGAAACAGGCCTCTTCGAAGACGAAGGCCTCAGCCGTGGGGCCGACCCAATCGGTCTCGACAATGATCGTCCCCGTGCCTCCCGCAGCCTTATCGGCGATCGACGGCTTGACGATCCAACCGGAGCGCTGCAACTGCTCGTCGGGTGTACCGACGTAGCTCTCCGGCGGGGCCAGCCCGTCGAACTCCAGGTTGGTGAGGCTCTTGACCGCGGCCAGAACGCCGGCCTGGGTCATGTCACCGTTGTCGTAGGCCAACCTGAGCCCGGCTTCGAGGATCTTGGCTTCGACCACGCCCTCGCCGTAGTAGTCGAAGGGCCCAAGGTCGGGACGCTGACTGGCCATGAGGTCACGGACCTCCTGGCCACCCGCCGACGGCCCACCCCAGGGCTCGACATAGGCGAAGCCGTACCAGTCGCGCTCGATTTCGGTGGCGAACTCCGAGTCCAGGTACCCGCTGCTGTAAGTCGGGTAGGCACCGCTCCATGCGGCCACCATGCCGTCGTTGATGGCGGCCTCCTGGTAGATCGCCGGGAAGGTCACGTTGGGCTCGGTCGTAATGAAAACGATGTCGGCCCCGCTAGCGCTGATGGCGTCTGCGGTCGTCGTCAACTCCTCCTGTCCGATCATTCCCGACTTGTCGAGGACGATCTCGAGACCCAGCTCTTCGGCGGCGATCTTGGCACCGGCCATCGAGTCCAGGCCATAGTCACCAGGCAACGACGCCAACGCCACCGTGAGATCCGACCCCATCTCGCCGACCAAGAAGTCGAAGATGTTCATCGCCTCAATGCAGTACGACGCGCCGTGATGGATCAGGTTGGAGCTGAATGTTGGATCGGTCCAGCCCGAGTACCAGGTCAACGGGATGGCCAGGATTCCCTCGGCCTCGAGGTCAGGCTGGATAGCAACCGTCTGTGGCGATCCGACCGAGTGGCCGAAGGCCACGACCTGGTCCTTGAGCTCGTTGAATCCAAGAACCGTGTTGTCGGCCGCGTACACGGTGTCGAACACCTCGAGCTCGATCATCAAGCCGTTGATGCCGCCGTTCTCGTTGAGTTCATCGACGTAGGCCTGATAGCCGTCGACGACACCCTGCACCAGGAATGAAAACACCCCGGTGAGATCGGACAGCAGCCCGATCGTGATGACGCCGGCTTCGAGATCGACTCCGATGTCGGTTTTGATCTCGGGGGCCGCCTCCGCGGTAGTGGTGGTCTCCTCACCTGCTGCGGCCGTCGTCGTGGTTGCCGCCGCCTCCGCCGCCGTCGTCGTCGTATCGTCGCTGCTCCCGCACGCAGCTACGACGAGCGCGAATGCGAGCAACACTGTCAATATCCTTGCACGTCTCATGCTTCCTCCTTGATCGCCCTTGATCGTACTCCGCCAACGTCCGGTCTTAGTATGAGAATGGCCAGGTTCTCCAGTAGTTCTTGATTCGAATCCAGATGCCGAAGAGCCCGAGCGGCTCGAAGATCAAGAAGACTATAAGCAAGGTCCCATAGAGGATCAGGTTGAACTGGAAAACCGTTAAACCTGGGGACGTCCCAGGCAGCGTAGAAATCAGCCCGAAATCGTCGAGCCCAGTGGCCACCACGAGGTCAGCGATCCCAGCGAACAGGCCGTCCCCTTGTGCCGTATCGCCAAGCAATTCGGTGAAGTCCCTTACCAGCCGCGGCAGCAGAATCACGAGCGTCGCACCCAGCAAGGTTCCCGTCACCGTCCCCAACCCACCAATGAGCAGGATCGCCAGGAACTGTACGGACAGGAGCAAATTGAAGGCCTCAGGAATGATCAGCCCGATGAACGACGCCCACAACGCACCGCACACCCCTGCGTAGAACGACGAAATGGCAAAGGCCAGCGCCTTGTTCCTTGTGTCGGCAACCCCCATTACCTCGGCGGCGACATCCCGGTCGCGGATCGCCATGAAGGCGCGACCGGTCCGGGTCCGCTGGATGTTCTTCGCGACCACCGCAAAGACGATCAACAGTGCCAACAGGAACAGATATGTCTTCACCTCGCCACTCACCTCGACCCCGACCCAGACGCTGTCGGCGGTGAGGTCAACGATGGGATCACCCTCCTCGCCCCACAGCCGAAACTCAAGGTTGGGAAAACGTCGACCCGATTGTGACCCGCCCGTCACGCTGCCCAGGTTGATCCAAAGCCAAAGACCGATGAACACCAGACCCAAGGTGACGATGGCGAGGTAGATACCGCGTACCCGAACTGCGGTGGGCGCCACCAGGACGCCAACGAGAGCGGCGACCAACCCAGCGGCGGGAAGCCATACCCACATGGGCAACCCCAGGCCGACAAGTGCCTTGCCGCTCGGGCCTCCCAACGCGGCCGCGGTATAGGCACCGACACCCATGAAGAAGGCATGACCCAACGACACCTGGCCTCCAAGCCCGGACAGAATGTGCAGACCGAGGGCGCCGATGGCGAAGATCGCCACCAGCCCGAGCAGGGTCATCCAGTCGCCCTCGCCGAGAAACCGGAAACCCGGTACCAGGCGGAACGGGATCAGGATGGCGAGAAAGACGAGCAGGACCAGCACGGCAATGCGCTTGGTCCAGGTAGGGAGCAGCGCTTGCTCGTCCTCGTACGACGTATAGAGGAGTGGTCTGCCTCTCATACCCGCCGTATCTCCTCGGTCCCAAACAGGCCGTAGGGGCGGACCAGCAGGACCCCCATCATCAGCAGGTAGGGAAGGATCGCCGAGAAGCCACCACCAAGGAACGACCAGGTGTCACCGATCAGGTAGGCGCCGGCGAACCTTTCGGCTAGCCCGACCATGAAGCCACCGAGCACCGCCCCGATGATGGAATCCAGGCCGCCGATGACCACCGCAGGCAGGGCGCGGAAGACGAAAAAGGCCGTTGCGTTGACGGTAACCCCCCCGGATCGGGGGAATAGTGACGAGAAGATCCCACCCACGGCGGCCAGCGCGGCGCCGATCACCCAGGCAATAGCGAAGATGCGAGCGGCGTTAATGCCCTGGGCCATCGCCGCCTCCTGATCGAAGGCGGTGGCTCGCATCGCCAGACCGGTACGGGTCCGGAAGAACAGCGCCACCAGCACCAGGGTGATGATGGTGACCACGATGGTGGCGATCTCGGTCTTGGCGATCGAGAACAAGCCCCAATCGACGACATCCGTGCCCCAGGGGGTCTTGAGCGGCCTGGTCGCCTGACCGATCAGGTCGTTGGTGACATTTCGGATGATGATGTCGAGAGCGATGGTGATCATCACGACGGCGAACAACGGCTCGCCGATCATGGGTTGGATCGTTAACCGCTCGACCACGTATCCGACAACGGCGGTGAGGGCGATGGCAACCAGGCCAGAGAGCGCCCACTGCAGGGTCTCGGGGGCCCATTCAAGGTAACGGCCCGGGAAGTTGAGCGTAACAAAGAAGTAGGCGGCGAAGTAGGCACCAAGCGCGGCGAGTGCGCCGTGAGCGAAGTTGAGTACCTGGGTTGCCTTGTAGATCATGACGAGGCCGAGGGCCAGCAGGGCGTAGATCGCCCCAAGCGCCAGGCCGGACGCAGTGGTATCGGCGAACTTCTCCACGGCAGTCTGCGCGTCGGTCTGGTAGAGGAGGAGGATCAGCATGAGGATCGACCCCTCGGATCGACCCTCATGAGTACATGGATGCGATGAGGTCGCCGAACTTGTCTTCCATAGCGTTCCGCTTGATCTTCTGGGTGGCGGTCAGCTCGCCGTCCTCATGGTCGAGCTCCTTGGGAATCATCCGGAACTTCCTGATCTGCTCGAGATGGGAGAACTTCTCGTTGGTGTCGTTGACGATGCCCTGCATCAAGTCGATGACCTCTGGCTTCTCTGCGAGGTCCCGGTATGTGGTGTAGGGAATCGCCTTCGAGAGCGCCCAGTTCCCAACAACGTCGTATTCGATCGCTAGCAATGCGGTGACGTACTTGCGGCGGTCGCCGATCACCATCGCCTCCTTGACGAACGGCGAGGTCTTCAGGCTGTTCTCGATCTCGGAGGGCGAGATGTTCTTGCCACCGGAGGTGATGATGATGTGCTTGATCCGGTCAACGATCTTGATGTGGGTTCCCTCGACCCACTCCCCAACGTCTCCGGTCTTCAACCATCCGTCGTCGGTGAAGGTCTCCGCCGTCGCCTCTGGCTTGTTCCAGTAGCCGACAAAGTTGGCCGGGCTCTGGGTTTGGATCTCACCGGTCTCCGGGTCGAGGCGGACCCCGATCCCCTCGAAGGGCTCTCCGACCGTTCCCACGATCACCCGGCCCGGGAAGTTGGCGGTGGCAACGGCGGCGTTCTCGGTTTGGCCGTACACCTCAAAGATCGGGACGCCCAGGCCCATGAAGAACTCCAAGACCTCGGGTGCGATGGGGGCCGCCCCGCTGGCCGCCCAGCGCGTGTGCCGGAGGCCGGCCTTCTCCTTCACGGCTCGGAACGAGATCGGATTCCCTACCCAGTAGGCAAGCCGGCTGCCAAATGTGAAATCGCCGCCGTTCTCGACCCGTTTGCGGCCGATGTAGCCGGCCAGAATCATCCCGAGCCCGTTGACGAGCTTCTTGAACCGGCTTGCATCTGCCATCCGGATCAGGATGGCGGCGTGGATTCGCTCCCAGATGCGGGGAACGGCAAAGAACGCCGTCGGCTGCACCTCGCGCAGGTTGAGCTGAACCGTCTCGATCGATTCTGCGAAGTTCAGTACGAGGCCGTTGGCGGCCATCGACCAGGTGGAGAAGATGCGCTCGGCGACATGGGCCAGCGGCAGATACGTCAGGCCGCTGTCCTCCGGCGTGATTGGACCGCTGGGGTACCGTCCGGGGGCGTTGATCTCGACGTCCTGGCAGGTCCGGATGTTGAGGTTGGACAGCATCGCTCCCTTCGGGGGGCCGGTGGTGCCCGAGGTGTAGATCAACGTCGCGACGTCCTCAGCGAGAGCCTCTGCCATCAGTCGTTCCACTGCACCAGGGTGCTCATTGCGGTGTTGGCGGCCCATCTCCATGAAGTCGTCCCAGGACATCAGGCGGTCGTCGTTATACGTTCGTAGGCCTCTCGGCTCGGCGTACAGCACCGTCCGGACCGCGGGGAAGGCGTCGGGTCCCGCATCGATGATCTTGTCGACCTGTTCCTGGTCCTCGGCGAAGTGGACGACTGCTCCGGAATCGGAGAGAAGGTACTTCACCTCGGCGGTCGGGTTGGTCGGGTACTGGCCCGTCGTGATTGCCCGGATCGCGACGGTGGCGAGGTCCAGGATGATCCACTCGGGCCGATCCTCCGACTGGATGGACACCACATCCCGGTGGTTTACGCCCAGCGCCAGGAGCCCGTGAGCGGCGATTGACACCTCATCCCATAGTTTGGCCCTGGTGCGCTCGTGCCAGATCCCGAAGTCTTTGTCGCGCATGGCGAGCTGGTCGGGGTGGGTCTCGGACCAGTGGCGGATCTGCCAGGCGATAGTTGGATAGGCGTCTGAGACGTCGGGCGAGTCGGTCCGCTCAATCGTCGGAGAAGTCATCGTGCCTCCGTGCCGCCAGAGATCGCGCCACCATAGAGGCTCTGACCTAGCGTTGTCAGGCCGAACGCCCTCTGCGTCACGGCTACTGCCGTGACGCGTCTCCCCCGCTCCGCGGGAGAGACGACCTCTACTCCTCCCTGACGCCGATCACCTTGAAGCGCCCGGTCACGAAGGCCGGGTCGGTCAGCGACGCATTGCCGGCGGGATTGTGCCCGGTGACATGGAAATCGGAGAAGGCGGCCGACTGGTTGACGAAGAGGCCGCCGGTCAGGTTGAAGGCAAGCGAAACACCGCCATCGACTGCGGCATCGACGGCAGCTTCCTTTACCCCGTCGTCCTGGGTGTAGACCAACCAGGTGATCGCGCCCTTCTCCCGCGCGGACTCGGCCGCAAGCGAGAGGGCTTCTTCCGTGGAGTCGGTAGCGATCACGTAGATCACCGGCCCGAACATCTCGCGCATGTAGGCATCGCTGTCGTCGGCGTCGACCTTGACCACAACGGGTGAGCGCACCGTTGCTCCCGGGTAGTCCGGGTGGTCGATCGTCCGCGACTCGAGCAGGACCTCGCCGCTCGTCGCGGCTTCTTCGACCCGGGCGGCAATGTCGTCGGACTTGATGGCGCCGAGGAGCCCGACGGCGCGCTCGTCGTCACCGAGCAGGCCGCCGACAGCATCGGCGAACCCGGCGGCGACCTCGTCGAACGGCACGACAGCCCCGCCGACCGTGACCCCATCGCGGGGGATGTAGAGGTTCTGCGGGGTGGTACACATCTGGCCCGAATACATCGACATCGAGACCGAGAGGTTGCGGAACACCGGCCCGAGATCCTCGGCCGAGTCGAGGATCACCGAGTTCACGCCGGCCTTCTCGGTGTATACCTGGGCGTGGTGGACGTTTTCCTCCAGCCACGACCCGAACGACGGCCCACCGGTGTAGTCAACGATGGCGACGTCGGGATGCATCACCAGGTCCTTGGCCACCGGAGCAGCCGAGGTGTCGGTGAGCAGCGTCACCAGGTTGGGGTCCCAGCCTGCCTCGGCGAGCACCTCCCGGGCCGTCTCCACCATGATCGCAAAGGGCAGGATCGTCGCCGGGTGCGGCTTGACGATCACCGGGTTGCCCGCAGCGAGGGAAGCGAAGATCCCCGGGTAGCCGTTCCAGGTGGGGAACGTCGACACGCCGAGTGCCACCGCCACACCGAGGGGACGGATGACCCAGCGCTTGTCGATTACCAGCGGGTCGCGCTTGCCCTGTGGCTTCTCCCAGGTGATGGGGCCGGGGAGGCGGCTTTGTTCGGCGTAGGTGTAAGCAATCGCCTCGAGGCCCCGGTCGAGGGCGTGAGGGCCGCCGGCCTGGAACGCCATGATGAACGATTGACCCGTCGTGGCCATCACGGCGTTGCCCATCTCGAAACTCTGGGAGGCCAGTCGATCGAGCACCTCGAGAAGCACCCCGGCGCGGGTCTCGGGTGCTGCCTTTCCCCAATCGCCGGACGCCGCCTTGGCCGCACCAATGAGTTCATCGATCGACGATCTCGGATACTCGATCCCCAGTTCGATGCCGTACGGCGAGGTCTCCTCCACCGGGAGATAGCCGTCGTGGGGTTGATCGATGGCGAACGGGTGGCCCAGGCGGGCCTGGAAGGCCGCCTCGCCGTCTGTCGGTGCATCCTCACCGTAGGCCTTTGGATGCTCCGGGTACGGGCTCCAATAGGACCGGCTCTTGATGGTGTCGAGCGCCTGCTCGAGGGTGTCGCGGTGCTTGTCGATCAGAGGGGTCATCGGATTTGGGCCTCCTTCACCTGAACTGCCAGGGTACAAGCTCCCCGGTCGATTACCTTTGGGACAACTCAACACGGAAGAGGCACCGTGACGGTCGAGGACATCAGCTACGAGATCGATGGTGGAGTTGGGCTGCTCACATTGAAACGGCCCCATAAGCTCAACGCGGCCACCTCTGAGATGCTCCGTCATTTGCTCGCCTCGCTCAACGAGGCCGCCGCCGACGACGAGGTGCGGGCGGTCCTCCTCACCGGCGCAGGCCCCGCCTTCTGCGTCGGACAGGACCTCAACGACCCTGCGGCATCGGGTGATGACCCTGATCTCGGCGCCCTGCTCGAGGAGCGATGGAATCCGATCATCCGGGCAATGCGGGCCAACCCGAAGCCGGTGGTGGTCGCCGTCAACGGCACCGCGGCAGGAGCCGGGATGAGCCTGGCCCTCGCCGGAGACATCGTGCTCATGGCCAGATCCGCCCGCTTCCATCCCGCCTTCTCTGGCCTCGGCCTGCTCCCCGACTCGGGGGGGACCTGGGCTCTACCCAGGCTGGTTGGGCCGGCGCGGGCACGGGGACTGAGCATGATCACCGAATCGATCAGCGCCGAGGAGGCAAGGGAGCTCGGCATGGTGTGGAAGGTCGTCGATGACGACGCCCTGCTCGGTGAGGCCGGGGACCTAGCGGTGAGGCTGGCTTCGGGGCCAACGATGGCGTACGCCGCGATCAAGCAGGCCATCGAGGCAGCAGAAGCCAACACCCTCTCCGAGCAGCTCGATCTCGAACGCGACCTACAGCGGGATCTGGGTCACAGTGACGATTACCGGGAGGGCGTGACCGCCTTTGTGGAGAAGCGGGAACCCCGCTTCGAGGGCAAATGAGACGCCGCATAGTCGTGGTTGCGATCGGGCTCACCCTCGTCGCCGCCGCCTGTGCCGATTCCTCCGACTCTTCCGACGGGGGCGAGGAGACCACAACGAACCGAATCGTCGAACCGGGCGATGTGGGCGCGCTCCCCGACGGCACCCAGGTAGTGACTCAGGGCGTCCTGGTGATCGCGCAAGACACCAGGCTGTGCGACATTCTTCTCGAATCAGCACCGCCCCAGTGTGGCGGAGACTCGGTGGTGCTTAGCGACCTCCAGCGTGACGATGTGGTCGCCCTGCAGGCACCGACCGACCCGGAGGGCCAGGGAGTGGCGTGGACCACATATCCGCTGCCCATTTCCGGCACAGTCCTGGGCGGCATCCTCGTCGACACCGAAATCGCAGGCCGGATCTACACCGAGGAGGACGACGGGCTGCGCGTCAGGGTGATGAGCTCGCAAACGCCGCTCTTCCCGAGACAGCTCAGGAGCGGGGAGCCGATCTGGTGGGCGGTCGACCTCACCAACACGAGCGACGACGCAATTCCCCTGACCTTC
>SDBT01020437.1_pt1 | contig 10354 bp, 14 predicted proteins | sample 2277101 | NCBI WGS metagenome assembly SDBT01 (sample SAMN10404973, study PRJNA504765) | marine sediment metagenome | isolation source: marine sediment core GS10_PC15, 103 cmbsf | place: Arctic Ocean: Southern Knipovich Ridge | collected 2010
GCCCTTGTATTGCTCCTGTCGCGGCCCCAGCACCCCCGAACAAACCTGATACCGCACTCCACGCTCCACCTAATGCCCCCGTGATGGTATCTCCTAAACCAGTGAATAATCCTCCGAGTTCAAATATATTTTTCTCAAATATAGAATCAAATTTTAATTTTTCAACAACCGAGTCTGCAAAAGCACCTATAAAACTGTTCTTTATTGTTTCTCCTAAATTCTCAAATGCACCGCCTAAATCCTCCGTCCCCTTTATCATATCGGCTATGCCGGCACTTAACCCTCCTTTAATATTCTGAACTACCCCGTCCCATATTCTTACAAAAACAGCTCCTTGCTTTTTCATCTCTTGACTTAACTTAGCAGTTAGAGCCTCATATACAACCCCTCCTTCTTTTCCTTCTTTTTTGAGTTGTGCCATCCGGACTTTTATATCAACGACAACTGCATCTGTAGTCCAATTAGAATTCTCCCGCAAGTCCTGATAGAATTCTTCAACTACTTCAGTGGCGGCTTTGTAATCCTCTTCTCTTTCTTTTGCAGCATCTTTTTGTGTTTTGGACAACTCCTTTGTGGCACCGTCCAACTTTATAATTATGGCGAGCCATTCCTTCCCCCCTTCTTTCGCAGTCCCATGCAGATTCTCAAGCGCAGTCATTAAACTCTCGACCTTAGCTTCGGCCTGCTCCAGTTCAGTAGGCGGTGGGGCGAAAAACCATTTCACTCCTTTGAGTTTTTGCCGGAGGGCTTCGTTTTTATTAGCGAGGCCATGGATTTTATTCTGAATTGCAAAACTTTTTTCTCTTTCTTCATTTGCCGCTGCTTCTACGCCGGCTCCTCCCTTAATGGCATTTGCCAGTTCCAATTCGAGTTTTATTTTTCTCTGAGTTAGGGAATCATATTCCTCAACCTTCCGGTTAATTTCTGTTCTGTTCTTTAAATCTATCTCATTATCAGCTAACAATATCTGCCGTGATGTCCTCTCCATCTCCATTAGTTCAGTAATTTCTTGGACTCTTCTCTTGAAATCTTCTGGCTCAGGTTTGCCTTCTTCCAGAGCCTTAGCCCTGGCTTTACCCAAATCTTTGAGTTGGTTAATATAATTCGCTGTATTCGTTTCACTTTGCTTGAAAGCCTCTGATCTTAATTTTATACTACGAGTTGCACTGAAAAGTTCGAGTTTTAAACTTGTAGCCTCTGCCTTGGTGACTTGCTGTGCGGCATTTATCATAGCTACTGCCGTCTGCATTTCACTAATGGCAAGATCATTATTCTTTGAGATTAGCCTATCTACTTCAGCCCCATTAAGTTCGTACTTTCTCGTCAAGCTATTGAAAGATACCGCAAGTTCATCGGTCAATCCCCTGAGTTTAGATAATACAGTTTGTTGCTTGGCGTGAATCCCCCGAACATCTTCCCCGGCACTTGCGGCTACCCTCTCGGCTGTCGCCAGTTCCTCGAACCTTTCCTTTAATTCCCTCAATTTGCTTACTGCGGCAACAGTCTCATTCGCCTTCTCCATCTGTCCCTGTAGTGCCGCAGATAGTTCGTTTATCGCCGAAGTAGTCCCCTTGGCTTCTTTTGTGGTATTGCTCAACGCCCAAATCAATCCCCCCGCTGCGAGTGCTCCTACGAGTACTGATATACCGGCGGTGGCGAATGCTAACTTGAGGCTTGTCTTCATGGCCTCCACACCTACCGCGGCAATCGCTATCTTGATCATCGCAAGCAGTCCAAGAAGAGGACCACCTATCGCCATAAAACCAAAGAGTGCCACCGTCAGCCCGGTTACTATCAAGGTTACCGTTTTCCCGGTTACCCCGAATGTCCGAAAAATACTACTAAGTCCCTTGAAGAAGTTGATTACTTTTTGGATCACCTTATTGCCAACGAGGAACTCTTTGAATATATCACCTATCCCCACCAGTAAGCTGAACGCCGCCTGCTTCAATCGCTGCATCTGGAAGGCCAGAGTTCCGGTCTGCTTTGCAAATGCCTCTTCGGTTAATCCTGCCGAGTTTGCTGCCGAGGCCACATCATAATAAAATCCTTCCAGATCGCCCAATATCGGCATAAGAACTTTCAATGCTCTGCGATTGGTAATGATCTTTGCGACCTGTTCCTTGGTGGCTTTGGATAATTTTTCCATTACCCCCGTTAATCCGATGGTCTCTAATGTTTCGGTGTTTAATTCAAATCCTAACTCCCGTGCAGCGGCGGCAGCATCTTCTGTCGGTTTCAGGAAACTCATCAATATTGAATTTACACCGGTGACTGCAACCCGAGTTTTTACTCCATTCCTCGTGGCCGTAGCCAGTGCCGCAGACAATTCATCCAAAGATAGGCCAGCCTGCGCCGCCGTTGAAGCCACCATCCCGATTGAAGGTGCGAGTTCGGCATAGGTAGTCTTCCCTCTCTTGACGGTTGCGAATAGTTTATCGCTAACCATCGTAGCATCTTCAGCCGCCAAACTATAAGAATTGAGAACTGTAGTAATGGCATCTGCCGAAGTGCCGGTGTCTGTCAATCCAGCCGCCGCTCCTTTCGCTGCTACTTCAAGAACACCAAGTGCTTTTGAGGGGGCTATTGAAGCCGATAATATATCATATAAACCCTTTGATAATGTTTCCGTGCTCTCGCCCAGGGCCACCGCTAAATTGAGAACCCCCTTCTTATACTGTGTCATTGCAGACATCGCATCGCCAGACAGCATGGTACTTACATTTGCTAACTGCTTCTCATACTTTGCCGCCGCATAGACCGCACCTGTTACTGCCCCGGTGAGTAACAATAACCCCCGGCGGCCAATACGAGCCATTCCCTGCATAGCTACCTGCGTGCGCTTGAAGGCGGCGGACATCTCTTTCGTTGAGGCTATAACTCGGCCTCGCATCCGCTTGATCTCGGCAAGAGCTTGTTTGGCATCCACAAAAATTCCGATATAGGCATTCACGAGCGAGGCCATTATGTCTGTTCCTTATTTTTCATTTTACTTAATTTTCTCTTGCGATAATATTCTTTAGTTGCTAATGATAATTTTTTCTTCGTCTCGGCAGTATGCTTACGACCCTTCATCCAAGAGATTCTACCTTTGGTAGCTTCAGATATTTTTTGTTTCGTCTCTACTGTATGTCTTTTGCCTCTGTTTGCCTCGCTTATTTTCCTCTTATGCTCTTCAGAGAATCTCTTTCCTTTCTTTACTTCCGACATTTTCCTCTTAGTTTTTTCCGAATGTTTCTTGCCTTTCATCGGAGAAACTCGGCCCTTCTGAGCTTCGCCTATTTTTCTTCTAGTTTCTTCAGAATTTTTTTGCCCCTATGTGCTTGTGATATTCGTTTTCGAGTTTCTATAGTATGAATAATCCCTAATGAACTTTGTGCCATAGGACACATATTATATCCATTAATTACTACTTGGCCCCTATCCATAAAGAATTGTTCATATCTTATTACTTCTTCAGGTTCACAATAAATCAGTTCCCCCGATATGAAAGAATCTTCTCCATACTTGTTCCATGCACTTTGAAGATGGGAGTTGTGGTGAAGGCATTTTTTTAGCATAGAAACATGAACTTCTAATCTCGCCCTTGTGCTTCTGGCTGAAGAACCAATATAAACCTTACCACTAGCAAGGTTTATAATTTGGTACACGCCTGGTTTATTTAATGTATTAACTATCATTTTAGATACCGGAAGTGTCTACTCCAGCGAAGTCCGTAATACTCTGTAGCGGCGTATCTGGCAACGGTCTGGCCTTTGGCTTCGTCTGATTTGCCTCACTAATATAATCTAAAAAACTGATCAATTGAAAATCTGTCATGTGACCCACATCTTCAATTGAGAGGCCATAATATTTTACTATGGCGGGAAAGATATTTTTCCAATCTACGTCTTTTTTTTGCCCTTCCCGCTGACCACGTTTTTTGCTTCGGGCTTCAGCTTGTTAAGTTGCCGGATGACAGTACGCCAGTTGTCCTCGGTCACGAGTTTTATTACTGCTTCTTTCGTGAGTTCCGGGTGGTTACGCCCAGCACAAACTCCGAAATAGAATCTCGCTCCCCGCAGAGAGTTCATCGCTACAAGCATCTCGGTATCGTCAACTTCAGCCTTGTCCACACGCCTATCATATTCCTGCATACAAAGTTCATCGGCTATTCCGGCATCTTTCAATACCTTCATGTGCCCTGCTGCCTCGGATAACTTCTCTGCTCGTAACTCCCCGAGAAATTCTGCGTGGTCAAATATCTCTGGCGGTGAGCAGGTATATTTTTTACCATCGACCTCTATGAAAGTCTTGTTCTTCGCCGCCATCTCATCAAGCCCTGGTTTCTTTTCGGTCATCAAACACTCCTAAATATTGCTGCCGGGCTTCCTTCGCCCGACATGGTTATCTGTTCGTCTATCGGTTTGCCGATCGTATATTCACGGTCAGCGATTTTACCCCGGCAGACAAAGTAATTTATCTTCCCGCAGAATCTGAACTCTAACTCCTCTCCGCATAAATCCCTATCGAGCCGATACCGAAGCACCGAGGCCGTCCAGCCTACTTTCTTTCTGACCTGCGGTGCTCCAATATCGTCGGAAATAGTTTTGTACTTTCCTTTAAGCGTCCAGTTCTTCAACTTGCCGACCTGGACGCCGTTAAGGAAAATACCAGCATGCATTCCCCATTCCATTTTATGACAGCGTCATAGATAACGTCCCGGACCCTTCATAATTAAAAGCTATCGTTCCCACGTTGCCCGGTTCGGCACTAACTGAGGGACTCGCAGCAGTAATATAAATAGTTCCGCTGTAATACTGGGTCGCATTGATATAGAATTTTGCGCTCACAGTTGTCCCCGCGATCAGGGCGTCATGTAAAACTTTTTGACCCAATGTGTCATCCATATCCCAATACGCATTCGCAGTACCCTTCCAATCATACGGTCCGCAGACCTGTTTCGAAAGGCCGGTATCCCCGAACTTCGGAACAGTTATCACCTCATTGGTGATATCCATATTCCAGTCCTTAACCTGTGCCACTGTGTGCGTACCAGCGACAAAACTACCTAAAACTCCACAGTGTGGTGCAGCCATTGTATTTCCCCTTTTTAATTACAAACGATTATTCGTCTGTTTCTTATTGTTGTTGTTTATAGCAGCTCATTTTGCTGCGTTCACCATTATCCTATAATCCAAAAGATATCTATGAGCCTCTATTGTTGGTTCATAAAACTCTTGTGTCAATTCCCGGCGACAACAGATCGAGTGATAACTCGTTATAGTTAGTGTCGCGTCATCAAGAACATTTGCCACGGCTGCCGATACCTGTCCCGCAATATCTTGCGCAGTCTCCGTTGAAGATTTTTGCGCATAGCAATCGACCTGAATGATCACGTTGTCTATCGTATTGGAAAAGTTGTCGTTGCCGACTGCGCTTACTACGAAGAAAGTCACATAGGGCATTGCCGTGCCGTCTGGCACATCTATCCCATAGACCCCGGTGATAAGTGCTGAGAGTGTGGCATCATCATTTAATTCAGCGTAGATACCCTTTTTGATATTATTGACATTTTGCATTTATCTAACTCCGAAAATTCTCTTTAGTGCCGGAAACGACTTCTCAAGTGCCGGTCTAAGGTATGGGCGTCGTTCTATTTTAGAAGTTCCAATCTCAAGATAATAACCATATTCCACATTTGTTCCGACTGTCCCTATAATCAACGGCCATCTGCCTTCGGGGTTTGCCATACCCGGAGCCTCTGCCTTTGCTCCTACTCTTCCCTGTGCCATACCGCTACCAGTCCAGTTGCTGCTGATAGATGCTCTCAATCTTCCTGTCTGTACATGTGGGGGTTGGCCCGGAGCAGACGGGCCACCAGCCCCGAAACTCACCTTGATTAACTTCTCAACTTCCAGAGTACCGAGGGCCATCCGCTTAGTCATATCGAGTTTCTGCACCGCAAGAAACTCCTTCTCTTTCCACTGCAAGATGACTTTTATTTCCTTTGTCAAAATATCTTCTCCAACTGCCCACTGCGCTTCATTTCATAGACTGCCTGCTTCTGCGCTCCGGCTTCCCGTACTCTCACCCACTGCCCAGATTGCCAGACTGTGCAAGCCTTTATCGCCTGCTCGGGAGTATCAGCATCTTTCAAAAAACGCTTCCGTACTGCTCTCCGACAAGGCTCCAAAAAGTTCACTTCAAAAACCATTTGCTAACTCCTTATATTTTTCTTGCAACTCTGGCATTACCCCGAACCTATCAAGCACTTCATCCCTATTCGGAACTTCCGTTGTCGCATGGGCGATCTGGTTACTAGCATTTGTCCCGCTTCCTAAGACCATGATATGCCGGCCAGGAAAAACCTTTTGGTCATCAAAAAATCGAGCGGCCGTATGTGTCCCCCCACCACGAGATGCGAACCAGCCACTCCGGTTATGCGCCCACGCCGTGCCCCTGATTCTATAACACATAAATTGCGGAGCCGAATGCTTCGGATAATCCCAATGTAGTAACCGTTTAGTTTTCATCTCATAATAATATCCACCACGGAAATATCCAACATCCTCCCCATTCTTTAGCGTGGTATACATATCCCATACATCTGGGGCGATAAGATCATCACTATCTTGTCGGGCCTCGTATACAAAACTGCATTTTGTATCTTCAAACTTATATTTTCTGAACGAATTGTAATCCGGGCAGACTATCGCTCCGGCCTCTTCTATCAGATGGAAATACTGGCTTATCTCCGGACTACTATCAGGATCTACCAGAACTACAGTATCGAATTTCTTATATTTCTGCCGTTGCAATGATGGCAGTGTAAGATCAAGCAGAAGCTCCAATCGAAACAACAACCATTTCAAATCCTTCCAGTTGTTGCTTGGGTGGCGCCAAGAAGAAAATCTAATATAGGTCAAGTTATAATTCATAACCCGAAATTCTCCTCCCTGCGTTTTATCAATAATGACCTATCGTGTAATCTGTGTATCTCAGATGGAGTTGCTTTGCCCGGTGCCGGGTGCCTTACCTTGATTGTTTCATCGTAGTGCATTATTCTTTTGCTCTTTGCGATCTCTGTTATCTCATTATCTGCCGCAAAATGTTTATACCCTGGAAACAAGAAATATGTTTTACCATCGTAACCACAAGCCCTGACGAATTTCTTGTCAAACATCCCATGTGTTATTAGGCGATCCCCCCAATGATGATTGAAGCCCAGGATGCCTCTGCCTTTCGGGAACTCACTGGTGTACCTTGCTACTGCTCGTGTCAACCAACTCGTCGTCGCCATCGTGTCGTCTGACCACATGACAAATAAATCTGCTCCTTGTGTGCGGGCCAGTTGGTACGCCAAATTTGCGGTGGCAACATACTCGTTATTTTCTGGGGAAAGATTCTTGAATACATCGATCCCAAATGCCGCAGGATTGAACTCCCGAAAACCATCCGGGTCGCCATCGAAAACTACTTGTACAAAATAATTCTTGTACCATGTGCTTTCGACTAACGACCAGATACATTCATTCAATATATCCACCCTATTCCGTGTCGGGACAAGTATCGCTACCCGTTTGGATTCATCAACAAGGTTCATTTGATCTCCTTTATTCTTTTTTCAAAATATTCCCAATCTACCTCTACCCCCTCGTAGTTCAGCCGTGCCCCCCGTTTGTATCTGCCGAAACGATCACGCTTCGATAGTTGACTTATGCCGTGGTATGTCCTGATATATTTTTCCGGGGCGTTATCTATTATCGCCAATTCACTGCCATAATAATCCTGCAGAAAAATCGAATCCGAGCCTTTAACTATATCTTCAACATAGGACAAACCTTCGTTCCGATACATCAACAGACCGGGGCAATACACGAACCTCTGTACTACGGCCACGTCCTCGCTTATTATATATGTCAGATAGTATCTGTAAGTGCTGGCTGTTGCACCGGTATCCTTGATTGCTTTTAGTTGCTCGGAGAACCTATCCTCTGAGAATAAATCATCATCATCCATCCTGATTATGTATGCTCCGCTTGCTATCCCATCACCGATATTGTGCATCTCACCGTTGTTCAGTGTCGGCGATACTTTGACTTCGATAATATTCTTTCCGCAACCGATAATCCATTCGTCACCCTGATTAACTATGACGAGTTCTTTGTTTTTCCAATCCTGATTGTAGAACTCCATCACCGCCTGCCGTGCCATATCTTCCCGGCCCTTACAGGTACACATCACCGCAGACACTAATGTTTCATTGTCGGGCCTCGGGGGACTCAGGAGCCAGTTGTCGGGATACCATCTGACGAATTTATGCGCCTCTTCTGCTGGTAGTACCCACTCTGATACCATATCAGTGTCTATACCGAAGCCCCTGTACCGTGCCATATTTTCAGACGGCCGGAACTTTACCCGGATTTTACATGGTAGTCTCACTTAAATTCCTTTATCCGTTCCTCGAAATATTGCCAGTCAACTTCTAAGTCAGTATCATTCTTCCGCGCCCCTCGTTCTATGTCATACTCCCCCAAGCCTTTGCGATTCGTGAGCTGATTCTGCCCGTGGTATAATCTGATATAATGTTCCGGGGGATTATCTATCGTTGCCACCTGTCCGTTGTAATGTTCGGCCATGAAATATGTATCGGATGACTTTCTTATATCCTCAATGTATTTTCTACCTTCATTTTGATACATCATCAAGCCGGGACTACACTTCAATGATCTGACCCAGGCCGCATCTTCTTTCTGGACATAATTTATTATGTTCTGGAAACTTGAGGCCGGTGCTCCTGTCTGTTGTATCGCCTCTATCTGCAATTTGAATCTGTCCTTGCAATACAAATCATCGTCATCCAATCGAACTATATAAGCCCCTTGTGCTATCGCATCGCCAATGTTTCTCATGCCACCGTTATTCAGCCACGGCGGAACCCGCACCTCATAGAACTTTTCAAACTCTCCAGTAAGCCACATCCCACCTTGGTTTATTATTATCAGTTCTTTCTTCTCCCAGCTTTGTTTCAGAACTTCGCCTACCGCCCTCCGTCCATATACTTCTCGCCCGGCACAAGTACAAAGCACCGCAGAAACTAAAGTCGAGTTATCTGGATACTGAACTTCTGCTATGAAATTATCCGGGTAAGTCAATACCAGCCTCAACCCCGTCTCCCGGCTTACCGCCCAGGTCAGCTTGGCATCAGTATCTATCCCGAAACCCCGATACCTAACCAACTCTTCCGTGGAACGAAACTTCACCCTAATAAAATTCGGGTAGTTATGCATTGTCTCTCCGGTAAACTTGCTTCTCGTACCGATGGATAAAATATATCCTTATCCCCGCCAGAATTACCCCCCCGGCTACTAAGCCTCCGATGAAAATTCCTACGAATAATAAAATATCTATCATGGTGTTCCGTGCTCTAACCTGAAAGCCCGCTCCTGTTCGTATTGTATTTTATAGTAAGTTGCGCAATCTCTCTTCCTCACTGTAGAGCGCATGTGTTTTATATGGTCTACTGATATACCATGAAGGATAGGACAATATTCTGGCTTGATAAGATTGTCGCCCCTAAATAAAAGATTATGTGCGCCTTTATATCTGAGATTTTCAGACCAATCAAAAAATCTAATCCAAGCATTGTCTTTATATGGCGGGTCACTTACATTTATCCGGTATGCAATATGACCCTTCAAGAATCGTAGCCCTATTTTTTTGTCACAAACGAGCCTTTCATCACAATCCAAATGTAATATTTGATCCCCTGGCCCGCAAAGCTCAAGATACTTGTTCCGCTTATCTATCTGACTTTTCCATGCCGTATGATTTCTGATAACTTCTGCTCCTGCTTTTTCAGCAATTTCTATAGTGCCGTCAGTCGAACGAGGATCACGATGAGGGAAATTTTCGTACGCTCCATCCACAACCAAGATGCGATCCACGTATTTTTGTAATGAAAAGATTGCCCCTCTTATGAAGCGGGCTTCATTGAAGCAGATGATCGCCCCGGTGATCACTCCTTTACCTCATCGAGTTTTATTTCTATGTGCTGATTCAATAACCCAGGATTATCAATCCAGAGTATCCGGTATGTCGTGCTGCCTATTACAGCAACGTACTTTTCCGTTATTGCCGAAGTATCATCATTATAATCTAAAAAAATTCGATGGGTGGCCACGACCGTATCCTGCCCGGCGATGATGGTTTCTGCCCCGGAGAGGGTTGAGAATACCCCGGTGACTGTTGCTTTCGTTGACCAGTTCTCAACAGTTCCCCCCATGCCGTCACTTTCGCTCCCGGTGTCAGCTTTGAAAATTATTGTTTGTCTCGGGCCTGGTACTGGCATTATATCAATAGCCTTATATAC
>SDBT01020438.1_pt1 | contig 10353 bp, 13 predicted proteins | sample 2277101 | NCBI WGS metagenome assembly SDBT01 (sample SAMN10404973, study PRJNA504765) | marine sediment metagenome | isolation source: marine sediment core GS10_PC15, 103 cmbsf | place: Arctic Ocean: Southern Knipovich Ridge | collected 2010
TGAAATCACCACACTACAACTCCAAGTACCTGAAAAATCTATTTCACGTAGCTTATTCATAACAGATGCCGATACAACGCTTGCCGAATTTAGTCATATCGATGTCTTCAAATCAGATCAAGCCAATATCTGGCAATTAGAGCCCTCAAAAGTCGTGGTCCCACAAGTATTGCTAACCAATATTTGCAGATGGCTGCAGGGAGATGCTTGACTCCCGCTCATTTATCCCGCAAAAAATCTTTTCAGGATCATGTTTTTATTTAGATAAACGCTTACACAAGGTTCTGTTAGAAGCAGCGCTGATTTTAATGGCGTTTAGGATGCGATAAGGATCAAATCCTTCATGTCAGCGACTGCAGCGCCTAAGCCGGTAAAAAAAGCACGGGCTACAATGGCATGACCGATGTTTAATTCATTAATGACGGGAATCGCTGCGATGGGGGTCACGTTGTGATAATTCAAACCGTGACCAGCGTTAACGATTAAGCCTTTACTGCTCGCAAGATCTGCGGCTTGGGTGATCCGCTGTAATTGCTGCGCTTGACTGGCTGGATCGGTCGCATCGGCGTAAGCACCGGTATGGAGTTCAATAGTCGGCACACCGCAGTCGAGAGCGGCAGTGATTTGCTCGGGTTCTGGATCAATAAATAACGAAACATCAATGCCGGCTTGCGATAAAGTTTGGCTAACGCGTTTGATTTTATCAAATTGCGCGACAACATCTAAGCCGCCTTCGGTCGTTAACTCTTCGCGCTTTTCAGGCACTAAGCAGCAGTGCGCAGGTTTAAGGGTACAGGCGATATCCATCATCTCATCCGTGGCAGCCATTTCTAAATTCAAGCGCGTGTTAACGGTAGCTTGTAGTATTTCAACATCGCGATCTTGAATATGACGGCGGTCTTCTCGCAAATGCACGGTAATGCCATCAGCTCCGGCTTGCTCAGCAATGAACGCAGCTTGCAAGGGATCAGGATAGCGCGTACCTCGATTTTGGCGAAGTGTGGCGATGTGATCGATGTTCACGCCGAGTAGAATAGTATGCGTCATAAAAGTCTCCTGGTTAAGCACGGACTGCGGTTAAGATCTCGCGTGCTTTAATCGGTTGTGTGCCAAGCAGAGGCGCCAAGGCTAAGCGAAATAAGCGTTTAGCATCACGTAGAATTTGGTTATCATCATACTGCATTTGATTAATTTTCAATAGCGAAGCGCCAGGGAAAACAAGAGTCGGATCAATATGATTATGTTGCACGCGGGTGATGCCATGGAGCGGATCGAAAAAATAATCGACGTCAGAATCAATGGGTTCGCCACTGAGATAATCTGTCGTTAGACATAAGGCATACCCTAGCTCAGTTAATATTTCCTGCTCAAATTTCCGTAATAGTGGCGCAACAAGATCATCATTTTTTAATGCTGTTACCGTATTTTCATAAAGCGTAAAAATAGCGGGATGCGGATCTTCGGGTTTTAATAAGCGATACATCAACTCATTTAAATACAAACCACAGACCAAGGTATTCCCTGAAAAAAAACAGCCGCCTTGTGGAGATTCGAGAATCGTTAGCGTTTTTAATTCGCGCCGCCCCAGCCAGGCGATCTCTAAAGGCATAAACGCTTGCAACACACTGGTAGCCTTATTACGGCGACGGCGTGCCCCCTTGGCAACGGCTGACACTTTACCAAAATCACGCGTGAAAAAGTTTACGATTAAACTGGTTTCGCGAAAGTGACGCGTGTGAATAACATAAGCGGGCTGTAACGGTTTCGAGTGATCCATTAGCTCAAATCCTCAGTTAATCAGTATAGCCGAGATCGTGCAAGGCGGCTGCACTATCAGACCAACCAGATTTCACTTTAACCCAACACTTCAAGAAAACTTTATGTTCCAATAAAGCTTCCATATCAACTCGGGCTTGGCTACCAATGATTTTGAGTTTATCGCCTTTTTTACCGATGATAATTTGTTTTTGGCCTTCACGTTCTACCAAAATCAACGCATGGATATGATAAATTTTACCTTTCAATTCCATGTGTTCAATTAACACCGTGGTAAAATGCGGTAACTCTTTGCCGGTTAAGCGAAAGATCTTTTCGCGGACCATTTCTGACAATAAAAATTTCATTGGACGATCGGTTAAATCATCTGCCGCAAAAAAATGTGGGTTCTCGGGTAGCAATGGCATTAAGCTTTGCTCTAAGGCTTCAACGTTTTCACCCGTCTTAGCTGATAAGGGAATGACAGCGTGTGCATCTAATTGCTGACTTAGCAAGTCGATACTCGGTAATAATAGAGTTTTATCCTTAACTTTATCAATTTTATTGATCACAATAATGACGGGAATATCGGCTTGTTTAACACGTTGTAGAACCGCTTTATCTTCGTCATTTAATTCGGGGCCAGAAAATATCGCAATGGCCACATCGACATCAGCCAAGGCAGTTTTAATAGCTTGGTTCATGGCTTTATTCAGCGCGCGCTTTTCACCAAAATGTAAACCTGGGGTATCAACATAGATAATTTGAATATTATCTTTGGTCTCAATGCCCAGTAAACGGTGGCGAGTTGTTTGTGGTTTGTTAGAAGTGATACTGATTTTTTCACCCACCAAACGATTGAGCAAGGTGGATTTTCCAACGTTAGGCCGGCCGATCAATGCCACATAACCACAATAGCGAGTGTCTTCACTCATCTTGTAAAGTCTTTAGAAAATGCTCCGCCGCATCTTGCTCTGCCCGGCGCCGTGAACTGCCTTTGCCAAGACTCACAACGGATAAACCATCTAAGCGACACTCGATATAAAAGGTTTGTTGATGCGGATCACCTTCAGTTTTTTTAATGGTATAAATGGGTAAACTGAGTTTACGCGCTTGCGCTAACTCTTGAAGGCGGGTTTTAGGATCTTTATGGTCCGCGCCCAAATCCACTTGTACAAGGCGAGTTTGATACCAACCAGCAATCCGGTCAGCACAAACATCTAAACCTATATCTAAATATATAGCTGCAATAATAGCTTCAACCGCATTGGCAAGTAATGAGGCTTGAACTTTGCCAGAGTTTTTCTTTTCACCGTGGCCAACACGCAAAAAATCACTTATCGCTAATTCACTGGCAATGTCCGTTAGCGTTTCACCTTTAACTAAATGTGCACGTACTCGGCTTAACTGCCCTTCTGTCGCATCGGGAAAACGTTGCCAGAGCAACTCTGCTATGACAAAATTTAAGATCGAATCGCCTAAAAACTCTAAGCGTTCATTATTAACATTGGAAATACTACGATGAGTTAAAGCTTTCTGCAAAAGCTCAACTTGTTTGAAACGATAACCTAAGCTTCGGTATAAACTTTCAAACTCATCTGACATTATATGGCACCAAGACCTCATCATTAAAATACATAATAACATCGATATTGCTGATCACATGAGATTGCAATTGGTATTTTGCACTCACTTTATAGCCATTTTTGGCCAGAACGATTTTAATATCTTTCATTTTTATACTCGCAATATTATTCATATCAAAACGCTTTCGCAGTGCCTCACGGATCTGCAATTTTACTAATGGAGCATCACTTTGGCCTTTCAACGCCAAACTTTTTAGTGATGTGAAAGCCGTTTTGATACTGTAATGTTCATAGTACAGAGGGACTATGCGCATGGTAATTAAGGCCGCCATAGACACCAACGATAAAATCAATACAAACCCAAACAACGTTATTCCATTTTGTTTCATGTTTCTCTCCTTAGTTAACTTTATCCCCTAAACGCTTCCAGCGAACACTATTAGTGGTGTTGTTCCAACTCATCCAAATTGCCATAGCTCGACCAATAATATTCGCTTCCGGCACAAATCCCCAATAACGACTATCGCTACTGTCATCTCTATTATCACCCATCGCAAAATACTCACCTTTAGGGACCACGTAATCATAGTTACTACCACGGCGATCAGGGCGCACAAAAATATTGTGTTTTACCCCATTTAATATTTCTTCGCGTTCTTCAACTTTCCACACATTACCTTGACCATCGCTATCGGTCGTAAAAGTCACATGTTTTTGCGGTTGTTGTTTACCGTTGATATATAATACCTTATCTTTATATTGGATATGATCACCAGGGCCTGCCACAAAACGTTTAATATAATCGATACTTGTGTCGGGTGGCCATCGAAAAACAACGATATCCCCCATCTTAGGCTCGCCAACTTTTAAAAACTTATTATTGAGTACCGGTAGACGCAATCCATAGTTATATTTATTCACTAATATAAAATCACCCACTAGCAAGGTAGGTTCTAAGGAACCGGATGGAATGCGAAACGGCTCCGCAATGAATGAACGCAACAATAACACGATTAATAGAATCGGAAAAAATGACCGCGCATATTCGCTTATGACCGGCAGCTTTAACACATACCCAAGCTCTTTTTCACCACCCTGCCCTTGAGATTGTAGTTTCGCTGCAGCCGCCTTACGTTTAGGCGCCAAGAAAACAATATCATACAACGCAATCAAACCACTAACGGTAACTAAGGATGTTAGTAACAATGCAAAATTAAAATTCATTTACGACTCACTCCGTTTTGTTTTATTTCTTATTTAAACTCAAAATGGCTAAAAACGCTTCTTGCGGAATTTCTACTTTACCCACCTGCTTCATGCGTTTTTTCCCGGCTTTTTGTTTTTCCAGTAATTTCTTTTTACGGCTTATGTCACCCCCGTAACATTTTGCGGTGACATTCTTGCGTAGCGCTTTAACGGTTTGCCTCGCAATAATGTGGCTGCCGATGGCAGCTTGGATTGCCACCTCAAACATTTGCCGCGGAATGATTTCACGCATGCGTTCAACCAAATCACGACCACGGCTTTGAATATTGTCTTTATGGGTGATGAGCGCCAAGGCATCAACCCGCTCGCTATTAATTAAGATATCCAATTTTGCCAAATTTGCGGGCATAAAGCGATTAAAATTATAGTCTAATGATGCAAAACCACGACTGGTGGATTTTAAGCGGTCGAAAAAATCCAGCACAATTTCGCTCATTGGCAATTCATAGGTCAAAGCGACTTGTTGACCATGATAATGCATGTCTTTTTGCACCCCGCGACGTTCTACGCAGAGGGTGATCACATTGCCGACGAATTCTTGTGGTACCAAAATGTGAGCGACTGCGATGGGTTCGCGAATTTCACTGATCAGGTTTGGTGCGGGTAACTCAGCTGGGTTATCAACATACAAGGTTTCACCTTTGGTGTTAATCACTTCATACACTACGGTTGGCGCCGTGGTGATCAAGTCCAATTCGTATTCACGCTCTAAGCGCTGTTGCACGATCTCCATATGCAACATCCCTAAAAAGCCGCAGCGAAACCCAAAGCCCAAGGCGGTTGACGATTCAGGTTCATAAAATAATGAGGCATCATTTAAACTGAGTTTTGCTAAGGCATCCCGAAATGCTTCGAAGTCATCCGCACTCACGGGGAATAAGCCCGCGTAGACTTGCGGCTTAACTTTCTTAAAGCCCGGCAAGATCTGTTGCGCAGCATGTTTTACAGTGGTTAACGTATCGCCGACGGGTGCACCATTAATATCTTTAATACCTGCGATTACAAAGCCCACTTCACCGGCTTGTAATTGCGGTAATTCCTTTCGCTTGGGCGTGAAGACGCCGACGCTATCAACACTGTGGTGTTGCCCGGTAGACATCACTAGCATTTTTTCACCTTTGCGTATGCTGCCGTGCATCACGCGCACGAGTGACACCACACCTAAGTAAGGATCAAACCACGAATCAATAATTAATGCTTGCAAAGGAGCGTCGCGGTCGCCAGTGGGCGCCGGGATCCTCTGTACCAATTGTTCTAATAATTCTTGAACGCCGAACCCAGTTTTAGCGCTGACCTCAATCGCTTGTTTCGCTTCAATACCAATGATGTCTTCAATTTCTTGGATCACGCGTTCAGGCTCAGCCTGTGGCAAATCAATTTTATTGAGCACCGGCATTACTTCTAAGTCTTGCTCAATCGCGGTGTAACACACCGCCATGGTTTGCGCTTCCACCCCTTGCGCAGCATCAACTACCAATAATGCGCCCTCGCAAGCAGCCAATGATCGTGACACTTCATATGAGAAATCTACATGCCCAGGCGTATCAATAAAGTTTAATTGGTACGTTTCACCATCTTGAGCTTGGTATTTCAAAGTTACACTTTGCGCTTTAATCGTAATACCGCGCTCGCGTTCTAGATCCATTGAATCAAGCACTTGCTCAGCCATCTCACGCTCAGCCAAACCGCCACAAAATTGGATAAAGCGATCCGACAAGGTAGACTTACCATGGTCAATGTGCGCGATGATGGAAAAATTTCGAATGTGGCTTAACTCAGTCACTGCAGGCCTTCACTATGATTAAGCAGCGATTGTACCGAAAATCATACAGTTATGCTAGTTTAATCGCCGATCAGTGGTCCTAAGACTTCATCCACTGTAGCGCGGGCGCGGGCGATGCGCGATCGGACTGTGCCAACGGGGCATTGCATAACGATGGCAATTTCTTCATAACTTAAACCGCCCATTTCACGTAACACAATGGGGATCCGTAAATCGCTAGGCAAGGTATTGACAATTTCCATCACCGCATCTCGAACTTCATCACAGTGTAGCAAGCGTTCGGGGGTATCGGTGTTGCCTTGTTTGAGTTTTTCAAGCAACATTTCAGCCTCATGGATGTCTATGTCTACATCCGGCGGGCGGCGATCTTTTTTCTTGAGGTGGTTCTTAGCCGTATTGATTGCAATTCGATACAACCAGGTATAAAAAGAACTGCGGCCTTCAAATTTATCTAAGGCGCGGTACGCATTGATAAATGACTCTTGCACAACATCATTCACTGAATGCTGATCATCCACAAAACGCGAGACCAAACTCGCCACGCGGTCTTGATACTTCAGTACCAAAATATCGAATGCCTCATTATCTCCACGATTGACTTGACGCACCAACTCAAGATCAATGAATTGTTCACTCATGAGCGACTCCTACCTATATTAACAGTATAGCAAATTCGCATTTTGCGATGTGTTCCGGGTTTAAGGCTATCAGCTAACAACACCACAGGCGGTGTAGGCCAAAAAGAATTGGCGGTAAAATTGAGGATGGCCAAATCTGCCATCATGAGGCTATCAGCTCGTATCGAGGCGGTAACAGTCGTTTGATTAGCGTAGATTAATTGGCATTGTGAACCACTCAATAAGCGGATCGCTCGGCAACTATTGGGAGTGCTCAGGTAACAATAACGCCGCAGGTTAGCAATTAAGCTAAGCGGTATGGTAAAGAGTAATAAGATTTTGTAAACCACTAAGAGGCTGCAAGACAGCGTCGCTAACAGTGCCCACGCATGAATTAGCGTCAACACGCAAGCCAACTGCCGAGACGGCAAACAGTCAACTTTGAGATCGGTGAAATTTTTGAATTTTTTTAACAATGGCCGCTAATCCTTTATCGTCCGGTTGCTGTTGCCCCGTTAACCAAGACAGTATTTCCGGATCATCTCGCTGCAGTAACTCCGTGAGCTGATCAATATCCTGCTCGGTTAACACATCAATACGCGCATCTAAAAAACGCAGTAAAAATAAATCTAATTCCAACATGCCACGATGACAACGCCAACGCAGACGTTTATATAATTCCACATCCACTCAGTTTCACCCTTTTGGCAACTCCTTTTTGGCGCGGCGTTTATTCACATAGGAAATAAACATCGCGACCAGAAACAGCGGCAATAAAATGGGTAACAAAAATGGAAATAACACTAAGGTCACTAGCAACCAAATAAATCCTGCGCCACCCGCGATCATTAAACCGATGCCCGTAAACACAAACGCCAACACAATCATAATGCAAAACGCTACCACCGATGCGATTAAGAATGTCCAAATACCGACGCTCAACGTAATGGCGCCAGCAACCAGCGGTACCGCCATGTGCGCCGCAAAAATAACCAATAACACTACAATTAAACCAACCGCAAGTGCTCGTAACATATCCTACTCTCTTTAGTTAATAAACTTCTCGCATCATGCCATAACTTAGCCATCTTTGCGAGGTATATAGCCCTCGTGCTTCAAGCTGCGAGGGCTATATACGGCGCAAGACTTACCCCCTCAAATCCGGTACACTGCTGCGATGTTAGATGTGACGCTACCCATGGCAGAGCCAGAACAGACCTGGATCAGTACTAATGAGGCTGTGCTTAAAGCACAGTCTCGAAGTTTTGCTATTCCAATCTTGAATCTGTCAGCCCAATATCGATTGCCGGTGATGGTGCAGTACAATATTAACAAGTTGTTAGATACCATTGAAGACGCGCCAGCACTAGTGCCAGCGGACCGAGTTCAACTGATCCAAGCATTGTGTAACGCGCTGCAAAAACGTGAATGCGATAATACCCTAAAGGCAACCATGCTGAGTCATTTGCCAGCCGAAGAAGCGCCGGTATTTCGACATTACCCAGAAATCATCGCATTATTTACCCGCCTATCCAACGCAGAACAAACGCTAGGCTTAGCCTGGAGTTTGCGTATGGCAAATGGCATGTGTGAGTTTTTACAAAAATCCATTGAGACGGCCAAGGATCTTAATCAGTATTGTTATTATGTCGCTGGCACGGTCGGTTGCTATTTAACTGAGTTGTTAAGTCTTCACGGTAACAATATGTCTGAGACTATAAGTCAACAATTACTGAAAGATGCCGTGGCGTTTGGTTTATTTTTACAAAAGTTAAATGTGATCCGCGACTATCATGAAGATCACCACGATAAGCAACGGCAATTTTGGCCAAAACGATATTTTGTAGCGGGCAGCGAGCCGGTTCACATTCTCAATCGCTTATGTGCCGAAACACTCAACAGTGATGTTCCTACAGCCTTGCGTTATGCACAGGGCATTCCAGCAGGCAATGCAAGCTTTGAAAATTTTATTCGGTTTATTTTGCTCTCCGGTTTAGATTATCTAAAGTTATTAATCAATAATAAAAAAGTCTTTAATACAAGAAAAATAAAATTGCCGAAGATACTGATCCAAACGTTATATCAGCGCGTCGCCAAACTCAGCCGCGAAGAGTTTGCCGATTTATGCCAGGAACGCCACGAAGAATTATTAACCCAAATCGCCTCTACTGACTCGCATAGCGATGCGTAATTTTACCAATCATGATAGGAATACCGCTTTTCGCTTGTGATGCGCGTAAAGCGTTTCGCCATTGGATGTAGGTAGAACGGTTATTCGCGAGCTTTTGAACCGCTTTAACAATACCAATGCGATTCAAACTAAAACTTTTTCCGTTACGTTTAATCGGTTTATGAACTTCTAAAAAGAGTTCATTTCCTTCTTTACCCACTTTAAACGCCTGGTTGACGATTTGCACCGGTGTACCGATTGCAACTTGATGAAATAAGTTTTCAATGTCTTCCGGGAACATACGAATACAACCGGCACTACTACGGCGGCCAACGCCATCTGGCCGATTGGTACCGTGAATTAAATAAGTGTGCCACCCCAAGCGCATCGCAAATTGACCCAGTGGGTTGTCAGCCCCTGGTGGCCAAACTTCCGGTAAAATATAACCTTTACTCGCCGCATCTTCGCGCACATTTGCAGTGGGACGCCAACTTGGATTCACCTTTTTTTGGATCACGCGAGTCACGCCAGTGGGGGTATCAAACCCGCCGTCACGACCAATGCCAACGGGCATAGTGATCACTTGATTGCTATTGGGCACATAATAATAAAGTCGTAATTCCGCTAAATTAATCACGATCCCTTTGCGCGGGGTAGAGGGTAATACAAAACGTGATGGGATAGTGACTTTAGTCCAAGGGTTCAAAACCTGGGTTGGCGACAAATGCGGATTCGCCCAGCGTATTTCACGGTAACCAATGTCATACCGTCGCCCAATTTGCCACAGATTTTCGCCCGGCTGAGCTCGGGCTTGTTGAACTTGACCCATGACAGTGTCACCACCAGTGGGAAGATAATAACTTAAGGCCAGCGCGTTGTTTGATAATAGAAAAGTCAGCGACGCCATCAACATTGCTATCAGCTGGTACTTTACCCTAATTATGTGTGTCAAAATTCCGTCCTTCTTTGTCATTCTTATTGAATGACATTCATGATCTATACCCATTACTCGGAGGGAAATCCATGTTCACACACCCATACCCGTAGCATTGCGGTTTTCGGCTTTTTGCCGTGTTATTTTCCGCGTGGCGCCACGATTAAATTTTGGCAAGAATCCCAGATATTACCTGCAATTTAATCGTGGCGCCACACAAAAAATAACGGTGTCAAAAATAC
>SDBT01020439.1_pt1 | contig 10352 bp, 10 predicted proteins | sample 2277101 | NCBI WGS metagenome assembly SDBT01 (sample SAMN10404973, study PRJNA504765) | marine sediment metagenome | isolation source: marine sediment core GS10_PC15, 103 cmbsf | place: Arctic Ocean: Southern Knipovich Ridge | collected 2010
ATTTACCACGGATTACTTAACCGCAAGGACGCAAAGGATGCGCAAAGCACGCAAGGATTTATTAATATTTTAAAAAATTTTATTTATTCTTTGCGAACCCTGCGCCTTCTTTGCGTCTTAGCGTTAAAAAAAAATTAATCAAGTTAGAAAAATTTTGCTAAAATAACAAAGTTTTCGGCTACAATAGCATACCGCAGCCCCCTTCCGATGGACGGTGCGGCGAAACATTTAGTTCTACAGATTATTTATTGCCAGAGGGTATCGATATCCTTTCTGTAAGGAATCGATGGTTGCGCGCCCTCCCGGGTAACGGAGAGGGCCCCGGCTGCGTTGGCAAAACGTACAGCCTGCTCCGCGGGCAGACCCTCCGCCAACGCTACAGCAAAGGCACCGTTAAACGTATCCCCCGCAGCTGTTGTATCTACTACATTTACGGTAAACCCGGGAATAATTTGCCTGACACTGTTTATAGATAAATATGATCCTTTTGCACCCAAAGTAATAACAACCGTTTCAATCCCCTTTTCATGGAGACGTTCAGCCGCTTGTTTTGCTGAATTTTCATCGAAAACGGAAACACCGGTCAGAAGCTGCGCTTCACTTTCATTGGGAGTAATTATTGCAATATGTTTCATCAATTGATCCGGTAAAGGCTGGGCAGGAGCGGGATTTAATATGGCTTTCACCCTGGCCGATGCTGCAATTTTAGCGGCCTCCACCACAGTTTCCAACGGTGTTTCCAATTGCATTAGCAAGATATCCGCATCTTCTATCGCGTATTGCGCTTCGCGGATATGTTGCGGCGTTAAATTAGCATTGGCTCCCGAAGCAACGGCAATACTGTTTGCCCCATCCTCATCGACCATAATAAGAGCCACGCCGGAGGGCACCGTTTCATCCTTTTGGATATATTCAAGGTTTAGACTATCCTGTTCAAAGCACTTCAGAGATTGTTTCCCTAAATCATCATTCCCGATCCGGGCAATAAAAGTGACCTTTCCACCGGCTCTTGCGGCGGCAACTGCCTGATTAGCGCCCTTGCCACCGGCGGCACTGGAAAAGGCTCCGCCTAAAATGGTTTCCCCTGCTTTCGGTATACGAGACGCCCTGACAATCATATCCGTATTTGAACTACCCACGACTACTATATTATTACCCATTCTTACTCCTATTCACTTATTCATACCGCAGTCCCTGGCTGCAAACAAAGAAAAGAAGTCCCGCCCGCCTCGGGCGGGGGCAAGCACGGATTTCACGGATTGACACGGATTTCATTTAAAAATTATTATTATTTTAGTTTTAATCAGTGTAATCCGTGGATAAAAGTTTTTAAAATTTTTGCTAATCTCCACAGGCGAACCGCAAGGCGGAAATAACAAAGTTTTGGGCTATAATGGCATAGAACCCTTCTTCGCCGGGTGGGATACGACTTCTCACTTAAATAAGGTACTTAAGGCATTTTAAATAATTCTTGAAGCAATGATAAGAATCAATCTAATCACAAAAAAGAGAAACATTAAGTTTAACAAATTGTTAGTTCCTTCCGGAGCATATTTAAATTCCTTCCAAACAAATACATCCCAGAGTGCTGCAACCATTGTGGCTCCTTGTCCTAAACCATACGAAATAGCAAAACCAGCCGCGCCGGAAGCAATAATACTAAACGCCATTCCTTGCTAGCTAACTTCTGAGTATTTGCCCACGAACCCCAGTAAAGCATTGTAATAAAACACAAAACAACTGCAACTGTATAGGACTGTATGACAAGCATAACTCATCCAATTGTACCGAAATATATTTAAGTTAAATAGTTCTTAATCTTTTCTAAAGCTTTACGATTTTCCAACAAACGGCTATACTAACCATTCATCTTAGTACTGCTGAGATTTTCATTTAATATCATTCCAGGTATCTGTTCTAAATGAAGATGCTGGCAGCCCTTCATTATTAAATAAAGATCCTTGAGGGCAATCATCAAAACCATATCTTACCGCAACCGGATTTACAACCTGATCTGACCATACATTTAACGGTTTGCATAGTAAATAATTGTGCTTCCCTTAGAAAAGCCGAGAGACTATCATTATAATTAAAAGGTGCAATCTGCACAAAATAAAATGGAAGATCAGGCTGCGGCGATGTTTCCTGGTCGTAATCCATTAATTCAATAATTCACATCAATCCCGGAAAACTCCGGCATATAGCATTTTTGATAAACAGTTGATTTGAATTCGTCAATTTCTACAGAACTTATCGGATAAGTTCCTCCGGGTTTTGTGGCTGTTAAAGCACCGAGTATATTGCCGTAATTACAAGCTTCCTGTATATCTGTTTTTCGCAATATTTTATAAATAAATCCTGCAGAAAAAGCATCTCCTGAGCCCAGAGGATCGACCAGTTTTACTTTATAACCGGGTTCATAAACATCTTCACCGATATCAGATAACGTATACGCACCGCGTTCTGCGAAGGTAACAAGACAATATTTAAGCCGGTATTTTTCAATCAACTCGCCGGCAAAATTTTTAATGTTTTTAAAGGGAAGGTTCAGCATCATTCCGATTTGGGCTGCCTCGTCTTCATTAAGTTTACAAATGTCGGCCATTTTCAAAGAATTGGTTATTGTTGCCTTATCATAACAATCTTTGCGCAAATTAACATCATAAAATTTGATTGCCGAGTCTGCAGCTTCAAATAATTGATTCAATGTACGACGGGAGCTTTTATTTCGTTGGGCAAGTGTACCAAAACAGAAACAATCAGCCGAAACAATATCTTCTAATAATTCAACCGAAATTTGAATGTTATCATAAGCAACATCCGGATTAATGATATAATCAGGATTCTTTTTCTCATCATAAAAGACATCCACAGTTCCGGTCGGCTTTTCTTCATCCCATTGGATATAGCGGTTGTCCAGGCCAAGTTCAATCACTTTGGCAAAGGCGCTCTGCCCTAATATATCTTTCCCGAGACGACTAACGATAAGGCCCTTCTCGCCCAGAGAATGTACACGAAAGATAAAATTGAACGGCGCACCTCCCAGTACTGTTTGTCCGGGTAATATATCCCATAAAAGTTCGCCAAAAGAAAAAATGGTTTTGACCATATTCTTTATTAACCTTCTTCCATCTCTAATATAGGTTCTTTTGCGCAGAACGTCGTACCTGTAACAAAAAAAGCAGGTGTGATATCGGTTATTTCAAATAAATATACGAAACAAAGGCTTATTGAGCTATTTTTATTTAAAATAATTGTCCATTAACAGGACACTTATGATTTAGCCTGAATAATTCGTAGCCACTAAGACACAAAGATACAAAGTTTTTATAATATTAGATTTATCGAGTATTGTTAATTTTAGAAAAAAAACTTTGTTTAAAATAGTATTTTTTATAACTATAGTAATCTTAGTGACTTAGTGCCTTTGTGGCGAGTATTTATGAATAATCCAGGTTAGACTATATAATATTTGACAGAAAATAATTATTAAATTCAGGCAAAATACAATACATTTATCGGAATGTCTGCAAGCATAAGATGCATAAAGGAAATAAGTCATGAAAAGTCTAACATCAATAATTCTGATAGTTATCTTATTTAATTTCAAGAGTTACTGTAAAGAAATAAAACCAAATTTTGTAATATTTATTGCGGACGATGTTAGTTGGAATGACTTTGGTTGTTATGGAAATGAATATGTGCAAACGCCTAATATCGACTACCTGGCGGTAGAAGGAATTAAATTCACAAATGTTTATTTAACAGCAAGTTCATGCAGCCCAAGTAGAAACAGTATAATGACTGGTAGATATCCACATAATACCGGCGCTGCCGAATTACATACCGAACCACCGGAACAGATGTTATCCTTTCCTGAACTATTAAGAAAAAATAATTATCATTCTGTTCAGGCAGGCAAATTCCACATGGGAATTTATGCCAGACGAGGTTTTGATGTTATTTATGATAACAAAAAGGAAAATGGTAACGGGGGTGAAGAAATGTGGATTAAATCAGTTAAAGAAAGGCCCAAAGACAAACCATTTTTCATGTGGTTTGCATCAAATGATGCTCATCGTGGATGGGGACCAAATAAATTTACCGGAACGCATAATCCTTATAAAATCACCCCTCCATTTTATTTGGCAGATGGAAAAGAAACCAAAGCCGATTTGGCAAAATATTACGATGAAATTAAAAGGTTTGATCATTACATTGGTGAGGTGATCAAGGAATTAAAAACACAAAATGTTATTAATAACACAATGATAATAGTAATGGCTGATAATGGAAGGCCTTTTCCACACAGCAAAACAAGAGTTAATGACAGGGGGATGAAAACACCCTTTATAATTTATTGGCCTGATAAAATTAAGAATAATGGAGATATTTGCAACAGTTTAGTGAGTGCAATTGATATTGCACCAACAATTATGAAATTAGCCGGGATTGAAGCTCCTGAACAATTTCAGGGATATAACTTTGACAATCTTTTAACAAAACCCGAAAGCGCATTTAGAAATTATGTATTCGCCGAACATAACTGGCATGATTATGAGTCACATGAGCGAATGGTACGTAACAAAGATTATTTATATATACTGAATTCAAGACCCTTATCTCCACAAATGGGGCCGGCAGATGCTGTTGGCAGCCTTTCATTTAAAGAATTAGTATTGTTAAAAGACAGTGGCAGACTTTCACCTATTCAAGCAGATGTATTTATTGTTCCCAGGCCAAATGAAGAACTATATGATTGTAACCATGATTCACTTCAATTACTCAACATTGCATCCGTCCCTGAATATAAGGAAGAATTAAATAATCTAAGGAAAATCTTAAAAGAGTGGATGACGGAAACGGGTGATGATGTTCCTCAAAATTTAACGACCGATTGGTATCTCAGGGAACCAGGATATATAAGGACTAAATATCATGGAATAAGGGGTGAAATGCCCGGAAGTAAACTAAATGCAACACAAAATAATAATAAGGGTGGATTTTAATGTTTGCTCTGCGACTCTGCGCCGCGCCCGCCGGGTGGAGGGTCTCTGCGAGAAATATATTTTCTCAGTTAGTTAAAATTTTGCTAATCTCCCAAGGCGATCCGCTAGGCGGAAATAACAAAGTTTTTGACTACAATAGCATATTGTGTATGTTTATATTTTAATTGAATCATTTTCTCCGAGGGAGAAAAATATTAAAACACAGGAAGGATAAATAATGAAGATAAAATGGTATTTAGTAATAGTTATGGCTTTGATTTTGACCTTCTATGCTTGCACGGATGAAAAGAATAAAACACCACAAAGACCCAATATACTCTTTATAATGTCTGATGACCATGCCTATCAGGCAATCAGTGCATACAGTAACAGGTTGATTGAAACACCAAATATTGACAGAATAGCCAATGAGGGGATGCTGTTTACAAATGCTTGTGTAACCAATTCCATTTGCGCTCCTTCCAGAGCGACTATCCTTACCGGAAAACATACCCATATCAATGGCAAAATAGATAATAGAATGCCTTTTGATACAACACAGGTTACCTTTCCTCAATTGTTTCAGAAAGCGGGTTACCAAACGGCGATGTTTGGAAAACTACATTTTGGAAACAACCCGAAAGGCGTCGATGAATTCATGATATTACCAGGTCAGGGGCATTATATTAACCCGGATTTTATTACCAACAAGGGGGATACGACAATAACAGGTTATGTAACCGATATTATCACTGATCTGACAATTGCCTGGTTAGATAAAAAGCGAGATCCGGAAAAGCCTTTTTTAATGATGTATCTGCATAAAGCACCACATCGTCCCTGGTGGCCAAATCCAAAAAAGTTTAAGGAATTCACACAAAAGCAGTTTCCGGAACCCGAGACTTTGTTTGATGATTATAAAAACAGGGGTACAGCTGCAAAAACCGCGGAAATGAATCTGCTTCATCACATGTACTATAGCCATGATATGAAAATAAGACCGGAAACTATTGCTGCAATGAGAAAAGTAAAACCAGAAATTAAGGAGTCTAAAAGTCGCTTTATAAAACCTTATGGTCGTGCTAATGATTTACAACGATCACTATACGATCCGGTTTTGGATTCTATTAGTTACTTTTTCAAAAACAATTGGCCATCGATGAGTGACAAAGAAAAAATGCGCTGGAAGTACCAAAGGTATATGCAAGATTATCTAGCCTGTATTTCTTCGGTAGATGACAATGTAGGGCGGGTTTTAGATTTTCTGGATGAAAAGGGTCTGGCCGAAAATACAATTGTGGTTTATACTTCAGACCAGGGATTTTACCTGGGTGAACACGGTTGGTTTGATAAACGATTTATTTATGATGAATCTTTTAAAACGCCCTTGCTGATCCGCTGGCCAAATGAGGTAAAAGCAGGGACTACCAATGATGAGATGGTGCAAAACCTGGATTTTGCCCAAACTTTCCTGGAAGCAGCGGGAATACCAGCTCCTGGTGATATGCAGGGAGAAAGTCTGATTCCTTTGCTAAAAGGCAATGATGAACAATGGAACCGGGATGCTGTATATTACCACTACTATGAATACCCTGCCGTGCACATGGTAAAACGTCATTATGGAATTATTACAAAAGAATACAAATTGGCCCACTTTTATTACGATGTGGACGAATGGGAATTGTATGACCGTAAAAAGGACCCGCAAGAAATGAGAAATGTTTATAACGATCCTGCCTATGCTGATATAGTAGACGAACTGAAAATAAAACTCGCAGAATTAAGAGTGAAATACAAAGACTCAAAAGAACTGGATGAAAAATTTATTAAGATGTATAATGTCAATAAATAACGAATCGGCTTTTGAATTATTTTTTTATTTTAAGCTGCACACCTTTAAAAATTGACACCAAAAATAAGGCCGTACCCAGTGTGACGACAACCATACCGCCTGTGGGAAAATCCAGTACAAAGGAAAGGTAACTTCCGACCAGGCTTACCAGAATCCCTGTTACCCATCCGATTACCAGTCGTCCGGAGAATGTTTTGCCGAGCAGCGTACCGATAACGGCAGGTACGATCAAAAAACCAAAAACCAGCAGGACACCTGCCACTCTGACAGCAAATGTGACCAGAATACCCAGAAGAGCGTAGAAAATGAAATCCCAGACCAGAAAATTAAAACTTGAATTATTTTCTTTCTTAGCATTTTTACTGATTTCAATCAACCGTTTATGAAATAATAAATATATAGAGCCTAATACCAGATAGATAAGGGCATAGGTCCCAACTTCCAGCCAGTTCACCCAGAGTATGTGTCCGACCATCAAATCATGAACATGTTCAGCCCCGTGGGGAAGCCTGTCACCGGCGAGAATCACCGCTGCGGCCCCTGTGGCATAGAGAATTCCTATAAAGGCCTCCTGTGGAACAAATTTTGTCAATCTTCTCGTTGTCGAAAGCAATAAGGCCGCAACCAGTGTCAGGGTAAGAGATATGACAAATACCCAGGGATCATTTAATTCAAAACCGAGAAAAATACCGAGCGAAGCGCCTAATGCCGCAATTTGTGCCAGGGCGATATCAATAAAAATGACCTCACGCATGATAACATGAATCCCTACATAGCCACAAATCCCGACAAGAATAATACACATGCAGATGGCCGGAGCCATAAAGGTGAGAATTTCAATCATTTCGTACCTCTTTTCTGTTCTCGTCCTCTGTTTCTTTGTCTATTGGTTGTTTCCGTATCAACTTCTATGGCCACATCAGCCAAATTCCGGACCATATAATCCAGCCATTCTATATAACTGCCAGCACCGGACATCGCATTAACTTCTCCCGGTAAAACGAGTAGTTCGGCCTCAGCAGCATTGGCGACTTCCTCCGCTTTAGTAGGATCTTTCCAGGAAGAGATAATCACCATTTTAATATTTTTCCGCTTCATCAGATTAATAATATCTCTTTTATGTCTTGGTGTAGGAGGGATACCGGGCCGTAGCTCCACATATCCGGCTACTTTAATACCCAGCCAATCAAGTAAATAACTCCAGTGCACGTGATAGCAGACCACTTCTATTCCATTTAAAACAACCGCGCTTGAATCAAATTCCGCTATTTTTTGTTGTAATGATGCTCTGAATTTTTCGAAATTAGCATCATAGACATCCATATGGTCAGGATCTAATTCAATGAGTTTATCCGTAATCAGTTCGGCTACCTTAATACCTAAATGCGGATTAAGGAGATAATGTGGATTTCCGGCAGGATGAACATCCCCCATACTTCTATCAACCTCGCCCCTGGGTTTTTCAAGAATATTGGAAGTGGATATTGCCATTGAGACGTTTAAATTACCGGGGGCACCCGGTGTCACATCATGATTTCTTGCACCCTGGATAAGAAGGGGTAACCAACCTATCTCAAGTTCCAGGCCTGAATAAATGAGCAAGTCTGCCCGGTTTAATTTAACCATATAACTGGGTTTTGCTTCTATATAATGGGCATCCTGAACACCGCGCGTAATGCTGTAAACCTCAACATGTTCTCCGCCAATACTTTCAGTGATTGAAGCCAGGCTGGGCAATGTTGTGATTATATTTAATTCTTGCGCTTCAATTGTATGCCATCCAAAGAAGACTATCAAAAAGCAAAGCGAGATTTTTATTAGTTTTATTTGCATAACCGTTCCCTTTATCTTAATACTTGTGAGCCGGATGTGACCCTATGGTTACGTTTAGCTGGACAATTATTTGACTTTCAGTTTCTCCATTTACCTCGATATAATTATATTGAAGGCGGAAAGCACTGAATTCCGTGGGGACATAGCCCAACGCGAAGCTGAAACGACTACTTGAGAGATCATTGTCTGTATAATCTGATGCCATATCAGGAAGGGGGAAAAACCTGTTAAGCTCTTTAGACTGATTATACCAATCATACCGGCATTGTAACCACCATCGTATATTAAATTGTCCTAATAACTGTACAAAATAACCATGTAAGGGTTCCGAAGTGCTTTCGTTAAACTTTAGATTGGCATGAATATACTCTCCCTGCAGGGTTAAGGAACGGTAACGTCCACGTTGCAAGGGTTTCCATTTAAGATGAAGATCCAATCCCCATACACCGGATAAGATACGTGTCGTATCGGATCCTACGGACGTAAAATCATCGAGATGATACAAACCTCTTTGACCAGTAAGGAATGTTCCACCAAGACGAATTGCATATTCATCAGCAATATCCCACAAATTGTCAAGGTGAAACAGATAGGCAAAATCCCCCGGTTTGTTGCTGTTGAATAATATTGGATTATCACCATTTAAAAAACCAGCCGTGGCATCCATATACCAGGAGGTTGGCATCAGGTAGGCAGCCTCGATACTTACTTCATTAAGGTCAGGGCCGAATAGCTGATCCAGAATCAGGGGAGAATCAGCAAAGGCAAATTGATGAAGGTGCAGCAGATTGTGCTGTCCGAATGTATTCAGCATTTGTCCTCCACGTATGGTGGCAGGAATCGGCATACGCAATGTAGTCAGATAAGCTTCTTCCAGGCCTATGCCATCCTGTTCAGAGACAGAAACTGTCACCAGAGATTTCAAATAAATATCTACATTTGCTGTGACCATCGCCTCTATTTCCTGATAATGCAAGCCCTGAGTGAGGGACGATTGGGAATATAGCGGTTCATTTTTGCTGGATCCCATCCCATAAAAAAGAGAGTTAACACTAATAGCCGGATTAAATGATCTGCTAATACCCGTTGCCGAAGCATCTGAGGTTGCCTGGGCCCGGCCATTTACGATTGCAGCAACCATAAACAGGAAGGTTAGCATGAACGGATATAATCTACTCATATCAGGTATCCTATATTTTATATAAATTTATTTGTCCCATATCAGTTTATTAACACATGCGATAGATATAAGGGAATTTTATCACAACTAAGATCGGACAGAATAGAATAAGGCGCACCGATACTTCTTGATGACAAAGCACGATTGTAGAATGATTAACGGAGGTATCAGGAGATTGGCGGAGCCCTTATGGATAATATAGGCAGTATAGGATTTGAATGATTTTTGATTGGCGCACGATCATTGAGGTATGTCAGGAGTATTGCAGGAGAGGTGAGGTCGGCTTCTGAAACTAAAAGAACCTGGGACTGGTAGGCCTGACAAATGGGACAGTCCGGATCCGGTACGAGTAAATGTTCCGGATCATCAATCAACAGAGCCAGGCGAATGCCGGTCAATCCGAGGATAGCAATCAATACGACCAATATCGATCTTAGCTTCATGTTTAAAAGGTACAGAATATTTATTTGAAAGGAAAGATAATTTTACCTGGATATTC
>SDBT01020442.1_pt1 | contig 10352 bp, 8 predicted proteins | sample 2277101 | NCBI WGS metagenome assembly SDBT01 (sample SAMN10404973, study PRJNA504765) | marine sediment metagenome | isolation source: marine sediment core GS10_PC15, 103 cmbsf | place: Arctic Ocean: Southern Knipovich Ridge | collected 2010
ACAATACCTTATCACCTTAGTATACATTGAGTGGTGTGTGCATGACACAAATGCAGTGGTGGCAAGAGCTTACGTCTATGCGTGTGGAGGGTACAGAACCCTACAGGTGTGTAGGTTATGAGGGTTATAACGGTTGTAGGGGGCCCCAACCGTTACAATCGGTATAACCCCACCCCCTGTTTCCGCAGGTATGCTGATACCTACCCCGCCTCCTCCGTTTAAGCAGTTCCCACACACGTATAGCACACAAGAAATAGCATATTTCTGATTTGTTGTAATAGCAGCCGTACAACAACTGTGCAATACTCCTCCTGGGAAAAACCCCTAATGGGGTCCTTGACGTCTTGACGTTGTCTTGACGCCGTATTGATGTGCCTTCATTAGAGGGGGTCACCGATATACGCTACGCACAAAGGGTTTCAGTGATGCCTCGCACGTTGTGTGGGACCAAACGTCAAGGCATCAAGGGGACCCCCCCTTATCCACAAAAGTGACGACCCTAAAACCGTTACAATCGGAACTGGGGGTTCATCGAACCCCCCTTCTGAACAACATTTTGAACGAAGTCCCTAATTTCCTTGACGTCGGACATAATTGGTCCTTTACATACATTATAAATATATTATATATAGTATAAAACATACCCCCCCTCTTTTGGGGCCGCGTCAAAACGGCGTCAAGAACGCGTCAAATGGCGTCAAGACGTCAAAGTCCCCATTGGTGGCGGAAGCACCTTTGGGGGCCCCATCTTTTCGATTCGAGCAGAAAACCGACCGGGAACAGCACGAACCCTCTGGACGGCAGGCGGGGCGTTGCGGGATCGAAGGCGTCTGACGAGCCAGGTTGGCGGTGAACCGCGCCGTATGCCCTATCCTGCCGCTCTGTGCCGCGATCTGCCGCGGTGCCGGGTCGCCCGTTAATGAGCCTCACGAAGGCCCGTGTTACGATTCTGAGATTCGTAACACTGGCCGCCCCAATGGGCGGGTGTTGTTGTGAAAATGTATTTTGTGTGGTGTGGTAGAATGTATGCTTACGTCATACAACACGTAACAACAAATACAAAACAAGAGAGAAACAATGGGAAAGAAGAGCAGAAAGAAGAACCTGAAGAAGAACCTGAAGAAGGACAAGAAGCAGGCCCAGGTGGCCAAGGGCTTGTTGAAGTCGCGCCGCAGCGAGTGTATCACGCCAGAGTGCTGCTGCGTGGCCGTGCAGATGGGACTTTGCAAGACATGCTTCTCGGCGGCTAAGTTGGCTATCGCCTTGAACTACACCTCGTGGGACAAGCTTGTCGGCTGCGGCCTGGCCTACAACGCAAACAGACCCGCCGATGAACGAAGCGGTGTCTCATGGATCTCGCTGTGGCGTGCGGCCAAGAAGGAGGAGAAGGAGAGGAACGAACGATTTCAAGCCGAAGTTGACGCCAAGGACAAGCACCATTCGGATACGGAATTCGACGAGTTCGGATTCAGCATCGCTAAGCCTAATCCCCACGCCGGCAAGACAAAAGAACAAATCAATCAGGAAATCTGCGACGCAGTAGACCGACTTTCGGAATAACCAAACTACTCCAACAAGAAACTTCAAGAGGAGAACACAACATGGTACACAATGACCGCGAGCAAGACACAGTAATACCAAAACAATTAGCTTCCGCAGGCAGGTGTCCGCCAGAGCCACCAGCCGATCCCCGATTCCCGCCTCAGCCGCCGGAGCAGGAAAACCAACGGATCGGCCCGATCGTGCATGAGCCGCTCCCGTCGGCCGAGCCCGAACAAGCTCAGGCTGCTTCGCTGCCGTTCTACCCACAAACCCCGCTTCCCCAGCCATTGTACGATCAGCAGGCTGTTCCGTCGCTCGGTCTGAGCCAGGAGAGTCATCCGTTGCCGCGGGGTTCTGAGCCAGGACCGTATCGTGGAGAGAATTATCAGGAGCCATTCAAACCGGCCGAGCCTGCTCAAATGGCGGCAGTGGCCAAGACTGAGCCGCCGGCCCCGCTGCCCGACTGCGACTCTGACGTTTTCACGACCGATTCTCGTTCAGGTGCTGAACTCGACGGCGGCTCGGTTCTTCCAAGCGGCTCCACATTCCCGACCGGGGAGACTCCCGCCGAGTTGGCAACCGATCCTCGCTTGCTGGCGGGTTATAGCAAATTTGACCGCACTTCCGGCCTCGCCCCGATCGTCCAACCCAGCCAACCTGCAAGCCCGGTATCTCAAAAGTCTTGCTTGACTCCTGGGTGCGATGGATCGATTCGGGCGCGGGGCCTTTGCGGAACCTGCTACTCGGCCGCTCGGCTTCGCGTGAATTCCGGGGTGTCGACGTGGGATAGTCTTGCTGCTGACGGGCTCGCACTCCCAAGCAAGAAAAAGAAGACAGGTGACGACGGCGCTGCGTTCAATGCCGCGTTCGCGAAAGCGCAGGAAAATCAGGAGGCAAAAGCCTTGGCTGACAAAGATATCGAAGAACAGATGGCAGTTGTAGGAGCTCCGACTCCTTTGCGGATCGTTCCGAATTACGCCACCGCCGAGGAACTCCGACTTGCTGCCGAGGCTGTCGGCACAAATCCATCGCAGCAAAACCTCGAAAAACTTGTAGCCGTTCAAGCTCGGTTGCAGCCTTCTCCGGTCGCCGTCCAGCCTTCTCCGGTCGCCCAAGAGCAGGTTTACGCGCAGCCGGTAGTTCAACCGGGTGTCGATCCCGCAAATCTCCCCCAGCTTCCTGCGAACATGGTCTGGGAGAACGGTCCGTCGGGGATGTTCGCTCGCCAGATGTCTGAGGAAGAGATCATCATCGAAGAACGCAAGGCCGGACAAGCTAAGTATCACAATCTGCGCAAGCGTTCGCTTGAGGATTCTACGATCGGGAGTGCGACCCCGAAAACAATTGACGAAGGCGACGTTGACAATACAGGCATGTCAGACGAAGAGTTCGACAGGATCAGAACCGCTCATGCGATAAGAACGGGACAGATCCCGCAGCCGCCACCCCCTGTCGTCCCGGTCTCTGCGCGGAAAAAGCCGGCACCTTCTTTTCCGGAACCGCCGGCCCCGGAAGACTTGACGTTCGATCCCGCCCTGGAAGGCGGTGCGCCGTCATGTGAGCCGGCGTTTGACGTTGATAAAGCGATCGAAGCTTCTGATTCGGCGGAGAATTTCCAACCGATCGACACAATTGAATCGGAGTAGTTTTGATGCCGATCAAAACGCCAGAAGTTCCACGCGCCCATTGGGAAAAGATTTGCGATCGCTGGCAAGCCGGCGACACCATGACCTCGATAGCTCGCGATCATGGTGTCGGTGCCCAGAAAATCAAGAAGATCCTCAGTGAACTCAATGCTTTAGATCGTGTCAAGGAGCAACCGAAAAAGTTGCCAATCAGACCTGGTAACGGAACAGACTTGAAAGAATTCACGAAGACTGCTCGGTCAATCCTTTGGCGTCAGGACACTGGAGGAGATCATCCGGCGTTTGAGAAATGGCAAAACCGTATCGCTGAACTTGCGTCTGACAATGGTGGCGGCCTCGCAAAGGGGCAGGCAATTGTTCGTGCATCAAAAGATTTCAAGTGTCTGCATCGTCTGTTTCGCGAGCATGACGTTTCTGGCTACGATCCTCATCCAAAAAGTCATCCGGACATAGAGCATTGGGGAAAGACAAACAAGGTCAAAAATGCCGAAGAGGTCGTGGTCTATGGTTGGGAAGCGTTTGATTATCGCGGAAATCTTCGCTGGGCAATGGAAGCCGCAGGGGCTTATCTCCAAACTCATAAGCACCCAGTATCGGCTCCCAATGGTACTGCGTGGTTTTTTTATCGCCAGGCAATTGACGAACCGAAGGACTTCATGACAAAGTTTGGCCAGATGGAGCAGAAGGCGGGGGACGGCGGAGAAAGCGACCTCCGAAAAGAAACACGCCGTTCGATCGATGAGATTCACGAGCAACTTGAACAACTCGAAGAGGTGGAAAATGAGACGGATTGCCAGATTGAAGTTCGCCAAGAAACCTCGCAAGAAGAAGAAGGGGCCGAAGTTTAACTTCTCAGAGCGTTGCGATCAGTGCGGTGATCCACTACCAATATGCCGCGTTAGGGACGACACTTCGATGAAGTTGGCGATTGAACATGGCCACGCGACAGTGCGTGACTCGAAGGGCGTTCCTCAGTTCTTTTGCTCAGAGAATTGTCTCAAAGAAACCGTCTTGGCGGAGTTTGTGTAGGAAAATCGCTCTAATTAGTAATGAGAAACTTTAACCGAGGAGAAGGAAGAATGAGTGAGAAAGATTATCCGAGAAGTCTTTGTGAGGGGGACGTGGTTTTCTTCATAAATACTTTCTGCCGTTTGCGTGACCCACGAAGAGGCTTGGGGGGTTTTCCATTTGAGATGAGTGACAAACAATCTGACTTTGCTATTACGCTTGATTCAGCAATAGGAAGGCGTGATCTTGGAGTGATAAAGCGGGGGCGTAATGTTGGGGCAACATGGATATCGGTTGCGGTATTACTCAGAAAGTGGTTGTTTCAGAAAGAAAAAAGCTTTCTGATATTAGGAAGGACATTGAGGCAAGTCGAACTCGAATCTCGTGATTCTTTTCTAGATAGGTTTGACTTCATGTTAAGCGAGTTGCCCAATTGGCTCAAGCCAGATTGTGTCAGAAAAGAACAGTGTTTCTTCCACAACGAAGACACGAACTCGCTGCTTTTTTGCGGATCGGTAACTGGGGGTGATCTTGGAGGTGAAAGGCTTTCTTCTGTTTTCTTTGATGACTTCGATCCTTCGTCTGGAAATTCAGAAAAGGCTTTTCAGAGAGCGCAATTTTCTACTAATAGCAGGATCACCATAAGCCAGGCGGAGGCGAATTTCGTGCTATGAAAATTTCCTCTGAATTCAATCGGCATGTGCCGAAAGATGTGAGTGAAAATCTTCGATGGCGAGCGAAAGTTCACCACCGTGTTCTGGAAGATCCTGAGTATGCCGGGGTGATTCGAGACGCTTGCAGGCGGGACCCCTTGTTCTTCATCAATGGCTTCGGCTACACGTATGCCCCGAAGGATGATCGGCCGTTCCCAAAGCTGCCGTTCATTCTCTACCCATTTCAAGAAGAGGCGATCCTCGAATTGATCCGGGCCTTCATGGTGAAGGATAAGTTGATTATCAAGACTCGTGACATGGGTGCCTCTTGGGTTTGCGTCTGCGCAGTCTTGTGGGCTTGGTACGCGAGGAAGGGTCTCTCTTTCTTGCTTGGATCTCGCGTTCAGGAATACGTCGATCAGAGCGGAAATCCAAAGTCGATGTTCTGGAAGTTTGACTACTTCTTAGATAATCTGCCCTTGTGGTTGAAGCCAAACGGATACGACAAAAATCTCCATCGAAGGTCGATGCACGTTGAGAACCCAGAAACTAGTTCGATCATAGATGGAGAATCGACCAACAAGAACTTCGCTCGTGGTGATCGCCGTTCGGCAATTATCCTTGATGAATTTGCAGCAGTCGAAAATGGCGTCGCCATCTTAGCGGCAACCCGCGACGCGACAAAATGTCGAATCTTCAACTCCACTCCGCAAGGAGTAAACAACTCCTTTTATGATAAGCATGAAAGTTCTTGTGAAAAGATCTCCATGCATTGGTCGATCCATCCCGACAAGTCAATCGGTCTCTACACGACAACTGAATCTGGAGAGTTGAAAGTCCTCGATCCCTCTGGATATCCGGAAGACTATCACCCCCTGTTGGACAGCAAACTTAGAAGCCCGTGGTATGATAACGAATGCGAAAGAGGAAGTCCACAAGAGATTGCCCAAGAACTCGACATGGATTTCCTCGGATCGGGCCACCAGTTTTTCGACGCAGACACCATACGAACGTACATACGAGAGTTGGCAAGACCTCCTTCGACTGTGGGAGATCTTGAGTACGACGACGCAACGGGGGAACCAATCGGGTTCCGTGAAGATGCTGACGGCAGACTCAGGCTCTGGATCTTCCTCGATAAAGACGGTAATCCTCCGCTCACAACACGGTATACCCTTGGGGCGGATGTTTCGGGTGGGACCGGGGCCTCTAATTCCACGCTGTCCGGCTGGAACAACACCATGCAGGAAAAAATCCTAGAATACGCGAACCCGTACATAATGCCAGAGGCGTTTGCTCGGCAATCCGCAGCGATTGGCTGGTGGCTTGGGAAGGCATACATAATTTGGGAAAGCGGCGGTCCAGGGCGGCAGTTCGGTACAAGGCTTTTAGAATTGAGGTATCCTCGTTACTATCTTCGACGCCGGGACGAAGCGATCTCGCGGAAGGTGTCCGATATACCTGGCGTAGCGGTGACGAAAGAGGCAAAGCATTCTGTTCTAAGCGCTTACCGTGCGGCGCTGGCCGAGAAGAAGGGAATAAACAGGTCGAAAGAGTCACTCGAAGAAACTCTCGAATACGTCATTGGCGGAAACGGTGAGGTTTTTCATGCTCGATCGAAAAACAAGTCTGATCCCTCGGGGGCAAACTTGAACCACGGCGACCGTTGCATGGCGGATGCACTCGCCTGGAAAGGCATGCACGAAAGGACGTTGAAACTTCCGAAAGGTGAGAAGCCACTCGTTCTCCCTGGAAGTCTTGCGTGGAGAATTGAACAACGAAAACAGGAGAATCGGGGAAAGAAACCAGGCAGAGAATTAGATTCATCTTGGTATTGAGAAAGGTAAGGAAATGGTCGAGTTGCTATCAGACAAGAAATTCAAGCGGTTGATAAAGTCTATCGACTGGTCGGAAAGAAACTTGGAGTTTGCTAGACGCAAGCGAATAGAAGCCATCATGATGTATGTTGGCTCACACTACGGAGAAGCGGGACCTTCGTGCGCGGTCCCGGTCAGCAGTCTCAAGATGGCTGTCGACATTTACGTTAGATCGCTCGCCCCGCACGCTCCACGTGCCCTCGCAACGACGGTCCGCGAGGATATGCGCCCGGCCGCTATGAATTTAGAGTTGGCCGTCAACGAAATTCCTGACGAGATTGGGCTCGATGACACATTACGCAAGTGGGTCACCGAAGCGCTTTTCTCTTTTGGGATTTTGAAAATTGGACTTCATGGTGTCGGGGAAGCACGGGGGCAGGAGTATGGCAGGACGTTCGTAGATGTCATTACTCTCGACGACTACTTCCTTGATATGTCTGCTAAAAGTGTGAACACAATTCAGTACGAAGGAAACTCGTACTGGATGAAAGTCGATGACCTGAAGAAGATGAAGAAATGGTCGCACCACAAGAACATCGAAGGCGTTACTTTCGACGAGTATACCGTCGTGAACGATCATGGCGAAGAACGCGCCGAAAAGATTACTGTCCAAGAGACTGCGGAGGTTTTTGCGAAACGGAAGTGGCTAAAGGACGTCTACCTCCCTGACGAAGGTTTGATGGTAACGTACTCCGTGAAGGACAAGGTTCTTTACAATGTCATCGAATGGAACGGTCCAAAAGAAGGACCCTACCTGAAGCTCGGTTTTTCCGATGTTCCCGGAAACCTTTTGCCGCTTCCTCCGGTTTCGGTTTGGCGAGATCTCCACGAACTCGGCAACGCTCTCTTTAGAAAGCTTGGCCAACAGGCTGATTCAGAAAAGTCTGTCCTGGGTTTTTCCAACATTGATGAAGACGCCGTGGAAGCATTCAAGAACGCTAGGGACGGAAGCGGCATCACATTTACCTCTGGCGAACCGAAGACGTTGGTTGCCGGCGGAGTAAATCAAAAAACCCTTGCGTTCTATTTGCAGACGCGAGATCTGTTTTCGTATTTCGCAGGGAATCTCGACAGCCTCGGCGGTCTCGCGACTATGTCGGAGACTGCAACGCAAGACAAGATGTTGAGCGCAGCAGCAAGTGCGCAATTGAAGGATATGACCGTTCGCACAGTCGATGCGCTAAAGGTTCTCTTCGGTGCGTTAGCGTTCTACGAGTGGAACGATCCGATCAGAACGAGAACGCTTCAGCAAAGCATTCCAAACACCACTTACAAGGTTTCGACCAAGTGGAATTCTGATTCGAGAAAAGGGAAGATATCAGACTTCCAAATCGACATCGACATCTACTCGCTTCAGGACAACTCGCCTTCGACAAAGTTGCAGAAATTGCAGATGATCCTAACTCAATATATCATCCCAATGATGCCGCTTATCGAGAGGGCGGGGGGCACGCTAGATGCCCAGAGATTGCTTGAGATCGTCGCTCGTTACTCGGACACACCTGAGGTAGCCGAGATCGTTGTGTTCGCAGACAGACCGATGGAACCGCCCCCCTCTGGACAGCCCGCCGCCGGCAAGCCGCCTGCCTCTGGCCCTCCGCAACGGCAGCCAAGCCAGGGGGTTTCAAGGGAGGGCGCGTCGAACGCGATTCAACAATCCCTCCTCAGCCAGGCAGGAAGCGAGGATTCGCAAAAATAGGCTGTCGTCGAAAATTTCGTTAGGAGCCCTCCTTGGTATAATGGAGTTTTACTAAGGTGGGTTTCCTTGCGTAAGGGAGAAGAGAGAAAATGCCCCTATACTGCTTTACGTCCGAAGAGGGAGAGACGATCGAAGAGTTTTTTCCGATGGGGAAAGTGCCAGAATACTTGGAGATCGGATGCAGGGGGGAATGCAAGGTTTTTCTTGATTCTCCAGAGAAGTTCGTGCGATATACTCGCGATCGTCAGGCTGAGTGGCGAGAGGGCCCGGCGAGTGGGAGCAAGGGCGAGTGGCCAATCGAGTGTTATGCTGTTGGTGTTCACGCCAGCCAAGCTCAGGAACTCAGGGACTACTTCAAGAGTCACGGGTGCCCTACTGAAGTTACCAAGGATGGCGACCCAGTGTTTCGGGATCATCAACACATGAAGAGGGCTTTGAAGTGCAGGGGTCAACATCACAACAATTCGTATGGCAATTGAAACTAGAAGCAAACTGGCTCCTGGCATGATGCTGCGAGCCCGGGTGGACACTTAAGAGAGAAAGAGAACATGGAATTCGACGCAAGGGAATTCGGAGAGGAAGTTGACGTAGCCATTGACGTTTTGGTTGAAAAGCCGGACGACGAATCTGCGGCAGTAAAGGAGGGAGACGATGAAGCCCAACTCAAAGTCGAGCCAGTCGAAGGCGAGGCCGCGGCAGATGAAAAAGAAGGAGGGGGCGTTGGCTCTCCTAAGGTTGAAGGCAAAGACGGAGACGGATCTACGGGAGTTGCAGAAGATCTTGAAGGAAGTAATGTTGCTGGAGAGAAGCCTGCTGGAGAAGTCAACGAAGTAGTTCCGGCAGGAATTAGTGACTCTGCAATTGAGCGTGCGGTTCGTTCCGGAATCACCGTTTCAGAAGCGAGGACATTTTCGTCTGACGAGTCGCTCTTGAAAATCGTGGATGCTAAGGAACAATTCTCGAATAGCGTTGAAGAGTTTGACGGCAAAGAGGAAAAACCTGGCGATCTCGAAGAGTTGATTGGAGAAATTCCTGATCTCGACCCGAAAGAGTTCACGCCGGAAACCGTCGCAATGTTCGGCGCGTTGAAGAACATCATCACGCAACAGCAAGAACAAATTCGCGATATTCACGATCAGCAGGGCGAAGCACAAGCCGCCCAGTTCGATGCCTCCGCCAAGGAGATCGAAGGCTGGTTCGATAGTGAAGTCGAAGCCCTCGGCGAAGGATTCGTCGAAGCCCTCGGGAGTGGCGGTATTTCCGGCCTTCAGCGGGGAAGTTCGCAATATGCGAAGCGATCGGAAATCGCAACGAGAGTGGGGGTCATGAAAGCTGGTTACGAAGCAAGCGGAATACCGGCACCTTCGCGCTCGAAACTTTTCAAAACGGCTTCACAGGAGGTGCTGCGGGAAGAGTTTAGGCAACAATCCGACAAGGAGACGGCTGAGAAGTTGAAGCAACGAAGCGGTCAACATATTCAGCGTGGTTCGGGTCGGAAAGAAAACAATCAGCTTTCCCCAGAGGAAGAGGCTGCTCAAGAGTTGGATCGGAAGTACCCACCGAGCAGCTAACCGGATGTAACTATTCCCGTTTCCTTTTTTGAAGAGAGAAGAAAACATGCACGATTCCATTTGCAAAAGTGATGCCGTCAAAGCGTGCTCTAAGTGCGGTGAGACGAAGAGCGTGAGTGAGTTTCACAAGAGCGGCTTCACAAAGAAGGACGGTACCCAGTCGCTCGATTCTTGGTGCGCGGTTTGTCGGAATGAATACCAGAAGAGGTATCCCGGACGGCAGGCCAAGTACAACGCCAAACCAGGGAATAAGGAGAAGATTAGCACAAGGATGAAGAAAGTTTACGATGCTGATCCAGAGAAGTTCCGGGAGAAGTCAAGGAAGTGGCGCGAGGATCACAAGGAAGAGTTGAAGG
>SDBT01020443.1_pt1 | contig 10352 bp, 8 predicted proteins | sample 2277101 | NCBI WGS metagenome assembly SDBT01 (sample SAMN10404973, study PRJNA504765) | marine sediment metagenome | isolation source: marine sediment core GS10_PC15, 103 cmbsf | place: Arctic Ocean: Southern Knipovich Ridge | collected 2010
ACGGCACGCTGGGCCATGTCGGGGGGCAGCCGCTTGCCGGTAGCGGGACTAGGAGTCGTCGTTTCTGCACGGGTGTGGGCCGGCAGCCTCGGAATGGACGATTGTTGTCAGCTCGTCGCCGGAGACCTGCGGCACGCGGAGGTTCTGTACGAACAGGTCGCCGGCGCCGAGGCAGAAGACGGCCTTGCGACCGCCAAAGCTCTTTCCCTCCCGCGCCCGGGTAATCGCCTCGACGATCTGGGCGTCGCGCTGCCGGTCGTTGGCGGGGGGCTCGAACGGCAGGTCCCAGCGGGCGGCCTCGGCCACCGCAGTCCGATCCGCCTCGAATTGCAGCAGCTTAACCGATCGGCTGCCGATATCGACGCCGATCGGGCCTCGTCTCGATTTGGCGGTCCATCCGACCATGATTGATTCGTGTGTGGGGGGAGTAGTTGTCAGTTTTCAGTTATCAGTTGTCAACTGCTTGCGGGTTAGCAGTGTCATGCGAAAAACTGCTAAGCCGCAAGCGGCAAGTGTTTGCAGTGTGACTGATAACTGAAAACTGAAAACTGATAACTGATAACTGATAACTGAAAACTGATAACTGAAAACTGACAACTGATAACTGAAAACTGACAACTGATAACTGAAAACTCCTATGGCGACAGCAATGCCTCCGGCGGGGGCTTCGCCGTGAAGTCCCCCACCTCCGCCAAGCCGGTGACCGGATCGACCGTCACCGGCAGGTATCTGGTGTCCGGTCCGCTGCCGACAGCCAGCCAGATGGTGGTCGGGCTGCTGCGGGTGGTTTCTCCCAGGGGGCCGAACTCGAGGTCGTCCACCAGAATATAGCTTCCGTTGAGGCTGCCGACCGCCGCGATTCGCGTGGCCATGCCCACCCGGGGCAACTCGTCCAGCTTGACGACGTGTTCGTCCGGCGGGTCGTCCGGCCGGCGGAAGGGTGAATTGGGTAGCTTGTCCAGCGCCGCGTTGTTGCCGCTGTGTTCGAGCACGTACTGGTTGTTGTCTTTGTCAAAGGTAAACTCGTAGCGGCTGTTGTTGGTCACCGCCAGACTCCGCCCGTAGGCCAGATCGGTCCGCAGTACGTAGGCCGTGGATCGCAACTGATCGTAGAGGCTGGGATTGCTGTTGGGCAGCACCATACCGGCCAGGATGCTCATGATGACGATCACCATCATCAATTCGATCAGCGAGAATCCGGCGGGTCGCGTTGAGTGCATCGGCATGGCATCTTCGTCAGCGCCGCTGCTTCGGTTCCTTGACGACCACTCCCAGGTTGCCGGACTGCAGCAGGGCATTCTGTTCTTTCAATAGCTGTTTGATTTCTTTCAGTTCGCTAACCATCTCCATCCGCTGCTGCACCGAGTTGGCAAACGGGGGGCCCGGCCTCGGCGGCGCAGCATCCGTCGTCCTATAGAAGCTTAGCACGCAATAACATAGGGCATTTACGGCAATCAGCAGTGCCCAGCCGGTTCGGCGTTTCATGGCGATTCCTTTCCGTTGAATCTATGGGTTTTCGGTCCACTCGATCAGGTCCCAACGCAGCCCGTCGTCGTCGACGTGGGACTCGTAAATCCGGTTACCCGGATAATGCCAGTGGTAGGTGATCGGACCAGAATCGGGCGAGATTGTCAACTGCGGCTTGGGATCGCGTCCGCGCAATCCCATCCACATGGGGAAAAAGGGCACTACGGGACCGGCGTGTCCGTCGAGTTGGTCCTTGAAATCTCCGTAGAGTTCGCTCCAATTGAGTATTTCCCAGGGTTGGCGTTCCTTGATGAAGAGCTTCCTTGTCACGACGCGTCCGGTTACCGAGAACGATACCGTCTCCGGACTATTCTCGATTATGAAGTTGTCGAACGCGGCCAGCAGTCCGGTCACGCTACCTCCCCCGGTGGGCAGGACGACAAAAGCGTAGCAGGTCGCCACGGGCAACCGGACCGGGCCCTCGGTGCCGTGCAGCCCGGGCAAATCGACCGGCGTGAAATGCACGTTTGTGCTTTCGATGTAGATGTCGTCCTTACAGAACAACGATCCGCGGATGGATACGTTACCGCGAAGCCGGACGTTGCCGTCGCGATAGAAGATCCCCAGGGGATTGGTGGCGGGGTCGGGCTCCAGGGTGACGTTTTCCAGCGGATCGCCCACCCGGGGGATCTCGTAGACCGGCCCGCCGGCGTAGATCTGATAGCTCGTCAGGGACGTCGGCTTGACCCAGTCGGCGGCAGTCTCGCGGACGGGGTGATCCACGGCCGTCACACCCAGCCTGCTGGTCAGCGCGTTTCGGTAGATCCAGTCTTGCTCGCCATACGGAAAATGAACCGGGCCGCTGAAGGGACGATAGTCCGGCCGGCCCGACAGACGCATCGCGTTGAGATCCTCCAGGTAACGCTGCCACGCGTCATCGTCATCCGGATAGTGTTTGGCGAGTTCGAGTTTCCCTTGGATCCGAACGGGACCCTCGATCCGGCAAGGGATGTCGATCCCGAAAGAGTCTTTCTTGGACTGGTACAGCGTGTATTTCTGCATCGCGGCCCAGTCCGAAGGCTCCTTGGGCACCGCTCGCGGCGACAAACGGACGACGGCCCGGATCCGGTGCGTGGCGATGCTTGCCGGGTTGTCCGGATCGGCGGCGTAACCGGTCGCCGCCAGCGTGACCCGGTAGGGCAGGTCGTCGTAGTCGGAATCGCCCGCAGCCAGCGAGGAATCACCCGCCTTATACGTCACGGCGAAGTTCTCCGAGGCGCTGAGGCTCCCGGTCAACGTCGTGCCGACGCCCTGCCAATCGGAGGTGTGCATCTTCTTGATTGCCATGGTCAGCCCGGTGGCGGCCACGGCACGGGCAGAGACGCGTCGGGTGGCGTTGCGATGGACTTGCAGCATGTTGAACTGGCTGCGAACCGCGGCGTAGGAGAGCGCCAGCGTGACCGAAATCAACAACATCACCACCAGCAATGCCACTCCCCGTCGCTGCCGACGGTGGGCATGGAAACCGGACGATCGGCCAGTTGCGGAGGATAATCGAGGATCGGTCATTTGTGCATTTCGTAATAGAGGGCCGCCGACCCGAAGAAGGGAATCGTCTGCTGGGCCGAAGCTGCCGCTGCCGTATCGATGCCGGGGATCAATTGCAGTTCGGTTCGCAGCCAGACCTGACGCAGGCCCGTCTGCGACCCGTAGATGCCTTGCACCCAAGGTAGGTCTTCCCAGTCCGTATCCCCATTTTCATAGTCCTGCCATTGCGTATCGGAAGGCCGCAGGCGCGTCTCGAAGCGGATCGCCGCCCGCTGGGAGGCGTCTGCCGCGTTCGAAACCGAAGCGGTCCGCACGAGTTCGGTCAGTTTGACAATCCGTGCCGCGTTGCTGTTCTTGATCGACTCAATGTTGGCCATCCACCCGGACGCATTTGCTGACACCGTTCGCGCGTCGTCAGCAACGGTGATTTCCACGAGCCGGTTAGGCGCCGACGGATCGGGGCAGTAGATCACCAGTTCGTTGTAGCGCGGCAGGCCGTCCGGATCGGCCGGCTCGCCGGTCGGATGCCAAACAGCCAGCGTATCGGGGAATCGCCAGGCCCCCACCTGCGTGTCAACGACCAGCACGCCGGGAAATTGGTCGTTGGCGGTTGCTTCGCGGACGGTTCGGGCGATCCGGTCCATCGCCACGCGGGCGTGTTGCGTAGCCGTGCCGTGGCCTTCGACGTACTCGAACGCGTCTTCGACCCCTTTGGCCAGCACTCCCAGCGTGCCGACAATGCCGACCATGATCGACAGGGCGATCAGCAACTCCAGCAACGTCATGCCGGATTGCGGTTTAGATGGGTGGAACATAGGCAACAACTCGTCGTAAGATGGCCAATTGCCGGTTGCCCCGATCCGGATCGACACGCACGATGCGGACTTCCACGATCCGATAATCGCTGGTCTGTCCGAACGGCAGCGGGGTGGAGAGGTCGGATTCGTCGACGTAGTAGACGTCGACTTCCTGCCGCCAGTCTTCGAGGATCGGGTTGGTAACCTGGAAGTTGGCGTGACGGACGCCACCCTCGCCGTCGTCCTTGCCCAGCGCGATCCTCCAGGCATCTACCGGCGCGAGTCTGCGGATGCCGTTGTAGTCGTCGATGTCGTCGTATCGCTCGCGGTGCGATCCGCTGCTTTCGTAGGAGGAGGCGGAAAAGCTCGTCTGGTATCCGTCCTCGCCGACGGCCACGTATCGGCCGCCGAGCACCTCGTCCATCAGTTGCTCGGCCAGACCGTCGGCGATCGTCTGCTGAAGCGACTCGCCGGTGGCTTGCAGCGAACTGTTTACTCCCAGCAGCAGAACGCTGCCGGCGATGGCTGCAATCGTGATCGACACCAGGGCCTCGACCAGTGTGAACCCGGCCGGTGGCCGCAAGCGAAGGCGGGGAGATTGGCGGTTCATTGCGGCGCTACCCATGTGGTCTATTCGTAGAACTCGGAATTGTTGGCCCAGATGCCGCCGTTACTCTCGTCGTACTGCCATCCGGCCCCGCCCGCCACCACGGCCGTTGGCTTCGTGCCTGCAGTTGCGACCCCAACTACGGCGTTGCTGTCATTAAGATAGTTCGTCGGAACGGCCTCGCCAATGTAGGGGCCGTAGGGGGTCTCACCCGTGGTTCCGCCGTTGCTGTTCGTCGCGGAGGTCATCTGCGTCGCGAAATTCGCCAGCGACGGGTAAAGTCCGTGCTCCTGCTTGTACATCTCGATCAGGCCCCGCATCGTGTGGAGGTTGTGGCTCAACGAGCTCTCCTTGGCCTCCTCGGTTGAAGAACTGAATTGCGGAATTATGGTCGCGGCCAGCACAGCCATAATCACGACCACGATCAACACCTCAATCAACGTAAAACCTTTACGCTTGTCGCTGCTCATAACGCGTGCTCCTTGCTGCAAAGTGACCCAACACTCCGTCTGGTTTCAGATCAGCATCCACTATCCCGCGGCACTGGACCGTGGCGTGTTTTCACGAACGTCTTCCGAGAGGTTCAAAACGTGGCGCAGCGGGGTCCCCTCCAAGCTTCCAGCTTTCCCCGCCGCGCCGGCGACCGGCGCCCCTATTCGAGACGCGGGTACTAGAAACTATAGGTTCACACCGTAACGAGTCAAACGCTTCCGGGCGGTTGCCGACCGGTCGCGCAGAGGCTGGAGTGCGAGTGCAGCAGTTCTCCCAGAAATGCCGCTTCAGACAACTGCAAGACGATGCCAATTGGCCTCATGGCGGCGCCGACTTTTTGCAACGTCGACCCGAGGTGGGCTCTGGGCTCAGGGGTCCCGCTCAACCCATTTCGGTATCGGTGGCGGCTGGAAGCGGGCGAGCTGGTCGAGCAGGACCTCGGGTGTTTCGGCCACTGCCGGCACGGCTCGGTGCTCGGGCGTGAGAAACTCGTCGGCGACCGCCGCGTCGAGCATCCGCAGAAGCGGGCGATAATAGTCGCACACGTTCAACAGCCCGCACGGCTTCGCGTGCAGCCGCAACTGCACCCAGCAGAGAGCCTCAATGAACTCCTCCAGCGTCCCCAGGCCGCCGGGCAGGGCGATGAAGGCGTCGGAAAGCTGCGACATCAGGGCCTTGCGGCTGTGCATCGTGTCGACCACATGTAGCCGAGTCAGGCCCCGGTGGGCAATGTTCCGAGACCGGTTGACGAACCGTTCGGGAATCACGCCGACGACCTCGCCGCCCGCCTGCAACGCCGCGTCGGCCAGTTTACCCATCAGACCGACCGTCGCACCGCCGTAAACCACGGTCAGTCCCCGCTCGGCCGCCGTACGTCCCAGACGTTCGGCAGCCTCGGCGAACTCGCGGCGTCGGCCGTCATTACAGCCGCAAAAGACACAAACGCTCTTCATCGGCGATCCATTCTCTCAATTCAATCCCACCAAAACAAACGCGAGCCGCGGGGCTTGCCCCCGCGCTTCTCTCGCACCTCGTTTTGCGCGTACTCTTGTGCGCGGGGACAAGCCCCGCGGCTCGCCCTAGCCTATCAGTTTGCCGCGGTTTCTGCCATGGATGCAGTTTGTCCGGCCAAGAAAGGCTCGCGGCCGACGACCCGTACGGGGAGGGCCCGTAGGGTCGCCGGCTCGCTTGCCGAAAAGAGGAGTTAAGATCGCCGGCGTCAGCTCGTGGTACGGCCGAATCCGTAGCCGCGAACCGGTGGGACTTCGTTGGCGCCGGCTGGGGAAAGTCTTCGGCCTCTGTTCTCCGTCCCGGCCCCGCAGACAGTTCTTGTCTTGTTTTGCTCGGCGACCGGCGGTTGACGACTCTCTTCCCAAATCAAACGTCTCCTCATACCGCAGTTGTAACTCTCGACAGCGTTTGCGTGGCCTCGCGTTGGGGTTCGTGTTGTTTGTTCTCGCCGGCCCAACCGGCCGGCGTTCCCTTCTGCCCATCGATACCCAAACTTCCGGACAATCCTGCGCGGGAATTTGGAAAAATCTGCAAAACCGATTGTTCGGCCCGGCAGACCGTCCCATCGGGGGGCTTGGGTACTGTGTGGTACTGGAAGAGTAGTGGCACCGGCGTACCGCCGGTGATGGCCAAGTTGTGACGCTGGCACGAGTTTGATCAGACCGGCGAGACGCCGGTGCCACTGTGAGCAGGTGGACTCACCCAGAATCGCATAAATGCGATCACTACAAACGTCAATCACCGACCACCAACCAATCGATAGGCAAACGTGCCCGGCTCGCATTGCACGACAATCTCCGCACCGCCTGCGACGGGCCTTCGCCCGGTCACCTTGCCGCGGTCGTCGATCGTCTCGATGTGCGTCAACTCGGGCAGTTGCCAGGGAAGATCGGCTACCTTGAGGCGAACGACAAGCTTCGCCCCGCGCCGGCTCGGCAACGGCGTGATCCGAACCGCCCTGCCGTCGAGCGTCAACCGGCAGCCGCCGGCGGTAACGATCGGGCCGAAGTCGATCGGCTTGCCTGCCGGGTTCTGACGTGCCAGCCAGAGGTCGGGCGGTGCCTTGTGCGGCGTCCATGCCGCGCCCGTCGAACTGCCCGCGACGCCCTCAATGCGGACGGTACCCGCCCGGATCCGCCGCGTGCCGTCGTCCGGACCGGTCATCATCAGCCGGTCGATACCATCAGGCCGATAGAAGCCGTAACGCAACTCGAACGAATCGCCCGGCGAGGTCCCCTCGGGCAAAGAACCGACGGCCGTTGTGGCGATCTTGCCGGTCTTGCCCGACAGCAGCGACGCCGGCGGTTGGTGTACCTGAAAGACGATTTCTCCCTCGTTATCGACCAGATGCAGGAAGGGCCGATACCCGTCGGGCACGGGCACGTCGAGTTGCCAGACCAGCGACAACCGCAGTTTCCCCTCGGTGATGCGAACCTTCTCGACCGACGTCCGAATCGCGAGCCGCACGTCGGCGACCCGGCGACCGTTGACGTAAATCTGCGACGGCGACGCCGACCGTTCGACGATGATCCCGTCGCGACGGCTGATGGACGCTTCTACCGGGCCCTGCGGCGTGCGTACGCGGGCAACGAATCCGTACTGCGGCAAGATCTCACCGGCCACCTCCCAGTCGGTCTCACCCCGGTTGACCCAGACCTCGCCGCCACCCGACCAGGTGACGTGCTGCCGGTGCAGATCGTCGTCGGCAAATTCGACGCCGTCGATCTGTTGCAGTGCCAATGCCCTCATCAGGTCGTGCAGCAGCCAATACTTGCGGACCACGTCGCGTCCGAAGGGCTGCGACACCATGGCGGGATGCCCGGTGAGCACCTCGGTGGCGATGTAGTCGTCGCTGTAGATACCGTGCAGCCGGGCGTCGAGGCCCGCTTCGTAGCGTCCCGGGTAGCCGGCCCCGTGTAGGACGAACCGATCGTGATGGGCCGCGTCGAACCATGGGATCCGTTCGGCGTCGGCGCAAGGAACGTTCCATACGCACCAACTATTGCGGCTGCCTTCAACCGGCGTGCCCACTCGCAGGTGATTCGCCTGGGCCCCGTCGAGTTGGCCGATCAACTGGTCGTGGCCGCTTTCGGAAATTTGCGGCGAGTCGCTACCCAACAAGTTGCGGATCCAGGCGAAGTGTTGCCCCCAAATGTTGCGGGTGGTAACGCGGTCGAAGAAGGTTCCGTCGGCCGCCCAATAGTCGTAGGGGCGGATGCTGGACCAGACGTCGATGAAGTAGGCGTTCGGAGCCAGCCCGTGGTGGATTAGCCAGAGGTTGCGTCGCAGAAACGGCGTGACCTGATCGGCCCGGTAGCGATACGACCGGGCGTTGCGGCCCTCGTTGAGCCAGGCCTTCATCGGCGTGCCGTTGCGGTTCAACGCGATCCGCTTTTCGTAGGAGAATCCTTCCGCATCCGGGTAGAAGTCGACGTAGTTGTCGTGCAGGGCAAACAACACGCCGGCCCGTTTGCAGGCGTCGATCATTCGGCGAAGCTCGTCGTGCGTGCCCAACGCCCGGTTGGCCGGGTAGACGTCGGGCAGTCGGTAGTCGTATCCCCAACGCTGCCAGTTATGCCAGATCACCGCCGCGTCGGTCAGCCCGTAGCGAAACGCCCGATCGAGCGACTTGTGGCTGTCGGCGTAGTTGCCGCGCCAAAGATCGAAGACGAACCGCCCGGCCAGTTTTTCGACACCGCCGGACGCTTTCAGATCGTTGGTCTCGCGGAAGAGTCTTACGCCGTCGAAGACGTTTTCGCATGGGATGAACGTCAGCGTGCAGTCGTGGGGCGCGTGCAGCGAATAATGCCGGCGCGAGGGTTGTACTTCGAGGTGGTCGGGCGGTACATCGACGGCCTGCACGAGCGATATGCCGTTGTCGAAGTCGAAACCGACAAACGACGTCGCCAGCCGGTGCCCGTCGAAGTCGAGACGCAGCGCCTGCGGATCGCGGATGACGTTGCCGTGGCCGGCGTATACTTGGCCCACCGCATTGCTCCACGAGCCGGCAGCGGTGCCCTGCAAGTGGACCGTCCACCATGGGCGTGGCGGCGGGGCGTTTTCCAGACGGAATTTCGCCCGCAGCACACCGCGGTCGACCGCCAGCCGCCCGACCAGATCGAAGGCACCGGTGGGGCCCTCGAACCGATGCCGAGCCTGATAGAAACCCTTGCCCGTCTCCTCCTCGACGCCCTTCAACAAGATCGGCGAACGGGCGTCGTCAATCCGTCCCCCCAACACGCGGACCTCGAATCCCTGAAAGTAGAGCCGTTTGCTCCCCCGCCGAAACCCAACCACCGCATCGAGCAACCCCCGCCGCCCCGGCCAAACCCGCACCTCATACGCCCCAACACCCTCCCGTTTAGCCGTCGCCGGCACGGCGATGTCCTCCCGTTTAGCCGTCGCCGGCACGGCGACGCCAACTTCCCCCAACACCCGCGACCCGATCTCACTACCCGGCGGAAACGCAGCCGGCCTCGGCGGCGTGCCGACAATTAACGTCGGCTCGGCCCAATACGATTGGTCCCAGGCCGTGTTGTTCTTAGGTCCCGGATGCGATTCGAGTTGCAGCCGCACGGTCTTGCCCGCCAGTCCGCTGAGGTCGACCTCGCCGCTTCGCCAGGTCTTTGCGGAGGTGTACCGCTCGAAGATGATTTTGCCGAACTCACCCCGCTCGGCGTTGAACGGCAGGGCCCGGACGCGGAAGGTCACGCCGTCGCCTTCGCCGGTCGGGGCGACGGCATTGGCGAATCGCAACTTCATGGGCCCTGCTTTCGGCAGCATCAAGGGGAACTCGACCAGGATTGTGCCCGCACGGCCCTCGTGCCACGGCGGGTGCATCCCCAAGGTGCTGCGGCTGTCATTGCCGAGTGTAAAGTTGCCCGGCTGGAAACTTGCTCGGCTTTCCGGCTCGGCCCCTTCCCACCCGACGGGCATGGTCTGCGGTCGCTCGCCGAAGACCTGCACGACCGCCCGGCGGACCGGCACGCGCCACAAGGCCAATTCCGAATCGCCCTGCACGGCAACGGGCTGCCATGCGACCATTGGGAATGTTCGTGCGTCGCGCAAGAGCTTCGTCTGGAGGATCAGGATCGGATGGGCCGAAAACTCCTTGCCTTCCGCCTCAAACCGCACGTCGGCATGGATCGGATAATGGGCGTTGTACGTGCCTTTGCCGGCGACAACTTTGAAATGGCACGACGTCGTACCCTGGCCGTCTACCGAGAACCGCATCGGTCCGGCCGGCTCGGCCTGCCAGCGGTCGATTAGTTGCAATTGCACGGACCCTTCAACCGCCCGGTCGCTCTTGTTTTCGATCAGCACGCGAACGGGCAACGGCTTGTCGGTCGCGGTCACCATCTTGGGGCCGTCAATCCGCACCGAAAGCGGCCCGGCCGTGTCGGTCGGCGGGTCGTAGGCCGGGACCGGAG
>SDBT01020444.1_pt1 | contig 10351 bp, 6 predicted proteins | sample 2277101 | NCBI WGS metagenome assembly SDBT01 (sample SAMN10404973, study PRJNA504765) | marine sediment metagenome | isolation source: marine sediment core GS10_PC15, 103 cmbsf | place: Arctic Ocean: Southern Knipovich Ridge | collected 2010
AATCTTGAGGAGATGTTTCTTTAGTACGAGAGGATTAGGAAGCACTGACCGCTGGTGTACCGGTTGTCCCGCTAGGGGCACCGCCGGGTAGCTAAGTCGGGAAAGGATAACCGCTGAAAGCATCTAAGCGGGAAGCCCCCTCCAAGATGAGGATTCCATTCCGCCTTCGGGCGGAAGAAGAGCCCTGATAGACCATCAGGTTGATAGGCCGGGTGTGTAAGTCCGGAAACGGATTCAGCTAACCGGTACTAACGCTCGATTACTTGACCATATCAATCCTTGGTTGATTGCGAGTCAGAATATGGAAAGTTTGTGCTCATAAACGCATCTGTATATTTTTATTCAGAAGTCAGAATTTTTTGAATTTGTCAGCCGATGGCTGATAAAACGAATTTCCTGGTGACTATACTGACGGGGAAACGCCTGTTCCCATTCCGAACACAGAAGCTAAGCCCGTCCGGCCGATGGTAGTCCTTCGGGGCGAGAGTAGGTGATCGCCAGGATTTATAAAGGCCAGCTCTGAGAATGAGCTGGCCTTTTCCTTTGCGCGGTTTTAGTGAGAGGGGGGGCATCTGGTGCGATGCGATACCTTGCAGTGCGAGGTATGACTTAGTAGTAGCTGGCGTGTCGGGAGGGAGGCATTGTGAGTTTTGAGTTTTTAGTGTTGAGTTTGCTGGATTTTGGTAAGTATAGGCCGAGTTGTAATCTCGCTCGGCCTTTTTCTTAGCGCATCTGCTATTTGAAAGCAGTGTGGAGGATTCTTCTTGATTAAAGGGATTAAGAGCAGGTACAATGTAAGAGAATATGAGAGAATATGATGCAGGAAGGCGAAGAATCTGTGAGTTTACAGCAGGCCTGTTATGTCAGGGTATTAATATAATTTGAATTCCTATAAAAAAAGGGAGTTGTAACGAATCACGGGAAGGAAATGTTCAGCAGTTAGGGACACTCGCATCGGAAATAATAGTGGTGAGATATGTCTGGAATAGCGGATAGTCTGATAGCAGCGTTACTGTATTCAGCGGCGCGAAAGATAGGTGAAAAATTTAATGACCCGTGTGCAAACGCTATTGATGATACCGTAACGTATTTCGAGAAGCAGAAACGGATAGTAATTATCAAGGAACATCTTGAGGCGATGCTGGAGGAAGGTATCGGCAAAGCAGAAATCAACGGATTCAGGGAGGGTGAGAAGTTCATCAATATAGAGAAACTGGCGCTGGAGTTTGCGATTTTCAGTGATTTGTATCTTGACGATGAAAGCAAGATATTGGGAGTATGCAACGAGTTGTTTTCCTATTTCAGTAGTTCACTGACAAGGGAATTACTCAAGGACCCTGAATCATGGAAACAAACGTTGCTGAACATGCAGAGTATCTCGCTGAATATTTCGCAGGAAGAACATAAGGAAATACTGGAGGAAGTTAAAAAGATTTCGTTGCAAGAACAGCCCCCTAAACAGTTTCCATTTGTGGCGAGTTTGCATAATCAGACGCCGCCGGAGGAGAATTTTGTTGGGCGGGAAGAAATACTCAAAACCATTACTGAATGGTATAAGAATCCAGAAGTACGGATTGGGGGACTGATTGGCTGGGGAGGAGTGGGGAAATCCGCGCTGGTGCGGAAGTGGTACGATGAACTGGGAGCTAATAAGATTCAGCCGGATGGTATCTTCTGGTGGGGCTTTTATCGTAATGCGTTTCTTGAGCAATTTTTGAATGCACTTTTGCGATATGTAAGTGGCGGGCAGATTGAGCCGGACAGCATAAAGGGCACGTGGGAGAAGGTAGACAGGATAAAGGAGTATATTGGCCGGGGAACATACTTAATCGTATTGGATGGATTAGAGGAGATGCAGAAAGGCCAGATAAGCGGAGAGGAGTTTGGCTGTATGGAGCACCGGGAATGCAGCGATATGCTAAGATTCTTAGCAGATACAAAAGGTGATGGGTTGTGCCTTGTAACTACACGATATCCGCTTACAGATATTAGAAATTATGAGGGAAAAGTTTATCGTAAGGAAGAGATAGAGCGATTAAGTATCGAGGATGGGCGGGCTTTGTTTGAAAAGGTAGGGGTTAAGGGAAGGCGCGAGGAAATAGATTTGGTTATAGAGGAATATGATGGGCATGCGTTGAGCCTGACGCTTTTATCAAGGTATCTGGTTGAAGATTTTGGAGGTGATGTAACAAAGGCAAAGGAGATACCACCATTTCATTCGGATAAAGAAGCGGGCGGTAAGGCGCACCGGATACTTCTATGGTATGCGAAACAACTCACAGAAGAACAGCGGGCGTTTATGAAGATATTCGCACTGTTTAGAAGAGCGGTGCGGGAGGAAGATTTTGAGGGGGTATTTCGGGCAGAGATGGAGACCGAGATGAATAAGGCATTGAGAGCAATGACTCAATTCGCATTCAAACGAATGGTAAATAACTTGTTTGAGAGGCGACTCATTTCGAGGGACCAGGACGATAATTACGCTACACATCCCTTGATAAAGAACTACTTTGAGTCCATATTCGAGGAGGAGGACAAGAAATTATGTCATAAAGGCATCTATGAGTATATCGGGGGATATGCGCCAGAGCGGCCTGAGACATTAGAAGAGATGCAGCCGTTATTTGAGCAGGTTTATCACGGCTGTGCCGCAGGGCTTTACGATGAAGTGATTGACGATGTTTATTGGGAGAAGGTACATAAACAGGGAGAACATTTCCTTCAGCATAAACTTGGTGCGTGGGAGACTGATTTATCTCTTGTCAAAACCTTCTTTCCAAAGGGCGACCTTTCACAAATCCCACTTGTAACCAAAAAGAGCGACCAGAGCTGGCTGCTGAATTCAGCAGGTTTAGGACTTCTTTCTACGGGCAGGCCGAAAGAGGCGGAAGAACCATTTCTGATAGGAGTCAAAATGAATGTCAAGGCAAAAGACTGGAAAAATGCCTCTGCGGGTTATGAAAACTTGGCGGACCTTCAATTTCGAATCGGGGAAATTAATGCAGGACTTGAGAGCGCCAAGAAGGACCTTGAAATGGCAGAGAAAGCACGGTCTGATGAGGATATCATGACTTCTAAAGGTTTTCTTGGCTGGGGACTTTATCTGTTGGGAAAAAGCGAAGAGGCGGAAAAGAATTTCAAGAAAGCAGATGAGCTTTCCTCAAAGATTGAAGGTAGCCGGCTTCACTGTAACATAGGAGTTTTTTATACTGACTTTCTCATATCAATTGAGAAAATTGATGGAGCGTTTGAATTGACAGGACAGAATCTTGGGATTTGCCAAAGAAACAGTTGGCCAGATGACATATCAAGATGTCATCGCTGCCTGGGTGCAATTGAAAGGATGAAGGGAGATTATAAAGAGGCGGAAAGTCGTCTTCAAAAAGCCCTTGAGATTGCTCGGAAGGTTGGGATGCCAGCACTTGAAATCGAGGCGCTGCTTGAGCGTGGCAGGTTGCGCTTGGATATGGAAGAATATGAAGATGCAATTCGTGATGCGGGGCAAGTTCTGAAGATATGCGAGCGGACGGGATTTAGGTTTTATGAGCCGGAGGCGGAGATAGTGTTGGGAAAGGCGTATTTAGCAGAAAAAGATTTTGAGCAGGCAGAGAGTAACGCTCAGTCAGCGTACGAAAAGGCCGTTGGTATGAAGTACCGGTGGGCGGAAGGTGATGCAGCGCATTTGCTGGGAGAAATCTCATTAGTCAGGGGTGATAAGAAAAAGGGACGGGAGTGGATAAAGAAAGCGGTCGGATGTAGAAAAAAGATAAAAGACCTGAAGGTGAAAGAGTCAGAAAAGATGCTTGAGGGTCTGGGAACAAAAATATAATTTTTTGAAAATTTTCATCTCCTTTCTGCATAAGCATTTACGCTTTTTCCAATTGTAAAAAATCCATTCTTTTCGATCAAATGCGCAAGTTGCTCTACTATATAGAGGGGCGCGTTTTTTCCCGCTCCCCGTAAAATGTGATAGTGAATAGTAAATTCGGAGGACTTAATAATGACCACCATAAATTTGGCAGAATCCCAAAATCTACCTTTTTCCTGTCTACCTCGTTTATATTTTCTACTCTCTGCTATCATCGCTCTACATTTGTCGAGAGTCCTCTACAAATCACCCCTTTTTATGCAAAACAAACCCAATTTGCCGGACGCTCAAATGAACGTAAGTTCTTTTATAACAAAGGATTATGAAAATGATAACACCTTCAGACTCCCTGAAAACAAACCCAATACGAACCCAAAACAAACCCAATTTACGAAAAGCCAAAATGAACATAAACTTCTATTACACAAAGGATTATGAAAATGATAACACCTTCAGACTCCCTGAAAACAAACCCAATACAAACCCAAACAAACCCAATTTCAAAGGCTAAGGATCGCCGATTTTTTGAAGCTGACATCAAAGCTGGTCCGGCCGATAGTAGCCCCATAGTAAAATCAAAAATCAAAATGTAAAATTGTGGAGTTCCGACTGCGTCGAGGGATGTCTTTCAATATGGTTGGAGGCTTGGCTAAACATAACTAAATACGAGATTCTTACCCTCGTTTACGCCCGGGGCCCTGTTTTTTCGCAATTCGCTGGAGACTTCCTGATTAAGCCCTGACTAATCTTCCATAAAGATAGGTTTTATATGCCGCTCGTAGATATTCTCCGTCACGTTCGGTGCGATTATGTCCCCATATTTCTCCAGTGCATCCAAATATCGCCCCCCCATTTCAGCGGCAATCTTGTATGCCACGTGTAGAAGCTGCCGGAGGTTATGATTGTATCTCTTACATGATGGATTATGTCTTAAGGCGGACACAAAGGCCTTCTCGTCCCATCGGTCGACGGCCTGGGGGGCGGGCAGTTTCTCCCTGTCGATGTCGATGACTGCGGCATATGGGGCGCAAAGCTCATCGAATCTCAATATCGCCTTGGCGTACACTTGCCTGGCGATGGCAAGGCCCTCTCCACCGGCGATTATGAGGCCGGTGAGCTCTTCCAGCCAGGTCGTGCCCGCAGTTTTGAGATGCAGCCCTGCATCGAATTTCTTCATCGCCGTACTCATTGGCCGGTAAATTGAGAACTTATCGCTGCCGGAGTGCACGCTCAGTTTCAGGTCCGCAGGAAGACCGGCCCCCATTTCGCCACTTTTCGCAAAATGGGAACCCGGGCCAAATTCCTTCGTGGCGAAATTGATTACGGCAATATCCTGCTCAAACTGGCTGGCAAACTGACTCACATCACCGATATAATCGACGCCCTTGTTGAATCGGCCTGTGAATTTTGGGGCAATCGTCTGGGGCCGAATACCCTCCCGGGCTATCGCGGCGAGTATGAAGAAAAGCTCAACCGGTGTCTGGGGGGTATCAGACTCGTCCATAGATACTTCTGTGACAAAATTTCCCGCACCTTTGACGCTTTCAAGATGGCGGTAGATTCGTCCGGCCTCCTGCACCGCGGGCAGGAATTTAGCCGCTATTTGCTCGATATCTTCCTTAGAAATGTCAAACCGTTGCTCGATGCCGGGAATGGACAGAGACCCAATGTACTTGCTCTGAGATGCGATGAACTCACGCAGAGACGATTCATCAGGACCGGCCGATATGAAGTCGGCAACGTCAAGTGTGAAAAAGTCGCTGGATTCGATGAACTCATCAACATTGTTGCGCCCAATATGGTCGGCGTCCACAAAATAGGAACCATCCCACCCACAGGCCGCCACGGCATCGTCGGCTTCTCTACGGGTGTCCGACGGCGTTGTACCTATAATAATATGCTCTCTGTGGGACTTGTTCCAAACGGGTGTAATGCTGGCGCCCCGCTGCTTTGCTTTTATCAAGGCGGCAAGCTGCGCCTCTCCCTGGCGGCAGAACCTGTCGCCGATTCCGAATGAATATTTTTCCAAAATCATGCGTTAGTTATCCTTTTGCTGCAGGTATTATAACTTGATGACTATTACCTCACATCTTTACTATCAGATAGCTCCTGTTTGGTCTGCCTCAGGGCAGGGTCCGTAAAAAGTATCGGGTTATCTTCGGTGTCCCCAAACGCAATAAAGGTCGTTTGGGTGTCCCTTTGCCTCTGCTGGCTTTTACTTTCAAGCCGCAAAATAACAAAAATCCTCTTGCCTATCAAACCAAAAGATAGAGGGCACCGATAGGCCATCCCACAAATCCACAAACCCGATTCTCAAAAATCGGTAAAATCAGCGAAATCCCCTGTTAATGACCAGAGGAATTTTTACTTGAAAACCCGGCAGTGCCAAATTAAAATAAGCCGGCGCTTTGGTTAGTTATGCTTTACCTTCGCCCGGGAAAGGGCTGTTGCCGATAGCCACCACTCAAATTAACAATGGTGGTATAGCCTATTATGAACACGTCATATAGCCGCTTGTTTGTTGCTGTGACCGTTTCCGCCGCATTATGCTGCTGATGTCAAGGACCATCCCCGGCTGATACCCACACCGCCAAAGTGATTTATCCGCCGGCTCGAAAGGATTCGACAACCGACGTTTATCGCGGTATCGAAGTTGCCGACCCCTACCGCTGGCTCGAAGATGCCGATGCAGACGAAACACAGGCGTGGGTGTCGCAGCAAAATAAACTAACCTGCGATTTTCTCGCCACCGTTACCGCCAGAGAGAAAATCAAGGTTCGGCTGACCAATCTGTGGGACTACCCCAGATATTCTGCTCCGAGCAAAGAAGGCAGTCGCTACTTTTTCTGGAAGAATGACGGCCTGCAGAATCAATCCGTGCTATACCAGCAGGAGAGTTTGCAAAGCGAACCGCGCACCGTCATCAACCCTAACCTGCTCAGTGTCGATGGCACCGTTGCCTTGACCACTACGGCCTTGAGCAAGGACGGCACACTGCTGGCCTACGGCCTGTCCCGCAGCGGCAGCGACAGGCAGGAAATCAAAATCCGTCCCGTCGATTCCCGCCAGGACTACGACGAAACTCTTCAGTGGTGCCGATTTGCCCGTATTGCCTGGAAACATAACAACGAAGGTTTCTTTTACAACCGCTTCCCTGAACCCAACACTGTGCCCTCCGAGGACCAGACAAACTACAGCCGAGTTTACCGGCACAAACTCGGTACACCCCAATCTGAAGACCAGCTCATCTACGAACGCCCCGACGACAAAGAATTAGGTTTCTCGCCTTTCATTACCGAGGACGGCAAATTCCTCATTCTGCACGTATATCGCGGCACCGACACCAGGAACCGTATTTATTACCGACTGGTGTCAAGCACATCGCCTTTCGTCAGGCTTCTGGATGATGCCGATGCCCGCTACGACTTTATCGGAAATCTTGATTCCGTTTTCTATTTTCATTCCGACCTGAACGCCCCGCGCGGGCGCATCATCGCAATCGACACTAAAAATCCCGCCCGCGAAAACTGGCGAGAAATCCTGCCTGAGCAAACTGATGTGATTGATTATGTTGCCCTCGTCAACAATCACTTTGTCGTTGCCTACCTGCACGATGTGCACCACAAACTCAAGATTTACGATTCTTACGGTACCTACGTGCGTGAAATTCCCCTGCCGACCTTCGGCACAGTCAGTGGCCTTTCCGGGAAGCAATACGAGGCCGAAATGTTCTTCTCTTTTGCCTCTTTTCTATTTCCCGGTACAATTTATCATTATGATTTCACTAACGATAACCTGGCCGTCTTCCGCAGAGCAGAAATCGATTTCGCTGCCTCGGGTTATGAAACCAGACAGGTATTTTATCATTCCAAAGACGGCACCCGTGTGCCTATGTTCATAACCCACCGCAAAGGTCTCAAGCTCAACGGCAACAATCCGACTCTGCTTTATGGCTACGGTGGATTCAACATTAGCCGGAGACCCTATTTTTCTGTCTCCACCCTCATTTGGCTGGAGATGGGCGGTGTGTATGCCGTCGCCAACTTGCGCGGCGGCGGAGAATACGGCCAGGCCTGGCACCAGGGCGGTATGCTTGACAAAAAACAGAATGTTTTCGATGACTTCATCGCCGCCGCTGAGTGGCTCATCGAAAACAAATATACCAACCCAAAAAAACTTGCTATCAGAGGCGGCAGTAATGGCGGCCTGCTCGTCGCCGCATGCATGCTCCAGCGGCCGCGTCTGTTTGGTGCCGTCGTCTGCCAGGTCCCCGTCACCGACATGTTAAGATACCACAAGTTTACTGTCGGTCGCTACTGGATACCGGAATACGGTAGTGCCGAGGCAAGTCCCGAGCAGTTTAAGTATCTCTACACCTACTCGCCGCTTCACAACGTCAAGTCAGACATCGAATATCCGCCCATCCTCGTCACCTCAGCCGATACCGACGACCGTGTCGTCCCCGCTCACGCCAAAAAATTCGTTGCCACCCTACAGGCGGAAGCCGCCGGCAAAAACCCCATTCTGCTCCGCGTGGAGACCAAAGCCGGACACGGCCGAGGTAAACCAACAGCTAAAATCATCGACGAGCTGGCCGACATTTACGCCTTCCTCTTCAAGACGTTAGATATGCCAGCCGATAGTATTGAAGAAATGCAATCAAAGAATTAGATGCGCAATCTACAACAAATAAACTATTTGGTCTTTTCTACTTTTCTGTCAGTGTCTCATCGACCTGCATGCCGAAGTGTCTGCCGGCCTTTTCAATATGGCAGAGCACCTTGTCGCCTGGTGCCAGATTCGTAATCGAAATTGCCTGCCCCTCCGGACTGACTAATCGAATCGTCTCGGCATTTTGCAAAACCAGACTTATCGGCACGCCCTCAGCCTCGGCCTCGATGAGAATCATAGGCCTTTTCTCAATTTTGTTTCTGCCTAAATAGGCGATTTGACTTTTTCCCTGGGCATTTACAAGCAGGACCTCGTCGCCGGCCTTCAAATCCGCAAGGTACTTCGTTTTGCCTCCTGCTGCCAAAGTATATGCGTGAACGGCCCCGGCATTGACTCGGAACGGCCGAGATGCGACATAAGGATTATCGATTGATTCGGAATGTACCAGGAAAAACCCCGCAGCGGTATTGCCTACCAGTATCCCTTCGCCAAGGGTCATTTGAGTGCAGGTATCAAGGCAGGCGCGGTCGCCCATACCGAGCTGTTTTGTGCCTGTGATAGTGGCTGTTACCAGAGCGACTTTTTCGCTTATGCCGTGAATGATTTCAGCACATTTTTTTATCTTGTTTACATCGTTAGTTTTCAACACCACCCCGTCAACGCCTTTTTCGAGAATCTCGACCATCAGTCTGGCCTGCTCGCTCGTTTCAACCTGGACCATAATATTATTGCCCCGCCGGGCGAGCAGGTTCTCAATCGGGATAATTGTCCAGTCGAGCATTCGCAGCACGACGATTTTGTTTTCCGGCACAGCCGCGGCTTTGTCCTCGTCGGCCTTGCCGGCTATGTCAATAAATTCGACGTCAACGCCGGGCTTAATATCGCCTTTGTTTTCGACAGTTTTGATTTTGCCGAACTGGCGCACAGTTTCGCTTTTACCATCCGGCAGGATAACCGCCTCAGCGCCGCTTTCCAGTGCAGCTATAGCGATTTGCTTATTGTATGGAACAACATTTACCCACAATTTTTTCATTGAGCTTGTCCCTTGTCTGTTATACGCGATAAAGCCACTTCAACTCTGCAGTATTGCGACCGCTTCTTCGACGCTGGCACTAGTATGTACCATTTTGCACAGAGCTTGCACCATTTTCTCTGGTTTTTCGTGCTGGAATGCGTTTCGGCCAATTGAGACACCACCGGCACCGGCTCTAAGAGCGCCGTCGACCATTTTGAAGATGTCCTCATCGCTGTCCATTTTCGCCCCTCCGGCAATCACAACCGGCACCGAGCAGCCCTGAACTACTTCGGTGAAACTATCAATGCTGCCGGTATAGACTACTTTTACAATATCTGCGCCTAATTCGGCTCCAACTCTGGCGGCGTGCTTGACGTTCTCAACGTCATATTCGTTTTTGATTTTCGGCCCGCGGGCATACATCATTGCAACAAGCGGCATCTGCCATTCCAGACACTGTTCGCTTACAAAGCCTAACTGCCCCAACATTTCCTTGTCGGTTTCAGCTCCCAGATTTATATGGATAGAGACAGCGTCAGCACCGAGTTTGATAGCTTCTTCAACACTGCAGATGAGCTCTTTTGCGTTCGGGTCGGGACTCATTGACGTTCCTGCTGAAAGGTGGATAATGAGCCCAACGTCCCTGCCCTTGCCTCTATGGCCTGCGCGGACCATCCCCTTGTGCATTAAGATGGCGTTTGCCCCGCCGGCCACGACCTTAGAGACTGCCGTCCGCATATCGGCCAACCCTCCAACAGGCCCAACCGTAACGCCGTGGTCCATCGGAATAATTACCG
>SDBT01020445.1_pt1 | contig 10351 bp, 14 predicted proteins | sample 2277101 | NCBI WGS metagenome assembly SDBT01 (sample SAMN10404973, study PRJNA504765) | marine sediment metagenome | isolation source: marine sediment core GS10_PC15, 103 cmbsf | place: Arctic Ocean: Southern Knipovich Ridge | collected 2010
AGGCCCCAGGCGTGACCCTGGGGCCTTTAGGAGTTCCAAGTAACAACACTCGTGGTGTGGTTACTTGCCTCGAATCGCCTGGAATGCGATAAGACCGGCTACGCCGATCCCGCCGACTGACGCCACGAGTGGAATCAAGTTGACGATCGAGCCGGTTGCGGCGTCGATTCCAGTGGTTGCGGCGGCAGTTACCGTCGACGAGATAATCGTCGGGAGGACCGCCAGGAAGGCGACCAGGACGACTACGGCCATGATGATGGCCTGGATCTTGTTTACGTTCATGAGGACTACGATCTCCTTTCGGTGATGGGTTAGATCACGCTGAATGTTTTTGCAACAGCGAAAACCACTGTGGCCAGAAGCCCAATGACCAACAGCAACGGGAGAGAGGCAAGTAGTTGGTTCAACGCTCCGGAAACGTTCGAATCAACTGCAGCGGAATCCACCGTAAATACGTAAGCCGTTGAGGCTGACAAACCACCAACCGAAAGGGTTGTGCGGTCCGATGCGTTGAGACTGGAAGTTGCGGTTCGGTCCGTCGCTCCTGGGGAAGTTTCGGTAACAGTCATGGCCGTCGTGTCTGCGTACGCGTGCGGTTCCGCCAGCGTTACATCACAGGTCGATTGCCCGACTCCCGTTGAACAACCCAACCCGGTTTCCTGGGCGGTGTTTGTTCGGACGGTTTCACTTCGAGTAACGATGTCGGGAAGCATGGCCGCCAAGATGACGAACCCGAACCCGAGGGCCATTACCGCTTGCAATCCAGTCTTAAGCATGTATCGAAATTATCAGGTTCTTGCCATCGAAATTACGGTTTGAGTCTACTCCGAGTATACTGAAACCAGTTTACATGGCTGCTAGTTACGACAATGATTCACATGGCAGCGCTTACCTCCGACCGGGAGGGTGACGTAAATGTGACGCGGGTGTATCCCTTACTAATTGGTCATTGAAACAGTGGTTCATCTCTATTCAATAAATAAAAGTTCCTCGCGCATGTGCGATGAACACAGCTTCCAAGTCAAAGGAATGTAAATGGCGCAGACCCGACCCGAGCTTGTCGAAATGTCGGCGAGCCTCAACAGCACAACCGATCACAGTCAATCGAATGAGTCGTATGCCGAAGCGATCAAACAGATCTTTGTTGATCCTGGGGATTCGTTTCTCGACATGCTTCGTCGTGGCCGCATCTACGATGAACAAGTACCGCACATGGTCACGATCGTCGAGGAAGATATCGAGCTCGCTTTAGCGTCGGGCGACACACTACCGCCGTCACTCCAGGCGATCGCAACCTACTCCCCAGGGATAAGAAAGGTTGCGCTGGTCGCTCTTGTTCAAAGTGCAGTTGAAGCTCGCAACTCCGAAATGGCCCTGAGTGGGATTACTGCTGGCGCTGTTCCGGTTATGCAAAACCTCGGCAATAAGGTGTCTCGGTTTTCACGGAAAATAATAGGCGGTGGTGACTGATGCGACTATTCATCTTCGACACCGACGGCGGGTTTCGCCAACCTGACGCAAAGCTCCACGCTGCACAGTCCTGGCAGGTCGGGAGCGCCGAAGGATTCGAGGAAGATACCCAGGCTCATGTGATCGCATCAGATGACCGGTTGTTCGGTCGACTCCCAAACCTGTTTCCCCCCAAGCATTATCAGGCGATGGTGTGTGCTGCTACTGAGTTCTATCCAATGCGATTAGATCTCGGTGTTAAGGGAAACTACCGGGCTGCACGCCCGAGCGCAAAGGCTCAAGCTCAACGCCTACAGGAAATAAACAAAGTCAACCAATCCGAGTCGAACAGGTCATCATCTGCGAAACCTCAAGAGGGATTGAAGGAGCGAATGTTCACATGGGTGACACTTGGGCTTCTTGCGTTGCTGCTCATGCAAGGGCTTCCCCTACTCATTCCGGCGTTTAAGAAAGCGATGGAACAGTAATGGTCGCTGTTGCAGATCTGCAATGCCCGATCAACGGGTGTTTGTTCATAGCGAAAAGAAAAAACGGAGTATCCCTTCACGTTCGAGCTCGGCACGCAACGTTGACCATCACTGAAATAGGAACGCGTAAAGATGGGCAAGTAGAAATCGACCTCAGTGGCTTTCCAGAAGGTGTGATACCTGAACCAGAGGCCGGCGGTTTCTGGCGGTCGATACTAAAGATGCCAGCCACATGGGGTGTTGTATTGGTATTCGGGATGCTCACTTACCAGGCCGCTCTTACGAGCCCGTTGAATGCACTCGGGTTGGCGGTCGCCACCCCTGTTGTTGTACTCCTGATGTGGTGGGTGACAGAGAGTAAAAACCACACAAAGGTAGCGGTGATCAGCAACCCGCCCGATCCAGATGGCCGGGTAAGAATCACGTTCCAATGGTGGGAATCTCATTTAGCCGACCTACTCCCACAAGAGGCAAGGCGAACGACTGGCCGCAGTTCTATATATGTGATCGACATAACCGGCGAGAAGCCTGTGGCGTTTACTCCGTTCACAGTCACGCCGCCCGAGTTCGCTATCCCTGTTCGGGGCGCAATGGCAAACCAACAGATCGACAACGAGCAGTTGAACAAGGTTCGGCGAAAAGGTATTCGCCCGGAGGTCGTTCAACAGGCGTTCGCCTTACTTGTGATCGGCGGACTAATCATGGCGAACATCGCTGTGATGGGACAACTCCTCGAGTTCATTAACCAATGACCACTGAAACCCACCCAGAGCAGATCGTAACCCCTCGAGCCGGATCATCACTCGGCGAAACGATGGTGACTGCAGTGCTCGGCCCTAAACGGCGCGGTAAAACCCTCTTAGCTTCCAAGATGTGTTTCGAGTATTGGTTGGGCGGTGGCAAGTTGTACCACATGGGGAACCTGAGCTTCGGCGACAAAATCGAAGATATCGGGATGCTAGCCGACCAGGACGCCAGCGCCCTCTTGAACTGCCTTCTCTACCTCGACGAAGTGAAAACAATCCTGAACAGCCGCAGCTCGAACAGCGCTTTTCAGAAATTGATCGGCAACAACATGATGCAGGCCGGCCACCAGGGGCTTTCGATCATCTGGACTTCGCAGTTCCAAAGCGGTATTTCTGCCGACCTGCTTGACCAGTGCGACTACGCAATCGTTGTCGATCGACGATCAGGGCAACAACCCTGGCGGAGTGAGGACAAATACGTCGCTGACACCGGCAAACTCAAAAAAGCGAACCTGTGCGCTGGGTTCGATAAAAGTAGCCCGTTCCACGAGGAACACACCGGCCCTGGCCGCTTGCTCGCCTGTACCGAGTCGAGTGAGAAGCGAACCATTCTTTATAAGACAGTCACTCAGTCCAGCCACCCGAACGGACCGGGGATTACCAGGCATAAAACGCTTCACTGCGCCCAGCGGTTCTACGGACTCTCTGACACGACATTTAAGATCGATGCACTCGCCCCGATGTTGATGAATACCGATCAGTTTAGGGCAAGGCAAGAGGTCGAAACCATTGGGAAGTTCGGCGAGCTCCTGACGGCGTTAAATGTGCAAGGGAAGAATGAGATCACCCCAGCCGAAATGCAGGGTTTTATGGAGGGGTCGTTCTCCCCCCCGATTTATCTCGAAGTCCGGCAGATCCGGTCATATCTAAAAGCACTTGGAGTTCGAAAGGTCGTGCAGCGTGAGGATCGTTGGAACCTCGACGCCTGGGCAAAGGCTTAAGGCCGAGCAGATCGTTCCGTTGTTTACTGGCGCCGTTCTCGCTGTGGGTACGTTCCCATCGATGTGGCCGGTTGTAGACGGCATATTCGCCCTGCTATGCGTTACCGCCTGGTTCGCTGGTGTGCGGCCACCGAAGTGGGCGCTGATTCTGGCAATCCCGATCGGACTTAGCGCAATCTGGAGCCCTGTACCGATCGACGGTGTGACGGCTGCGATCCGGATAGTTGCGATCGCTTTCGCCGGCCGATCAATCTTGAACGGCGATCGAAGCGATGGCGTTTGGATTTCACTCGGATTCATCGCCGGACTTGCTATACAAACGCTAGCTCTCGCCTCGGTTGGATGGCTACACGATCGCCCGGCCGGGCTAAGCCTGAACGCTTACATTCTCGGTGAGGCCGGGTTGGCAGTGTTCATGCTCACAGCCTGGCGATATAAATCGTACAAATGGGCAGCGTTGGCGACCGCGACAATTTACATAGTTTTGTCAAGCACACGTTCAACGGCCATCGGGCTACTCGCCTATGCGATCGCAACTCGGAATATCAAGATCGCCGCTGCAGGAATAACAATCTCCGCCCTATTCATCGCCTGGGCGTTTTCTTTTGGCGGAACTGCAGGCCGATTATCTTCAGAAGCGCTCGAGGAATCGGCAGAGCAGCGAGTTGGAACCTTTCAAGGCGATGATTTTGCTCGGCAACAGGTTGAATCAGCTTTCGGAACCGATGTGCCGGAACAGGATCGGTCACTTCGACTATTTGGCTACGGCTGGGGTGGTTATTTGCCATCAACCGGACTGACACGACCGCACAACGTAGCGGCGATGTTGGTGTGGGAGTTGGGAATACTCGCCCTGATCCCTGTGGGAGTGCTGTTGTGGGCTATTTGGCGACGTTGGATCGCTATTCCGGTACTAATCGGCTGGATGGTGGTCTGGATGGTGTCTGACGATCTCGCCAGCCGCCCAGAAGTTCAATACATGTTCGCCGCTGTGATTCTTTTCGGGATCCTGCACCGTCGATCAATTCTGAGAGGAACAACCGATGTCGGGTAAACAATCTGGCGGGGTACTTGGATTAGGCGTGGTTCTGATTCTTTTTGCCGTGATGTGGGCGCAAACGGGAGGGTTCAGCTCGTCACCGGTCGCCTCAAGCGATGTGACTACTCGCGACGCTACACCGACAGTCAACGATGATATCGATCGAGGGTTCTTGCCAGGGTATGTGTGGGTTGATCAGTCCGGACCTGGCATTTACGGGCTTGTATCTGGCGCTGATGGCGCTGCAGATTGGAATCAGCTCGACGCCGCCGGCGGTGGCACTCACCCGGTCGACCTCACATCGGACGTTACCGGCGGACTCCCAAGTACAAATATCCTAGACGGAACGATTCTCGAGGTTGACTTAAAGGCCGTTGACTCTGCAGCTGACGAAGAATGCTTGACGTTCGAAGTCACCACCGGCGACTTTGAATGGCAATCGTGTGCCGCTGGTGGCACTCACCCGGTCGACGTCACTTCTGACATAACCGGAATCGTGCCTATTGCCAGCGGTGGGACTGGCCAGGTAACGGCGACCGAGGATGGCATTCTCATAGGTGACACTTCAGCTTTTATTGTAAAAGTGCTTCCTGATTGCCAGGACTCGAGCGGTAATCATCTGAACTACAACAACACAACCGATGCGTTCGCTTGCGGCACTTCTGTTCGGGCGATCGACATATCCGACGATACGAACCTGGCCGCCGGTTCAGGGATCACCCTCACCGGCGATTCTCTCTCGATCGATGTGGTCGACGTATCGAGCGGCACGAACCTAACCGTAACGAGCGGGATCGTACTCACCCTCGACGAACTATCAGCGGTGATCACCACTACGCAGATAACCGATGGAACGATTCTTGAACCGGATCTGAAAGTTGTGGACTCTCCCGCCGATGAAGAATGTTTGACATACGAGGCGACTGGTGGTGATTTCGAGTGGCAAACATGCGGTGGTGGATCTGCAATCGCTCAAGGTCGCTTTGCTGATGCTGGCGATGATTATCTAACCCTGCCTGGCGTGAACATGACCGGGGCGAACGCCACGCTCGCACTAGTTGCCGACCGGATGTTATTTTTTCCAATCATCGCCGACACCGCTATTACACTCGATCGGATGGTCATTGATGTGACCGCCGCTGGCGCTGGTGGGACCACGGCTCGCATTTGCGTGTGGGAGGCAAACACCGACTGGCAGCCTGGCACTCTTTTGTTCGATGCCGGAACAGTCAGTGTCGCATCGATTGCAGTTGTCGCCGCTGATATGTCGCCGGATGAAGCAATGCCGGCGGGCCGTTACTTAATCGGGCTGGTTTCTGACGGAACTCCGACTTTGAAAGTTGTTGGAGGCACGGTTGAAGGGCAAGGGCTGGTTGAGAGCACTTTCACAAACGTCTACCGGTTATTGATAACCGGGCAAGGAGCCCAACATTCTGGCGGTTGTTCTGATCCAGGCACAGATTGGGATACCGTATTTTCTACTTCACTAGCTACGAGATACTACGTACTGACGGACGTGATCACACCATGAAAACAAAAATGCTTCTACTGACACTTTTCGTCGGCGTCCTACTGATTGCTGCATCTGACGGAGCGTATGAACCCTCACCACTGCACGCCCCAGAAGATTGCGATATGGCACTCGGCCAGCCGATGGTGCTGGAGAATTATCAAAATTCAGTCGTAAGTTACAAAAAGCAGTTGTGCGCCGCTGCCGGCACAGGGGTTGTGACATTCACTGAGTGGTTAGATGGGGTGACACCAGTTAGCAGCCCGGCGACGCCTCAAGAAATCGTGCGATGGAATAACCATGTTCTTGAATCGAACAATGCTACGGAATTGGCTGATTCAGCGAACAGGCTTGCGGCCGAAGTCGAGCCTGGAAAAAAAGCGGTCGAGATACTTCGGGAGTGGTCAACTCAGGCGATGGTGATTAATGCTTCTTGGGATTCACTGACAGAGAACCAGAAGGATGATCGAGTCAAAGAATTATTCAGACGTAACGCTATCTTCTGGGACAAGTACGCCGATGATCTCGTAACTAGAGGATTGGGCCAGTAACAGAAGTCACCCTTTCGTAAACTAAGCCCTGGTCAAGATCAATTCGGAATGCTTCTCAGCGGCAACCTCTACGGTTCCAAAGTAGATGTAATGCTTCATCGCCCGGTCCGACTTCCAACCGCCAATCTCTCGGATCTGGTTGTACGGCACACCTTCTCGAGCTTGCTTGTTGAAGTGCCAACGGCGGAGGTCGTGAGTGCCTAACGTTTTGAGTTTGTCGGCCAGGTGTTTATTCGCCTCTACCTTTATCCGTTGCATTAGAGATCGAACTAAGATGTTTGATATTGGGTATCCATCACCGTCGACAAAAGCTGAATCAACAGTGTCGACTCGCTCTTTGAAATATTCACTAAGTGTTCTGCGCGCAGGTTCGTTGATACCAACAAGCCGCTCTTTTGATCCCTTCCCGTAGACTTTCGCCCGCGTGCGAATCATTCCACCCTCAGTCTCTACGTGTTCCCGCTTCAGTCGAACAAGTTCATTACATCGAACTCCGGTATGCACTAGGAAATAAACGATCGCCCGATTCCGAGCTCTCATTCTCGGGTTGCGGCCTGTGCGGCCTGCAGAACGCAGGATCTCGTCTATCTGATCATCGCTCGGCGGTTCCACGTAACGTGTTTCGCTTCGTGGTCCTTTGATCCCGAGCCAGGGATTTACTTTTACAAATCCAATCATCACCAGGTAATCGAACAGCACCTTTAATCTGTTCCGCATTGATCGGATCGTTTCAGAGTGCGGCGGTCGGAGTTTGTTTCTAGCAGGAGTAACCATGCGATACGCAAGATATTCCTGGCAGACTGCCTCAGTTGCTTTCGTTGTCTCGCTCGCCCGGTCAAGGTGAATCCACCGCCAGAACCTGAAACCCTCAAGAACTACCGTGTGGCTGTGCGACTCTGATTGCCCGTTGGAAACAACATTCCATTTAGCAAAGCCGACAAGATTTTCCAACTCAGACCAATGCTTAACCATGCATAAACTCATTTCGCAATGCCCGAAAAATGAGGAACCAAGGCAAGAGTTATCACATCTACAAGTGGGCATATACACGGTGCCGTGTCGGCTGTGGGGAGGAGAGTAAGAGTCACATCTGAGTACGGATATGCACTGCTGAGCGGTTCACTGTCAAGGAGGAGATCGTCAGTTCAAATCTGATCGGGATCGCCATAAGACAATTCCGTTCGCCCTGGCACTCGCCAGGGCGTTCGCATTTAACCGTCGATCGTGCGATAACTCGCACCCGCCAAACTTACTTAGCTGCCAACGCATCTGCGATAGCACTGACTGAATTTGTAAAGGCTTCAATCTGCCCTTTAGGGACCCTACGAACCGCTGCTAACAGCCGCTCGTCCATCTCCCAACTCTCTGAATCCTGGTCAAGATAACCGGACTCAACCAGTAGGTACTCTTTCGATACCTGAAGCGCTTTTGCTATTTCATCGAAAATCTCTGTCGGAGGGAGAGTCTTGTTCCGATCTTCTAGCTTCCACACTTGTTGACGAGACAGGCCGGTCGCCCTTGCTAGCTCAGACGCTTTCATTCCTCGCTCCAGGCGAAGTCTTTTAACCGTCTTCCCAAACATCTCACCAACTGCTCGTTCCCGAACTAAAGGTTGTTGTACTTCCGTTGCAATAACCATACCGCCTCCATTCTTGATGAAAACGGCCTCCTTCGGGAGGGTGTTTGGCTCACTACAAATATTCTATTTGGATACAGTATGCCACCATCTAGTTGACATTGTGTGTCTATGTGGAATAGGATTTGAAACCAATATGGTTACACGTTCTGACTTTTACACAATGACTGAAGCGGCGGAAGCTCTAGGGGTTTCTCAAGAATCCGTTCGTAGGGCTATCCGCGACGGAAAACTCGAGTCAGTTAAGCCGTTCAAAGAGCGCTTGATTCCTAAACAGGCTGTAGAAGTGCTTCTGACAAAGCCGGTAGCGTCTTGATCTCTCTACGGATCGACCAGCACATACAAATGCCACAAAAAGGCAGGAGATCGCATCTCGATCGAGATCGCATCTCTCGAACCAACTTCGATGAAGTTGTTTCCATCGGAGTCGAGTCGCTCACCAGTATTCTCGTCATACACTCCAAACGATCTTTCGGAAACTCCCCGCCATTTTCGGTCCCACCAAAGTGTGTATCGGCTCTCTGGTGGAGTGAAGCGAACTGTGGCGGGTCCACTAGAACCCCAGATTCTACGGATTCGCATTTCGCTGACAGTGACCCCGTCGCGATTGATCATGTTGAATCTTGCTCCACTTCCAACGCTTACCTGCGACGGAAGATCATCATCGTAAGTGGCGACGAAGTCGAGTACTCGAACCCCTTTGTCACTGTCGTCGCTCATCTGGACCCAATCTTGGATTGTCGCACCCTGTGGGGTGTCATCCGGGGTTGGCGAAGGTCCTACGGTTGTACCGCCTGCAGTAACACCACTTACAGCAGTCAATCTTCTTGGATCAGAGAGTCTCAGCAGTGTCGCCCGATCACTCATGAACGGGACCAGCTCAGCCGCCTTCGCATCGATCGAGGACTGGATCTCAGTCACCCGCTTCACCACACCAGGCGTGAAGTACGGCAGAGCTGCAAGGGTGACAAGCCCTCCGACCATAAAAACGAACAGGTATTTAACGAAGGTGTTGAATCGGCGACGTCGACGGCTCGGCCATCGGCTATGGGAATTCCACAAAATTCTGCTCCGATAAGGCGCTTTCGGAATAAGGCGGATCGGGATTTCTTGACGGGAACAACCCGGTCCGCCGCAAACCATAACTCATTTGCATCTACCAGCGATCTCGAGTCCACCCGAAAGCCGGGCGTCGTGACCTACCTCGAGGCCCTGACGAACGACACCCACAATGCGCCAGCTGCGAACAGGACAGCTGTTAAGAAGTACAGCCAGGCAAGTGCGACATTTGAATCTGAGTTAAATTGCAGCGCTGCTATAACAAAGCAGATAGCTGATGGGCTGAAAGTTACAAAAACTTTTGGCAAGATATATTCCTCACACGTTCTAGTAGGTTCGATCCGCAAGATTCGTGATCTCCGTGTGAGGCGCCCTGGTCGCAGTTCAAGCTGTGGCCAGGGCTTTTATTTGCCCAAACGGGATCGTTGTGCGTCTAACGTACTCGTATCACCCCGCCAAATAGAAGCTCGAAATGGCGCAGCATCGGGGCCACTTAACACTTTGCCGAAGTAGGCGGGACCCTGATTTGGTTGGCGGAGGGCCTGGGCCACGCGAGCCACGCGCGGATCGCTAAGGGTGCAACCCTGCCAACTGAACATCAACAACTCATCGCTACCGAACTTTTCGGCAAACCACTTGAGGTGTTTTGTCTCTTCGAATCCCTCGGGCAGCCAATCGGCCACCTTATTGGAATTGCTCTCCATGGCCGCCTTGGCACCGAGCACAATGATCGGCCCAAGGAAGAGAAATAGCAGAAAGATGCCAAAGCGATACTTCGAATACAGTGCATCCATGCTGAAACGTTTCCTCGTGCGCCTTGAGGAAGGCAACCACTTTTACATGCCGAGACTCATCTCCGGTTTAACGGAAGT
>SDBT01020446.1_pt1 | contig 10351 bp, 19 predicted proteins | sample 2277101 | NCBI WGS metagenome assembly SDBT01 (sample SAMN10404973, study PRJNA504765) | marine sediment metagenome | isolation source: marine sediment core GS10_PC15, 103 cmbsf | place: Arctic Ocean: Southern Knipovich Ridge | collected 2010
ATATGTTCAGATAGATAATATTTGTGTAAGAGTCAAGATGTATTCATGGGAACTCTCTTCAGGGGGAATGGGAGTAGAACTTTCTTGGGATGGCGGTGGCAATTGGACAGCTTCAGGAAAAGCAATAACAATTCCGAATGGTTCAGGAGCAGAAGCTTATGCTTATAGCCCAGGATGGGAATGGCAAGTAGGTGATTGGGGACATACATTTGATGTCGACCAAGTAAATGGAGATAATCTTTATGTTTATTTAAAAATTGCAGGTACTCCAGTAACTCAGGCAGTGTATATTAATAACGTTCAGATCAAAGTAAGATATAGATTATTATCTTCTTCATCTTCTTGCTCATCTAGTTTTAGTTCTAGTTCATCTTGTTCATGTTCCAGTTCATTCAGCTCTAGTTCAAGCTGTTCATGTTCTAGCTCATTTAGTTCTAGTTCTAGTTGTTCTTGTTCTAGTTCGTCTTGTTCTAGCTCATTTAGTTCTAGTTCATCTAGCTTCAGTTCTAGTTCATCTTGTAGTAGCTCATGCTCTAGTTCATGTTCTAGCTCCTGTTCATCTAGTTTTAGTTCTAGTAGTTCATGTTCTTGTTCATCTTGTTCTAGTTCATTTAGTTCTAGTTCTAGCTGTTCTTGTTCTAGTTCGTTTAGCTCTAGTTCAAGTTGTTCCTGTTCTAGCAGTTTTAGTTCAAGTAGTTCATGTTCTTGTTCATCCTGTAGTAGCTCATGCTCTAGTTCATGTTCAAGTTCTTGTAGCTCTAGTTTTAGCTCTAGTTCATCTTGTAGTAGCTCATGCTCTAGTTCATGTTCTAGTTCATGTTCATCAAGCTTTAGTTCTTGCTCATCTTGTAGTAGTTCATGCTCATCAAGTTGTTCTTCTTCATGTAGTTCATCTTGTAGTAGTAGTTCATTTGATCCAACAGAATATACCGGCCAGTATGGATTTGCAGGTTTAGCAACTATTGTTTACTTCCCACCACCAGCTTCAGTTATTGCTACAGTAGATCAAAGGATGGAAAGTCTTTCCAGGCCTGTAGTTAGAGTCAAAGGAACATTTACTGTTCCAGCAGGAGACTTAATTCTTGAACAGGAATTAAGATTGAACTGTGATCTAAAAAGAACTTCTGTAGTTGTTCCAACTTTAGATGGAGCTCATACAGCTACATTTGTGATTCTTGATGAATCAGGAACTGTTGTTTATACAAGTGCAGCCTGCAGTGCAGGTACCACGTATAGCGCTGCCAATCTAGGAATTCCATTGGCTGGAACTAATACCCTTCGAATTACATTATCCAATATTCAGGCAGAGGATATGACATTCTATATTTTCTTATACGGAGAATAGACAGGACCCGGCCAATTTTTAAAAGGTCGATATATTAATTGTTAGTATATTCTTATGACTATTCCAATAATCATAATAGGTCTTGTTTCTTCGATCGTAATAGAGGTATTGAAAATCTTCCCTGCTTTAAGTGATTCAAAAGCAAAGAAAAGAATCACGGCCCTTATTGCCAGTTTCATTGTTGCTGCAGTGTATCTAAATACACAAGCACAATTTATTTGGACATTTGAGTCAGTGAGTCTATTTCTTTTGGAAGTGGCCACTGCTGCCTTCGTTATATATAAGGTAGTTATCCAAACGGTTTTCGAACCCGTTAAAAATACGATCAAGGAGTCCATCAAAGCGGCTCTTAAATAAGGCCAACGGTGAGAGTCATCCTCTTACTAAAATAAAATCCGAAGATTTATTTCTTCGGGTTTTGTTTTCTTTTGAAAATAACTTGACAGAAAATGGAAACGTAATATATTTAATCTATGGAATATTTCTTCGGGAAATTAAAACTTACCGATAGCCAATATAATACCTTTTTACCTATGCGAAATCTACTTGCATTTACTTGGGTTCCTATTAAAAAGAAAGGAGTTTTATTAATGCCAGAAGATCTTTATGAGTTAAAGCCTGAGGTTGGACAGGATATAGGAATTAGAACTGGTTATACAATGATAGGTAAAATATTTAGAATAGGTCCTGAAGTTCTAGATCTTAAAATTAATGATTATATTTTAATTCATGAGTATTCTCTATCTAATTACAGTGGAGAATGGAAAGAGAACCAAGTCTATTTTGTTTATGAAGATAGAGTTGAAATTCAATTAGGAGATTTTAATGAAAAAAATATTCCTAATATAGAAAGAAAAATACTTTCACAGGATGAAGTACAAGAGATATTAGATTCTGAACCAGGACAAGAGGTTGGTGGGACTACAGAAGGCTCTATGAAAGATGCCAGAGGTGGCAGAGAAAGAGCTGCCGAAAAGCTTATGTAGCTTGACAGAGTTTTATGGTTTGTTAAAATTAAGAAAGCAACTGGAAAATTATTATGGCAAATAAAACATTACTTCCGAGAAGATTAATTTCATATCGTCAACGAATTTTTAAATTAATTTGGAAAGAATATAAAGGAGATTTAACCACAACAGAAATCTCTGAGATCTTACGTTATCAAGTCTCACAGTTTTATAAGATTATTTCTAAAAGAAAAAAGAAACAATGATATATAAATCCTTAGATGAAATACTTCGCGCATGGATAGATAAAAGACAATCAGATGAGAAAGGTAAACATAGTAATGATTGGTGGTGGGCATCTGGACTAGGAATGTGTAGAAGAAAACAATTCCTAAGAAGATTAGATATTCCTGTCACAGAAGTAAAAGAATATAGAATATCTTTTCTCGGAGAAGAAGGAAAAGCCGGACATGAATGGAGAGAAAAGGCAGTCGCAGATATGGGAGTCTTAGTTGCTAGTGAAGAAAGATTGATAGATGAAGTCAGCAGATATCGTGGGAGGTTTGATCTTTTAATAAATATTAATAATGAATTAGTTTTAGTAGATATTAAAACACAAAGACCAGAAGCATTTTATAGAAGAGCAAAACTTCCAGTAAGTCAAAGAGTTCAATGGTATCAACAAATGCAATTAGCTTCTTATCAATATTTTGCTTCAAAGAAATATCCGGATATAAAAGAATCTAGAATTTATTACTTCGATAGAGGTGGCGGAGTGAGAGAGGAGTACGCATTTAGATTCGGCCCCAAGATGTTTAAAGCTGTGGTCGATGAGCTTAAAGCATTAAATGATGATTGGGCAAATCATATCTGGCCAGAAATAGGAACCACAGCTAAGTGGGAATGTAAATATTGTTCTTGGAAATCAATTTGTAAAAGTGTCGAAAAAGAAAATTTAACTATTAACGAAGTAAAAAAAACATATGGTAGTAAAGAAAACAATTAAACCTGAAGTAAAAGTAGTTCCAGAAAAGGTTGAAGAAAATAAACCTAAATGGAGCGATGAAAAATTAAAAGAACTGGAGGAAGCCTCCGGTGAAACAACTGTGAAACAAACTAAATACGTAGTCCCTATTTTAAAATTCAATGGTAATAAAGGAATCTTTTCTTTGTTAACCCAGAAAAAAGATGGAACCTTAGATGCCAAAGAAATAGGAGAGACTATAGAAGGAACTATTCTTAAGATTAGGAGAGTTTTCACTTCATTTGAAAAAGTACAAGGAGGTGATATCTCATTTTTCACTAATGAACATAATTCATTTAGAGATACTATTACTTTGTTTGAAAGAAAGAAAGGAGTTGCTCGTGCTAAGATCGTAGATGGGAATCAAAAGATAGACAAGATTAGAGAGAACTATCCTGCACTAAGACTTAAACAACAGCTATATTTTCTTTATAAAGGAGAGATAGTTAAACTTGGAGTTAAAGGAAAAAGTCTATCTCAACTATTTGAATTTTATAAAGAGTTTAGTGCCAATGAACATATGTATCAATTCTCTACTAGAATTACTAATCATAGCGAAGAAAATGAAGGAGGACTTAAATATTTTGTGATGGACTTTACAAGAGGTAATGAAAGTGATCCAGAAATAGTAGCTCCAGCAATCAAAGGAGTAGCCGATGCCTTAGCTCTTCAAGATAAATCATTTCAAGATATGCCAGCAGAAGATTTTCAAAGAGATGATCCTCAATTTCAGAAACCAGCTGAAGACATTCCTATTATAGAAGAAGATAGTTCAACTATTGCTGAGTCAACTGATAAGCCTGAACCTAAGGAAGACGAAATTAAAGTAGAGGACATTCCTTTCTAATATGGCTTCAGCATCTACAGGCTATTGGAGTGGATATGCATCTGAAAGTCAACCAGTCAAGAAAATTTCAGAAGTTGAGTTATGTTTTATATTATATAAAACTAAAAAACTTTCTGATTCTCAAAGAAATATTTTAAAGGTTAAAGCTCTTCAATACTTTAAAGAAGAAGATAGACATCTTCACGAAAGAGTACATACTCTTGCAGCTGGACAACCACTTCAATTAGAACCAGAACTTCTATCTCGAGTAGGCCATATAGAAAAATTTACAGATATAGAGTTACAATTATTCTTAAGAAAAAAATTAGATTATGTCAGATAAAGATTTAATAAAATTAAGTGACGATCATCAAATCTTAGTCACCAATCTAAGAGAAGCCCTTCTGGTCGGACAAGAAGGATTCTTAAAAGCAGGCGCTATTTTATCTGAGATTAAAGAAAAAGAAACTTATAAGTCAGAAGATGAAGCGCATGAATGGACCTGGAATGATTTTATGGCTAGACCTGATCTACCTTTCCCTGGTAGAACTCCAGAAAGTAGAAGAAGAACTGCTGATGCTTTAATTAGAATATATAAAACATTTAAAGAGAAGTTTGGTTTTGAGACTGATGTTCTTGCTCCAATAGGTTGGACTAAACTTGATTTACTTGCCGGCACTTTAAAGGGAGAAGATAGTAAGGACGTGGTGAATGAATGGCTTGATAAAGCTAAAGAATTAACTACTACTGATTTAGCTTTAGAAATAAAAGGTGGAGATAAAGAGATAGGAGAAGGATTAACTTGTTTACATCCTGATGCTTATCAAGTTTGGTATTGTTCACATTGCGGATCTAAAACTAAAGACAGACCTTAATGAATATAACAGAATTAAAAAAGGGAGATATAGTAATGATAGCAAAAGAAACTTCAGCTTATGGTCCAGTTGAGTTTATTAAAAGTATGAATGATTATTTCTTTTTCTCTCCATTAAATTTTGATGAGGATGAAGGTCAAGGAACATTCTTAAATAACTTTAATTATATAAGAAAGGATGGAAGAAAACTATATATAATCTCATACTTGCAAGCTGCTGAATTTACTTTCGAAAAAATGTCTAAGAAAAATTTTCCAAATCCTATTAAGATTTCTAAGAGCAAACCAATAATAGATGGATTTGATCCTAAAGATTTTAAAGAAGAACCAAAAGAAAAAATAATCAGTCAACCTAAGACAGAAGAAAAAATAGAAAAACCACCCTTACCACCTCCTATGCCAAGCAATTTACCGGCACCAGGTGATGGTCGTTTCAGTGGTTGGTCAGGATAATTCATGAAAAAAACTAAAGCAGAAAAAAAATTATATCAACAGAAGATTCATAAGAAACGAACTGAAGTAAATAAAAAGAGAAGAAAAGACTTTTTAAAAGGTAAGAAAAAAAGAAAAGTTAAGATTGTCTCTATAGAAAAGATTGAGAAGAAAGATCTCAAAACGAAAGTTATTCAACCAGAAGTTATTGAGATGATTCCATTTCCAATAAAGGAATTAAAATTTGATGAAGAAAAATTATTAACTAAAATAAAAAATAATGCAAAGAATATATTGCGACACTTGTGGAAGAGAAATTAAACATGGAGAATTAAAAGGAGGATTTATTAAATTAGTTAAAACCTTTCAGAGCTTTCCAATGATGCCAGGGAAAGAATCAATAATGCCAAAAGAAACTGTCATTCCTGAAGAGTATGAACTATGTGAAGATTGTCAGAAATGGACATGGGCAAAACTTGAAGAAAGAAAGAAAGAATTTGATGATAAAAAGAAATAAACTTTTTCATAGACTAGAAGAATTAGGAACTGAATTTCGTTTTGTTCAAAGAGGTGTAACTCCTAAAAAAGATTTTGAAGGTTTAAAGATTGCAAGAGTTTATGCAATGTTACTTTTCCCAGAACATAAAGATACATATAATAATGTGTATTTAAGTAAGCTTTCAAATGAAGAGTTAGCTAATCTTTCAAATTTTTTAAAAGGTATGATAGGAGAAATTAGAAATAGAAAAACATTGTTTCATGAATAAAGGAAATTACTACAAAATAAAAACTAAAAAATGGTTTAAAGATAAAGGATACTTTGCTGAATATCTAGAACGAAACCAAAGGATTGTTATAGGAGGAAAAACTATCTTTATAAAAAAAGATATGGCCGGAGCAGATGGGATGGCTATGAATAAAGAAACAATAATCTTTTGGCAATGTAAGTTAAATAAAAAGAATGTAGCTGAAGCCGTAAAAGAATTTCAAAAGTTTCCTTATCCTCCAACCGTTAGTCGTTGGATAGTAGTTTGGATTCCAAGAGCTAGAGAACCAGAGATCACTGAGGTCGAAGATATAAAACAAGAAGATGGGAAGTTAACTTCCGAATAATATGGCAGTCAGAAGAATGATTTCAAAATCGATATCACTATCACAACAAGTTGACTCTTTAAGCATTCAAGGACAGCTACTTTTTACATGGTTGGTACCACATTCTGATGATGAAGGACGAATAAGTGGCAACCCCAGGTATGTGAAGGCAGTAGTTATTCCACTTAAGGATGGTCCGAGATGGGCTGTTTCTAGTGTTGAGCTATATCTATGCGAGATGGCAGATAGTGGCCTCATTTCATATTGGTACCAAGGTGGGGAAAGATTTATAGAGTTTCCAAACTGGAGTTTACATCAAACTATTCAATCAGATAGAGCTCAATTATCTAGATTACCAGCGTTTAATAAAGATAAAGCTAAGGATGCAAAAGACTTTCCAAGTATAACAATTGGAGGCAAGATGGATACAGAAAGTATACGAGATGAAATCGGAATGGATATACAATATAAGTTAAGTAAAGTTAATATAAGAGAATTTAATATGAAGGAAAAGAAACTTGCTGGAATCATTAAGTTAGCTCAGAAAGATTCTTTGCACAAAATAACTGATCCACGTATTAACAAACTTAAGAATTATTTTGTCTCTAAGGTTAAAGAGAAAAAGAATTTCGAGCCTGACATCAGTCCGAGCAAAGATGGCTGGATGCTAAAGTTGCGACTTGGTAAATATTCCGAAGAGCAAATTAAATCTTTAATTGATGGCTTCGTTCAATCTCCTGATAGTGATAAACTTAGTTGTAGCTTAAGTGTTTGTTTATCAAATGTTATAGTTAATAAATGGCTAGGTGGTCAATTGACTAAACGACCAAGTATTACTAAACTATGAATATGCAATGGTATTTAAAATTATCTAGAGGTGAAAAATTATATATAGATTCTGAAGAAGAAGCTAAGAAGATAATGGAAATAATTATAGATCCTAACTGTGGAGAATTTTTAGAGTATGCTGGACAAATGATTAAGAGAACTCATGTCATGGGAGTCTTCTCAGAAGAAGAAGTTAAACCTACTGGTCCTTATGGAAAGACTCAAGAACAATATGACAAAACAAATCAGATGACAGAAGATAATAGAATTAGGATAGCAGATTTCTTAGAGTTAACTCCTCAAGAAAAGACTGATAAATTTTTTAGAAACTGGGTTCCAATTCATTGGTGGTGTAATATTTATCCTAAAACATTTGAAGTGCCAGAAAAAGAAACAAAAGAAATTAAAGCTATTTTATTAAAATTTTTTACTGAACATCCTGGAGAAACACATGCTAGTAAAACTTTATATTCTTATATTCTTCCACATAGATAGATAAAGGAGTCTGATAAAACTGAATTAACTAAAATATTATGATTGATCAAATATCTCAAGGAAAAATTGTTGAGCATAAATTAAATGGACTTCAAATGACTGTTATAGAAGAACATATTTTAACTACTAGGTTTTCAAATAATAAAGTAAGAAGAAGTTTTGTTTGCCGGTGGTATCATAAAGAGACTGGTAATTGGCAGATCAATGAATTTGCAGATGATGAATTGAAACTTGTAACGAAAGTAAAAGAAAATGAATTAGGGTTTAAAGGAAAATAAAAATGAAAATTCTAATAAGCGGCATATTTGATATAATACATCCTGGTCATATCCATGTATTTAAAAAAGCTAAATCTCTTGGAGATGAATTGATAGTGAATGTAGTTCCAGATAATCGAGCACGAGAAGTGAAAGGCTTAAATCGTCCTATAGTTTGTCAGACTGATAGAGTAAAAGTAGTAGAAGGAATAAAATATGTTGATTATGTTATAGTTACATTAGCAGAACATAAAATGACTTACTTAGAATATTTAGAAAAAGTTTTAAAAGAAATAAAACCAGATAGATTTGTTTTCAAATCATTTGATTTACTTCTTTCTAAGCTATGTTACAATTTAGATATCAGATTTGTTGTGATAGCGGAACACAAAGACTATCATTCAACAGATATTATAAATAAAATTAAAAAATTACACTAAACATATGGCTACTAATGATGTAAATAATTGGGGAGATCAAGTCGCAATAAACTTTCTTCAACAGCAAGGTATTTATACTGGGTCTAACGCTAGTGCAGGAACTCCCACTATGGATCAAAATTTAAATAGATCTGATTTTAAAAAGATAGAGATGAAAGGTCTTGGGAATAAACATTATTTCTCAATCCAAAGATATGGAACAGATTATGAATATACCTTAGAACCATGTCAACATGGATTCTGTGTAAGTTTATTCCACCAGAACGAACGTAAACATTCTGAATGTACAAATTTAGATAGTAATATTTTTAAAGAAGAAGTGGAGGAAGAAACAAAGCCAGGGAAATTAAATGCGAAACAAAGACTTTTGCTTCTTGACCAGCATATCACACAGGAAAGATCTAATGAGGTATGGGATAAGGCTGGTAAAATTGCAAATGAATTTCAAAATATTGTCAAGAACGAAGGAAGATTAAAAGATTGGGGATTCATGGGAGGAGCATCGACTGGTGATTATACTAGCGGAGCAACAAATGCAGATGTTAATTATGATGATGATACTTTACAGAGACTTCAAGATGCTCTCAAGAAATCACAAACTGAATTAGATAATGTTCCTAAATGGAGTACTACTTCTACTGGTACTCCTAACTTACCAGGAGGATCTTGTACTGATGATGCTATAGCTAAAGGAATAACTGATTTTAAAAGTTTATCAATCAATAATGATCCTAAAGATGGCCGCAGTTAAAAGATTTTGTAGAAATAAAGGTTGTAGTCAGATGATTAAAGGTCCAAGACATCAGACTCTTTGTAATTTATGTTTGTTAGAGTCTTATAAGAAAAGACTCCCTGAAAAAAAGAAAGTTAATATTTAATTTCTTTCTGCCGCTAGTTATCTTCAAAGAGATTGTATTGGTCTTCGTCTCTCCCGAAAAGATAATGTTTCCCTCCAAAGGAAATTTCTCTAAAAATAGCTATAAGTTTGTTCATATATTTATCTTAGTTCTCTAAGACATAGTCATCTCTTCCGGGTGGATCCTGGGGCGGTAGAAAAAAGTCCGATAATTAATAATAATAGATTATGAAAATAATACCATTATCAGATCACATCTTAATAGAACCAATCGAATCAGAAATTAAAACTAAATCGGGAATGGAATTACCTAGCTCGGCCAACAAAGAAAAAGTTGAAAGAGGTAAAGTAATTGCAGTCGGTCCTGGAAAAATGGAAAACGATAAAAGAATTTTAATAAATATTAAACCAGGCAACATAGTTTTATTCGCACAATATACTTTGAGTGAATTTAAGGTTGATAATATAAATTATTTAATAGCTAAAGATACAGACATCTTAGCAATCTTAGAATAGTAATATGATAAAGAATATAAAGTTTAATGAAGAAGCAAGAAAAGAGATTAAAAATGGTGCGATCATAGCGTCTGATACAATCATAGGAACGTTAGGACCTAAGGGTAGAAATGTTCTTATAGAAAAAGTATATGGTACTCCTGTATCTTCTAATGATGGGAAATATATTGCTGGAGAGATTGAGCTAGAAGACAAATTTGAGAATCAAGGAGCTGAAATAATTAAGAATGTAGCTACCAATGCTGATCTTGAAGCCGGGGATGGGACTACTACTGCCGTTGTATTAGCTAAAGCTATTATTTTAGAAGGACTTAAAAATGTAGAAGCAGGTGCTAATCCTTTAGATATTAAAAGAGGGATTGAGAAAGTACTTAAGGCCATAGTTTCTTTTATAAAAACTGAAAGTATAGAAATATCTA